>CXWL01111606.1_pt1 | contig 13945 bp, 13 predicted proteins | sample 590931 | NCBI WGS metagenome assembly CXWL01 (sample SAMEA3498368, study PRJEB10139) | groundwater metagenome | biome: water well; material: biofilm material | place: Germany | collected 2015-04-27 | reverse complement strand
AAACAGAGGCGAACGCAAGTTCGCCTTTTTTCATGTTGGATGTCTAAAGCGACATCCGTTTTTTAGGTGGGTTGTTATGTTCGATTTCGTGCATGAAAGAAAGCGCTTGGTGCAGGTCGTGTTGGCGCTCATCGTGTTGCCGTTCGCTCTTTGGGGAGTGGATTCGTATCAAAAATCAGGTAATGTGACTGCATTGGCGAAGGTCAATGGCGAAAAGATCGGGCAGCAAGAGTTCGATTATGCAATGGAGCAGCAACGCAAACGGATACGCGAGATGGCCGGTTCCAATTTCGACCCGGCCATATTCGATAAACCGGAAATAAAACATTCAGTACTTGACGGCTTGGTCACGCAGCGTCTGCTCTTCGGTGAAGCGCGCAGCGTGGGGCTGGTGGTAAGTGATGAATTGATGGCTCAGATGATTGCCAGCGTTGAAGCTTTTCAAAAAGATGGAAAATTTGACAAGCAGAAGTATGAGGCAGCTCTGGGCGCGCAAGGTATGACGCCGGCAACGTTCGAGCACCGTGTACGCCAGGATTTGATGACTCGCCAGTTGACTGATGCTTTCGCCCAAAACGGTTACGCGGCACAAGCGACAGCAGAAAGATTGATTCGTCTGAATGAACAGCAACGAGTTGTTTCAGTTGCGAAACTTGAGCTTGAGGTATTCAAGAATCAAGCCAAAGCGGACGATGCGGCTGTCAAGGAGTATTACGAAAAAAATCCACAAGAATTTCATGTTCCCGAGCGGGTCAAAGTTGATCACGTGACCTTATCTGTCGATTCTTTGATGGCGCAAGTCACGGCAACGGACGAAGAGATCAAAGCTTACTACGACGAGCATTTGAACGAATTCGGTACGCAAGAGCAGCGTCAAGCTGCCCACATCCTGATTGCTCTGTCCAAACAGGCATCGGAAGCCGAGAAGCAGGCAGCAAAGGACAAAGCAGAACAGGTATTGCAGCAAGTCCGGCAGACTCCGGGAAAATTTGCAGCCTTGGCGAAACAATATTCGCAAGACCCGGGTTCGGCCACCAACGGCGGTGACTTGGGGATGTTCGGGCGTGGAGCGATGGTGAAGCCGTTCGAAGAGGCAGTATTCTCTCTTAAAGTGGATGAAGTCAGCGGTCTGGTGCAGTCTGACTTTGGTTTCCACATCATCAAACTGGTAGCAATCAAGCCATCCAGCACCCAGGCATTAAGCGAGGTGAAAGGTTTGATCGCGCAACGTATCAAGTTGCAGCGCGCCGGCGATAAATTTGCCGAGTTGGCCGAGAAATTCAGTAACGCGGTTTATGAACAAAGCGATAGCCTCAAGCCTGCAGCCGAACTGGCGAATACGGCTGTACACGGTGGTGTGTGGTTGAGCAAAGGCCAGTCGGCCACAGAGCCTTGGAATGAGAAGGCGTTACAGGCTGTGTTTTCCGATGATGTCCTGAAGAATAAACGCAACACGACTGCAATCGAAGTTGCTCCCAATACTCTGTTGGCGGCACGAGTCACCGAGTACCATGCGGCGACAGTGCGCACCTTGTCGGAGGTCGCTGAAGATATTCGTAAAAATCTGCAACATCGGCAGGTGTTGCAGGCCGCGGCACAACACGGCAAGACTTTGCTTGGTCAATTGCAGGGCGGTGAAAAAGTCCAAGTGACCTGGAAAACGGCACAGAGCATTACACGTGCACAGCATGCGGATCTGAATCAGACATTGGCGCAACTGCTGTTTCGTGCGGATGTCGGCAAGCTGCCTGCATATGTAGGGGTTGAAGATGTACAGCAGGGGTATGTTATCGCCCGTATCGATGAGGTGAAGGAGGTGGCAGCAATCGAAACCGGCAAGCTAAACCGCTATGCCCAACAGATTCGTCAGATAACCGGTGAAGAACTGCTGAAGGCCTACTTGGCCGACACGAAGAAACGTGCTGACATCACCATGAAGGATTTTGCGGCAGACGATAAGAAATAAGCAGCATGCTGAATCAAAAACGCCGCTCATTGAGCGGCGTTTTTGTTTTCATGATGAAAAAAATCATGCTTCCGTGGTACCCAGAGCGGTGGTGTTAAAACCGCCATCTACGTAAGTGATCTCGCCGGTGATCCCGCTGGCCAGATCGCTGCACAGAAAAGCCGCCACATTGCCCACCTCTTCGATGGTAACGTTGCGCTTGAGTGGGGCATGTTTCGCGTTGTAGGACAGCAGTTTGGAAAATTCGCCGATCCCGGCTGCTGCCAGCGTCTTGATCGGGCCAGCGGAAATGCCGTTCACGCGCAGTCCCTTATGGCCCAAGTCCATCGCCAGATAGCGCACGCTGGCTTCAAGGCTGGCCTTGGCCAGTCCCATGACGTTGTAATGCGGCATGGTGCGCACTGCACCGAGATAGCTCAAGGTCAGCAGTGCTGCGTTGTCGTTCAGGTGGGGCAAGGCTGCTTTTGCCAGCGCAGAGAAACTGTATGAGCTGATGTCGTGCGCAATGCGGAATGCCTCACGGCTCAAGCCTTCAAGATAATCGCCATCCAGCGCTTCGCGCGGGGCAAAGGCGATGGCATGGACAAAACCGTCAAATTTCCCCCATTGTTTGCCGAGATTGGCGAACAGTTGTTCGATTTCTGTATCGCTGGAAACGTCACATGGATAAACCAGCTCGCTGCCAAATTCCTGTGCCATTGCGCTGACACGGTCTTTAACGCGTTCACCCTGGTAGGTAAACGCCAGTTGCGCGCCTTCGCGATGCATGGCCAATGCGACTCCGTAGGCAATGGAACGGCTGCTGAGCATACCCGTGACAAGAATGCGTTTGTTTGCCAGAAAGCCCATGTTATTCCTCGGTTCGAATTGGTTGCGAACGGCTGATGCGGCGCGGATTATATCCTAATGACGCGGTGTATCGCAGCAGAGCTATCGTATATAATCCGCCGCTGTTTTGTTTTGGACGTGACACGTTTCTCCATGCAGCATGCACCTATTCTGGAAGTGAACAGTCTCGCTTGCGAGCGAGGCGATCATCGCCTGTTTACCGGGTTGAGTTTTACCCTGTCTTCTGGCGAGTTGATGCAGGTGCAAGGTGATAACGGCAGCGGCAAGACCACGCTGCTGCGCACTTTGTGCGGATTCGTGCAGCCTGCACAGGGTGCGGTGCATTGGTGTGGGCAAGACATCATGGAATGGGACGATATTTTTCACGCAGAGATGTGTTACCTCGGACACCTGAATGCCATCAAGGACGAGTTGAGTGCGCTTGAGAATCTGCAAATGAGTGCCGGACTGGCTGGTTACCGGGTCGCTGAGCATGAAGCTGTTGCTGCATTGCGGCGCATGGGGTTGCACCGCAAGGAACATTTGCCGGTGAGAGTGCTGTCGCAAGGCCAGCGTCGCCGTGTTGCATTGAGCAGATTGCTTATTGGTGATGCGAAATTGTGGATACTGGATGAGCCGTTGACCGCGCTTGATGTAGGGGCAGTCGGTTTGATACAGGAACTTATTGCAGAACATCTGTCGAATGGCGGGATGACAATCTTCACTACGCACCAACCGTTGCAAGTGTCGGGTGTGCAGATGCGGCAGTTGGCATTGTCATGAGGAAACTCTCGTTGTTTGGTTTGTTGGGATTGGTGATCAGGCGCGATCTGCTGTTGGCGATGCGCCGCCGCGCCGATGTGCTGACCACGCTGATCTTCTTCGTGATGGTGGTGAGTCTGTTTCCGCTTGGGGTAGGGCCGGAGCCGGACATGCTGCGCAAGATGGCTTCCGGTGTGCTGTGGGTCGCAGCGTTGCTATCGTCCATGTTGTCCTTACCGCGCATGTTTTCGGCGGACTATGCGGATGGCACGCTGGAGCAGATGATGCTGGCACCGCAGTCACTCACCATGATGGTACTGGGCAAAATCGTCGCCCACTGGATGCTGTCCGGGCTGCCTTTGGTACTGATCGCACCGGTGCTTGGTTTGCAGTTCGACATGTCGGCTCAGGCGCTGTGGATATTGGTTGTTGGTTTACTGCTGGGTACGCCGGTTCTCAGCATGATTGGCGCTATCGGTGCGGCGCTTACACTGGGTCTGCGCGGTGGCGGTGTATTGGTTTCGTTATTGGTGCTGCCTTTGTGCATTCCGGTATTGATCTTCGGCGCCGGGGCGGTCGAAGCGGTGAATGGTGGTATGGGTGTGGCTTCCAACCTGTCGTTGTTGGGAGCATTTGTGTTGTTCGCCTTGGTGTTCACGCCGTTCGTTGCGGCACAGGCATTGCGTATTTCGATGGAGTGATGAAGATTGGCTATCAACTGGTTTAAATATTCGGCTCCCACCACCTTTTATGGTCTGGCGGGAAAATTGATTCCCTTCTTTGCATGGCCTGCGGTGATTTTGTTCGGTATCGGTCTGTATATCGGTTTTTTCGTGGCGCCTACCGATGCGGTGCAAGGCGAAGCCTATCGCATCATGTTCATCCACGTTCCGGCTTCCATCCTGTCCATGTTCATCTATCTCATCCTGGCAGGCTATGCGGCACTGGGGCTGATCTTCAAAACACGGCTTTCCGCCATGATGGCCTCGGCATTGGCGCCGACCGGCGCATTGTTCGCTTTCATCTCGTTATGGACAGGCGCACTATGGGGCAAGCCGATGTGGGGTGCCTGGTGGGTGTGGGATGCGCGCCTGACATCCGAGCTGATCCTGCTGTTCCTGTATCTTGGTTTCATCGCCCTGCAGGCGTCCATTGAAGACCCGCGTCGGGCAGACCGTGCCAGCGCACTGCTGGCCATCGTCGGTTCGGTGAACGTGCCCATCATCTATTATTCGGTGCAATGGTGGAACACCTTGCATCAGGGATCGACCATCAAATTCAGCGGCACCAGCATGCATATCGCCATGCAGCAATCGATGTTCACCCTCTTGGTTGCCTGTTGGCTGTACACCATTGCGATCGCGCTGGCGCGGGTACGCAGCATCATCCTGGAACGCGAAGGCAATACGCAGTGGGTGAAGGAATTGGCGGAGGTGCGGTCATGACACGGTGTGCGAATGCGACGGGCGCGGGAATGACCGCATTGCACCTCCTCCCGCAATCTGCTGGCTTCGCCAGTAACGTGTCGGAGGTGCGGTCATGAGCTGGGCTGAGTTCTTTGCCATGAACGGTTATGGTTTCTACGTTTGGGGTTCGTACGGCGCGGCCTTGCTGGTGTTTGCGGTCGAGACAGTGATGGTCAGACACAGAAGAAAGCTTGCACTGCGGCAGTTGAGATTGATGAATGAAAGTGGAGATATGCAATGACGCCCAGGCAGAAAAGATTGACGTGGATATTGGTAGGAGTGGCACTGGTTGCTGCGGCTGTCGGCTTGGTACTGTTCGCCTTGAAAAATAACGTGAGTTTGTATTTCACGCCGACGCAGGTCTATAACAAAGAAGCACCACAGGGTCGCAATTTCCGCATCGGTGGCCTAGTCGAGGTGGGCAGCATCCAACGCGAGAAAGATGGTTTGACCGTGCGCTTTAACATCACCGACACCGCGCAAACCATGCCGGTGATCTATAAGGGCATCCTTCCTGATCTGTTCAAGGAAGGCAAAGGCGTTGTTGCACAGGGCAAGCTGGAAGCCGACAACGTGTTCCGTGCCGAGGAAGTGCTGGCTAAGCATGACGAGAACTACATGCCGCCGGAAGCCACTGATGCATTGAAAAAAGCGGAAGCAGCCAAAGCCGAAGCGGCGCAGCCAAATTCCGGTTCATCCGCAGAATATCCCGTAGCCAAATAATTTTTGAAAGCCCCAGTATGATTCCTGAGATCGGTAATTTCACGCTCATCGTTGCCTTGTTCATCGCCCTTGTTCAGGGGGTGTTGCCCGTTGTGGGCGCGGCACGCGGCAATGCCGTGTTGATGAGCAGTGCGCGTACATTGGCGGCAGGACAGTTTGTGTTCGTGGCGATTGCCTTCGGTTGCCTCACCTACTCATTTATCGTCAATGATTTTTCTGTGTTGTATGTCGCACAACATTCCAACTCGCAGTTGCCTGTGCCCTATCGTGTGGCAGCCGTGTGGGGCGGGCATGAAGGATCGCTGCTGTTGTGGACGTTCATCCTGACCTTGTGGACGATAGCCGTGGCCTCCTTCAGCAAGCACCTGCCACTGGAGATGGTGGCGCGCGTGCTGGGTGTGATGGGTCTGGTCGCGGTCGGCTTCCTGCTGTTCATGCTGCTTACGTCCAACCCGTTCGATCGCCTGTTCCCGGCGGCGATGGATGGGCGCGACCTGAATCCCTTGCTGCAAGACCCGGGTTTGGTAATCCATCCGCCGATGCTTTACATGGGTTACGTCGGTTTCTCAGTTGCTTTCGCTTTTGCGTTATCCGCCTTGCTGGGCGGAAAACTCGACTCCACCTGGGCGCGCTGGTCGCGTCCGTGGACGACAGTGGCCTGGGTGTTCATGACCATCGGCATTGCGTTGGGTAGTTGGTGGGCTTATTACGAATTGGGTTGGGGTGGCTGGTGGTTCTGGGACCCTGTCGAGAACGCTTCGTTCATGCCGTGGCTGGTGGGTACGGCACTGATCCACTCGCTGGCAGTGACGGAGAAGCGCGGTGCATTTAAAAGCTGGACGGTGTTGCTGGCCATCGCGGCATTCTCGCTCAGTTTGATGGGAACATTCCTGGTGCGTTCCGGCGTGCTGACATCGGTACACGCCTTTGCCACCGATCCCAAACGCGGTATCTTCATTCTATCCTTCCTGGTGGTAACCATCGGTGCATCGTTGCTGTTATTCGCGTGGCGCGCGCCCAAGGTCGGACTGGGAGGCAAGTTCGAGCTGGTCTCGCGCGAATCCATGCTGCTCACCAATAATGTATTGCTGTCGGTGGCTTCCGCCTCGGTATTTTTGGGCACCTTGTATCCGCTGTTCATGGATGCTTTGGGTTTCGGCAAACTTTCGGTCGGTCCGCCGTATTTCAATACCGTGTTCGTACCCTTGATGGTTCCGTTGGTGATGATGATGGGTTTGGGGCCCGTCGCACGCTGGAAACAGGCCAGTTTGCCGGACATCTGGCAACGCGTGCGCTGGGCGTTTGCCGCCAGTGTGATCATTGCTTTGCTATTGCCACTGGTGCTCGGTAAGTGGACACCGATCATTGCGCTGGGTCTGCTGCTGGCGGCGTGGATCATCACCACATCCCTGTTGGATTTACGCAAACGCATGGGCAGCGAGGGTTCGTATTTGCAGCGTTTCAAGACCCCGTCGCTCAGTTACTACGGGATGCTGTTGGGACATATCGGCATCGCGGTGTTCATCATCGGCGTGACGCTGGTGAAAGGCTACGAGACCGAGCGCGACGTGCGCATGGATGTGGGCGATACGGTTGACGCGGGTGGCTATGTGTTCCGCTTTGACGGGGTGAGCGAACAGCAGGGACCGAACTATGTTGCTGCGCAGGGACGCGTGAGTGTCAGAAAGGACGGCAAGCTGATGACGGAGTTGCATCCGGAAAAACGCACTTACAACGCGTCCGGTATGCCGATGACCGAAGCCGCGATCAGCACCGGATTTTTGCGTGACTTATATGTTTCGCTGGGTGAACCGATCCCCGACAGTTCGGCATGGGCGGTACGCGTCTATATCAAACCCTTCGTTGATTGGATATGGGCAGGTTGTTTGCTGATGGCGCTGGGTGGAATATTGGCGATCAGCGACCGTCGCTACCGTATCCACGCCCGCAAAACGCAGGCCGTCAGCACTGGAGGCGAGCAATTGAAGGAGAAGACGGCATGATGCGTTTCATATTGCCCCTGGTGATTTTTCTGGTGCTGGCAGGCTTCATGTTCGTCGGGCTGGGATTGAACCCGCACGAGGTGCCATCTCCGCTGATCGGCAAACCTGCACCGGCGTTCACCTTGCCACAGTTGCACGACACGAACAAACAATTCTCACCGGAAGAGATGAAGGGCAAAGTATGGTTGCTCAACGTGTGGGCATCCTGGTGTGTTTCATGCCGTGAGGAACATCCGATATTGATGGAACTCGCCCGGCAACACATCGTGCCGATCTACGGCCTCAACTACAAAGACAAAAAAACAGACGGCGAAATGTGGCTAAGCCGGGGCGGAGATCCTTACGTCTTGAGCGCCATGGATAGCGAGGGGCGCATCGGCATTGACTACGGCGTGTACGGCGTGCCGGAGACCTATGTCATCGACAAACAGGGCATCATTCGCTACAAACAGATCGGGCCGGTCAGTTCGCAGAATCTGCAAGAGAAGATATTGCCCTTGGTTGCGGAGTTACAAAGCAAATGAGATACCTGCTGATTTTGTTATTCTGTTCGTTGCCGACCTTTTCTTACGCGGGAGAGGCGAAAGACATGGCTGCCGATCCGGTATTGGAAAAACGCATGATCGGTTTGGCGGAAAAACTGCGCTGTCTGGTTTGTCAGAACGAGACGCTGGCAAGTTCGCATGCCGAGTTGGCAGAAGATTTGCGTCGCGAGGTGCGCGAGCAAATGCAGAAAGGCATGAATGACCAGGAGATCATCGACTACCTCGTTTCGCGTTACGGCGATTTCGTATTGTATGACCCGCCGATGAAGCCATATACCGTGCTGCTCTGGTTCGGCCCTTTCGCGCTGCTGCTGATCGGTACAGGAATATTGGTATTCCAGTTGCGCAAGCGCCGCAAAACCGTGCCGGAATCCGCGCTCACGCCGGAAGCGCAACTGCGCGCCGCCGCCTTACTCAAAGAAGAAGATAACAAATGACATTATTCTGGATCATCTGCGCGGCGCTATTGATCGTCGCGATACTTTTTGTCGCATTGCCTTTGTGGCGTGGCACTTCCAAAAACAATTCCGTTGCGCGTGATGCCGCAAATCTGGAAATCCTGCGCGACCAGATCGCCGAAATGGACGTTGACTTGAAGAACGGTTTGCTCACAAGTGAACTGTACGAGCAGGGGAAACGCGAGTTGCAGGGCCGGGTGCTGGAAGAAGTGGGCAACGAACAGAGTGCCGCACCAGCAGATGCACCGCGCAGCCCGTTCAGGGTTTTGGTTATCGTGCTGTCTGTGCTACTCCCGTTGTTGTCTGTCGGGCTGTACATGAAGATCGGCAACCCGAACGCATTCTCGGATCAGATCGCGCATGGCGGCACGAGCAATATAGGCGCGCCACTTACCGGTGCGGCGATCAGCGCGCTGGAAAAGAAAGTTGAAGCAAACCCGGCTGATGGCGAGTCGCTGGTGATGCTGGCGCGCAGTTACCTGGATACCGAGCGCTATGCCGAATCGGTGCAAGCCTTTGAAAAATTAACCAAGCTGATTGCAGATGAAGCATGGGTATGGGCTGATTACGCCGATGCACTGGCAATGACGCAAGGGCAGACCCTGCGCGGTAAGCCGACTGAGCTGATCAACAAGGCACTGGCGCTCGATCCCAACCATGCCAAAGGCCTGGCACTCGCCGGTTCGGCAGCGATGGAACGCGGTGATTTTGCCGCAGCCATACAGCATTGGGAAAAATTACGCATTCAACTTCAGCCCGAAAGCGAAGATGCCAAAATGATAGACAGCGGGCTGGCAGAAGCGCGAAAACTGCTGTCGCACGTCAAGGACGGCAAATCGCCGATGCTGGGGCAGATCAATCAGTCCGCGCAAACCGCGCCAACATCAAGTGGCAAAGAGCGTATCACCGGCACGGTGACAATTAGCGATGCACTAAAGGGCAAACTCAGCCCGGACGATACCGTGTTCGTGCTCGCGCGTGCAGCGGAAGGCCCGAAGATTCCGCTCGCCATTCTGCGCAAGCAAGTGCGCGATTTGCCGCTGACTTTCGAATTGGATGACAGCATGGCGATGGCACCGCAGATGAAGCTGTCCGCATTCGACAAGGTGGTGGTGGTAGCGCGCACCTCCAAAGCCGGTGCGGCCAAGCCGCAACCCGGTGACGCGCAAGGCATGAGCCAGCCGCTGCGTCCCGGAACAAAAAACGTGAATGTGAAAATCGATCAGCTGGTTGAGTAATTTTCGGCGAGCAGTAAAAAGCCGCACCGTTAATGGGTGCGGCTTTTTTACGCCTTGTCGATATTCAATTGCAGCCACAATTCCAGCAATGCAAGATGCCACAGCTTGCTGCCGTTCAGGCATGTGTAATGAGATTCCGGTGCGGCCAGCAGTTTTTCGATGTAGCAACGGTTGAACAAACCACGTTGCAAACAGGCATCCGACAGCAGGATATCCCGCATGAAACGCAGGAAGTCACCGCGCACATATTTCAATGCGGGCACAGGGAAGTAACCCTTCGGGCGGTCAATCACCGCATTGGGAATCAAGCCGCGCGCGATGGCTTTGAGCGGAAATTTTCCGCCTTCCTTAAGCCGCAGTTCGGGCGGCATGCGTGCCGCCAGTTCAACCAGTTCGTGATCGAGAAAAGGCACGCGTGCTTCCAGACCCCACGCCATGCTCATGTTATCCATGCGCTTGACCGGATCGTCCACGATCAACGTCGTCACATCGAAACGCAACACTTGGTCGAGGAAGGTATCGGCTTGCGACCGCGTCAATTCCCGTTGCACCAGTTCGCTGGTGGCATCCGGCATGTGATAGCGCGCGTCCACGGTTTGCAGATACTCGGCATGGTCGCGGTCGAAATAATGATTGCGGAATCTGTCCAGCGCCGAGCCCTGTGCTGCCTGCATCTGCGGATACCAGAAATAGCCGCCGAATACTTCATCCGCGCCTTGCCCGGCCAGAGCAACCTTCACTTCCTTTGAGACTTTTTCAGCGAGCAGATAGAACGCGATGGCATCCTGACTCACCATCGGCTCCGACATGCTGCGCACCGCCTCCGGCAAACGTCGCAATACTTCGCTATTGGGGATGAGGTATTTGTGATGGCACGTATTGAAGCGCGCGACGACCCGGTCCGAATACGCAAACTCGTCGCCTTGCTCCGCATCGCCGCCGATGTCTTCGAAGCCGATGGAGAATGTGCGCAGATCCTGCACGTGATCGGCCAGCAGTCCGACGAGCAGACTGGAATCCAGACCGCCGGAAAGCAGCACCCCCACCGGCACATCAGCCGCAAGGCGATGACGCTCGACGACCCTGGTGAGCACATGCCGCGTCGCATCCAGCCAATCCTGTTCGCTTAACGGAACGCCGGGGCGTGTCGCATCCAGTTTCCAGTACTGGCGATGCGTGACCTCGCCACTGGCCGTGAAAGTCATGCAGCTGGCGGGCGGCAGTTTCTTCACACCGTTGAGCAGCGTGCGCGGGGCAGGGACGACGGCATGCAACGTGAGGTGATGATGCAATGCGACCGGATCGATGCTGCGATCTATGCCGCCCGCTGCCAGCAACGCCTGCAAGGTGGAAGCAAAACGCAACGATGCGCCATCAACGGCGTAATACAGCGGCTTGATGCCAAAGCGGTCACGCGCGAGAAATAATTTTTTTTCGCGCATATCCCACAGCGCGAAAGCAAACATGCCGTAGAAACGCTCCACACAGCGCTCGCCCCAGGCATGGTAAGCCTTGAGGATGACTTCACTGTCGCCCTGCGAGAAAAAGTCATAGCCCATCCCGGACAGTTCGGCACGTAACTCTTTATAGTTGTAAATGGTGCCGTTGAAAACCAGGGCAAGACGCAGTTCTTCATCCAGCATCGGCTGCCTGGCTCGCTCGGAAAGGTCGATGATGGAAAGGCGGCGGTGGCCGAACGCCAGTGGGCCATCGTGGAACAACCCTTCGGCATCAGGGCCGCGCCGAGCCAGTTGTTCCGTCATCTTTTTGACAGTTCCAGAATCGGGTTGCTGATTATCGAAGCGCAGTTCGCCGCAGATGCCGCACATGTTAGAACAATCGCGCACGGTCAAGCGCGGGCAGGGCGGCTAGAAAATGGTTTTGTTTCGGGTCGTTATGGGAGATATGAGTTGGTTTATTACTCAAGGTTGACATTGACAGCTTCCCCTAAAGCTAAATCCTGGTTGCTTCGGCGAGGATCGCAAAATGGATATCGCATCCTTTTTTATAAACTCAATTATTGAGTCAGCTCGACTAACTTGGTAATTATACATATTTGTCAGGGTTGCATAATCGCATCATCACTTGATCGTTGTTGCAGCCCAAAAATAACGCATAACTCCGGAATCCCTTGCGTTCAGACCAATAGTCCGGTAGTCCGGGAAATTGCAAAAGGTCATTACAATTTTGCGGGGCTTTTCGGCATAATCCACAGCATGCTCATCGAATCATCCGGCGAAAAATCGTGTGCCGTCCAAACCGGGTTAACTTTAATAACCCCGGAGCGGATTGATTTGCCGCTGGCGCTGATAAGTTTGTCCGAGCTTTATTTTTTACTATTGATCCGGCACGAATTGAACTCTATTGCCGTTCGTGCTGAGCTTGATGGAACTACTAGCCATTCGACTAAGCCCGCAAGCGGGTAAGTCGCTGGTTATGTCGAAGCACAAGAATCCATTCATATTTCGACAAGCTCAATACGAACGGATTCTTGGATAAATAGTGCCGGATCAATAAACGTAATCAGGCTGCGGGTTTTGATGCACAGAGTGAGGAGGTAACCCTTGGAAAAACGCTTCGAATATTTTGCCCAGCTTGCCGCCGTATTGTTTTTGGTGGCGGGTTGCTTTCTGGTGCTGAGACCGTTCCTGACCGCGACGCTGCTCGCCGCTGTGGTGTGTATATCGACCTGGCCACTTTATGTTTGGTTGTTGCGCAGGATGAAAGGCAGGCAAAGCATTGCCGCGCTCACCATGACGCTATCGCTTGCGCTCGGCATCATCCTGCCGCTGGCACTGGTGGCCTACAACCTCACGGATAACGTTACCGCCTTTTACGACGGCATCAAGCAGGCAATCGAGGCCGGACCGCTGGAGCCCCCGGCCTGGTTAAAGGGGGTTCCCGTGGTTGGCGAATCAGCCGATCGGTATTGGCATCTGGTTGCCGGCAGTCGGGAAGAGTTGGCCGCACTGGGAAAACGTTTACTTGAACCCGCCAGGAATTTTCTGCTTGCGGGCGGCATTCTGCTTGGGCAGGGTGTGATGGAAATGTGTCTGGCTGCCTTTGTCTGTTTCTTCTTTTATCGCGATGGCGCGGCATTGTTGCATTTCCTCGAAGTGGCGATGGATCGCGTGGTCGGTGCGCAAAGAGAGCATGTCCTTGGCATCATCAACAACACGGTGCAGGGTGTTATGTACGGGTTTTTGGGAACAGCTGTGGCACAGGGTTTCGTGGCCACGATCGGTTTCGCGATTGCGGGCGTTCCGGCAGCACTGCTGCTCGGGGTAATCACATTCCTGCTGTCCTTTGTGCCTGTCGGCCCCCCCTTGATATGGGGTGGCGCGGCGTTCTGGCTGTTCTACCAGGGTGCTGTGGGGTGGGGAATTTTCATGCTGCTGTGGGGATTTCTGTTGATCAGCACTGTGGACAACGTGCTGAAACCCATACTCATCAGCCGCAGCAGCAACCTGCCATTTATTCTGGGCTTGTTCGGCGTGATGGGTGGCGTGCTCGCTTTCGGTTTCATCGGCGTTTTCATCGGCCCGACTTTGCTTGCGGTGGGGTTCAGCCTGACAAAGCAGTGGGCAGTGCGCGAAAGCATGGGCAGCAAATAAAAAAGCCGGGAACACTCCCTGCGTTCCAGGGAGCTAACTGTCCGCAACGAATGCTTTACGTTGAAAGCAGTATTATGGATTCAGGAATATAAAGCGGAGTTTCAAACAAGATTGTAATGCGCAGAACAGAGCGGAGTGTCTGGTAAATCAGGTGCGATTCAGGTGAACTTGGTCGGTGTCCTGCACCAGAGCGTTTTTCGGGTGGTTTTCGGTTCAGTGGACATTGGCACGACTGCGACCATGAATGGAGTGATATTGGGGAAAACAGCGATCAATGTAGCGACACTCGCAACAGTGAACGGCAGGCTGCTGGCGCAAACTGCGGTCAATCTTGATCAGGCT
>CXWL01055558.1_pt1 | contig 13948 bp, 11 predicted proteins | sample 590931 | NCBI WGS metagenome assembly CXWL01 (sample SAMEA3498368, study PRJEB10139) | groundwater metagenome | biome: water well; material: biofilm material | place: Germany | collected 2015-04-27 | reverse complement strand
GAGCGGCAGGGTCGGGTAGAGGCGCTGGAGCAACAGTGGTCGCCACTTCGAATCCGGTTGCCGCGACCAGAAACGGCGAATGAGAGTTTCCTTGAAGATGTCATACCCGCCAAAGATCTCATCCGCCCCTTCGCCGGTCAACACGACCTTGATGTCAGATCGGTGTACCATCCCTGACAACAGGAACATCGGTGTCGGCGCGGTGCGCAGAATCGGGCGTTCCGTGTGCCAGATCACTTCGGGGAAGGTCCGGGCTATGTCGTGATAGTCACAGCGCATCTGCCGATGATTGGTGCCGAGAAACGCGGCGACTTCGTTCTGGTAGGCAGATTCGTCATACGCCTTGTCATGAAAAGCGATCGAAAACGTATCGAGCTTCGTCTGGGTGAAGTTCTTGATGATCGCCGTGATTGCCGAAGAGTCGAGGCCACCCGAGAGATAGGCCGCCACCGGCACATCGGCCCGCAGGCGCAGGCGAACTGCGTCGACCAGCAGGGCGTGAAGTTCCTCGGCCCACGAATCGACTGTGCGAGTTTTGTCGAACTGCTCGGGAAACGACGGGTGCCAGTAGCGCCCGGATGAGGTCACCCCATTGCGAATCTCGAGCCAGGAACCAGCCTCCAGTTCAGAAATCGACTCGAAAGCGGTTCTCGGCGGGGCAGTTGTCCACCACGTGAAGATCTGATCCAGCCCCTGGAGATCGAGGCGTCGGGGTATGGTCGGATCGCAGAAAAGCGATTTGATTTCCGACGCAAAGTAGAACCGTCCGCGATGAGAGGTGAAAAAAAGCGGCCGCTTCCCCATGCGGTCCCGCGCAAGGAATAAGGAACGGTGACTGCGATCATAGATGGCAAACGCGAACTGCCCGTTGAAACGATTCAGGCTATCGCGCCCCCATTGCTCGTAGGCATGAACAATCACTTCAGTGTCAGAGTGAGTGCGAAACTGGTGCCCGAGCTTTTCGAGCTCCTGCCGCAATTCGACATAATTGAATATCTCGCCGTTGAAGACTATCCACAGTGAATCATCTTCGCTACTCAGCGGTTGTTGGCCAGTCGACAGATCGATAATCGACAGTCGCGCGTGACCAAGCGAGCACACGTTGTCAAAGTACGCGCCGAACTCATCGGGCCCGCGATAACGGATCATCGAAACCATCCGAACCAGAAGGTCACGGTCGGGAGTTGATTCTCCCTGATGTTGAAAATAGCCCGCTATACCACACATGGTTCGTCAGACTCCCACGGCCATTACCGTCCGCACAGGCTGTCATCTTTGAGAAGGATCTTGTTCACTTTCCCCGACTGATATTTGGGAAGCGTGTCGAGGAACAGAATCTGCTTAGGGACTTTGAAGTCGGCCAATCTTCTGCGGCAATAGATCTGGATCTCTTTAGGGTCGGCGACCATTCCGTCCTTGAGCACGATCACGGCCCGGATCGCCTCGCCCAGAACATCGTCGGCAATCCCAATTACGCACGCTTCGGCGATCTTCTCGTTGGCCAGCAGACACTCCTCAACCTCTTTTGCGCTGACACGGTTGCCGCCTGCTTTGATGATCTCCTTCTTGCGCCCCACGATATGAAGATACCCATCGCTGTCTCGGCGTGCCAGATCCCCGGTAAAGAGGGCGTTGTTCTTCAGCACGAGTCGATCTTCGTCAGGTTGATTCCAGTAGCCCATCATCACATTATCGCCGGTGACGGTCAATTCCCCGACTTCACCAACGGGAAGTTCGTTGTCGTTTTCGTCGCGTATGGTCACCGTTACTCCCGGCACCGGGATCCCGATTGAGCCGATCTTCTCGACCAGTCGCTCGGGTGGAAGGTAGGTCACACGCGGTGCGGCCTCAGTTTGTCCGTACATGATAAAGATCTGCTTGTTTGGGAAGGCGTCCATCAGCCGGCGAGTGACTTCCGGCGCCATCGCCCCGCCCGCCTGGGTGAAATATCGGAGCGATTCCAGCGTGCGTGACGTGAACGTCGAATTATTCAACAGAATCATGAAATTCGATGGCACTCCCGAGAAACCGGTAGCGTGTTCTTTCTCAAGTGTGTCAAGAATTACCTCAGGGTACATAAATCGATTGTCCAGGATGAGCCGTCCGCCGATGGCGATATGAGTCAGAAGGAGCGAATTGCCGTAGATGTAATAGAACGGCAGGATCACAAGAACGCCGTCATGATCGGTGAGATGAAGATATTCACAGGTTGCGAGGGTATTGGAGATGAGGTTCCGGTGCGAGAGCATCACCCCCTTCGACGCACCCGTGCTGCCGGACGTATAGAAAATCGCGGCGAGTTCATGAATGACCCCGTCACGCGACAGAACATTCCGCTCGGGCACTCCCTGCGTCTTCGTTTCGGGCACACCGGTCTCGCCGAGAAGAGTTTCGAGCTTCAGGACCCGGATTTTCGGGTTGCCTATCTTGAGGTCACCATCGCAGACCAGAGTTGTGACCGAACTGTCAGCCGCAAGGAGTTCACGAAGAACTTTCCGAAAGCGCCCTTCACTGAACAGAAGACTGATCTGACAATCAGCCAGAATTCCGGCCAGACTGCGAGCATTCAGCGAAGTATCCAGCGGTACCACGACCAACCCGACCTTCAGCGCTGCAAAGAAAACAGTGACATATTCGATTGAATTCGTCCAAAGTATGCCCGCACGCTGTCCCGCTGAGTATCCCATCAACTGCAGAGCGCTGGCAACTGCTTCGGAGCCGGCGCGCAACTCCCTGAACGTGATTTGTCTCTCCTCATCGACTACCGCAACGTGCTCTGGGTAGCTGGAAGCCGCTCGATCAAGGAGCTGATCGACTCGGGTTAGTTCCTGTTGCATAGGTTTGACTCTACGGATGCGGCGTCGCGGCGGCTGAGGGCACGCGACCCAGGCGTCACGGGGTTTTGGAACTGATGAAGCGAACCAAATTATCAATGGAATCGAGATTCGAGGGGACCATCTCGTTGTCCTCGACTGTAAAACCGAAAGTCTGCTCGACGAATCCGGTCAATTCCAGGATACCGGTCGAATCGATGATTCCCTTGCGCATAAATGAATCGGCGTCGGTGAACGCGGCGTCTTCGTCGCCAATGAGGAATGAATCGACAATAAAAGCCCTTAGATCCTGTCGGATTTTGGCGGTATCTGCGGTCATTGGTTACTTATCCTTCACATTACTGCATCAACGTGTACATCACGGACGTTACTGCGCTTCGAGCGGGGGCATCCGCAGATGCTCGGTCCCCACGATCTTTCTCTCAATGTTGGCATACGCTCTTGCGACTTGATCTTCGGTGAGCCCAAGGACCGCAGCCGCCTCGGACGCCGCAATAGAATGCTCCATCGCGTACCAGAGAAGGTCCATGCGCCGAAAGTCGAGTCCAAAAAAGAACTCCTCCTGGGTAACTTCCGCGCTGTAGGTGTCGGTTGTCGGAGTGCGCTTGATGATCTCCTGCGGAACATTCAGATACTCAGCCAACTGGAACACCTGAATCTTAAAAAGATGCGCGATCGGCTTGATGTCCGCGCCGCCGTCGCCATACTTGACGAAGAACCCCTGCTCGTGCTCGTCCTTGTTTCCTGTCCCTGCGACGGCCCAATTACGTTTCTCCGCGTGATAGTAGAGCGTTGACATCCGAAGCCGCTGCTTCAGGTTCGACGCTGCGACCACCTGAAGATAAGCGTCGAGCGGCATTCGCTTGGTTTCAACAACACCCGCGCTGTTTTCGATCGTCAGTTGAAAGAAATTGATTGTGTCCTTCTCGAGAATGTTCGACGGGATAGTAATCTTGGATTTCCACGACGAATTGAATTCGGGGAAGACCGAGCGAATCGCCTCGTCCCGTTTCTGATAGCATCCCAGTCCCTTCAGGCCTTCGGTGAGATCCTCTTTGATCACCTTGAATCCGAACGCTTCTCCCAATGTGCGGGCAAGTCGCTCGCTCTCGGGAGATGAATCATGTTCAGGCATCATTACCCCGAGAACGCGCTCAGGACCAAGCGCCTTCGAGCACAGCGCGGCTACCAGCGATGAATCAATCCCGCCCGAGATACCGATGACCGCACCGCTCTTCTTGAGGGGACCACGAATCTGCTTGCGGATAGTCTGACAGAGAGCGTCCGAGGTCTCTTTCGGATCCAGCCGAAGAATATCCTTATGAAAAGCCATTCTCTTATTCCTTTGGCAAGGCCATTGTCCCGATACGTGTTACCGACTTTGAAACGCTAACATAAGACACTTTTCCGCGTTCAGCAATAGCCCAAAACTGCCTGACGTTAACCTTCTCTCATCAGTATCGGAATCACCAGTCAATCCCTTAGGAAAGGGAGTCGAAAGGACGCCCCGCTTCCTTCCTAAGGACTTCTCTTCCGTGACAGCTTGACATCCGTCTGTGAAATGGGGTGGCTCGGCTTGCGCTCGCGCCGGTCCTCTGCTCATTTCTTCGCCTCATCCCGCCGTTTGAGCGCCTTCTCAAGAACGGTGACAAGGTCGCGGGTCAGATTCCGGTATTCATACCGTGCGATAAATTCGTGATCCGGCCTGACCGATAGTTGCCCGGCGCGCTTCTTTCTCAGCAGATCCTTGATCGTCTCTTTGATCGCGGTAGCGTCGTTATGGGGAGCCAGGACTCCGCATCGGCTCTTTTCCAACGCCGTCGCGATTTCCCCCTTTTGGCCGATCGTCAGAATGAACTTCTCAGCGTTCAGATATTCGAAGAACTTACCAGGAAATTGCTGATTCGAGATTTTCTTCTCGCCGAGGAACATGAGCAGCACATCCGCTTCCATCATTGCCTTGATTGCTTCCGGATGCGGCTTAAAGCCAAGCAGCTTTGTCTCGTCGGTGAGATCCAGTTGTTCGATGAGCATGGTATAACCGTCAGCGAGATAACCGATGAACGCTGATTCGAAATCAGTCCGGTTCTGCTCGTCTTCAGCATACAGATCGGCGAGGGCGTGGAAGTAGCGACCGGCCGTACCTTCATAGACTGTCCCAATATGAAGCATGATCAACTTGTTTGCACTGTGGTCCCCCCCATTCGTGCCGAGGTTTGTGAAATCATCACGGTCGAATCCATTGGTGATGGCCTGATACTTTGACTTGTCCGGATCATGAAACGCTTCAATCAAATCCTCTGCGTTCCCTTCGCACATGGTAACCACCTGATCCCCCCAGTTCAGAAACTGGCGGAATAGCCAGAGATCGAGGCGATTGCGCAGGTTACTTCTGGCCGATCTCCCGTACCCGATGAACCAATTGTCGCGAAAGTCCACTATCCAGGGCTTTCGAAAAAGAATTTTGAGAAAGAGCCCAACAAGATGCGAGGTTTGGGGCGCCGAGGTGCTGAAAACGACATCGGGTTTTTCCCTGATCATGATTCTGAGGGCAGAAAAAAAAGCAAAAGGGAACCAGGCGGCCATTCGATCCGGGAAAAAGAGCCACTCTTCGACGAACACGTTCAGAGGGCTGAAGAAGTACCGTTTCAGCCATCCCTTTTGCTGGGTTACGGTAGGAGCTGTATCGGCTTTGATCCTGACATCAGTCTTTCCTCCGTTCGTTGAATCATCTCGACCGCGTTTCTTCCGATAGAGAAGGTCGTGTATTCTCTTCGTAGCTTGAAAAAGATCGATGGTGGATGTTCGTATAACCTGGACCCCAGGTGGTATGTCTTTCAGTAGTGTCTCATCGTAGGCGAGAACACTCGGGTTCTTGGCGGTCAGAACGATTGGCTCCCATCCGAATGAGCGCAAGTGCTTCACAAATTTTACCGGACGATAGATGCCGGATGTCCGAGCCGGTGGGAAATCGTAGGAAATCATCAGAATCTTCTTCATCACTGCACTGCCTTACAACTACTTAGCACACTTGATCCATCAGCAATCTGATATACCGCAACTTTCAAGCGAAAGTCAAGAATCTGTAGGAAGACCAACTGATGACTCAGCGGTCATCGGACTTGATCTTGTCCCCCGTGGGCATAGAGTAGATATCGGTCGGAGAACGAGACTATTCAGCTTTGATCGGATAGAACTGGAAAAATTGATTGCCGTATCTGCGGTTGACGCCTACCTTTGTCTGCGAGCATTGTCCACAACGTAGGTTAGAGACAATCCCGTAAGGAATCAATTCCCGAAGTCGATAATCGCCAGGGAGCGAGAGAAAGGAACAAGTTTGGCAGAATCGACGATTTCTGTCATTATACCAACATACAATCGCGCCCACCTCCTCCGTCGATCGGTCACGTCGGTCCTGTCGCAACTTCAGGACGATGATGAAGTTATCGTGGTGGACGACGGTTCCAGCGATAACACACGGGAGGTTGTTGCCAAATACGGTCAGCGCGTGAAGCTCATCAATACGGAACATCGAGGAGCGGGTGTCGCCAGAAATCGCGGCGTGCAGGAAGCATCTCGTGATCTGGTTGCGTTTCTCGATTCCGACGATGAATGGTTGCCGGGACATGTTCTGCTCTTCCGCTCAGTCATGTCCTCTCGGCCGGACTTGCTCTTTTGTTTTGCAAACTATGTTGCCCGATTCCGGGATGGCTCAACACGCCATTTCGGCATGGAATCTCACAGGTCTCCAAAGCCAGACTGGAGCGAGATCGTTGGTCCATCCCGTCCGCTTTCGTCGTTCATGACGATTCCGGCCGGATATCAGGACTGCCCGTGTTTCGAAGGGAATAACCTCTATCGATCACTCTGTTCTGCAAGCTACGTCTCGGTCGACACTTTGATGGTCAGGCGCCAGCAAGCAGGTGATAGCCTTCGGTTTGCAGAGGATACACCGACTGCCGAAGAATGGGAGTGCGGCGCTCGACTGGCGCGGGCTGGCACAGGAGCCTATCTTCATCGTGAAAGTGCCTGCGTGCATCATCATAGTGGACAACAGCTTACCGATACCAACCTGCTGGAATATGTCTCTTCCAGAATTGTCATCATGCGAAGAGTGTGGGGTGCCGATCCGCAGTTCTTGCGGGAACATATGGCCTATTACGAGGGACGGCTCAGGGAAGAACAGCTTCTCCGTGCTGAAGGTCTTCTCCTTCGTGGTCATTCTCGTGAAGCGCGCCTCGAACTCGCCGAGACAAAGAACGCCCCCCTTGCCCATTGGCTGCTGGCGAGATTCCCCGGACCTTTCGTCAAGGGGCTTCTGGATTTTCGTCGAGCCATCAAGACACTGTTCAGACGTGGAGGCTGACTTCCGGCATGTGCCACTGCCGCCGCAAGACAGGCGCCGCGACTCCCATCCACCACTCATGTTACGCGATCAAGTTGTAGGGCAATACGATGATTTCCGTTAAGGTGCTCAGATCGGCACAAGAGCTCGAGGCTATTCAAGGAGCCTGGAAAGAACTCCTTTCAAAGAGTTTCAGCGACAATCCGTTTCTGTCGTGGGAGTGGGCATCGGCCTGGCTAAAGGTGTATTTTCACCACGGGCGACTCCTCGTTGTCGCCGTTTATGACAATACAACACTCATAGGGCTGGCTCCACTCTGGGTTCACGAGAAACGCTACGCCAAATTCTTTAAAGTTCGTTCTCTGGAGTTTCTCGGTTCCGGTATTACATGTCCCGACCATCTTGATCTGATCGTGCTGAAGAAGAAAGCCGATGTCGCCATTCGAGCGATGTGGGATCAGCTCTTTGGGGCTCTGGCGGGGGAGTGGGATATCTTCGCCTATCATCACGTTCCCGGGAACTCACCCGTGCTTGACCGGCTGCTTGATCTCGCTGATAACGATCACCGCTGCCCTCGCCGGGTTATGGAAGAGTATACCGCCTGCCCATGCGTCGAGTTGCCGAACTCGTGGGAAGCATACCTGGAATCCCTTCCCGCTGATTCGCGTCGAGACCTGAGGACGTCGGTAGCTTTGCTGAGTGAGGTAGGTGCACTCGAACTGCGGCCATGCCGAACGCCGGAGAATCTTCAGGAGGAGATGGAGCGCTTCATTGCTCTTCATCAGGCCGGGTGGAAAGAGCGCGGGAAGCCGGGGAGTTTTTCGACTGAAGGGTTCAGAACCTTTCATCAAGAGGTGGCTCGGAACCTTCTCGCCTCAGGAATGCTCTTTCTCTGTTCGCTTTGGCTCGGCGACAAGCAGATTGGTTCCCTGTACGGGTACCAGAAAGGGGGCAAGGTGTATTACTATCTGTCGGGAATAGAGCGCGACACGGTAAAAAAAGCCGGCACTGGTCGAGTACTGGTAGGCCTGTGCATTGAAGAAGCAATCAAGATGGGGTGCACAGGATTCGACATGCTCCGCGGCCGGGAGGCCTACAAGTATGAGTGGACGAAATCTGACCCGCGAGATATCTCGGTGACCTTCTATAAAACAGGTCTGCGAACGGTCGCCTTCGCCTGCTCGGAACATGCCTTTCAATTTGGAAAGTTGGTCGCTAAGACGATCCTGGGGGATCGATCAGAGTCAATAAGTCGCTGGCGCCGCCGCCATCCCGAGCACCGTTAACTCTTCTATGGAACTGTCCGACAATAAGATCAAGCAACTCACCGACCACTACGAGCATAAGGATCAGAGGGGAATGTCTCTGCTAATCAGCGCAGCCAAGAATGCCGGCAAAAAAGCTCTCTATTCTCTCGGCTATTATAACCTGTATGGGCGACTCAAAGCGCCGGCCGAAAACCGTCTGCTGGTCGTAATGTATCATGACTTCGTCGAAGATGCCGCGCGGTCAGCTGACTGGAGTTTTTGGGGTCGGATGAGCCGCGCAGAGTTTCGGGCGCATCTGGAAGCGCTGACTGACCACTTCCGGGTCATCACCCTTGAAGACGCGTTCGAAGAGATTGACCGGACCGGTAGATTGCAGGAAAAGTCGGCGGCGATCACGATCGACGACGGCTACTTGTCAAGTTATACGATTGCCTACCCCTTATTGCGCGAGTATGGTGTATCGGCGACGGTGTATCTGCCAACTGATTGGATCGACCGCACGATGACTCCGTGGTGGATTTCGCTCGCCACCTTGATTAAGAAGTGCAATCATCCTCGTCCGTGCCTGGACGCCGTTGAGGGCGTTTTGGGAGTATCATTGGGATCGAATGTTCGAAAGGAACAAGGGGAACCGCTGAATCGAAGAGCCCTTCTCCATGAACTTGAGTCTATCCTGCGAGGTCGCGATCAAGCCTCTATTCAGCGCATGCTCTCTGAGCTCGAGAAGCTGCTCCCGGGGAACTTGTCAACCGCCACACCCGAAGAAATTCCGATCACCTGGGATCAGGTGAGGGAGATGTCAACGGGCGGGATACGCTTCGGGGCTCACACAACTTCCCACGCCAACCTGGCATTGGTAGATCTGGCCACAGCCGAGACTGAGATTCGGGATTCCAAACGACGCATTGAAGAACAGATATCCGCGCCGGTCACTGGATTTGCCTATCCATATGGGGTGAATTACGGCGATTACGCTCGTTTGAAGCCGTTGCTGGAGAAGCACGGCTTCCACTACGCGTGCACGGCTTCGACCGGCGTCAACAGTCCGGACACCGATCGATTTCGTCTGGTCCGGATCACGTTGCCGCTTGCACAATCCCCTGCTCTTATCAAGAGACTTTTGATCCTCGACTATCTCGATGTACCAACGCAGAGTGCATAAGCAAGGAATGAGCGCACTGGGGGCGCCTCACAGTATTCAGGACCATGAGTAGCACGCTAACCCGAATCGGCCGCAACGTCTTCTCCAACTGGACCGGCTACGTTGTCTACGTCGTCGTTTCGTTCTTTCTCTCCCCCTTCATGGTTCATCATCTGGGGAATACCGGCTACGGGATCTGGGTGCTGGTAGGGTCCCTGACCGGCTATCTCGGAATACTCGATCTTGGTCTGCGTCCCGCGATCGTCAAGTATGTTTCACGCTACAAAGCGCTCGGCGATGACGTGATGGTCAATCGCGTGGTGAACACCATTCTCGTCATCTTCACTTCGATTGCAGGGCTGGTGGTAATCGGCAGCCTCATTCTATCGTATTTTTCAACTGACGCCTTCAAAGTGCCCGCCGAATACCACAGCCAGCTCCGGGTGATCATCATCATCGTGGGCTTCAACGTCGCGGCCAGTTTCCCGTTCGGAGTGTTTGGGGCGATGCTCAACGCCCTTCAACGATTCGACGTCAACAATGTCATCCAAATTTCTGTCTTTCTGGTCAGAACAGTTCTTCTCGTCCTATTCCTGGAATTTGGGGGTGGACTTGTCACGGTGGGCGTGATCATCCTTGCCGCTGGGCTGACCGAATTCGTTCTGAAAGCCCGCTATTGCCTGAAGATCAACCCCACGCTGACGATCGATCGCCATCTCGCGAGTCGGGAGACCTTCAAGATGATCGCCGGATTCAGTGTCTATACTTTCATTATGTCCGTGGCTGTGCGAATCTCCTTCCAGACCTACTCGATCGTGATTGGCGCCATGGTATCAGCTGAAGCGATCACGTTCTTCGCCATCGGAGCCGGCCTGATCGAGTATCTGAGCACGTTGATTTCTTATATGTCAATGACCATCACTCCTTTGGCCTCCAGTCTTGATGCCACAGGTGATGAGGACCGGATGCGAAAACTGCTGATCATCGGCACCCGCTATTGTATGCTCGTGATTCTTCCTGTCGGCTGCGCCTATCTGCTCATCGGGGAAACCTTCATCACTCTCTGGATGGGGTACCAGTACGGGGCAACATCAGCAACGGTCCTGACGATTCTAATGTGGTCATATTTCGGGCACCTTTCGCAATATGTCGCTGGGTCAGTGTTTTACGGCCTGGGGAAGGTCAAGAACCTGGCTTTTCTGAATATCGGAACGGCGCTCCTCAATATCATCCTCAGCGTCATTCTGGTCAAACCTTACGGGATCTACGGCGTCGCGCTCGGAACCGCGATCCCGCTTGCGATCACCGGGACTATTATCCACCCGATCTACATCTGCAGGACGATGAAACTGAGTCTGCTTGAGTACTTCCGAAAATCATACCTCACCCCGCTGCTGGCGGCGATTCCGTTCATTGCGATCGTCTGGGCTACCACTCGCATCGTAGACATCAACTCATACGCCCGCTTCGCAGCCACAGTCGGGAGTGCGGGAGTGGTCTATGGTGCGATTGCCTTCTTCTTCATTATCGAGAACGATCACCGGTCATTCGTCGTGAACAAGATCCGCGCCCTGATCGGGCGGCATTAACGAGTACCGCTTGGCCTCTACAACTCAGACAAACTGAACGGTCCGGTTGTCGTAGACCAGCAACCTGTGCTGGAGGTGCGACCAGATGCCTCTCGCGAGGACAACCTTTTCGAGGTCACGCCCCATGCGGATCAAATCGTCGACCGAATGCTGGTGCCCGACCCGGGCAACATCCTGCTCGATGATCGGCCCGGCGTCCAACTCCGACGTGACATAGTGGCNNACATAGTGGCTGGTGGCGCCAATGATCTTGACTCCCCGTCTATAAGCCGAATGGTACGGCCGCGACCCGGGGAAAGCGGGAAGAAATGAGTGGTGGATGTTGATTATTCGATTCTGAAACTGTGCGACAAAACTATCGGACAATACCTGCATGTAGCGCGCCAGAACGATCAGATCTACCCGAAGATCGCCGAGCAGACTCGTTTGCGCTTGCTCGACCGAACGCCTGTTGGAATCGTCGACGTTGAAGATATGAAACGGAATCCCAAACTGTTTCGCCACCGGTTCCAGATCAGGGTGGTTGCTTACGATAAGTGGAACCTCCACCTTCCATTCTCCTGACCGGCACCGTGCCAGTATGTCATAGAGGCAGTGAGGCAGTTTCGACACAAAGATCGCCATGCGCTGAGTATCATCGGAGAAATGCAACCGCCAGTGCATAGCGAACGGCGCAGCGATCTCCTTCTCAAACTGAGCGCCGATCGCTTCGGCCGGAATGGAAAAGCTGTCGAGATCCCACTCGACTCTCATGAAGAAAACCTTCATTTCGAGATCGACATGCTGATCGAGATACAGAATGTTGCCGTTATTCCTGTGCAGAAATTCGGTTACGGCCGCGACCAGTCCACGTCGGTCAGGACAGTCGATCAATAGGACAGCGGAGCGAGTTTTCAGAGTCTGGCGATCAGACATGTTGTGATCCTTCAGTTTGTTAATAGGTCGGATGGAACCGCCAGAGTCTGAACCCCCCGTGTGACTACTGAGGAAGCCCGATTTACGACGTCTACTTCAACAGCCCAGGGCGGCGCCGGATGCGGAGGTGAAGCCCGGAGGGTCTCCTGACTTTCCCGCTTTCGATGAACACTGCGCTCTTGGAAATGTCCCGGCCGTAATCTCGCATCCGCCGGAAATCGTCCAGAGGAATCCGTACGTTCTGGGCGCTGCGGGGACTGTCGTAAAAGAGCTCATTGGGGTCATGCACATAGAGGTTGTGCTGATCATACCCCGTGACAACGACCCAATGGGGCATGCGGATCTTATGCATACGATAGGTTCCTATGAGAACGACCGGCACCTTCCCTTGCCGGATTCCCTCTGTAATGTCGTCTATTCTGTAGTTCCGATAGGCGATTCCCACACCGAGCGAGTTCGCTTCTCGCCGCTGCTGCTGATGAACAAGTTCAATGACTTCCTTCTTGTCCTCACTACGAACAGAAGCCAGAAACGGTGTTCGGCGACTTGACAGTATGACCGAAGCCGTAAGCCCTCTTCGAACGGCGGCGACCGCGAGTCCGAACGGGGCGCATCCCCCCAGCCCGGAGGTCATGAAGATCAGGGTCGCTTCCTTCCAGAGCATCAGTTCCAGCGAACGATCTGTTACCACCGAACCATCGAAGTGCTTCATAGCCATCATGAGGCAGGCCGGCCCGCAGGTGAACGGAAGCGTCTGCGCGTAGTAGGGAACTGGCAGGAGAAATCGCTTCGGGTCACTATCCGTCCGTAGAATCTTTCGCATGCTGAGAGCGCTGCAGCCATCCGCATAGTACCCGGCGAGCGTCCCGGTTGTCTGGTAGCCAAACCGCTCGTACAGGCCGATGGCCGGTTTGTTATCGGCTCGTACTTCGAGAACGACTTCGCGACATCCACGAACCTGGGCCGCCTGCTCACAACTCTCCAGAAGTCGAGCCCCAAGCCCCTTGCCCTGAATGGTCCGATCTATGACTATGGAATACAAACGCCCAACCGTCGTTCGCTGCCGCCACAGCATGATTGCCGCTCCGCTGACATGACCGGCATATTCGAGGACGAGGGTGCTGGCGCTGGCTTTGGTCAGGAGGTATTTGAGCCGGGAACGGCTGAATTGATCGTCGCCGAAGTGGGTCTGTTCAAAACGCTCGATGTCGTCGAGATCGCCGGCGACTCCGGGACGAACCCGAATCTGCTCGGCCACGGTTATCCCCACTCGCCCGCAAGATAGCGGATGAGTTTTTCGTAGACCTGAGGCACGCCGCGATCTTCCTCGCCCGCGGCGATGGTCGGATTGTCATTGACCTCAATCACAACGAAATCATCTTCAACTTGTTTGATGTCGACACCGTAGAGACCGTTGCCGATCGCCTTGGCGGCCTGCACGCCGACCTCAAGTAATCTGGGGTTGACTTTGGACGTGTCGAAAGTCCTGACCCTTCCCCAGATCACCCTTCCCCCTTCGGTGTACGTCAAGATCTTCCAGCGCCGCTTGGGAATAAGGTACTGGCACACATACAGAACCTCGCCGCCCAGTACTCCCACCCGCCAGTCGAACTCGGAACTGATGAACCGCTGTGCCACCAGCCGGTCGGCGCGACGAAGGAAACGCTTACCCACACGCACAAAGTCGTCCGGAGAGGAGACCCGGTCGACATACATGCTGAAGCTCGTATGCGGGGCCTTGAGAACGAGGGGGGTGCCCATCGTGTCGAGCAGACGCACGCCGTTGGCGATGGTCAGATCGGCTTGTGTCAGATAGACCGTTTCCGGCATAGGAACACCCGCTTGCTGGAGATGGC
>CXWL01087215.1_pt1 | contig 13949 bp, 14 predicted proteins | sample 590931 | NCBI WGS metagenome assembly CXWL01 (sample SAMEA3498368, study PRJEB10139) | groundwater metagenome | biome: water well; material: biofilm material | place: Germany | collected 2015-04-27 | reverse complement strand
CCGATCTTCCGCAAGCTCGATGAGATCTCCGACGTGCCGCCCCCAGCCGCGCAGCCGGTACTGAGCGCGAGCGAAGAAGCACAGGCGGTGATCGCCCGCACCCAGCTGCAAGAGATGGAAGCGACGCAGGCGCAGGGTTACCGCGAGAACCTGCAGATGGCAAAAAACCTGGCGAAGGAAGATCCGCGCATCGTCGCCAACGTAGTGAAGGCATGGGTAGGCACAAATGAATGATAACGGTATCCAGAAGGCGGCGATCCTGATGCTGGCCATCGGTGAATTCGAAGCGTCCGAGGTGATGCGCTTCCTTGGGCCGCGCGAGGTGCTCAAGCTGGGTGCTGCGATGGCGACCATGAGGAGCGTGCAGCACGAGCAGGTGGTGGTGGTGCTCGACTCGTTCCGCCAGCAGACCGAGCTCAATTCGACCGTCGGCCTCGACTCGGACGAGTACATCCGCCAGGTACTGACCAAGGCGCTGGGCGACGACAAGGCGTCGGTGCTGCTGTCGCGCATCCTGGGCGGCAAGGACGCCTCCGGCATCGAGAGCCTGAAGTGGATGGATGCCTCGTCGGTATCGGAACTGATCCGCAACGAACACCCGCAGATCATCGCCACCATCCTGGTCCACCTCGAGCGCGACCAGGCCTGCGAAATCCTCGGCAACTTCACCGACCGCCTGCGCAACGACGTGGTGCTGCGCATCGCCACCCTGGACGGGGTCCAGCCGGCCGCGCTGCGCGAGCTGAACGACGTGCTCACCAAGCTGTTGTCGGGTAACGAGAACATCAAGAAGTCGTCGCTCGGCGGGGTGCGTGCGGCTGCCGAAATCCTCAACTTCATGAGCGGCGAGCAGGAAGGTTCGGTGATGGACAACATCAAGAACTACGACAACGACATGGCGCAGAAGATCATGGACGAGATGTTCGTGTTCGATAACATCATCGACATCGACGACCGCGGCATCCAGCTGCTGCTGCGCGAAGTGCAGTCCGAAATGCTGATCATCGCGCTCAAGGGCGCCTCGCAGGACCTGCGCGAGAAAATTTTCAAGAACATGTCGCAGCGCGCCGGCGAGATGATGCGCGAGGATCTCGACTCGAAGGGTCCGGTGCGCCTGTCCGAAGTCGAGGCGCAGCAGAAGCAGATCCTCCAGATCGTGCGCCGCCTGTCCGACGAAGGCCAGATCGTATTGGGTGGAAAAGGCGAGGATTCGTTTGTCTGATACGCCGAAGGAACTGCAAAGCGCCTACCAGCGCTGGGAAATGAACTCGTTCGGCGACGACCGTCCGAGCGCGGTGGCGAACCGCGCCCCCGCGCCGCCCACGGTCGAACTGCCGTCGGACGAACTGATTGCCGCCATCCGCGAGCAGGCGCGCCTGGCCGGCCACGAAGAAGGCAAGCTCGCCGGCTATGCCGACGGCCTGGCGATCGGCCGCGCCGAAGCGGCCCGGGAGCTCGAACACCTGCAAGCGATCGCGCTCGAATTCGGCGCCGCCGTCGCCCATGCGGATGAAGCCATCGCCAGCGAGGTGCTGGACCTGGCGCTGCACCTGGCAAAAAGCATGCTGCGCACCGCGCTCGAGGTCAAGCCCGAGCTGGTGATCCCGGTGGTGCGCGAAGCCATCGAGTACCTGCCGGTGCTGCAGCAGCCCGCCCTGTTGATGCTGAACCCGGCCGACGCCGAGATCGTGCGCGCCGCGATCGGCGAAGAACTCGACAAGGGCGGCTGGCGCGTGGTGCCGGATCCGTCCGTCGCGCGCGGCGGCTGCAAGGTCGACACCGCCACCAACCAGATCGACGCCCAGAGCGCGACGCGCTGGGAGCGCCTGACCCACGCGCTTGGCAAGAACCTGGAGTGGCTCGGGTCATGAGTGCAGCGGGCCCGGACCGCCATACCGCGCGCTGGAAGGCCTATCTGCGCGACTGCGACGCGCTGGTCGACTTCGTCGAGCCGATGCAGGTGTCGGGCCGCGTCACGCGCGTCGCCGGGCTGGTGATGGAATGCGTCGGCCTGCGCCTGGCGGTCGGCAGCGCTTGCACCATCCCGATGGCGAACGGGGTGCGGGTCGAGGCCGAAGTGGTCGGCTTCGACGGCGACCGCCTGTTCCTGATGCCGCAAAGCGACGTCGAAGGCATCGTGCCCGGCGCGCGCGTGTTCCCGGTGGAGGCCGCGGTGCCGCGCCCGGGCAGCGTGCCGCATCCGCGCCGCCGTCCGAGCGACCGCGCGCGCCACCTGCCGGTCGGCGCCAGGCTGCTCGGGCGCGTGGTGGACGGCGCCGGCCGCCCGCTGGACGGCCTCGGCCCGCTCGGCACCGACGAGATGGCGCCGATCAACGCGCGCCCGGTCAACCCGCTCGACCGCGCGCCGATCACCGAAACGCTCGATGTCGGCGTGCGCGCGATCAATGCGATGCTGACGGTCGGCCGCGGCCAGCGCCTCGGCCTGTTCGCCGGCACCGGGGTCGGCAAATCGGTGCTGCTCGGGATGATCGCGCGCTACACCACGGCCGACGTGATCGTGGTCGGCCTGATCGGCGAACGCGGGCGCGAGGTCAAGGAATTCATCGAGCAGATCCTCGGGCCGGTCGGGCGCGCTCGCTCGGCCGTGGTGGCGGCGCCGGCCGACAGCCCGCCGCTGATGCGGCTGCAGGGCGCCGCCTACGCCACCGCCATCGCCGAACACTTCCGCGACCAGGGCAAGAACGTCCTCTTGATCATGGACTCGCTGACCCGCTACGCGATGGCGCAGCGCGAGATCGCGCTGGCGATCGGCGAGCCGCCCGCCACCAAGGGCTATCCGCCGTCGGTGTTCGCCAAGCTGCCGGTGCTGGTCGAACGCGCCGGCAACGGGGTCGAGGGCGGCGGTTCGATCACCGCCTTCTACACGGTGCTGTCGGAAGGCGACGACCAGCAGGATCCGATCGCCGACGCCGCGCGCGGCATCCTGGACGGCCACATCGTGCTGGACCGCCACCTGGCCGAAGCGGGCCACTATCCGGCGATCGACATCGAGCAGTCGATCAGCCGCGCCATGCATGGGATCACCTCGACGCCCCACCAGCACGCCGCGCGCCGCCTCAAGCAGTTGTACTCGCGCTACCAGCGCTCGCGCGACCTGATCAGCGTAGGCGCCTACGCGCCGGGCAGCGACCCGGTGCTCGACCAGGCCATCGCGCTGCACGACAAGATCGAGGCCTTCCTGTGCCAGGAAATCCCCGACAAGGTCGACATGCTCGAGAGCTTGGGCCAACTTACCGCTCTTTTCGAGTGATGGCGGGCCGTTCGCGCCGCCTATAATCGCTCATCATGGCCAACCCTTCCGCACTTGCCACTCTGATCGAACTGGCGCAGCGCGCCACCGACGATGCCGCCAAGCGGCTGGGGGCGGCGCTGCAGGCGGCCGAAGAAACCGAGGCCAAGCTGGCCATGCTGCTGAACTACCGCGAAGACTATGCGATGCGGCTCGACGCGGCCCAGCTGGCCGGCATCACCCCGATGGCGTACCGGAATTTCGTCGCGTTCCTGGGCAAGCTGGACAACGCGATCAACGGCCAGCGCGAAGTGGTCAAGCACGCGCACCACAAGAGCGCGATCGAAAAGACCGCTTGGCAGGCGAGCGAGCGCAAGCGGCTGTCCTACCGCACCCTGAACGAGCGCGCGGCGAGCGAGGCGCTGCGCATCGAGAACAAGCGCGACCAGAAACAGATGGACGAACACGCGGCACGCCAGGCGTATTACAAACGCTGACTTGATCAACCACACAGAAATCATCATGCAAACTCAGACTCTTCCGATCCAGGTTTCCGGCGCCAGCTCCAGCCCCGCGCCGCAGCGCGCCAATGGCGCGGCCGCTTCCGACCCGGGCCAATTCAGTCAGGCCCTTTCGCGCGAAATCGAACAGCGCCAGCACAGCCCGGCGCCGGCGCGCCAGCCAGCGCCCGCCGCCAAGCCGCAGGGCGCGCCGAACAACCAGTCCACGCAGGCACAGGCCAAGCCGGCCGAATCCAAGCCAGCCGAGGCCAAGCCCGCCACGGCCAGCGCCGACGCCGGCACCGGCGCGGACGCAGCCAGGGAAGACGCGGCCGCCGCTGCAGCGGCCAGCCCGGTGGTCGACATGCTCGCGCTGGTCGCCAGCTTCAACCAGCCGCTTGCCGCAGCGAGCGCGCCGGCCGCCACCCCGCTCGCCGCATCCGCGCAGGCCACCGCGGCGCTCCAGGTCACCGACATGGAAGCTTACGCCGCCACGCCTGCCAAGGCCGAAATCGAGCCGGCGCTGACGGCGGCTGCCGGCAAGGCCCTGGCCACCGCGCCTGGCGCCGATGACACAGGACTGGCGTTCAAGGATGTCGCCCAGGCAGTCGAAGGCGCCGCCCGATTCTCCATGAAAGCGATGGCCGGAGCCGCCGCGCCAGCATCGATCCTGCCGAACGCGGATGCGCCGGGCGCCGACAGGGCCGTCGCCAGCCTGGCTACCGGCGCCGCCATGCAGAAACCCGATCTCGATGGCGCCGCCGCAGCCGCGATGAAGGCCGAGGTTCGCACCGAGCCGGCCTCGAAGCCGGCTCCATTGCAGGCCGACGCCGCCCAGCCGGCGCCGCTGCTCGCGCGCGAAGCCGCGCCCGATTTCACCATCCCCAAGGAAGTGGCGGTTGCCGCGCCGGTGACGGCTCCGGTGCAGCAGGCCTCGCTGGCGATGGCGCAGGCCATCAGCGGCGTCGCCACCGACAAGATCGCGGCGCGAGTGGGCACGCCGGGCTGGGACAACCAGGTCGCCCAGAAGATCGTCTGGATGGTGGCCGGCAAGGAGCAAAGCGCCTCGCTGACCCTGAACCCGCCGGACATGGGCCCGATGCAGGTGGTGCTCAGCGTGACCAACGACCAGGCCACGGTCACCTTCAGCGCGGCGCAGCCGGAAGTACGCCAGGCGCTGGAAAACGCCATGCCGAAACTGCGCGAAATGATGGGCGAAAGCGGCATTGCGCTGGGCAATGCGACCGTCAACGACGGCGCCCAGGAGCAGCGCCAGGCGCAGCAAGGCGAGCAGCGGCGCGGCCATGCGGGCGGGGGCTCCGGCGCGGAGGGCGCGATCGAGGCCATCCCGCGCCAGGCCCGTACGGGCGGCGGCGCCGGGCTGGTCGATACGTTTGCGTAACTAGCATCGGCGCGCTGCGCGCCGCGGCAACCGCGCTGCCCTTGACCGGCAACTGCGGTTGCCAGTTCGGCAAGCTCAATGTGCGGCCGTCCCGCCGCCGCCTTGACCTGTGGGCAATCCCCTTCCGCAGTGTTTCATATCAATGTTCCCGTCAAGCCACGAGTTGGACGCGGTTATTCCCTCTTTTCAACGCATCTTGCTGCTCAGTTATTCCCGATAATGACATAATGACGGCGTGATCCACTAACAGCACTTGGGGTACCTTGAAAGCGAATGCAAATATGAAGGCTGATCCAAAAGCAGATCCAGCGGCAGCACCGAAAAGCTCCAAGAAGAAGCTGATTATCATTCTCATCATGGCGCTGCTGGTGGTCGGCCTGGGCGGCGCCGCCGCGTGGTACTTCATGGCCGCTAAACCGGCCGGCGCCGAGCACAAGGCCGTCAAGTCGGAACCGCCGGAATACGTGCCGATCGAGTCGTTCACCGTCAACCTGCAACCGGAAAACGGCGACCAGTACCTGCAGATCGCGTTCACGCTGCAAGTGAAAAACCAGAAAGAAGGCGAATTGATCAAGGCCAACATGGCGAAAGTGCGCAGCCGCGTGCTGTTGCTGCTGTCCGGTAAGAAAGCCTCCGAAATCTCCACGGTCGAAGGCAAGCGCCAGTTGGCCACCGAAATCGTCGCCACGCTCAAGCTGCCGTTCGTCGACAAGGGCGAAGCGCAGCAAGTGTCCGACGTCCTGTACACCGCTTTCATCATCCAATAAGCAGCCATGGCCGACAATTTCCTCTCCCAGGAAGAAGTTGATGCCCTTCTCAAGGGCGTCAACGGCGATCAGGACGACGCAGCCGCGCCTGAAGAAGTCACGGGAGTTCGCACCTACAACCTGGCAACCCAGGAGCGCATCGTGCGCGGCCGGATGCCGACGCTCGAGATCATCAACGAGCGCTTTGCCCGGTTGTTGCGTGTCGGCCTGTTCAATTTCCTGCGCCGCAGCGCCGAGGTCTCGGTCGGCTCGGTGCGGGTGTCCAAGTACAGCGAATTCATCCGCAACCTGGTGGTGCCCACCAACCTCAACCTGGTGCACATGAAGCCGCTGCGCGGCACCGCCCTGATGGTGTTCGACCCGGGCCTGGTGTTCCTGCTGGTCGACAACCTGTTCGGCGGCGACGGCCGCTTCCACACCCGCGTCGAGGGCCGCGACTTTACCCAGACCGAGCAGCGCATCATCCTGCGCATCCTCGATATCGTGTTCGAGGCCTACACCAAGTCGTGGGAACCGGTCTTCCCGGTCGAGTTCGAATACATCCGTTCCGAGATGAACACCCAGTTCGCCAACATCGCCACCCCCAACGAGGTGGTGGTGTCGTCCACCTTCACGGTCGAACTGGGATCGGTCAGCGGCCAGATCCACTTCTGCATGCCGTATTCGATGATCGAGCCGATCCGCGACGCGCTCACCTCCAGCCTGCAGGGCGAGGCGCTGGAAGTGGACAAGCGCTGGATCCGCCTGATGACCCAGCAGATCCAGATCGCCGAAGTCGAGCTGGTCGCCACGCTGGGCACCGGCCGCCTGTCGTTCGACGACATCCTGAACATGAAAGTTGGCGACATCATTCCCCTGACCGTGCCCGAGCAGATCCAGGCCACGGTCGACGGCGTACCCGTGATGGACTGCACCTATGGCGTGCTGAACGGACAATACGCGCTGAAGGTGGAAAAACTGCTCGCCAATGCCGATTCTAAATAATACCAAGCCGGCGCACCCTGCCGCCGGCAGCCGCAACACAGGAGAGCACGATGTCCGATAATCAAGACGACCAGAGCATGGATGACGACTGGGGCGCCGCCATCGCCGAGCAGGCGAAGGCGGAAGCCGAAGCCTTGCAGAGCCAGACCGCCAGCGCCGCCGTGTTCAAGGATTTCTCGAACAAGGGCACCAAGACCGAGACGCCGAACGATATCGACTTCATCCTCGACATCCCGGTGCAGCTCACGGTCGAGCTGGGCCGGACCAAGATCGCCATCAAGAACCTGCTGCAACTGGCGCAAGGTTCGGTGGTCGAGCTCGACGGCCTGGCCGGCGAGCCGATGGACGTGCTGGTCAACGGCTGCCTGATCGCCCAGGGCGAAGTGGTGGTGGTCAACGACAAGTTCGGCATCCGCCTGACCGACATCATCACCCCGTCCGAGCGGATCAGAAAACTGAATAGATGATGCTGCGTTTCGTACTCGCCTGCGCCTTCGCAGCCAGCCTTGCGAGCGGCGCGGCGCAGGCCCGCCAGGATGCTGCGCCGGCCGCCGCCACCGCTCCTGCCCTTGCCGCCGTCGCTCCGCCCGCCGCCTTGCCGCCGTCCGGCCCGGGTGTGGCCGCGGCGCCGCAGCCGCTCGGCGCCGGCCCCGCCGCCGGCAGCCTGCTCCAAACCATCTTCGCGCTGTGCGTGGTGCTCGGCCTGCTGGCCCTGCTGGCCTGGTTCATGAAGCGCTACGGCCCCAAGGCGCAGGCCGGCTCGGCCCACGTGCGGCTGGTCGGCGCCCTCAACCTCGGCGGGCGCGAACGCATCATGGTGGTGGAAGTGGGCGACCAGTGGATCGTGGTGGGCGCCTCGCCCGGCCGGGTCAACGCGCTGGCCACCATGCCGCGCCAGCAAGGCGCCGACGGCGGCGCAGAATTGCACCCGCACCAGCCATCGGCCTCCAGCTTTTCCGAGTGGCTCAAACAGACGATCGACAAACGTAATGCGAAATAAGAAATTCCTGCTGGCCCTGGCCGCCCTCGCCCTGCCCGCCCTGGCGCTGGCCGCCCCCGGCATTCCCGCCTTCACCAGCGCGCCCGCCGCCGGCGGCGGCACCGCCTACTCGCTGCCGGTCCAGACCCTGCTGCTGATGACGGCGCTGTCGTTCCTGCCGGCCGCGCTGCTGATGATGACCAGCTTTACCCGCATCATCATCGTGCTGTCGCTGCTGCGCCAGGCGCTCGGCACCCAGTCGGCCCCGCCCAACCAGGTGATGATCGGGCTGGCATTGTTCCTGACCCTGTTCGTGATGGGCCCGGTGTTCGACAAGATCTACACCGAGGCTTACCTGCCGCTGCAGGAAAACAGGATCCAGATGGGCGAGGCGATGGACAAGGGCATCGCGCCGCTGAAAGCGTTCATGACCCGCCAGACGCGCCAGTCCGACCTGGCGCTGTTCGTCAAGATTTCGCGCTCGCCGGCGCTGCAGGGGCCGGAAGACATTCCGCTGCGCGTGCTGATCCCGGCGTTTGTCACGAGCGAACTGAAGACCGCGTTCCAGATCGGCTTTGCGATCTTCATCCCGTTCCTGATCATCGACATGGTGGTCGCCTCGGTGCTGATGTCGATGGGTATGATGATGATGTCGCCGGCGGTGATCTCGCTGCCGTTCAAGCTGATGCTGTTCGTGCTGGTGGACGGCTGGCAGTTGCTGATCGGCTCGCTCTCGCAGAGCTTCTACTAGGAGCGCGCGATGACCCCCGAAAGCGTCATGACGATGGGCCGCACGGCGATGGAAGTCACCCTGATGGTGGCCGCGCCGATGCTGCTGGTGGCGCTGATCATCGGCCTGATCGTCAGCATCTTCCAGGCCGCCACCCAGATCAACGAAGCGACCCTGTCGTTCATCCCGAAACTGATCGGCATTTTCGTCGCCCTGATCGTGGCCGGCCCGTGGATGCTGGCGGTCATGCTCGACTACATGCGCCAGGTGTTTACCGGCATTCCCGGCCTGATCGGCTAGGCGCCGCGCGCTGCCGCTTCACCCCATGATTACGCTCACCCTCGCGGAGATGAACACCTGGATCGCGGCCCTGCTGTGGCCGCTCACGCGCATCCTCGGCCTGATCGCCGCCGCTCCCCTGTTCGGCAATNNCGCCGGCCATCCCGGCGCTGCCGGCGGCCGACCCGATGTCGATGGCCGGCTTCCTGATCCTGCTGCAGGAATTGCTGATCGGGTTGGGCATGGGGTTCGCGATGCGGGTGGTGTTCGCGGCGATCGAGATGGCCGGCGAAGTGAGCAGCCTGACCATGGGCCTCGGTTTCGCCAGCTTTTTCGACCCGATGACGCGCGGGCGCTCGTCGGCCGTGAGCCAGTTCCTGGCGCTGATCGCGACCATGGCGTTCCTGGCCGTGAATGCGCACCTGCTGCTGCTGTCGGCGCTGGCCGAAAGCTTCATCAGCATGCCGGTGTCGGCCACGCCGATGTCGTCCGGCGCGCCGCTCGAACTGGCGCGCTGGGGCGGGCGCATCTTCAGCGCCGGGCTGCAGCTGTCGCTGCCGATCGTCGCCGCCCTGCTGATCACCAACGTCGCGCTGGGGATCCTGACGCGCGCCGCGCCGCAACTGAATATCTTCGGCATCGGCTTCCCGGTCTCGCTGGGGGTCGGCCTGCTGGTGATCAGCCTGGCGATGCCCTACCTGGGCACGCCGTTCCAGAACCTGTTCTACCAGGGCATCGAGGCCAGCCGCAGCCTGCCGCGCGCCGGCGCCGCCCGCACTCCGCCACCAGTGCAGCGCTGACCACAAGCGCTAACTTAGGCGTTAAACGCTTAATTGAGCGCCCACGAAAAAGCCGCCCATCGGGCGGCTTTTTCGTGGGCGGCGCCAGCGGCCGCGCGGCTAGATGAAATTGAACAGCGACAGCGAGGAGACCGCCTTGAACGATTTTTGCGCAGCTTCGAGCGAGCTCTGCTGCTGGGCGAATTGCGAAATCGCCTTGACCATGTCGAGGTCCTGCAGGTTCGACAGCGTGGCCGAATACTGGATGTCGGCGTCGGCGCCGGAGCTGTCGAGGTAGTCGAGCTCTTTCAGGTTGGCGCCCACCGACGAACGCACGCTGAGCACCTTGTCGAAACCGGCGCTGAGGTTGGCGCTCGCCGCCGACAGGGCGTCGGTGTACACCGCCTTGCCGGCCGGGGTGGTCGCGGCCGGCGCGCGCAGCGCGGCGATCAGGTTGGTCACGGTGGTAAACAGTGACTGCTTCTTGCTCGGCTCGACGGTGAACTTGTCGCCGTTGGCGGGCGCGCCGCTGACGTCGAAGGTGACACCGTCGAAAGTGATCGGAACCCCGCTCTGGTAGGTGAACGGCGTGGCCACGGCCGGCGGCGTCGGCGGCGGCGGCACCGTGGTGTTGGTCTTCTTGTCGAAGATGGTATAGGTGGTCAGGTCCGGCGCGACCGTCACCGTGAACTCGATCTCGTAGTCGTGTCCGGTGATCTTGCTGGCGTCCGACACGACGCCCGGGGAAGCGACGCCGGTGCCGGCGTTGGCGGCGGCCTTGCCGGTCACGAAGGTGCCGTTGCCGGTGACGATGTCGTCGAACACGGCGCTGCCGGTGGCGTTGATCTGCACCTGGCGCGACGAGGCCACCTGCAACTGCACCTGGCCCTGGTCGCCGTTGTAGATAGCGCCGGTGGCGCTCTTGCTAAATGGCAGCAGGGTCGACCTGAAACCGCCGAACAGGTAGCCGCCCGCGCCGTCGGCGCTGTTGGCCACTCCCAGCAGGTCGTCGAGCTTGCCGGCCAGTTCGATCGCGTAGGTTTCGCGGTCGCTCTGGCTGTATGCGCCGTTGCCGGCGGCGACCACGATGGTCTGCACATCCTGGATCAGCGCGGTGGTGCTCGACAGCGCCACTTCGAGCTGCGACAGCGAACTGCGCGCGTTCTGGCGGTTGGTCTCGAACTGGGTGTTGATCGATTGCGACTGGGTCACTTCCAGCGCGCGCGCGGAGGCGATCGGATCGTCCGAGGCGCTCAGCATGCGGCGGTTGCTGCCCAGCTGCTGCTGGGTGCGCGCGAGCTGGCTTTGCAGGGTGTTCAACTGGCGGGCGCCGGCCTCGTACATCGAATTGGTACTGATACGCATGATGATATTCCTGGTTTAACGTCCGAGCGACAGCAAGGTGTCGAACAGCGTGCTGGCGATCTGCATCGCCTTGCCCGCCGCCTGGTAGGCCTGCTGGTACTTGAGCAGGTTGGCCGCTTCTTCATCGAGGTTGACCCCGGCTACGTTCTGCTGGGCGCCGGTGGCCTGGACCAGCAGCGCCTCGGTGGCCTTGGCATTGACCTGCACTTCGCGCGCCTTGTTGCCGACCGTGCCGACCAGCTGCGCATACGACGACTGGTAGGTCGCGGCGCCGCCGTCGAACACGCCCTTGGCCTGCAGCTCGCCCATCAGGCGCATGTTGCGGTTGTCGCGCGCGGCGCCGGAATTCCTGGCGATGTCGAACTTGTCGCCATCGGCCGGCTGCCCGCTGATGGTCACGCTGATGCCGCCGAACTTGAAGGTGGCGCCGGCCGTGAACGGAATCGTCGCGGTCCCGGCAACGTAGGTGAAGCTGCCCGCCGCGCTGGTCACCTTGACGTCCTGCGTCAGCGGGAAACCGGACAGCGTGCCGCTGGCGCTGTCGTACTTGAGCTGCAGCGGCGCGGTCAGCTCATTGCCGGCGATCAGGTAGTCGAGGTCGACGCTGCCGTCGCTGATCCTAGCGCTGCCCTTGTTGATGCCGGGCGCGCTGGCCATGATCGGGGCGGCCGCGGCAACCTTGCTTGCATCCTTGATCGCCACGCTCATTTGCGCCGCGCCGTCGATGGTCGGGCGTACCAGGTAGCTGTCGCCGGCCACCGCGGCGGCCGAGAAACTGAAGTCGATGCCGTCGATCTTGAGCGTCTGCGGGAACGCCGGGGCCGGCGCCGTCGGCGTCACCGAGGTCTTCGGCACGCCGCCCGGGATCCGCGCGACCGAGTAGTTGGTGCCGTCGAACGACACGGCATAGTCGCTCGCGGTCAGCAGCTTGGCGTCGGTGACCGCGGCGCTGAACGGAACCGCCCCGGCATATACGTTGTGAATGTTGGCGGTCATGAGGGGCGCGCCGACCTTAAACAGGTCGCCGCCCAGCACGCCGGAAGAGTCCAGCCCCAAGGTGTGCTGGGCGTTGACGGTCAGGGCCAGGCCGATGGCGATCCGGCCCAGCGCATTCTGGGCCGCGTCCAGCGTGGTCGAGCGAAACTCCATCAGGCCGCCCAGTTCGCCGCCGCTCATCGCGCTCTCCGGCAGCAGCGACACGGTGCGCCCGCTGACATAGCCGATTTCCATGCGCAGCGGGTCGGTCGGCGAGGCGGTCACCGCCAGCGCGTAGCTGCGGTTGCCCAGCACCAGCGGCTGGCCATTGCCGATCGACACGGTCAGGCTGTTGTTTTCGCTGCGCACGACGGTGGCCTTGACCTGCTTGTTCAGTTCCAGCACCAGCTGGTCGCGCGTGTCGAGCAGGTCGTTCGGCTGGGCGCCCGTGGCGCTCGAGATGGCGCCGATCTGGTCGTTCAGGCTGGCGATCTGCTGGGCGAATGAATTGATCAGGTTGACGTTGCTGGCGATCTCGGAATTGACGCCTTCGCGCAACTCCTGGAGCCGCCCGTTCATGCTCTGGAAGCGCGCCGCGAGCGCCTCGCCGTTGGCCAGCAGCGACTGGCGCGACGCGATCTCGGACGGATTCGAGCTGACGTCCTGCACCGCCTTGAAGAAATCCTGCAGCGCCGGCGACAGCCCGGCGCTGGGATCGGCCAGCAGGTCGTCGACCTGGTTGATCTGAGTCGCGTAGGCGTTCAGCGAACTGCTCGCGCTCTGGGCGCTGCGCACCTGGATATTGAGGAACTCGTCGGAATAGCGCTTGATATCGGCGATCTGGGTGCCGTTGCCGACGAAGCCGTAGCCGTAGTCCTGCGGCAGCATGGTCGACTGCACCACCACCTGGCGGCTGTAGCCGGCCACGTTGGCGTTCGAAATGTTATGTCCGGTCGTCGTCAGCCCGGCCTGCGCTGCGAACAGCCCGGTCTTGCCGATGTTGAGGAGGTTTCCAGCCATAATCGATGATTCTTTCTATTCGTTACTACTCTAACGGCAAATCCGGCGATAACTTGACTTGCCGGAACAACAACCTGGCGCCGCCCTAACCTGCCAGCGAATGCGTGATGATGCGGCTGAGCTTGGTAGCGTAGTGTGGATCGGTCGCATAGCCGGCGTTCTGCAGGCCGCGCGCGAAGCTGCTGGCGTCGCCGGCGCTGGCCAGCACTTTTTCGTAGCGCGGATTCCTGGTGATCAGTTTCGCGTAATCCTTGAAGCTGTCGGCATACGAATCGTAGGCGCGGAATTTTTCCACCCTGGTCTGCGGCACGCCGTTGACGTACTCGGTCGTGACCGCCGTGGCAACCTTGCCTTTCCAGCCAGGCCCGGCCTTGATGCCGAACAGGTTGTGGCTGGCGCTGCCGTCGGCGTTCCTGATTTCGCGCTTGCCCCAGCCCGACTCGAGCGCGGCCTGGCCGAGCATGAACTTGGCCGGGATCCCGGTCGCCTTGCTGGCAGCCTCGGCGTCGGCGCCCAGCTTCTGCTGGAACGAGCGGACGTGCGGCGCCTGGATCCGGCCGGACGGCGCCACCGCCTGCGCGGCGGCAACCTTGAACGCCGGCGCGGCCGGCGCGCCCAGGGCGCCCGGGGTTTTCATCATGGCGCTCGCGTCGAGCGGCGCCGGCATCGGGTTCGCGTCAGGGGCCTGGCCGGCGCCGATCGCCAGCGCCTGCGCGTTGGCGGCCTGGGCGCCGAGCTGGCGGATCAGCACGTCGGCCAGCCCGACCCCGCGCTTGGCCAGGTTCTGGCTCATCTGCTGGTCCAGCATCGAGGTAAATGTCTTGGTCTGCTGGCTGTCGAGCATGCCGTCCTGCGGCGTGGCGTCGCGCATGCTCTTCATCATCATGTTGATGAACATCGCCTCGAACTGGGTCGCGGC
>CXWL01127669.1_pt1 | contig 13952 bp, 7 predicted proteins | sample 590931 | NCBI WGS metagenome assembly CXWL01 (sample SAMEA3498368, study PRJEB10139) | groundwater metagenome | biome: water well; material: biofilm material | place: Germany | collected 2015-04-27 | reverse complement strand
GCATCGTTGGCGCAGTGGTCGGTGGCATCATAGGCCAAAACATAGAGGCGAACGCGAATACGCATAAAGGCCTGGAAATTACCGTGAAACTGGATAATGGAGAATATCGCGCCATTACCCAGGATGCCGATGAGGCATTCCGACCAGGAGACCGAGTGCGTTTATTATCCGGGCGCGGCGTCACCAGGGTAACGCATTAGTCACATTAATCGGCTCTGTAGGTAAATCAAGCGAAAAAAAACAGCGGCAATGGTGAATTGCCGCTGTTTTTATTTATGTTGCTGAACTTGCTTTACTTGCTCAATAACAGCTCGTTGAGTCGTTTGACAAAGCTGGCCGGGTCAGCCAGCGCACCGCCTTCAGCCAGCAAGGCCTGGTCGAACAGGATATGCGACCAGTCGGCAAACTTGGCTTCTTCGTATTTCAACTTCTGCACCAAAGGATGGTCTGGATTGACTTCCAGAATCGGCTTTGATTCTGGCGCAGCCTGGCCGGCGGCCTTAAGCATGCGCATCAGATTGCCTGAGAGTTCATTCTCGTCGGCCACCAGACAGGCCGGTGAGTCAGTCAGGCGGAAGGTGACGCGCACATCCTTGGCTTTGTCGGCCAACGCCGTTTTCATCTTCTCGACCAGTTCCTTGAAGGCTGTTTCGGTTTCTTCGTGCTGCTTTTTCTCGGCTTCGTCTTCCAGCTTGCCCAGATCAAGATCGCCCTTGGCGACGGATGTCAGCTCCTTGCCGTCGAACTCTGTCAGGAAGGACAGCATCCACTCGTCAACGCGGTCAGTCAGCAGCAGGACTTCAACGCCTTTCTTGCGGAAAATTTCCAGATGCGGGCTATTTTTCGCGGCAATGTAACTGTCGGCAGTAACGTAATAAATCTTGTCCTGACCTTCCTTGGCGCGGCCCAGGTAATCAGCCAGCGAGACGTTTTGCGCGTCGCTGTCGTTATGCGTGGACGCAAAACGCAGCAGCTTGGCGATACGCTCCTTGTTGCCGGCGTCTTCGCCTATGCCTTCTTTCAGTACCTGGCCAAATTCTTTCCAGAAGGTTGCGTATTTTTCCTGCTTGGCAGCAGAATCGTCTTCACCTTCGGCATTTGCCAGCTCTTCCAGCATGCCCAGCACTCGCTTGGTCGAACCTTCGCGGATCGCCTTGATATCGCGCGATTCCTGCAGAATTTCACGCGAGACGTTCAGCGGCAGATCATTGGTGTCGATGATACCTTTGACAAAGCGCAGATAGACCGGCATCAGTTGTTCGGCATCGTCCATGATGAATACGCGCTTGACGTAGAGCTTGATGCCGCCGCGCTTGTTGCGGTCCCACATGTCAAACGGTGCGCGGCCAGGAATGTAGAGCAGTTGCGTGTATTCGCTGCGGCCTTCGACGCGGTTGTGCGTATGGGTCAGCGGCGCGCCGAAATCATGCGAAATATGCTTGTAAAATTCTTCATATTGCTGCGCCGTGATGTCGTTCTTGTTGCGTGCCCACAAGGCGCTGGCCTGGTTGACCGTTTCCAGTTCGTCGCGCAATACCTGCTCTTTTTTCTCATCGTCCCACTCTTCTTTTTGCATCATGATAGGCAAAGAGATATGGTCGGAATAGGTGCGGATCACACTCTTGAGCTTATAGGCCGACAGGAAATCGTCTTCGCCTTCGCGCAGGTGCAGGGTGATGGCGGTGCCGCGGTCTGCCTTGACGATGTCTTCAACGCTGAAGTCGCCTGCGCCTGTCGATTCCCAGCGCACGCCTTCATTGGCCTTGGTGCCGGCGCGGCGCGATTCTACGGTGAGCTTGTCCGCAACGATGAAGCCCGAGTAAAAGCCGACGCCGAACTGGCCTATCATGGCGGCGTCTTTTTGCTGGTCGCCCGATAACTTGCCGAAAAATTCTTTGGTGCCGGATTTGGCAATCGTCCCCAGGTGCGCAATCGCTTCGTCGCGCGTCATGCCTATGCCGTTGTCGGCAATCGTGATGGTGCGGGCTGCCTTGTCGAAACTTACCTTGATCTTCAAGTCAGCGTCGTCTTCAAACAGGCTGGCGTTATTGATCGCTTCAAAACGCAGTTTGTCGGAGGCGTCAGAGGCATTGGAGATCAGTTCGCGCAGGAAGATTTCTTTGTTGGAGTACAAGGAGTGAATCATCAACTGCAGCAACTGCGACACTTCAGCCTGAAAGCCCAGGGTTTGTTTTTCTGACATGCTTACCTCAAAACGGAATAGGGAATAGGGATTAACGAAAAAACTACATAAAACTGCACATTCCAAGAGGTATGGGTGTTTGCTGAATTTTCAAGTTCACTTTTGCGCTTAGTTTCAGGACAACATTGCAGCCCGGCCCGGATGGCCTTCATTACAGCAGGCGCCATAGCCTGAAACACCTGGCGTTCAGGTGTTTCAGGCTGGCTTAGCTTGGAAAATCAAGGCGCTATTTATGGCGCTATTCATGGCTTTATACTTGGAAATGCTTAAATTTATGGCAAATTCTTGTCATCAGGAGGTAGTAAGTCTTTGAAATAATAGAAGTTTTGCGATACATGCAGATATTCTGCAACGCACCATGCTATAATCGCAGGTTATCCGAATCACCCCAAAGTAAACACAATCATGACCAAGACAAAACGCGCTATACGCAACATCGCCATTATCGCCCACGTTGATCACGGCAAAACGACGCTGGTTGATCAATTGCTGCGCCAATCCGGTACTTTCCGTGACAACCAGCAAGTTGACGCTCGTGTCATGGATTCCAACGATATCGAAAAAGAACGTGGTATCACGATTCTGTCGAAGAACTGTGCCGTTGAATACAAAGGCACGCACATCAACATCGTTGATACGCCGGGCCATGCCGATTTCGGCGGCGAAGTTGAGCGCGTCTTGTCCATGGTTGACAGTGTCTTGTTGTTGGTCGATGCACAGGAAGGCCCGATGCCGCAGACGCGTTTTGTGACGCGTAAAGCATTGGCGTTGGGTTTGAAACCTATCGTCGTGGTCAACAAGATCGATCGCGAGAACGCCGATCCTCAGAAAGCAGTCAATGCGACTTTTGAATTGTTCGACAAACTCGGCGCGACCGACGAGCAATTGGATTTCCCTATTATTTATGCATCAGGTTTCAAAGGCTATGCGGGCCTGGAAGATACCGTGCGCGACGGTAACATGGATCCTTTGTTCGACGCGATCCTGGAACACGTTCCTGCGCGTGAAGATGATCCGGACGGTCCTTTGCAATTGCAAATCACTTCCCTGGAATACTCTTCCTACGTCGGTAAGATCGGCGTTGGCCGTATCTTGAGTGGTCGCATCCGCGCTCTGCAGGACGTGGTATGGATGAATGGCCCTGATGACAAGCCTACCAAGGCACGTATCAACCAGGTGTTGACTTTTAAAGGTCTGGATCGCGTACTGGTGGACGAAGCTTTGGCCGGCGACATCGTGCTGATTAACGGTATCGAGGAAATTGGTATCGGCTCTACGATCTGCGCTCCGGAAACACCGATGGGCTTGCCAATGTTGAAGGTCGACGAGCCGACATTGACGATGAACTTCATGGTCAACAACTCGCCATTGGCTGGTCGCGAAGGTAAATTCGTGACAACCCGCCAGATCCGCGATCGTCTGGAACGCGAATTGAAAGGCAATATGGCGCTGCGCGTTGTGCAGGCCGAAAACGATGATTCAACCTATGAAGTCTCTGGCCGTGGCGAATTGCATCTGACGATTCTGATCGAAAACATGCGCCGTGAAGGTTTCGAACTGGCGGTTTCCCGTCCGCGCGTTGTCTTCAAGATGGTCGATGGCGTGCGCCAGGAGCCGTATGAGAATTTGACTGTTGACGTAGAAGAAGTCAACCAGGGCGGCGTGATGGAAGAACTCGGTCGCCGCCGCGGTGACCTGCAGAACATGGAACCGGACGGTAAAGGCCGTGTGCGTCTGGAATACCGTATTCCAGCGCGTGGCCTGATCGGCTTCCAGGGCGAATTCATGACCTTGACACGCGGTACTGGCTTGATGAGCCATGTGTTTGACGAATACGCACCGGTCGATAACACCAAGGGCGAACTCGGTGGCCGTCGTAACGGTGTATTGATTTCTCAGGATGACGGCGCGGCTGTTGCCTACGCCATCTGGAAATTGCAAGATCGCGGCCGTATGTTTGTCAGCCATAACGATCCAGTGTACGAAGGCATGATCATCGGTATCCATTCCCGTGAAAACGACCTGGTTGTGAACCCGATCAAGGGCAAGCAATTGACTAACGTTCGCTCGTCCGGTACGGATGAGGCGGTGCGTCTGGTACCACCGGTTCTGGTGAATCTGGAATACGCGGTTGAGTTTATTGACGATGATGAGTTGGTGGAAGTGACACCGAAGAGCATTCGTCTGCGCAAGCGCTATTTGAAAGAGCATGAGCGTAAAAAAGCGTCACGCGATTAATAGTTCACTCAATAGGTGACAAGCATCGGTAGTCCATGACGGATTGCCGGTGTCAGAGAAGCCCGTTTGCTCGGCCACGTANNCCGGCTCTTGAGATTAAAACATGCACAACAAGCCCACCCACCGGCAAGCCATATTCCTGATGATTTTTGCCGCCATGCTCTGGAGTACGGCCGGCGTGTTGACGCGCCAGCTCGATGCCGCACGCGGATTTGAAGTGACCTTCTGGCGCAGTTTTTTTGCCGCCTTGTATGTCGCCGCAGCGATGCTGTGGCAGCATAGGTCGGGTGCCGTGCAACGCCTGCTGTCGGCCGGCCATCATGGCTTGATTTCTGGCGCCATGTGGGCCGTGATGTTTTGCTGTTTCATGATTTCGCTCACCATGACCACCGTTGCCAACACCCTGATCGTGATGAGTGTTACGCCCTTGTTTACGGCAGTGTTTGCCTGGGCGCTGTTGAATCATTACATCCCTCTGCGCACCTGGCTGGCGATTGCCGTGGCGGTCGCGGGAATGCTGTGGATGTTCATCGACGGTTTTTCGCAGGTCGATGCGCGAGGGCTGATGGGGATGGCCATCGGTATGGGCGTTCCACTGGCTTCTGCCGTGAATGTGGTGGTATTAAAGAAGGCCGGGCATGCGATAGACCTGATCCCGGCAGTGCTGATAGGTAGTGTCTTGTCGGCCATGTTGATGTTGCCGCTTGCCCTACCATTTCAATCGTCCGGGCACGATATTTTTATCCTGGCGGTGCTGGGCGTCGTTCAGCTGGGCTTTCCTTGTACCCTGATGGTGCGTGCGGCCCGCAGCCTTCCGGCTCCGGAACTCGCATTGCTGGCTTTGCTGGAAGTGCTGCTCGGGCCGATCTGGGCCTGGCTGGGTGCTGGCGAAGTGCCTGCCCATGCCACCCTGATGGGCGGTGCAGTGGTGCTGTCGGCCTTGATATTCAATGAGCTGGTGGCGCTGCGCAAGACTTGATTTGATCCGTATCAACAGAACTGCATTCTCGTTGCAGGGCGGCCGGCGCCGGCATTATAATCGCGAACATTTTTCTTTTCGGATTGTATTGCCATGTCTACTACGCCCATGAAAGCACCTGAACTCTTGTTACCTGCCGGTTCGCTGGCAAAAATGCACGCCGCTTTCGATTTCGGTGCCGACGCGGTGTATGCCGGTCAGCCGCGCTACAGCCTGCGCGCGCGCAACAACGAATTCTCTACGCTCGATATTCTGCAGCAAGGCATAGACGGCGCCCATGCGCGCGGCAAACTGTTTTTCGTGGCCAGCAATATCTTCCCGCATAACGCCAAGCTCAAGACTTACCTCAATGACATGGCTCCTGTCATCGCCATGAAGCCGGACGCCGTCATCATGGCTGACCCTGGCCTGATCATGATGGTACGCGAGAAATGGCCGGAAGTGAACGTGCATCTGTCGGTGCAGGCCAATGCGGTGAACTGGGCCGACGTCAAGTTCTGGCAAAAAATGGGGCTGACACGCGTGATCCTGTCGCGCGAGCTGTCGCTAGACGAGATCGAAGAAATCAAGCAGCGTTGCCCGGAGATGGAAATCGAGGTCTTCGTCCACGGCGCCCTGTGCATCGCCTACTCCGGCCGTTGCCTGCTGTCCGGTTACTTTAATCACCGCGACCCGAATCAGGGCACCTGTACCAATTCCTGCCGCTGGGATTACAAGGTCGAGAACGCCGCAGAAAACGAAACCGGCGACCTGACGCGCATCCCCGTAGAGACCATCAAGCTCAATTTCAACGAGGCATTGGAAGAGGCGAACCAGTCGTTTTCCGCCATGGGCGACATGCCGCGCCATCCGCTGGCAGACCGGCCTTACCTGATCGAGGAAGCGGGGCGCCCCGGCAGTTTCATGCCGATACTGGAAGACGAGCACGGCACCTACATCATGAATTCCAAAGACCTGCGCGCGATCGAGCACGTAGAGCGCCTGGCAAAAATCGGCGTCGATTCCCTGAAGGTGGAAGGGCGCACCAAGTCGCTGTATTACGTCTCGCGCACCGCGCAGGCCTACCGCCGCGCGATTGACGATGCGGTCGCCGGGCGTCCGTTCAACGAGCAGTTGCTGGGCGAGTTGAATGGCCTGGCCAACCGCGGTTATACCGATGGCTTTTACCAGCGCCACCATACCCAGGATCACCAGAATTACATGGAAGGCGTCTCGAAAGCGCATCGCAGCCAGTTTGTCGGACAAGTGCTGAATGTGGCCGATGGCTGGGCTGAGGTGGAAGTCAAGAACCGCTTTGCGGTCGGCGACCAGATAGAGATCATCCATCCGTCGGGCAATGAGATCGTCACTCTGGCCGAGATGCGCAGCGCGAATAATGCGCCTATCAGTATCATCGGCGGCGCCGGGCATCGCGTGCAGATCCCGCTCGAGGCCAAATATGACAAGGCCTTGCTGGCGCGCATGCTGTAAAAATCTTGATAGGCGCCGGAGACGCAATTCCCATGCGCCCTGCAGGCCGGATGCCGCCACCAGGCGCGCGGAATGGGCGTGATGGCGGCATGGGTGTTGAAAAATTAGTTGTTTTTTTGTAGGCAAACCGCCGGAAAAATCGCTACCTGGTTACTACTTAGACACTGTTTATTCGCTAACGCAGTCCTTCCGGCAAATGCGGCATGAAAGCGCCGCCGCTGAGTATGCCGTAGGCCATCCACAGCATCACCGCGCCATACACAATGCGCGGTAGCCAGTCTGCCACTTGCTGCTGAAAATGGGTGATGGCCTCGGTCTGCATGGTGCTGTGCCGCCACAGCATTTCCGGCAAGCTTCCGCTGCTTTCCCCCGTGCTGACCAGCGCCAGCACCCGCCTGTCACCCAGATCGCTGACATCGGCTAAAGCCTCGGCCAGCGTGGCGCCTCGCTGCATTTTCGGCAAGATACGGCTGAACTCGGCACGCATGCGCTGGTTGCGGATGGTTTTGCAGGCCAGCGGCAGCGCCTCAAACATAGGCAAGCCGGCTTCCAGCATCAGCGCCAGGCTTTCGAAAAAATCTCTGGCATTGCGCTTCACGTACATATCGCCAAACATGGGGAGCTGCTTCAGGCCGCTCTCTATCCTGTTGCGGATCGGTGCAGGCGCGGCGTTGTCCAGCCAGGCCGCAAACAACTTGATCAGGCTAGCCAGGCCAGCCAAGACGAAAATGGGGCGCAGCACTGCCCACAGGTAAGCGGAAGGCGTCATATTGCCGGCGATGAAGGCGGGCAGGGGCTGCAACAACAGGGACAGCACAAAAACCGCCATCGGCAGCGCCATGCGTGATTTGATGGCCTTGCTCAGCCGCGCTTTCTGCGTATAGCTATCCGCCAGCCGCCGGTAGGTAAGCGCCGGGCTACCCGCGCTGGTGGCGGCGCGCACCAGCTGCACTTCCAATGCGCTAAACAGGCCCGATAGTTGTCCCGCAGTGGCGATATCTTTGCCTCGCGCCAACAGCTTGCGCGCCGCATCGATGCGCGTGGCGGCAGGTGCCGGCAGCTTAAGCGAGGCAAAAGACTTATCCGTTGGCAAGCCCGCTTTTTCCATGGCAGCCAGATGTGTGAACAGCTCGGCGCGCAGCGCGAAGCTCAGCTGTGGGTGATAGGCTTTGGTCATGGGCAATATGGTAAGGCTTTTATTGGCGAAATGAGCTGCAAATATGAAAAGAGACCGTGCCAGCGCGCAATCCGCATGCGGCTTGCAGGCCCGATGCCGCCACCAGGCGCATGCGGATTGCGTGCTGGCCGGGGTGCTTTTTGAAAATGCCGTGATCGCATTGGTTTTGCGCTAAAGCCGCTGCTGTCGCGGTCAAGGGCGGTCAAATCGATTAAAATTGTCGGTTGTTTTCCTGGCGCTGTTGATCAGGAACTGACTTTGCTCCCTTTGCACTTGTTTGCACCACTCCCTCATTGAAATATTCTCAGCTTATGTTTGACCTCAGTTCACTCTCCATAGACGAAGCGCCGCTGATGTATGCGATGGCGCTGTTCGACGCGCCGCTCAATCAGACCGGTTTGCTGGAGCTGATGCAATTGCGCCGCCAGGTGACTGCCTCGGGGGCGGCCTACGATCTGCCGCATCTGAAGGAAGTCATCGCCGGCTTGTCGAACCGCTTGCTGGTGCGCCAGCAAGTGGGGCTCGGTTATGTGGTGCGTGAGGATCTGCAGATGGCCGTGCTGCTGCACTTGCAGCATAGCGGCGCGCTCAAGACTTGGGTCGCCACTGTGCGTGAGCTGTTGCAGCGCCATGGCGAATACCGGCACTGGAAGCCGTTCAATCAGGCCTTTTGTCGCAGGGAGATGATGTTCTCGGCCTTCATCGGCAAGAAAGAGGAGATACTGGAATGGCGTGATAAATTTTTCAATGCCACTAGCGGCGAGCAAACCTTATTGGGCGAATTCTTTTTCTCCAACGCCGACGGCATCGCCCTGTTCGCCACCCTGGACAGCGTGGCGCAAGCCTTGCTGATGACGGACATACTGCATCGCGCCAACTGGTTCCTGCTCGATTGCCGTGCCGCCTATGGCTACGCCTGCAGCCATCTACAGACTATCACCAGGCCCTGGCCGGAACTGACCGACCTGCTGTGCTGGCAAGCCTTGCTGCGCGGCGATCTGCAGCAGTTGTCACTGTTCAAGAAGCAGCTGCCGCCAGACATGCTGGCCAATTCCTTTATCGCCCATGCGGTACTGGAAGGGCATTACTCGATCGCGATTGAGCTGACCGACAGCCTGATCAAAGCTCTCAAGGCAAGCACCGGCAAGCGCAAGATCTTCATTCATGATTTAAAGGGCCTGCTTTACACCGTCGCCTTGCTGGCAAAAAAAGATGCCGCCAGCCTCAAGCGCGCCAAGGAACAGATAGACGAAGGCGTCAAGCAGCGCCATGCCTATACCTACCTGCAGCTGCAACCCCTGATCAACCATCTGGCGCAAGGTGTGCCGCTTAAACCGCAGCCGTCTGTCGCAAGAGCGGAGCGCGATATCGACGCCCTGTTCGAGTCGTATGCCCAATATTGGCAAGATTGCGCAGGCAACGAAAGGGCGCGCGGCAAGCTCATGCAAATGCGCAAGCTGACGCTGGAACAAGGCTATCAGTGGGTCGCCGCCGAGATCGACGCGGTCCTGGAAAAACATTATGGCGAAACGCCTATGCTACCGAACTGGCATGCAGAACGTCAGCTCAAGCCTTTACTCAATGCCCTGCAAAAAGAAGAAACCTGGCAACGCGCGCTCAGCGCCTTGTCGCAGCTGAAATCCGGCGCGACTGCACCAGTGGTCAACGGCAGTGACACGCGTATTGCCTGGCTGCTGGCGCTGCATCACAACATCGTGCAACTTGATCCGCGCGAGCAAAAACTCAGCGCCAAAGGGGTCTGGAGCAAGGGCCGCGCGGTAGCCCTCAAGCGTCTGGCGCAGGAGCAAGACAGCCTGCCCGGCATGAGCGAGCAAGACAAGCGCCTGGCCACTTGCGTGCGCAAGACCTACGATAATTATTACGGCGGCAGCGAGTTCGAGATCAATGGCGAAAAAGCCTTGCCGTATCTGGTCAACCATCCGGCCGTGTTCTGGTCCGATGCGCCCGATGTGCGCATCGACATCATCAAAGGCGAGGTCGCGCTGCAATTGAAGGAGAAGGGCGGCCTGATCAGCCTGCAGCTCGACCCCTTTATGAGCGCCGACAGCATGGTCAGCTGGCGCAAGGAGACCCCCACCAGACTGGCGGTGTTTGCCAGCAGCCCCGAGATCAAGCAGATTGCCGGCATACTCGGCGCTGGGCTCACAGTGCCCGTCACCGCCAAGGCGCAACTGGTCGATGTGATCGCCGCGATCGCGCCGCACCTGGCCATCCATTCCGATCTGCCCGAACTGGCGCAGCACATCGCCACCGTGCCCGCCAATACCACGCTGTACGCGCATCTGCTGCCGCTGAAAGAAGGCTTGCGCGTGCAGTTTCTGGTGCGGCCGTTGCCTGAGGGCGGCTGGTTTGCGCCAGGCAAAGGCGCCAGCAATGTGCTCGGCGAGCAAGGCGGCACGCCGGTACAAGCCAGCCGAAACCTCAAGGATGAGACAAAGGCGCTTGAGCACATCATGGCAGCCTGCCCGGCCTTGAGCGAGGCCGAGGAAGACGGCCAGGAATGGCAACTGGAAGAGCCTGAACTCTGTCTGGAGCTGCTGACCCAGCTCAGGGCGCTGCCCGAAGAAACTCTGGAATTGGTCTGGCCGGAAGGCGAACGCTTCCGCCTCAAGGGCAGCCGCTCCTTAATGCAAATGCGCCTGACCATCAAGAAGCAAGGCGAATGGTTTGTCGCCGGTGGCGAGATCACGCTCGACGATGGCCGCGTGCTGGCATTGCGCGAACTGATGCAGCTGGCAGAAGGCGCCAAAGGGCGCTTCCTGAAACTGGGCGAGAACGACTATCTGGCGCTGACCGACAACTTCCGCAAACGCCTAGAAGAGCTGCGCGCACTGGGCGAGCCGGTAGGCAAAGACGGCCTGCGCATCAACCCGCTGGCCGCCCCCGCGCTGGCGGAGCTGGCCGGTGAAGTGGGCGAGCTGCAAGCCGACAAGGCCTGGCGCGAGCAAGTCGACAAGCTCGACAAGTTAGCCGATTTCATGCCGGTGCTGCCATCGACATTGCAGGCAGAATTGCGCGACTATCAGCTGCAAGGTTACCAGTGGCTGGCAAGACTGGCGCACTGGGGCGTAGGCGCCTGCCTGGCCGACGACATGGGCCTGGGCAAAACGGTGCAGGCGCTGGCGCTGCTGCTGGATCGCGCACCGAATGGCCCGGCGCTGGTGGTCGCACCGATCTCGGTCGCCATGAACTGGCAAGCCGAAGTCGCCAGGTTCGCCCCTACATTGAGAATCCGCGCCTATCACAGCAACCGCTCGCTGGCCGACCTGGGCCCGTTCGACATCGTCATCGCCAGCTACGGCATGTTGCAGACCGACGCAGAGGCCTTCAGCGCCCAGCACTGGCATAGCGTGGTGCTGGATGAGGCGCAAGTCATCAAGAACGCCGCCACCAAACGCAGCCAGGCGGCGATGGCGCTCACCGCCGATTTCAAGATGATCGCCAGCGGCACGCCGGTAGAAAATCATCTGGGCGAACTCTGGAACCTGTTCCGCTTCATCAATCCGGGTTTGCTGGGTTCAAAAGAACGCTTCGCCGAGCGCTTCAGCAACCCGATAGAACGCGGTGACAAACCAGCGCGCCTGCACCTGAAAAAACTGATCCAGCCCTTCATCCTGCGCCGCACCAAGACACAAGTGTTAAGCGAATTGCCGCCGCGTACAGAGATCACGCTGCAAGTGGAATTTAGCGAAGAAGAGCGCCATCTGTATGAGGCCCTGCGGCAGGAAGCCATCACCAAAATCGCCGAGATCAAAGCCGGTGAAGGCCAATCGATGCAAGTGCTGGCAGAGATCACCAAGCTGCGCCGCTTCTGCTGCAACCCCAAGCTGGTGCTCAAAAATAGCACCGTCAGCGGCAGCAAATTGGAAGTCTTCGCCAGCACCGTAGAAGAGCTACTGGAAAACCACCACAAGGCACTGGTTTTCAGCCAATTCGTCGATCACCTCGCCATCGTGCGCGAATGGCTGGAGCAAAAAGGCATCGCTTACCAATACCTGGATGGCAGTACGCCAGCGCTGGAACGCAAAAAACGTGTAGACGCCTTCCAGGCAGGGCAGGGCGACGTCTTCCTCATCAGCCTGAAAGCCGGCGGCACCGGCCTCAACCTCACCGCCGCCGACTACGTGATTCACCTGGACCCATGGTGGAACCCCGCAGTAGAAGACCAAGCCTCAGACCGCGCCCATCGCATGGGCCAGCTAAGGCCAGTCACGATCTACAGGTTAGTGGTACAAGAAACCATAGAAGAAAAAATCATCGCCCTGCACGCAGAAAAACGCGACCTGGCCGACAGCCTGCTGGACGGCGGCGACGCGGCGGGGCGCATGGATACGGCGGCGCTGTTGCGCTTGTTGAAGGAGAATGTCTGATGCCTTATTCAGTTTTTAAAAATAGATAGGCCGGAGACGCATGCTAGATGCGGCTTGCAGGCCGGAGTGGCTGCAAAGGCGCATGTGGTATGCGTGCTGGCGGTATGCCAATTTTATTGTTGATAGCACAATTTCGTCGATAACACGGCGGCGCGGTACAATACGCCTTGTGAAAAAATAGCTCAATAGTCCTTACGTGAATACCCCTGCCTTAGCTTCGCGCCGTATCTCAGTCGCCCCCATGATGGACTGGACTGATAGGCATTGCCGTCTGTTTCATCGCCAGATTACCCGCCATACCTGGCTGTATACGGAGATGGTCACCACCGGCGCCCTGATGTATGGCGACGTGCCGTATCACCTCGATTTTAATCAGGAAGAACATCCGGTGGCACTGCAGCTCGGTGGTAGCGATCCTGCCGATCTGGCAAAGAGCGCCAAACTCGGCGAGCAATGGGGCTATGACGAGATTAATCTCAATTGCGGCTGCCCTTCAGAACGCGTGCAGAAGGGCGCTTTTGGCGCCTGCCTGATGGCCGAGCCTACGCTGGTTGCCGATTGCGTCAAGGCGATGAAGGACGCCGTCAGCATTGACGTGACGGTCAAGCATCGCATCGGTATTGACGATGTGGAATCCTACGATTTTGTGCGCGATTTTGTCGGACAGATTGCCGATGCCGGTTGCCAGACATTTGTAGTGCATGCGCGCAATGCGATACTCAAGGGCTTGAGCCCAAAAGAAAATCGCGAAGTGCCGCCGCTTAAATATGACTATGCCTACCAACTCAAGCGCGATTTCCCTCACCTGGAAATCCTCATCAACGGCGGCATTAAAACCACCGAAGAAATCGACCTGCATTTGCAGCATGTTGATGGCGTGATGCTCGGGCGCGAGGCCTATCACAATCCGTATCTGATGGCGAGTTTTGATGCACGGTATTATGGTGACGATAGCCCGGTCAAAACCCGCGCCGAGGTGATCGACTTGATGCTGCCGTATATCCGCGACCAATTGCAGAAATACGGCCAGGGTAAAAAAAGCTTGAAGCTCAACAGCATCACCCGCCATATGTTGGGTTTGACGACAGGCATGACAGGCGCCCGCGCGTTTCGCCAGATTTTATCCGACAGTAAAAAACTCGCCCTGGGTGATCCTGCCTTGCTTGTCGAAGCGCTGCAGCGGGTGCAGGCCATGGCGGATCAGGGCGGCAACCACAGCGCCTGATAGAAAAACAGAATAGAAAAACAGAAAAGAGCCGAAAAAATGAAGAAGCTAACGATAAAAAATTCCCTTAAGTTGATCGCTGCATTCACCTTGTCGATCGCTGCGATCAGCGCTCAGGCTGAAGTGACGATTGAAAATGCATGGGTGAGAGCGACCGTGCCACAGCAAACGGCAACAGGGGCATTCTTCCAGATATTATCGAGCACTGATGCGCGTTTGGTTTCGGTGAAAACACCAGCTGCCGGGGTCGCAGAAATTCATGAAATGAA
>CXWL01076031.1_pt2 | contig 13953 bp, 12 predicted proteins | sample 590931 | NCBI WGS metagenome assembly CXWL01 (sample SAMEA3498368, study PRJEB10139) | groundwater metagenome | biome: water well; material: biofilm material | place: Germany | collected 2015-04-27 | reverse complement strand
ACCAGCGTGACGAGTTTGCTTGGCGACTCGCTGGCCGGAATGGAAGAGAGGCTGGGCGAGCTGACCGTGGAGGTCAAGGCTGCCGGGATGCTGGATGCGCTGATGCGATTGCGCGATGCGGCGGGTTTTGAGCAGTTGATTGATCTGTGCGGCGTGGATTACTCCGCTTATGGTGACGCGGAATGGAACGGGAAGCGCTTTAATCACGACGTCACCCCGGAGGCCGGGTTAGCCTCCACCGAAGCGGGGCAAGCAGGTATGGCGCCGAATGACGCAACCCCGCAAACCCGCAAAGCACGTTTTGCAGTGGTCTATCACTTGCTTTCTGTTGCCCATAACATGCGATTGCGCGTACGCGTATTCGCCGAAAATGGCAGCTTGCCGATACTTGAATCCGTCACGGATATCTGGCCTTGCGCAAACTGGTATGAGCGCGAAGCCTTCGATTTGTATGGCATCGTGTTCACCGGGCATCCTGACTTGCGCCGCCTCCTGACTGACTATGGATTTGTCGGAAATCCGTTCCGCAAGGATTTCCCGTTGTCCGGACATGTGGAAATGCGCTACGACCCCGAGCAGCGGCGAGTCGTGTATCAGCCGGTGTCGGTCGAACCGCGCGAAGTGACGCCGCGCATCATACGTGACGAGCATTACGGCCGTAACTAAGAGAGATCCAGCGATGGCGGAAATAAAAAATTACACGATGAACTTTGGGCCACAGCACCCGTCGGCGCACGGTGTGTTACGTCTGGTGCTGGAGCTGGACGGCGAGGTTATCCAGCGCGCCGATCCGCATATCGGGTTGCTGCACCGCGCCACCGAGAAGCTGGCCGAGCACAAGACCTATCTGCAATCCTTACCCTACATGGATCGCCTCGATTATGTTTCAATGCTGAGCAATGAACACGCTTATGTGATGGCGGTCGAAAAATTGACAGGCATCGAAGTGCCGTTGCGCGCGCAGTATATCCGTGTGATGTATGACGAGATTACCCGTGTCCTGAATCACCTGTTATGGTTGGGCGCGCACGCGCTGGACATCGGTGCGATGACCGTGTTCCTGTACGCCTTCCGTGAACGCGAGGATTTGTTCGACGCTTACGAGGCGGTATCCGGCGCGCGCATGCACGCGGCCTACTATCGCCCGGGCGGCGTGTATCGCGATCTGCCGGACTCCATGCCGCAATATCAGGTATCGAAAATCCACAATGCCGCAGCGGTGAGTAAACTCAACGAAAACCGCCAGGGCTCGCTGCTCGATTTTCTGGAAGATTTCACCAATCGCTTCCCCGCCTACGTGGATGAATATGAAACGCTGCTGACCGACAACCGCATCTGGAAACAGCGCACGGTCGGCATTGGCGTGGTCACACCGGAGCGCGCATTGGCGCTGGGTTTTACCGGCCCGATGCTGCGCGGTTCTGGGGTGGAGTGGGATTTGCGCAAGAAACAGCCATACGAAGTCTATGACCGGATCGAATTCGATATTCCGGTCGGGACCCAAGGTGACTCCTACGACCGTTACCTGGTGCGCGTCGAAGAATTGCGCCAGTCCAACCGCATCGTCAAGCAATGCATCGCCTGGTTGCGCGATAACCCCGGCCCGGTGATGACGGACAATTTCAAATTTGCGCCGCCCAAACGCGAGGCGATGAAGCAGAATATGGAAGAGCTGATCCATCACTTCAAGCTGTTCACCGAAGGGATGCATGTGCCGGTCGGCGAAGCCTATGCTGCGGTGGAACATCCCAAGGGCGAGTTCGGCATTTACCTGATTTCCGACGGCGCGAACAAGCCCTATCGCATGAAGATACGCGCACCCGGTTTTGCCCATATGGCCGGGCTGGACGAAATGGTGCGCGGCCACATGATTGCCGACGTGGTGACCATAGTCGGCACGCAGGATATAGTTTTCGGTGAGGTAGACCGCTGATGAACACCTCCGTAAATCCACTTTTTCGGGCGAATCGCGGTGTCGCGTGCTCGCTCATTCCTCGCCTATCAGCACGATATGTCTTCGTCATTCGCTGCGCGGCTCCTTGCGCTTCATCCCGAAAAAGCGAATTTCCAGAGGTGTTTTGATGTTATCTAATCAAGTTCAGGAAAAAATCAACCGCGAGTTGAAGAAGTACCCGGCAGACCAAAAGCAGTCTGCGGTGATGTCCGCCTTGCGTTTCGTGCAGGATGAAAAGGGCTGGATAGCCGCCGACGACATGGTGGATGTGGCAGCCTATCTCGGTATGGCGCAGATGGCGGTGTACGAGGTGGCGACTTTCTACCACATGTACAACCTCAAGCCCATGGGCAAGCATACTTTGACCGTATGCACCAATTTGTCCTGCACCTTGTGCGGCGCATTGGACACCGTCAAGTACATAGAAACAAAATTGGGTATCGGCATGGGCGAAGTGACGGCGGATGGCAAGTTTGGCCTGCGCGAGGGCGAGTGCATGGGTGCGTGTAAAGACGCGCCGCTGTTGACCGTCAGCAACAATAAATTATGCGGTCGCATGACCACGGAAAAAATCGATCAATTGTTGGCGGAACTGGATAAGTCATGAACGGGCCGGTTATTTACACGACATTGGGATTCGACCAGCCCTGGACGCTGGAGAATTACCTCAAGGTGGGCGGCTATCAGGCATTGCGCAAAATACTCACGGAAAAAACGCCGCCCGATGCGATTATCGCCGAAGTCAAGTTGTCGGCATTGCGCGGGCGAGGGGGAGCGGGTTTCCCGACAGGCCTGAAGTGGAGCTTCATGCCGAAGAATTACACTGGCGATAAGTACATCGTCTGTAACTCCGACGAGGGAGAACCGGGCACCTGCAAGGACTGGGATATCCTGCGTTACAACCCGCATGCCCTGATTGAAGGCATGGCCATTGGCGCCTACGCCATGGGGGGCGTGAAAGTGGGTTACAACTACATACACGGTGAAATTTTTGAGGCCTACGAGCGCATGGAGGCGGCCTGCGAAGAAGCGCGCGCGGCGGGCTACCTGGGCCGTGGCATACTCGGTAGCGATTTCGAGTTCGACCTGCACAACCACTTGGGCTACGGTGCATACGTCTGCGGTGAGGAAACCGCATTGCTCGAATCCATCGAGGGCAAGAAAGGCCAACCGCGCTACAAGCCCCCGTTCCCGGCCAGTTACGGGCTATATGGCAAACCGACCACCATCAACAATACCGAAACCTTCGCCAGCATTCCCTACATCCTCCGCGAGGGCGGGCAAAAATTCCTCGAACTAGGCAGGCCGAATAATGGCGGCACCAAACTGTTTTCAGTATCCGGCCATGTCAACAACCCCGGCAATTTTGAATTGCCGATGGGCACACCGTTCAGGAAATTGCTGGAGCTGGCCGGCGGTGTGCGCGACGGGCATAAATTAAAAGCGGTAATCCCCGGCGGCTCTTCCATGCCGGTGTTGCCGGGCGAGATCATCATGGAAGTGGACATGGATTATGACTCCATCGCCAAGGCAGGCTCCTATCTGGGCAGTGGCGCGGTGATCGTGATGGACGAGACTGTCTGCATGGTGCGCGCACTGGAACGGCTGTCCTATTTTTATCATGAGGAATCATGCGGCCAATGTACGCCGTGCCGTGAGGGCACCGGCTGGATATACCGCATCGTGCATCGCATCGAGAGCGGCAAAGGGCGGCCAGAGGATCTGGACTTGCTGCTCGACCTGTGCGGCAACATCGCCGGGCGCACCATCTGCGCGCTGGGCGATGCGGCCGCATGGCCGGTGCAAGGCATGCTCAAACATTATCGCAGTGAGTTCGAGTATCACATCGAGCACAAGCGTTGCTTGGTGGAGGCATAGCCCATGATCAATCTTGAAATTGACGGCAAGCGCGTAGAGATTGAAAACGGCCGCACCGTTATCGAAGCGGCTCACCTGGCCGGCATCTATATCCCGCATTTCTGTTATCACAAAAAATTGTCCCTCGCCGCCAACTGCCGCATGTGTCTGGTGCAGGTCGAGAAGGCGCCCAAGCCTGTGCCCGCCTGCGCCACGCCGGTGGCCGAAGGCATGAAAGTATTCACTTCCTCGGAAATGGCGGTTAAGGCGCAGAAGGGGGTGATGGAATTCTTGCTGATCAACCATCCGCTGGATTGCCCGGTTTGCGATCAAGGGGGCGAATGCCAGTTGCAGGATCTGGCGGTAGGCTATGGCGGGACGGCATCGCGCTACAACGAAGAAAAACGCGTGGTAATGCACAAGGATATTGGCCCGCTGATTTCCACCCTGGAAATGAGCCGTTGCATCAACTGCACGCGCTGCGTGCGCTTCAGCCAGGAAATCGCCGGAATGATGGAACTGGGGCAGGCGTTCCGCGGCGAACACGCCGAGATCATGGCGTTCGTGGGCAAGACGGTGGATTCCGAACTTTCCGGCAACATGATAGACCTGTGCCCGGTCGGCGCGCTGACCAGCAAGCCGTTCCGCTATACCGTTCGCAACTGGGAGCTGTCGCGGCGCAAGTCCGTCAGCCCGCACGACGGCCTCGGTTCCAACCTGGCTGTGCAGGTCAAAAACAACCGCGTGATGCGCGTGCTGCCGGTCGAAAATGAAGCCATCAACGAATGCTGGCTGTCAGACAAGGAACGGTTTAGCTATGAAGGGCTTGATTCCGGCGAGCGCTTGACCAGGCCGATGATCAAGCAGGAAGGCAAATGGAATGAGGTGGAATGGCCGGTCGCGCTGGAGTATGTGGCGAACGCGTTGAGCCAGGTAGCGAACTGCGCGGGTGCGGCGGAAATTGGCGCGCTGGCCACGCCGCATTCCACCCTGGAAGAGCTTTACCTGTTGCAGAAACTGCTGCGCGGCCTCGGCAGCAACAATGTGGACTTCCGCCTGCGCCAAGCGGATTTCAGCGCCGACGGCAAACAGGCCGGTGTGCCGTGGCTGGGCATGGCGGTGGCCGACATTAACAGCGCCGACCGCTTGCTGGTCGTGGGCAGCTTCCTGCGCAAGGATCATCCGCTGCTGGCGCAGCGCATCCGCCAGGCGGTTAAAAAGGGCGCGCAGGCTAATATNNTTGCGCCGGATGCCATGACGGATGTGCTGGCGCAGATATTGAAGGCGCTGGCCGCCGAGAAACAGGCTGCCGTGGATGCCGCAGTGCAAAAAACAGAAGTCGGCAGTTCCGCTGCCGCCATCGCCAAAAGCCTGGCGGGTGGCGGGCGAGTTGCCGTTTTGCTCGGCAACTTCGCGCAGCAGCATCCGCAAGCCGCACAACTGCAACTGCTCGCGCAACAAATTGCTTTGCTGTGCGGCGGAAAATTCGGCTTCCTGGGTGAGGCTGCCAATAGTGTGGGCGGGTATCTGGCGCAGGCGGTGCCGGGAACTGACGGCATGAATGCCGCAGCGATGCTGGCCGCACCGCGCAAAGCGTACATCCTGCTCAATGCCGAGCCGGAGCTGGATTGCGCCAATTCGCAACAAGCGCTGTCCGCCATGCGTGCCGCCGACCTGGTGGTGGCGTTGAGCGCTTACAAACATCATGCGCTGGAGTATGCCAATGTGCTGCTGCCGATTGCGCCATTCACCGAAACTTCTGGCACTTTTGTCAGCACCGAAGGCCGCGTGCAAAGCTTCAACGGGGCGGTCAAACCTTTGGGCGAGGCGCGCCCGGCGTGGAAGGTGTTGCGTGTGCTGGGCAATCTGCTCAATGTTGCCGGCTTTGGCTATGACAGCAGCGAAGCGGTGCGCGACGAGACCTTGGCCGGTGTTGATGTGTCTGCCAGGTTGAACAACACCTTGCAAGGTATGGCGGTGCAATCCCCCCCGGCCCCCTTTTTACAAAGGGGGGAGGCGAAGCAGGGAGGATTGCAGCGCGTCGCCGAAGTGCCCATTTACTCCGCCGACGCCATCGTGCGCCGTGCGGTTGCGCTGCAAAAAACCCGCGATGCCGCCGTCCCGAGCGTGGCGATGCGCGGCGACGAGCTACGGAAAATTGGCGTGTCACCGGGCGACCAGGTAAAGGTCACTCAGGGTGAAAACAGCATGCGTCTGGCTGTGATGGCAGATGACAGCCTGCCAGGCGGTGTGGCTCGCGTCGCGGCAGGCCATCCGGCCACGGTGGGACTGGGCGCGATGTTTGGGGCGATTACGGTGGAGCCGATAACTGGGGAACGGGCATGATGGAATTGCTGCAATCTTTGCAACAGGCAGGGCTTGAACTGCTCGGCCCGGCTTGGCATCCGATCTGGACGGTGGTGAAAATCATGGTCATCACGGTGCCGATCATGCTTACGGTGGCCTATCTGACGCTGGCGGAACGCAAGGTCATCGGTTACATGCAAGTCCGTATCGGCCCGAACCGCGTCGGCCCTTACGGTTTGATACAGCCGCTCGCCGACGGCGTGAAATTGCTGTTCAAGGAAATCATCATCCCGAACGGCTCGAACAAATTCCTGTTCATTGCTGCGCCTATCCTGGGCTTGGCACCGTCCCTTGCGGCATGGGCGGTGATTCCGTTCAACGACGGGATGGCGCTGACCAATGTCAATGCCGGGCTGCTGTACATCCTGGCGATGACCTCGCTGGCGGTGTACGGCATCATTATCGCCGGATGGGCTTCCAACTCCAAGTATGCCTTCCTCGGCGCGGTGCGTTCCGCCGCGCAAATCGTATCGTATGAAATCGCCATGGGTTTCGCGCTGGTGTGCGTGCTGATGGCTTCGCAAAGCATGAATCTGGGCGACATCGTGCGCGGACAGCAAAGCAGTGTCGGCCTGTTTGGCTGGTACTTTATACCCTTGTTCCCGATGTTCCTGGTGTACCTGATTTCCGGCGTGGCGGAAACTAACCGCGCGCCATTCGACATGGCCGAGGGCGAATCTGAAATCGTCGCGGGTTTCCATGTTGAATATTCGGGCATGGCGTTCGCGATGTTCTTCCTGGCCGAATATGCCAACATGATCCTGATCTCCTTCCTCACCTCGATCATGTTTCTGGGCGGATGGTTGTCGCCGCTGCCGTTCCTTCCGGACAGTTTCATCTGGTTGCTGGGCAAGGCTTCCTTCCTGCTGTTCGTTTTCCTGTGGCTGCGCGCGACTTTCCCGCGCTACCGTTACGACCAGCTGATGCGGCTGGGCTGGAAAGTATTCATCCCGCTCACCATCATCTGGGTGGTGGTGGTTGCCGTGTGGATGCAAACCCCGTATTGGCTGTGGTAGGGGTGCGACTAATCGCGCCCGTACAAGGATACCCATACTTAAAGATATAAGACATGGATAAAGTAATAAATTTCTTCAAGACCTTCCTGCTCTATGAGTTGGTCAAGGGCATGGCGCTGACCGGGCGGTATTTCTTCGCGCGCAAGATCACCGTGCAATACCCGGAAGAAAAAACTCCGCAGGGGTTTCGCTTCCGCGGTTTGCATGCGCAGCGCCGCTATGCCAATGGCGAAGAGCGCTGTATAGGCTGCAAGCTGTGTGAAGCGGTGTGCCCGGCGCTGGCCATTAAAATCGAACTGGCCGAACGTGAGGATGGCACGCGGCGCACCACGCAATACGACATTGACCTGACCAAGTGTATTTTCTGCGGTTTTTGCGAGGAATCCTGTCCGGTGGATGCCATCGTCGAAACGCGAGTGTTTGAGTACCACGGCGAAAAGCGCGGCGACTTGTATTACACCAAGACTATGTTGCTGGCGAACGGCGACAAACATGAAGAACAGATTGCAAAAGATCGCGCTGCAGATGCGAAGTATCGCTAACTTGAAAAATATTTTAGCCACAGATGAACACGGATGTTCACGGACAAAAAACATGAATTCAGCAACCTTGAAGGTAGGTTGCAGAATCGGGGCGCACACGGCTTTAATCCGTGTATATCCGTGTTCGCCCGTGGCTGATTGCGGTTAAAGGTTTGGGGATATTGCTAATGAATTTTGAAACTATCGTATTTTATGCGTTTGCGGCGTTGATNNTTTTTAGTGCTGGCGTTCATTGGTTCTGCCGGCATCTGGTTGTTGCTGGAGGCGGAATTTCTTGCCATCACGCTGGTGCTGGTGTACGTCGGCGCGGTTATGGTGCTGTTCCTGTTCGTGGTGATGATGCTGGATATTAATCTGGTTCAGTTGCGTAAAGACTTCTGGCGCTGGCTACCATTCGGGGCGGTATTGGCCGGTTTGATGGCATTCGAAATGATATGGGTGCTGGGTTCCACCGAAACATCAGGTGGCAAGGCAGCCATCAAGCATGCGGCCGATTACAGCAATACCAAGGAATTGGGGCGGTTAATTTATACTGATTACGTGTATCCGTTCGAGATTGCCGCAGTGTTGCTGCTGGTGGCNNAACCCATTAAGGGAGCAGGAACAAAATGTTGACCCTTTCACATTATCTGGTGCTGAGCGCCGTGTTGTTTGCGATCAGCGTGGTCGGCATTTTTTTGAACCGCAAAAACCTGATCGTGCTGTTGATGGCGATTGAAATGATGCTGCTGGCGGTAAACACCAACTTTGTGGCGTTCTCGCATTATTTGAACGATAGCGCAGGACAGGTTTTTGTATTCTTCATTCTGACCGTGGCCGCTGCCGAAGCAGCCATTGGTTTGGCGATATTGGTGGTGCTGTTCCGCAACCTGAATACCATCAACGTGGATGATCTCGACAGCTTGAAAGGGTGAAGCACACTATGGATATGATAGGTTTGTATCTGCTGGTTCCCCTGGCTCCGTTGGCCGGGGCGATTATCGTCGGCCTGTTCGGCAAGGCGCTCGGGCGCACCTGGTCGCACCGCATCACTATCCTGCTGGTGGCGGTTTCTTTCTTTGCTTCGCTGCGGATATTCCAGGATGTGCTGGGCGGGCACACTTTCAACGGTACGGTTTACCAATGGATGACATCGGGCAACACCAGCTTCGAAGTCGGGTTTTTGATTGACCGCCTGACCGTGCTGATGATGCTGGTCGTTACTTTCGTGTCGTTGATGGTGCATATCTATACCATCGGTTATATGTCTGAAGACGCGGGCTATCAGCGTTTCTTCAGCTACATTTCGTTGTTCACTTTCTCCATGCTGATGCTGGTGATGGCCAACAACTTCATGCAATTGTTTTTCGGCTGGGAAGCGGTGGGGCTGGTTTCATATCTGTTGATCGGTTTCTGGTACACGCGCGACACGGCGATTTATGCCAACCTCAAGGCGTTCCTGGTCAACCGCGTGGGCGACTTTGGTTTCCTGCTGGGTATCGGCCTGGTGCTGATGGTGTTTGGCAGCCTGGACTACGCGACGGTGTTTGCCAATGCGCAGAGCCACGCCAAGGATATCGCGCCGATTCCCGGCGTATCGTGGAACATGCTGACCGCGATCTGCATCCTGCTGTTCATCGGCGCGATGGGCAAGTCGGCACAGTTTCCGCTGCATGTTTGGCTGCCCGACTCGATGGAAGGCCCGACCCCGATTTCCGCGTTGATCCACGCCGCAACCATGGTGACTGCCGGTATTTTTATGGTGGCGCGCATGTCGCCGCTGTTTGAGCTATCCGATACCGCGTTGTCCTTCGTTATGGTCATCGGCGCGATCACCGCGCTGTTCATGGGTTTTCTCGGCATCATCCAGAACGACATCAAGCGCGTGGTGGCCTATTCGACGCTGTCGCAGCTCGGCTACATGACCGTGGCGCTCGGTGCATCGGCTTATTCGGTGGCAATTTTCCACCTGATGACGCATGCTTTCTTCAAGGCGCTGCTGTTCCTGGCTGCCGGTTCGGTGATCATCGCCATGCACCACGATCAGGACATCCGCAACATGGGCGGGCTGAGGAAATACATGCCCATTACCTGGATCACTTCCCTGATCGGCTCGCTGGCTTTGATCGGCACACCGCTCTTCTCCGGTTTCTATTCCAAGGAGAGCATCATCGAAGCGGTGCACCTGTCTCACCTGGACGGCTCCGGTTTCGCCTACTTTGCCGTCGTGGCAGGGGTGTTCGTAACGGCTTTCTACTCATTCCGCATGTATTTCCTGGTGTTCCATGGCGAGGAACGTTTTGGCAACAAGGCGCATCACGACGATCACTCTTCGACAAACACGGAGCAAGCGGCAACACTTGATGCACACGGGCATCCTGCAACAAGTTCAGGACAGGCTGATGCACATCATGATGATCACGGAAATACCCACGGTCACCACGGCGGCAAACCGCACGAAACGCCGTGGGTGGTGACGCTACCGCTGATTTTGCTGGCCATTCCTTCCGTGGTGATCGGCTACATCGCCTTCGAACCCCTGGTGCATGGGAGCTATTTCGGCGACGCAATTTTTGTCGAAGAGCACCATGATGCACTGAAGATAATGCACGAGGAACTGGAATATCCGTTTGCCATGGCGCTTCATGCGCTGACCACATTGCCGTTCTGGCTGGCGCTATCCGGCGTCGTGACCGCATGGTTCTTCTACCTGAAGCGCCCGTCTATACCGGCAGCGATCAAACGCAGCTTCGGCCTCATCTACAGGATACTGGAGCGCAAGTACGGATTTGATGATTTCAATGACTGGTTCTTTGCCGGCGGCGCACGCGGGGTAAGCCGCATCCTGTGGAAATTCGGTGATGTGAAACTGATAGACGGCATCATGGTAAACGGCACGGCGCGGCTGGTCGGCTTGTTTTCCAGTGTACTGCGCCGCATACAGACCGGCTACATTTACCACTATGCGTTCTCCATGATCATTGGTGTGTTCGCGTTGCTTACGATGCGAAACTGGTTCGAATGAGGCAGCAGTTTGACTAAGGAATGAGCATGATTTTTGGGTTTTCTGTGTTAAGCGTGGTCATCTGGTTGCCGATTATTTTCGGCGTCCTTGTCCTGGTCACCGGTAGCGACCGCAATGCGCCGTTGGCGCGCACCATCGCCCTGATCGGCGCCATACTCGGCTTCCTGGTATCAATCCCGCTGTACACCGGCTTCGACAGGATGACCAGCGCCATGCAGTTCGTCGAGAAAACCGACTGGATAATCCGCTACAACATCCATTACCACCTTGGCGTGGACGGCATCTCGGTGCTGTTTGTCCTGTTGAACAGTTTCTTTACCCCGCTGGTGGTGATTGCCGGCTGGAAGGTGATCGAGAAGAACGTGGCGCAATACATGGCCGCCTTCCTGATCATGTCCGGCCTGGTCAACGGCGTGTTCGCGTCGCTGGATGCAGTGCTGTTTTACGTGTTCTGGGAAGCCATGCTGATCCCGATGTTCATCATCATCGGGGTGTGGGGCGGCCCCAACCGCGTGTATGCGGCAGTCAAGTTTTTCCTCTACACCTTGCTCGGTTCGCTGCTGATGCTGGTTGCGCTGCTTTACCTGTACAACCAGTCGGGCGGCAGTTTCGATATCCTCGAATATCACCAAATGGCGATCCCGATGACCGCGCAGATACTGGTGTTCATTGCCTTCTTCACGGCGTTCTCGGTAAAGGTGCCGATGTTCCCGGTGCATACCTGGTTGCCGGACGCCCACGTGGAAGCGCCTACCGGCGGTTCGGTGATACTGGCCGCGATCATGCTGAAGGTGGGCGCTTACGGCTTCATCCGCTTTTCCTTGCCGATTACGCCCGACGCCAGCCACAAACTGGCCGGTGTGATGATCACCCTGTCGCTGATCGCGGTGGTGTATATCGGCCTGGTTGCGCTGGCCCAGTCCGACATGAAGAAGCTGGTGGCATATTCCTCGATTTCGCACATGGGTTTCGTCACGCTGGGTTTGTTTGTTTTCAATGCTTACGGCATGGAAGGTGCGCTGTTGCAGATGATCTCGCACGGTTTTGTGTCCGGCGCGCTGTTCCTGTGCATCGGCGTGCTGTATGACCGCATGCATTCGCGGCAGATTGCCGATTACGGCGGCGTGGCCAACACCATGCCGGTGTTCGCCGCTTTCTTCATGCTGTTTGCCATGGCCAACGTCGGGCTGCCCGGCACCAGCGGTTTTGTCGGTGAGTTCATGGTGATCATGGGGGCGGTCAAAGCCAACTTCTGGTATGCCTTCCTTGCCGCCAGCACGCTGGTTTTCGGCGCGGCCTACACACTGTGGATGTACAAGCGAGTGATATTTGGCGCGGTGGCCAACCACCATGTCGCCGAGCTGAAAGACATCACGCTGCGAGAAAAGTTGGTGTTCGCCATCCTGGCGTTGACCGTATTGGGCATGGGTCTGTATCCGTTGCCTTTCAGCGAGATCATGCACGCATCGGTGAATGACTTGCTGGTGCATGTTGCCCGTTCCAAGCTATAGCCCACCAATTGAGGAAGCCATGAGTTTCTTGCACACCTTGTTACCCGCTTATGCAGAGATATTTTTGCTGCTGATGGCGTGCGCGATCCTGATCCTGGATTTGTTCATTGCCAGCACAAACAAAACGCTGACCTATGCTTTGGTGCAGGCCGCTCTGCTGGGCTGCTCGCTGATCACCGTTTCGACCCATCAGCAAGGTGTTACCCACTTGTTCAACAATATGTTCGTGGATGACCTGATGTCCGATGTGCTCAAGCTGCTGAGCTATCTGGCCGTGTCCATGATGCTGGTGTATTCGCGCAGCTACCTGATGGTGCGCGGCCTGTTCACCGGCGAGTTCATGGTACTGACGCTGTTTGCCCTGCTCGGCATGATGGTGATGATTTCCGCCAGCCACTTCCTCACCCTGTACCTCGGGCTGGAATTGCTGTCGCTCAGCCTGTATGCGATGGTTGCGCTGCAACGCGATTCCGCCATAGCCACCGAAGCCGCGATGAAATATTTCATTCTCGGCGCGCTGGCTTCCGGCCTGCTGCTATACGGTATGTCCATGCTGTACGGCGCCACCGGCACGCTGGAACTGGCTTCTGTATCGGATGCCATCAAGCACGGTGTGCAGAATAAAGAATTGCTGGTATTCGGCCTCGTGTTCATCGTGTCTGGCTTGGCGTTCAAGCTGGGTGCCGTGCCGTTCCACATGTGGGTGCCGGANNTTCGTCATGCGTATCCTGGTGGAAGGTTTGCAGCCGTTGATGGTGCACTGGTCCGGCATGCTGGCGATCCTCGCCGTGCTGTCCATGGCCGTCGGCAACATCAGCGCCATCGCGCAGACCAACTTGAAGCGCATGCTGGCTTACTCCACCATCGCGCACATGGGCTTCCTGCTGGTCGGCGTGCTGAGCGGCGGCATCGAGGGCTACGGCTCCGCCATGTTCTATGCCGTGATATACGTGCTGATGAGCCTGGGTGGTTTCGGCATGATCATGCTGCTGTCGCGCGAGGGTTTNNTGCTGATGTTCTCGATGGCCGGCGTGCCGCCCACCGTGGGCTTTTACGCCAAATTCGCGGTGCTCAGCGCGGCGGTGAACGCCGGGCACATTCCGCTGGTCGTGATCGCCGTGCTGTTCTCGCTGATCGGCGCGTTCTACTACCTGCGCATCGTCAAGCTGATGTATTTCGATGCCCCGGAAAGCCATGTCCCCATCGGCATACAGCCGGACAGCGGCCTGCTGATCTCGGCCAATGGATTGGCGGTGCTGGCCTTGGGCATCATGCCCAGCACCCTGTTGTCGGTTTGCGCAGCGTCGGTGCAACAATCGCTATTGCTGCATTAATGCATAGCGCGTAGTGCGTAGCCCGGATAAAGCGGGCTACACCCCCTCTTCTTGGTTACATCTCGTCCGGCTCAGTCGTGCGCGCTGTTTTCCAAAAACTCAAAACACACCGCGCCCGCCGCATTCTCCCGCAGCGCCAACTGGAAGCCGTGTTGCCCCGCCCAGCGCGCGGCCTGGTATAGCCCCACGCCCAGACCGTTCTCGGACGGCACCACAGTTTGCAGCAACTGGCGCGCCAGCGGTGCGGGAATGGCGTCGCCGCTATCGCAGACGAGCAAGGAAAATGGCTGCGTGCGCAGGGTGACGCGGATGAAAATACCGGGCTGTTGCAGGCGCTTGTTGCCGGCGTTGTCAATCAGGTTGTCGGC
>CXWL01030831.1_pt1 | contig 13953 bp, 19 predicted proteins | sample 590931 | NCBI WGS metagenome assembly CXWL01 (sample SAMEA3498368, study PRJEB10139) | groundwater metagenome | biome: water well; material: biofilm material | place: Germany | collected 2015-04-27 | reverse complement strand
TGCGGGGTGGAGCAGCCCGGTAGCTCGTTGGGCTCATAACCCAAAGGTCAGAGGTTCAAATCCTCTCCCCGCAACCACATTTTTTAACTGTCCTCCGACCACCAGTTTCAACACTCCTTCGTAGCGCCCCGTCAGTATCGCATCTAGGTAGCCGTCTGCTGTTTGAACGAGCCGAATCTCACCGACCAGCTCCCGGATCTGCTCCCTGGCTTGGGCCACATGCGTCTTCGAGAGGCAGGCCAAATCATTCACGACGGCGCGATAGCGTTCCGCTGCACGGGGCAGCAACGTGGCTACCTTGTCGGCCTTCGTGGTGCGTGCCTTCATCGCCTCCAGGAGCCGGACGCGCTCCTCTTCAGCCCGTTCTAGTTCCGTCTTCGTGCTCGCCGTGAGAATGCCCGCCTTGATCGCCGTCATGATGTTCGCAAGCTCCTGCTCGACCTTGGCGAGTTGCCGCTGAAGTCGGTCAAGTTCCGGCTGGCGATCCCGGTTCCTGGCCGCGAGCAGGCGGGTGGTCTTCTGGATGATCTTCTCTATGGCTTCGGGTGTGAGGAGTTCATCCCGCAACGCCGCGAGGCACCGCTCTTCGACCAGCTTGCGCGCCACGCGACGATCATTGGAACAGACCGACGCCCCACGGTTGAGATGCCCGCCGCAACAATAGCGATAATAATCCGACACAATAAAGTTGCTGCCACACTCGTCGCACTTCAATACGCCGGAGAGCAAATACTTCGGCCCACGCCCAGCGCGAACCTGCCCGTTCGTCAGTTGCCCTAGAGCTTGAGCCTTCCGACGTTGCTGGACCTGGTCCCAGAGGGCTTGCGGGATGATGCGCAAGTCCGGTTGCTCCGTCACGATCCACTCGGACTCAGGCCGTAACCTGGGCACACGCCGTTTCGTCTCCGGGTTCATCACCCATTCACGCCGATTCCAAATGACGCGCCCGATGTAGACGGGATTATTCAACATGCCGGTCGCGTGCTGAAGGTCGCCGTGGAATGTCGTCGAGGACCAGGTTCCATAGCGACGCGAGGGGCGCTTTCGCCGGTAGGCTGCGCCTGGAGCAGGCACGTTCCGCTGGTTGAGTTCGTCCGCAATATCACGCGGAGACCGACCGTCGGCGTACCATTGGAACACGTGCCGGACCCATTGGGCTTGCGCTTCGTCAATCTCCCGCCGGACAGCGAGGATCTTGGGCCGCCCGTATTCGTCTCGCTCGGTCGGATGCTCAACGGGCACGTGCTTGTAGCCGTAGACACGCCCGCCGCAGTTGTTGCCCTTCAACGCTTGTCCGGCTAAGCCCCGATGCGTCTTCTCGCGCAGGTCATCGAGAAAGATGTCGTTCATCAGGCCCTTGAACCCGGACAAGGCCTTGGAGCCCTTCGCCGCGCTGTCGATCCCATCGCTGATACCGATAAGCCGAACGCCGAGAAACACGAACAACCGCCGCGCCTCTTCCGTTTTCATACTATCGCGGGAGAGACGGGAGAGATCGTCTACTAGGAGCACATCGAAGTGTTTGGCCCTCGCCGCCTTGAGCATTGCTGCATAGCCGTCGCGCCCGGTCTCGTCCTGGGAGCCGGAGATCGCCCTGTCGGCGTACCGCTCGACGATCTGCCAACCTTCGCGCTCGGCATACCGCTCGCAGTTCCGAAACTGATCATCGATGCTCGCTTCCCGCTGACCTTCAGATGAATATCGAGCGTACAGGGCAACTTTCATATGCTACTCCTTCTCCCCGGTCAGGCCGCTCTCACTGATGGATTTACGGGCATAAATGACGGTGATCATGGTTCGGCCTTCCTCATGTGCCAATCTCCAGATCAAGCAGACGGCAAATCTCAGAACGATACTTATCCTTCAATAAGGAACCGTCACTTCCATTGTCAAAAACGTTGTTTGACAATCCAATAAGAGAACGGGCGGCAGCGGCAATATTCTTACGTGGCGGAACCATCAAGAGACAGCTCCAGAGCCAATAAAATCTAAGCATGTGGGCTTTCGCGATGAGTTGGCTTGCTTTCTGGCGATAAACATCTTGAGACTTCTCAAGCTCTTCTTGTTTGATGCCGCTATACCGAATAGTGACATTCGCATAGAAAATCAAAGCATCGGCGATATCGCCTCTCTGCTTCTGTAGTTCATGGACAGGATCTAGTACCATCCTGACAAAGATTTGACCTAGGACAAAAACTGTGGTTCCGGATAAAACCGTCCAGAAGACCTGTCCGATCATTAGACACCTCGTCGCCATCGAAATTGCTCAGGTTACTAAGTCAGCTATTGTGACCTTCAACGCCTTCGCCAGCCGCCGCAGCGTATCGAGCGTCGGGTTAGCCTCTGCACCCGTTTCCAACTGGGCAATATAGGCCTGGCTAACCTTCGTCTTCTTGGCTAACTCAATCTGAGTCAGGCCGCTTTGTGCGCGCAGTCGCTTCACATTCATCGCCAATGTCCTAGCTCTCATTATAAGCCACACCTATATATAAGTAAAGCCGTGTTCCCTTCAGAATTGGGCCGTCAGGGCGATCTGGCTCCTGTTTCGCCAAATCATTAAGGGCACTGTATCTCCTGGAGACGTTGCGGCAAGTGCTGCTCGAAATTGTGCGAGGTCTGTGCTTAGCACTTTGTCGCCATATTTGAGTATCACGTCGCCTTTCTTAATACCGCCCTTTGAAGCCACGCTCCCAGCATAAACGGCCGTCACTAAAACGCCGCCTATCTCTTCCATGTTTAATATATTAGCCATGAGCGGGGTTACCACTGCCGGTACAATTCCGAGGTCAATCGGTGCTTTCGCAGGAATAGATTTATCGGACAAAGATGACTTGGACGGTATATTCGGCTCGTCGTCCTCCATCTTATCCATGGCCTTCAAGTAACTATTATAGTTGGCCATCAAATCCGTGGACCCCTTGGTAGTCGTCGCGGACGTCACGGTATCAGCCTTCTTCGCCTGCCCCTCTCCATCTGTCAGTCTCCACCCCTTCCGCTCCAAACATCGCTGCATTTCTTTGCGCGCCATATATGGATAGCCCATATTGCCCATTGGGTCGCGTGCATAGGCATGCGCGAATGGCCCGCTATTGACGATGATCTCGCAGTCGTAGCGATCTTGTTCCAGCGTGTTCGCACTCCCCACGTTCTCGAATGTCATCGGCCCAAAGCAGCCATTCATTGTGGCAGTCAAAGCAAATAGTAGAATGCCTATCCCCATGTTTGACGTTGAGTCTAGCCAGCTCAAGATTGCTCCTCCTAGATTGGCCGCACGATACGCCGAACGGGACTGCGTGACAATCCCTAGCGTCGGCACCTCACAGCGCCTCGCGCCTCAACTGCCACGTCTTCCGCTGCCCTCGTGGTCCCTGTTTGGCCCAGGACCAGATTTCTAGACTTGCTCCCGCGCCCTTCCAGAGAGGGGTGAAGCCCGCTGCCTCCAACTTCTCGCGTCTGGCCGCATGGTTGCTGCCGGTTGTCGCTTGGATCACGAGCACCGGTTCGCCAGCCTTCAGCGCGAGAATGTCCCCGCCAAACAAATCCTGCCGAATCCTGGCAAAGGGATTCCACTTCTCCACCACGCGAGCCCGATACCCTAGGTCTTTGAGATGCGCAAGGCTGCGTTGCGTCGGACTCATCCCTTGGATTCCTGTTGCTGATTCATCCATTCTTCTAGAAGTGTCGGGGCGCATGCGGCAAAGGCTAGCTTCTGTGTCGGATGCCAATAGCGCCCACCACTTGCCAGAGCAAAGTCCAGGATGGTGCGCGCCCATCCCAAGTCCTCACTCCGACAAGTCTGCGCCGCCCGCTCGATGAAGCCTTGAGCCTGTTGAAGAGTGGCCTCGCGCCAAGCAAGATCCGTCGTCTCGCACACCAGACAGCGCACATGGAACTCCGTGTGTCGCCACCACCAGAACGACCGTCTACACTGTTCGCAGAGAGCCGGAGCCCGCTGCAGCGCCTCCGGTGAGACCTCCCGTAAGCCCTGGTCTCCCACGATCAGCATACGGTCAGCCTGGAGTCGTCCCACGACAATCCCCAGGCCGTCTGTCAGCCGAACAACCGTGGCACATTCAAGAAAGCTCAGCGCCAACTGTCACCGTCCGTTTAGTAAAAATGGGGGCAGCCATACCGAGGGTAGGAGGTCGCACGCGGCACCCCGGCATGGTTGTGGGCACAGGACGGCCCCCGACGCCCTGCACAATTGCCGCGCGCCTGGAACATTCAAATGATGCGTGTCGATAGGATTTATCGTGCAAATACGTCACGCCACACGCCGGACATTCATACCGTTTCGTCTGGAGCCAAGGATTCATAACCAGCCTTGGGCCTTCAAAATTGTTTTCATACGATCCACGGAGTCAGCTGTCACCAAGGGTTCAAGCGTCGTCCGTTCTACGCCTGGCTGCACCGTGTCGCGATCCGCATCCCACTGGTTGTCGAAGCGCACCACGACTTCTCGCTTTTTGAGCAGGGTTTCCAGCGCACTCACCCACTCGGCAATCAGCGGCTTGCGGGCCTCACGTCGAATAGCGTCTAAGCGCGTGACAGCAGCAGCTCGACACGCCTCCAGGTTAGTGATGGCGTCCTTGAGTGCGGTCCGTGCTGGCCCCAGTTCAGGCAAGTACCAACCGCTTTGCGTGCCTTTTTTGATATCTAACCGTTGCTGAGCTTCATCGATCTCCTCGTCGGTTGCGCTTGGGGTGTTGGCTAACGGGTTCAAAATTCTGAGCAATCGCGCTTCGTCAGCCGTCAACGTTTCGACCGCTGCTTGGCGCTCCCGCATGACCTCAATTGCGGCTCTGACGTGTTCATCTTCTAGCGTTGATACGCCGTCGGTTGTTGCGAGTCCAAACATTTTAGAACCTCCATGATTGTGTGATGTGAATGTTTACCGTACCCGCCCACGGGCGTAATCTAAGCTGTCTTGAATGGCTGAACCGATCTCCTTCACGAGGAAGCCCGTGAGTTCTTTCTCTACGACACGACCAATCGCCCGATTGAGTTGTCGCGTGTCGTCAATGTCGATGAAGTCTTGCAATTCGATATGCGTAACAGGTTCGTGGATCTCTAAAAACGAGCCAGCATCGTCGCGTAGTTCGAGCACGTCACCGTTTCCGCATGAACAGGGAGCCTTGCGCGCACCGGACAGCCACGACTTCATCGCGGGCAGGTTGCAGGATTCCCCGACACACCGCTGCACCCGTGCCTCAGCGTTGGAGGGAATGTTGACAATGGAAAACTCCAGCAACTCTGCTTCGAGAATGTCCAAGCCATCACGTTCGGCGTTGTAGACGCTGCGGATAGGTAAGAATCCGACTGAGGCGCTATGGAGAAAGCCCGCCGCCATGAGACCGTTGATCTCATCCGCCAGGGGTGAGACGCCTGCTGGGGGACACTCCATCGTGGCAATCAAGCGTGAGCCGGAGACCCGAATATCCGGTGCCTTCCCAATCGGGGGAAGATCCCGCCGATGTTGCCAGAGCACAATCGGATTCAGCCTGAAGTTCGCCAGCCGCCAACCTTGCGGGTCGATGATGTCCTTGTCACGGTCCACGGCATCGGTTGAGACGACGACGGTATATTGACCGTCGGCAGACTTGCGAATCTCTATAGGGAAACTTTTTTGGATCATGGTATCGGGCATAGTTCAAACTCCTTTTTTCAGAATCATGTGTTCTAGAAATGCTGGCCCAGGGGTCGGCCTCGGCTGCTTCGGCTTCTTCGGTTTCTTCTTCATCGTGAGGCCTCCAAGGCCAGCGCCGCGAGGACCACTACCACGAGCGTCATTCTGAGAATGTTAAGCATCAGCATGGTTGCCTCCTCATGATCGGAAATTACCGTTCGCCAAGCCGCGCATGGCGTGCAGCACCACCTGATCCACGGTTTGTTCGCCGACTTGCACCTTGTCGATGAGTGCTTCTTTCGCCTCCGCCGTGAGTTCGCCAGGTGCTCGGCCAATACTGATGTCGAACTGCGGACGCTGTACGTCCCGATGCGCCAGGACCAGCGCCCCCGCAGCCGCGTTGCTGTGGTCGTCGTGGTCCCCACTCACATGGTCGATCTTCTCGCCCTTGCGCATGAGGCCGATGAGCTGAGGGAACAGCTTGTTGGGATGGTCGAGCAGTTCGATTTGGCCAGAGTTCAGGAGCGGCTCGAATGCCGAATAGATCTGACTCCGATTCTGGTCGGCTTGCTGGTAGACGATGTCGTGTTTCTGAAATGCTTGAACGGGCCACTGTGCTGCGTACCGATCCCCGACTACACGGGAGCATCCGTATTGCTTCAGGACTTCGGCAAACAGTGTCACGGCATCATCCGGTGAGAAGGTGCCATCCGTGCGCGGGCCTTGATCGAGGAGGCAATCAAGAATCGCTTGGCCTTCATGGAAGTGAGCAATTGCCAGGGTGGCATCGTCAGCCCCACCGCCCGAGAGATCACAGAAAGCGACGTAGTGAATCCCAGATTGAGGCGGTAGCACCGTGCGGCCTTCGATCACGGCCTCTTCGACTTTGCCCGCATCGAAGGCCGCACCGTCCGGCTGGCCAGGGAGGTTTTGGCAGAGTCGCCGGAAGATCCAGGAAGGGAGTGACCGCTGCGCATCGAGAATATCCTCCAGCGTCGGCCCGAGTGGGCCGTTCAGGGAAGGATTGGCCTCTTCAATCGTGCCTGAATACCAACTCACGAACAGGCGAGGATCGGTGCCCGCTGCGTGCTGCCGCAGGATGTCGTTGACAGGAATCCCCGCCGCACGAGACATGCTGGCGTAACTCTCGAACCACTGTTGTGCATCCGGTCTCGTGCGGTCAATTTCCAAGCCTTCCAGCACTTTGTAATCGCGCTGTGTGTGCAGTTCTGAATGACAATAAAAAAGGAAGGTTTTGCCGTGGAGGGTGGCCGCATCACGAGCAGGCAGGATCTCAGCAAAGCCCTCGCCGTCCTGGCGCTCAATGAGGTTGGCCTTGACTATCAGTTCGGCAGCAAGCAAGGGGTTCCGGCGAATGATGAGTTTGCACAATTCCAAGGCATCGTTGGCCTGGCCCATGTCACTGGCCAAGAAATAGACTTGATTGCCGCGACCTCCGGCAGCCCGCCACATCAGAAGCTTATAGAGCCCTGCCAGCACGGCATCGGTCGTCTTGGAATTCTTTTTCGCCCGACCCGTCAGAATACGCCGATACTGCGGGCTCCCATCAGGCCGGAAGGTGTAGAGGGCCGCCCGATGGATGGCTTGACGGTACGGCTCCATCACGTCGAGCAAAGGCCGACCGTCGATCCAGTTCAGCATGCCGTAGAATTCCAACGGGTCAATTTGCGGGGGCAACGGCTACCTCAATCGTTAAGGGTTCTTCCGTCGCATTCAGCCCAGGCTGCGCGATCCCCTGCACGGATGAGGGAAGGGCAGGACCAGCTGACGATTGCTGCCGGAGCCGTTCTAAGGGCGAGATCTGACGGGCCTTCCGCTCTAGGCCGATCCGCTGAAGTAATCCCGTAAAGGAGTTCAAGGCCATCAGCCATCGGGCTTCATCTACAGCCTCGCCCTGGAGCATCCGACGCTCTTGATCCTGAATCCAGCCTTCTAAGCATACGAATCGCCACACCAACGATTGCCGCTGGCAGCTCAGCTGATCCACACCGCCCAGCTCATTCATGATCTGTCGAGCGCGTTCCTTTACTTCCCGAACAGGTTTGAAGCGTCCGTCTAAATCGTCCAACACGTTGCGCGTGTAGCCTTTCGGTACATTCGTCCCTTTGTCGCTGCGCTGGCCCTTCTTCCCGCTCACGCCTCTACCCCTTCCCCTCTACAAAATCCCTAGCCCGATATGGTGCACGTCCTACCGAAACACTGGAAATAGCCAGGCATCTCAATTACTTACCTGTTAAATAATGCCGCCGCTTAGAGACCCCTGAGAGCCAAATTGATAGCCCCAGTTTTTTAGGGGCCGTTCCCGCCAGCCCTCTTCCTTCCCCCTCCTCTTAACGATCCGGCCATTTCTTAACGATCAAGGGCTATTTCCTATAACTTTGTCTAAAGACCCTTCCTAAGGGGACTTTGCGGAAATAGGGGTTGATCGTTAAGAATCGCAAGGATCGTTAAGCCCCCCTGTACTTCGTTGACCATCTTCATCGACTCACCTCCACGTTCTTAGCCGTCAGATGATCGAGTAAGGATTCATGGACAAACGCCCAACGGGTTCCGGCCTGGACGCAGTACCACCATCCGGCCTTCGTGGTCCCGCCAGGGGGTTGTGGGAGCGTCATAGTGATGGAGCCAATCCACGCGCCGGTGGAACTGTTGACGCGCACCAATTGGTCGAGGGTAAAGAGCGGGTCAGCGGTTGGGGTCACGACCTTTACCCGCCCCTGGGCTCGGGCCAAGAGCTTGCGACCCTCGGTCTCGGCAAATTCGACCGGCAGGCCGGGGCGGAGGTGGATCACATCGCCCTTCTGTCGGACACGTATCGGCTCCTGTGTAGCTTCAATCCACATCGTAGTCATAGAGCGCCTCCTGTTCGGTCGTAGATGGGGCTGGGTCGGGCATCTCGACGGCAGCGGGTTCGGTGTTGTTGTCCGTCGAACGAAGCTCATCTTCCTTCTCTGGTCCCGCCGTGGCATCGGCAAGATCGTCGTTGATGGTGCGCAAGCGCAATCCGGCATAGTGTCTGGCATTCTTGAGAAGGAGGGGCCGGAACCCACGTTCTTGCAGGGCAGCCGCAAACGCTTTTGAGGACAAGGGCCGCTCAGAGAACTCTCCCGCCCATTCACCGTAATTTTTACGTAGCTCGGCAAACTTCACGATATCGGCTGCTCCGCGCACACACCGCTCGCGCAGGAAATCGTCGAGCACATCTTGCTCGGTGCGGTAGGAGGCGGTTGCATTCACCACCGCCTCAGGCGTGATCAACCGGCCGACCTGCTGCCAAGCGAGACAGCCCGCGAGCGCCCAGTTCAAAATACCTGGCAGTTCCGCAACTAGCTTGTCGGGCAACGCGGGATCTTGCTCGCTATCCGCAATCTGCACCTCAAAGGGAATGAGCCGCATACGTCGCCACATGGCATGCGTATTATCTTTGACGCGGGGCTTGTGATTGGTGGCAAAGAAAATCTTGTGCGAGGGCTCAAACTCGATGAAGTCTTGATAGAGGCGGCGGGCAGCGATGCGATCACTCCCGGTCATTTGTTTGATCGTACCTTCAGCAAGTCGGCACCCTTCGTCGGATTCAATCGCGACGGCTAAGCGTGCCCCTTGGAGTCGCGCTAAATCTGGCGTGGCCCGTCCATCCTGGGTCCGGCTCAAGAAGGTGTCGGCAGGCATCTGCAATCCGTAATCGCCCAACAGCTTGAGCAACACCTTAAGGAGCGTCGATTTGCCGTTACTGCCCGACCCCCAGAGCAGAAAGAAAACTTGTTCAACGGTCACGCCGGTGAGCGCATACCCCACGGCTTGCTGGACGAATTCAATCAGTCGCTGATCGCTCTGAAAGATCCGCGCTAAGAACTGGAGCCAGATCGGACATGTGGCAGCAGGATCAAATTGAACGGGAGATTGCTTCGTGATGAGATCATCCCGCCGCCGCGCACGAAAGTTTCCCGTCTTTAGCTCGATCACGCCACTGGCAAGACTGAATAACCACGGGTCTCTATCAAACGCCTCAGGCGAAATGGCGATGCCTGGTTCCGAGCGCGCGAGGTCAATCAGAGCTTGTAGGCGCTGGGCACTCTCGGATTTCACCGCATGCGCCGCGAGCTTGGTCCGTTGTTCATCATCAGCCTCACGCCGCGCCTCATCGTACAAACTCATGACAGCAGCCTTACCCAACTGCATCACGCGATTGCCAGGGCATCGCTCCCATATCGAGGAGCCCTCGTTACACACAAACCAACTTCTGAGGGGATAGCAGTATCGGCTGTACGCACCATGTTGCCGCACAAAACGCTCGGCGTTACCGACATCCGTGAATCGACGTTGTCGCTCCTCGGTTTCTCCCGATTCATCCGGCGAAGAAGCGACGGCGGTATCCTTCGTTTCCTCTGGTGCCCACTCTGCCGCCGCTTCTGCCAAGGATTGCAGGTCGGCAGCTGTATTACCCGCGTCGAGAAAGTCCGACACATCGCCCTTCGGCGGAAGGCCGGGTAGTGCGAGAATCTTCACGGCCAGTCCGGACCCGAAGCAGGAGCGGGCAACAGATTCCGCATGTTTGCGTCCAGGATCATCGTTGTCGGAAAGTACGATGACCTCTTGCACACCGGCCTCAAGCAATTGTTGCGTCAGGTCGTTGGTCCACTTTCCGGCCCCACCGGAATTGCAGGTCGCTGATATACCCAAACTTCGTAGCCGTTCAACGTCCTTCTCACCTTCCACGATATACACACGAGACTGTCCCGCCAGGGATGGAAGGCCATGCGCCACTGGGCGAACGCCCTTTAAGTCCCAGGCCCAGCCGCCCGTACCGTCGGGGCGACGCTGGCGAAAATCTTTCGGCTCATACCGGACCACTTGATAGAGCAATTCATTCTGCTCGTCACGATAGTCGTAGGTCCGCACTATCCGGCGAGCGTCCTGGCCGTTGCCCATGCGCTCCGACTGGGTCGAGATGCCGAGCCGCTGGGCCAGGTCGAGGTAGCCGCCGCCGCGTTTACACACATCACAAAACCAAGTTTGCTTTTCAGGGTTCCAACGAGCGGATGGATTTGTATCGCTATGAATCGTGCAGAGGAAACGAAGTTCCTTCCCGTCCACGTAAGCTTGTCGCGTCTGGAGCGTGCGCTCGATAGTGGCAATCACCTCGTCAGGTTTGCTGGTCACATGGCCCTCCGCACAGCTTGCAAAGGTTCCATCTCACCAGCCACCTGCATTTCACCGTCTGCAGTTGTCCCCGCCGCTTCGAGTTCGCGCAGGTACTCTTCCACCAAATGTTCGGCGATCACGTCGAGTAGCCGATCATGGGCGGATGTGAGGCAAGTGGATTTACGATGCAGAAGGTCGTCAACGGCCACGGGCGGCCACCTCAGCCGAGAGCCGGGCCTCACGATCAATGTGTGCGATGGATTGCGAAACCCGCGCAAGTAACGCGAGGCCAGCTGCCGCCGAGGGTTGAGACTCGTCAACCATGATCTGAATCCGGCAGACTCCACGACCCTGTGTAGCCGTGATTTTTACCTGGGCTGGGAGCGGACCCGTTCGCATCGTGAAACCTCCATGAGCGTGTTCATGGAATAACGCTGCGAACTTTCCTGAACCTACAAAAAGCGCACAAATATCAATGAATACAAGGGGCTAGCAGGCGATCACTTGCAGGGAAATAGCCTGTAGTGGGGCTGGGGCGCGTTGCTACGGCGTGATCGGAGTCAGGCGTGATCGGAGTTCTACCAGGAAGTTCTTCTCCCAACGTGCAATCGTGGCAGGGTCTTTTCGATGCTGCTTGGCAAGCTCGACCTTGCTCTGTTCGCCGAGAAATGCGGCATAGCCGACGCGATGCTTTGCACTCTGGGCGCGGAGGCGAGTGACCTCTATGCTCAGTTGCGCCAGCCTCCGGTCGCGCTCGTCCAGCTCTTCATGTTGGACCAATTCGTCGAGGGCCGAGAGTCGGTTCAGGTCGCGCAGTTTTTCGAGCGCAGAGATGGGCTCGTCCCCGTCACGCGTTCGGGTCGCTTGGCCCTCCTCCGTCACTTGTTTGATGGTTACCTCGATGGTGCGGTAATGCCTGCTGATGGGTGCGAGATCCTTCGTCAGCTGGTTCGCCACGGCCTTAGGGAACACGTTGAGTTTGCCGTCCAGTGCCTTGAGCAAGCCATGCAATGGGTCGCTGAGAAGTTTTCGTTGGTCAAGCACTCGACCGAGTGCGCTGCCTAGCTCCGGGACAACAGCGCCCTCCATGTCGGGTCGATTGTGGATGGTACGGTGGGCATCATTCGAGAAATGCCGATTCGAGAGCCACTGAAGTTCTTTCAGTAAGGCTCGTAACTCCTCCTCTTCCTCAGGTTTATTCCAGAGGTACGCGGCGAGGCCATAGCCGACGCCGACATGTTGTTTGACACGCTGCGTGACTTCCCTCACACCACGCGGCCCTAAGACCCATAACGCCACCGCGAGCCGCACCCACGGACTAGAGTGAATATCTAGGCTTAGGGCTCGACTATGAAGAATGATCAGGTAGAGGCCTAATTGATGCGCCGTGGATGGTAAGGCGAGGGAAGTGAGCGCGCAAGTTCTCACGCCATGCCGGACGGCTTCCCATCCGCACACGAGCAACGCTAAAGTTTGCGCATCAGTACGACTCCAGTCATGCGCCGCCGTGACCATCGGCGCGAGACTGGCGGCAAATTCGTTGACCTCTGCAAAGAGCGGTTGGTACGTATCGGGACGGTCCGCGAGAAGGGAACCAAGGCGGTCAAGTTCCTCATCGGATGCGCGCAACCCCTCAAAGCCTTCCACGAGATCGAGGTCCCGTGTAAACGCCTGCTCGTTACTTGTTGACGCGAGCTCAGGGGGAGGATCGTGCCTTTTCTTGTGCATGCGCATCTCTCCTGCGCCTCTCGATGAAAGATGGGGGTCCCAGCCGGGGAGAGTAACCCGACGTTCGGTAGCGAGCCTAGAGACCCCGCGCTATTATAGGGTGTTTTGCTGATAAGGTAAACATAGGCGTATTAGGTCAAGTAGCAGTCGGTTCGTTGCCTTGGAATGCCATCATTTATCCGCTCGCCCCTTGCGCCCTTTCACCATCCCTCCTACAATGGGCCTCCTTGTAAGTCTCCCACGTCCTGATTGCCATCGTTCAATTTCTGCTATTCGGGTAGGACTAACAGAATTCTGAAGGCAAGCCGTAGTGCTTGTCACACAAAAAAAGGAGAGCTGAATGCCGAAGCTTTCAAAGCGAGCTGTGGAGCGAATTAGCACCGGTCTCAAGCGCTTTCAGCCGATCTTGGCCTCCTCCAGGTCTCGGGACGTGAACGAGTCAGATACGGTCGTCATCGTCACGGACCTCCTGCAGGAGATGTTTGGATACGACAAGTACGCCGAGATTACCTCCGAGCACATGATCCGCGGAACCTTTTGCGATCTGGCGGTCAAGCTTGAAGGCACGTTGGCCTTCCTTATCGAGGTGAAAGCTATCGGCCTCGAACTCAAGGAACAACACGTCAAGCAAGCTGTCGACTATGCCGCGAACCAAGGTTGTGAGTGGGTAACGCTCACTAACGCTGCAGCCTGGAAGGTCTACAAGGTCACCTTCTCGAAGCCTATCCAACATGAGCTAGTTGTCGACCTAGACCTGTTGGCGCTCAATCACCGCAATTCTGAGCACATCGAACTCGTCGGCCTTCTTGCCAAGGAGGGTTGGCAAAAGGCACAGCTTGGCGAGTATCACTCACAAAAACAGGCACTAAGTCGTTTCACGCTGGCGGCTCTCGTTTTGAGTGATCCCGTCCTTGACGTACTACGCCGAGAAATCCGCCGTCTATCGCCGGATGTTCGAGTGGAGACGGAAGAGATCAAGAACGCCCTGGAAACAGAAGTCCTAAAACGAGAGGTTCTCGAAGGGGAGAAGGCAGAAGTCTCGCGGAAGCACGTAGCCAAGGCGGCTGGTAAAGCACTTCGAGCTTCCAAGTCCGAGTCTCCATCTCCCACAAGGCCAATATCTACAGGTGAAGCTGCCACCTCTCCGTCAGAGGTACCAAAGTGATTCTTGCCCTGCCTAGCTGGACGCTGGAGCTGACCGAATGCGAAACAGGCTTCTCCAGGCGAGCAGCGGTGGCCGCCGCCATGGAGTGGCGCAAGAGGAATTAGCGTTACTAGCCAGGCTCATTCCTTGGCGTTGGCGCGCTTGGAGTCAGCCTGCGAAGCTCTCAGCGGGACACGAATTGACGGGGTTAAAAATGAACCTAACCGTTTCCCCGCAACCAACCAGTTTTTTCTCCCCACTGCATCACCTATGACCGCAATCTCAAACAGGC
>CXWL01136887.1_pt1 | contig 13958 bp, 12 predicted proteins | sample 590931 | NCBI WGS metagenome assembly CXWL01 (sample SAMEA3498368, study PRJEB10139) | groundwater metagenome | biome: water well; material: biofilm material | place: Germany | collected 2015-04-27 | reverse complement strand
ATCATCTTCGTGCTGCTGTATCTCACTTTCAAGCGCTTCGATGAAGCGTTTCTGATCATGGCCACGCTTCCGTTCGCTCTGGTGGGCGGCATCTGGTTGCTGTACATCCTGAGCTACAACCTGTCGGTGGCCGGCGCGGTAGGATTTATCGCCCTTGCCGGTGTATCCGCAGAGTTTGGGGTGATCATGCTGCTGTATCTGAAGACAGCCTGGAACGACAAGCTCAAACAAGGAAAGACCAGCACAGCTGATTTGCTGGAGGCCATCCGTGACGGCGCTGTATTGCGCGTACGTCCCAAGGCGATGACGGTGGCAGTGATTTTGGGGGGATTGTTGCCAATCATGTGGGGAGCCGGAACAGGCTCAGAGGTTATGCAACGGATTGCAGCTCCGATGGTGGGCGGCATGATCACCGCACCCTTGCTATCCATGTTCGTGATACCGGCGGTCTATTTTTTAATCCGTCGGAAGCGCGAACAATCTAGCGAAGCAGACGCTTCATCACACTAAGTCTTTGCATATTTAACACCACCCCAGCCAGACGTCCTTGAATGAACCGAATAAGTCATGCTCCAGTTCGACCTCTTTTTTTCAGCATAGTCTTTGTGGGCCACGAAATATCCAATAGTCGACGTTGCACAGGAGTCATCAAAGTTTGAGAACTGCTGTACGGATCCTGCATCATGCGATCCAGTCGATTAAACCGCCACATCTCATCTTCCCCCACCGGATCTTCTTCGACATAGCTCAGATCGCTCTTATAGACCCGCTTGAGCAGCCGGAAAACACTTTTTTCCGTGCCCCGTGAGCGGATTCGAACACGCAATCCCGAGGGCTCTTTGGTGATATGCCAGCTTGGGGCGAATTCAATGGGGTGAGGAAGATCGATCCAACTTACAGACGAAAGGGGTGTGTGATTTCTGTACCAGATTAAGAACCAGGAGAACATACCAAGCATTTCCAGTTGCATAAGCCGGTAGTCAAGCTCAGGAACGGTCGGTTCGCTGTCACCGTACCGAACCATTGCTTTACCATAACAAGCCCTACCCTTCTCAGTGAGGCTTTTGAGCTGAAGCTCAAGGATTGTCACCAACTCCTGCACCATGTCATATGCAACCGCCAGCTTGTAAAGAGCTGCGGCAATAACAGTTGCCTGGGAATTCAGTCGCAAACCCAGCGGCCAACGCCCCAGACGATTTGCGAGCCGGATAGCCTGCATTTCATGCCCCCCACATACTTGGGATAAATATATGAAGATGCGCTCAGCCGCAAGACCGGCGTTAAAGCTATCCGCGCCATCCACATCCCCGCGTGTATGGGTTGGAACTATCAGCATGGCGTCTTCGTTAAATTTCGACCACTGGCAGTCAAAAGGTTCTGCCCATACCGCTACTCTTTGGTACAGCCGCGATACCGCGGGAGTACTAGGCTTGAGCATTCGCGAGCTCAAGACTGAAAACACATGCCGATGTGACCCAGTACTTTGACTTTTTTGAAGGACTACGCGCCTGTCCCCCAGCATCAGGTCAGCAACCCTCGCATCAGTTCGGTCAGTGCGTACAGCGACAGTCCGGGTCAACTGAGAAAAACAGGTAAGACATTCAAAGGGGTTGTCCAGACAAGATCGGAAGGTGGGAAAAATCAAATCGCCGCATTCGGGGCAGAAATCTTGCAACAAACAATTATGCAAGGGACACCTGGATAGGCACACATGTTGAAACAATATGCTGTGGTATCCGAGGTCTATGCACTTAGAACAATATCGGAGTGCGCGATGAATCACAGAATAATCCGTGCTGTCGCCGATATCTTGTCCTTGCAGCCGACATACTTGCCGGTTTGTCAGGCCCAAGCCATCAGAAAGTTCTTTGACGTTTTGTGGATGGGCTGCTTTGCCAGAAAATACAGGTAACTCCAGGAGACTTTTTGTCAATGGACTCCCTGCGCCTAAAGCTTCAAGGTAGTTGGAAATTCCGTAGGAGGTCCAATAGCCGTACAGCGACTCGTTCTGCAGTTCAGCAACCATTCGGGGAATGCGATCCGGTGTACCGGGATGGGGGATTGGCCGCATGGGTTCAGTCTGCGTCGAGATTATTCGCCCAATCCCGGGTGGTGGTAGCTCGGTCCACGTAATAGGAAAGAACTCCCGAAAAGCCTGATTCATTCAGCGCTGTGAGTGCCATGGCAGTGGAGAGCATGTGAACAGGGATATTCGTGTCAATGGAGCGGTACAACATGCTCATTACACTGGTCCGCAGATACTGCATCGGCAGGCGCAGGCCTGAGACAATCGTTTGCTCTTTCATGAGAATTTGCGTAGCCTCCTGAAGCGGAAGTGCAAGGTCCTGCAAGCGCCAGCCACCTGCATACGCATCAGGAAAGGTTTTCGCTAGTGCGAAACCTTCCTCTCCTTGCTCGGAAACATCCAGCGAATTTAGCACCGCCTTTAAGTCATCGGGCTTGATGCCCCGATAACGATGCTCGCCAGCGAAAAATCTGCCAAGCACTTGCAAGCCGTTGATTTCATTAAAGGACTTATGCGCGTTCAACAGTTCGGGCTGGCCAATGATCAGGAAAAATGGACGGATTCCCATTTTTTCGAGAACGTTGTACCAGTTCATCAAATGACTGAATTGAAAAGGACGAAGATTCTGAGCGTCATCTACGATAACAACCAGGCGCTTCGAACCGTTGACCGATGCCAGGTCAAACATGTGTTTGTGCAAGCGCCGTCGAAGGAGTGCCAGGTCTCTGCCTCCGGCGCGGTCGCAGCCTGACTGAATCGCCATTTCCTGCGTGAACCCCCATTCATTCTGTTTTTTTTCATCCTGGCCTGAGACGGTCCAGTGGAGGATAGCGATGGGGTATCCCAAGAGCTCAGGGAGCGCTGAGTTCATATACCAACAGGCACGCGTTTTCCCGTTGCGTTGCTGGCCATAAACCGCCCCACCTGGATGCCCTAGTTGAATCCACCGCGCAAGACATGTGGCTAGAAGGTCAATCTCGGGGGTCCACACCGTGTAGTCGGGGAGGATGATGCTGCGGCAAGTTGCGGAATCCACCGCGGGCTCTTCACCAATCATTTATTTCTCCACAAAAATTTGTATGCTGGGATAGCTTCACAAGGAACCCGTCTATCTCGGGGGCAAAGGAGATCGTTTAGACAATACGTAGCGTTTGGTTGGCATGTGGGTACCGGACACTTGCTCTAACGGTGTATCGACCGTCCGCCTGACCACGACCGGACCCGCTTTCGAAATTGGAGGATCGTTCGCAGCATCCTCCGGCGTGTTCGCCGGCAACACGCGCACAGTTTGGCTGATGGCAGAAAGTTCTCGCCACTCTTGGCACGCCATCGCCATCCCCATTGGCATTTCAAACTCATTACGAGTGAGATATTCCACGAGGTTAGTCAATCGCAGTGCGTCCGTCGGGTCCATTGGCGCCCGCGCGCGCAGGTACTTGAAAAGCGCTTCCAAAGGCCGATCGTCTGCACGCGGGCCAAGCTCACCATCCCGTTTGAGTTTTCCAAAAAGCTTGCGAATCCGCTCGTCATGCGGAAAGGTGCCCCAGTGACCAATAACCTGCACAGTGTCGAACTCCGTGCCGTCGGGGAAATAGAGAACTACGGTGCGTACGTTTTTACTGTCCCGTCGGACATACAGTGGCTTGTCCTTTAAATCAAAACGCCGTGACAGCGCGGTACTTGTGTAGCGCTGGTAGAGAAAATTGAAATATGGCCTTCGTCCGTTGGCGGAATCCACCTTTATGAAGACCTTGGCTGGCTTTGAAAAAAAATGCGGCTTGCGTTTATCGACCGCCAAATAGGCCGGCTTGAGGGCTCCGCTGGCAAGCTGACGACGCAAGCGCTCTAGTGCGCTGATGTAGTGGGAGCCAGCGCTAGGAAGTGCATTCTCATTCATGCAATACACGTCCATCAGCTGTTCAAACACCCCTGTATGAACAAGGCGATCAACAGGAACGTCGCTGCTTTGACGCAGAGGATCCTTGGGGCCACTGCCTGTACTGCCAGGAACTTGATGCTCTATTCGTCCTGCTTCCAAAGCGAACTTGCTTTCGATGTCGCCCCGTTCGCGGGGAGTAGCCGGTTTTCCGAGGATTACCTTGGCCCCGAAGAGGTGCGCAAAGACATGCTGGACATCATCTGCGAGGTGCGCGAGCGCATTGTCTAGATACACCTCGGAGCACATGGCAAACCGAAGTTCTTCTATGACCACAGCCGGGTAGCCCGCCCCGGGTTCCGGTACCATGCCTTCTATCGTCAGCGGTACCGGCCTAGGACCGTTCACAGCGTCCCATGCAAGCTGACAAACATCACTGGCAGATACCTGGGCCGCGTATACCGACCGATGAGCAAGGTTTGCACCTGATTCGCGATGGATTACGCGTAATACTGAAAAACGCCGCAATTTCACGGACTCCCAATCTCCCAGTTCATTGGGGATGATGTACCTGGCAGTCGCATGAACGGTATGCGCGTCAATCACCCACGCGCCGTATCCGGCGGCAGGGCGACTCGACTGACCATCACCTTCGCCGTAGCCAGCCAATCCCCCGGCAGCAGCCCCATGCTCTCGGGTGATAAACCGCGTGGCATATTGAGGCATGTAGTCAGTGTCAATCCAAGCTCTCAATGGCCTCCTCGCCCGTTCTCCAGTGTTAAAGGGATACTCATCGTCTTTGACACCCTCCTCACTGCAAAATCGCAAGAAGGCCCTGTGGATCGAACGGAACATCAGACGGTTCGGACGCAACCCCTTCAGTCCATATCCATTGAGGTAAGCAATTAGCTTTTTCGCAATTCCCGGATAGTTTTGCAACAGTTGACGGAAGGCACCGGCGAACCCCCCTTTCGCACCTTCCACTGTGGTCAAAGGAGCCGTACGAATCGGAGCGCGCGAATAGTATCCTTCGGCAAATGCCCGGCAGCCCAGAATCTGCCCCTCGGCATCCAGCAAAAAACATCTTTCCATGATTCTGGTGAATCTTCGCTCCCCCACCCCCGCAATACGGACTACCTCCTTCATCGGCCAGTCGTCCATGTAACCCACCGCGGCGTCACGCAGCCTTCTGTAGCGCGCGGCTACCGATCCCTGAAGCACGGAGTCGTCGAACGACGGCCAGGTACTAATGTCCCGGAAGCAGGCGGGCATATTTTTTCTTCCGCCCTTATACGCAAAGGACGGCTTAACTAACGTTTTTGAGAGCGAATTTGGTTTCGACGCCATAGGCCACCTCCGCGATGTTGATGGCTACCTTGTCCTCGCGATACAACATGAACAGCACGGTGTCAATCACCTCATCCGAATGAGGGCGGTGAGCAAGAGCTCGGGAAAGTTCGAGTTTTGTAGATGCACCATAGGCCAGACTGCGCAAGACGTCGTGCATGACGATTGGAAAGTAGCGCCTGTGTTGAACCAAGTGTTGCCGCATGGTGTCCAGGTTTTCGAGGAGCACAGAATTGGCCCTGATTTCCTGCCGAGCTCGCAAGCAGGGGGTAAACCTGTGGACAGTGCCCATCTGTTGAAGCGTTTTCCAAGATTTCTCTACCGCCGGCGTTCTCTTGGTCACCACCAGGTCGGCAATCCGAATACCGTCTTTGAATGTGGTGAAGGTATCGATGACGATCCCCTTCACTTGCCCTCCTTCCAGGATATTGAACCCGGAGACCCCATATGAACACTCCGAAACTCCCGGGCAAAACGCGCGCAAAAGCCAATTGTCGGCATGCAACAGGTTCTTGAAGTCCATAGACTCCGCGGTAAAAGGATTGAGCATCCTTGCCAGACCTTGGCGATGGGTTTTGTAACGGGCGCTTAGTCCGCCATACCGCTTGTCACGGGCGGCCCACATTTGGCCTCCCCGTCACTAAAACTCGGTTTATCGGTACTGATGCGTGACTACGCGTTACTGGGCTCGACAAAGCGGGTTGATCCATGTTGAAATCCTCACTTGTGGGCAAACGCAATGCGTTTTTTGCCTGAGCTGCAACCGCAGGACGCACGGTTGAGAAAAAAGTGGACCGAGCCAAATGCTTGACAGTTGGCTGGAGGACATTCAAAATGGGCTTATCGGTCTTTATCGATGGCTTCTTTGAAGCCTGCCCTCGCGGGCAAGCAACGGCTCGACGCGCTAACGTCGGGCCGTTTGTCTTTGTGCCTGATCCAGCGGTAGATCAAAGCGTCATAGATAACTCCTCCTCGGGGTGTTCCTGCTGGTCGACTACCACGCCCGCGCTCAGCCGTTGGTCGGCCAGCCACTGTGCGACCTCCGTCGACAAGGCGAATTTTCCTCGCCTGTGCTCAATTGAAAATACCGGTACGGGCACCGTGTTCCGCGCTATTGCCTGGCGGAACGCGCCGCTGGTGGGGTATCCCAATGCAGCGGCTAATGCTTTGCCCGACATCATTGGTCCATGGACTGCAAATAAGTCCCGCCCCAATGCACGAGCAAGCTCGGACATTGCGGTCGTTGCGTCTGGTTTCGCAGAGTCGTGCGAGGTCATCACTAAATGGTAGGCTCGCCGGCACGACGAAGCAATCCGGTAAATTTGCGATCGAAATTACCCCTGCAAAAGCCTGAGAGGTCCACGCAAGTCTTTGATTTTGAAGAAGTATTTTCTGGGTGCCTTGAGTTGGTCGAGCAGTTTGATCAGCCCTTGGGCCGTGACCCGTCAGACATCGCCGATTGCATCAGGGCGTTGATTGCTAAAAATTTCTACGCCTGCGTGAAGCGCACTGTTCAGAAGACGACGTATCACGGGCTGGAGCGCATGCTCAACAGCAACTCATGCCATCAAAATGACGATGGCAAGTGGAACACCTCCAAACTATTTCGCGGCTACCACCGGGGGGACCACAAACCAGGAGCGAAGAAGATTTCTCAAATCGAGAAGCTCACCAATTCAAAGTTCAAACACGAAGTGAACCAAGTGTTATGGGAAGTATTGGATGTTTCAGCACCGCTTGGCAATCAGCTTCATACGGTGTTTCGGCGTCTGCCTTCTGGAATTACTCAGCTGGCAAGTCGGTGCTCTCATGACATAAATCAGTTACGGCGCGGAGCGAAAGTCCGCGATGGAGCTATCTATGCATCTTGCCAGCAGCTCTTGTACCAAGCGGGCCTCCCCGCCCTCGCTGCTCTTACCTTGCTTCTTAGAAAGGCGAACCAGAGCGATCAGCAAGACGTCGCGGCAATGATCGCCTACTTCGTGTTCAGAATGCTTGTGGTGCTCGGTGAAGAACTGCACAAGCGGGGAATTGCTCACTTGCTGTATGCGTTCTACCTTGAAAACATCTTTCCTCTCTATACCGAGCAGGTTTTGTATGAAACCGCTTATGGCATGGGCCAAGCAGCGCGCCTGGTGAACTTGCTTGCCTTCACCACTTGTGGAAAACGCGAAAAATCCAGCCTCACTTTTGAAACGCGAGTTTTCCGCATGAGCAAGCTGCTTAGCGGACGCTATGGCTATGTTTTCATACGAGCCTTTAGCCCCTCTTTCGGTCCTAGTCAAAGTACTGCGACTTCAGAGGCACTCGCGAGATACTCCCATCAAATAGATGTCTCTCAAACTGCCTGGCTCGAAGTTCTCAAGTTCATTTCGGCCGCGTCCATCCCGGCGGTCTTTAATCCGGAATTCATAGATCCGGATCTAGATTTCGGCATCTTTCGCACGAAACCGTTGTGATCAAGAAGGATCATTTCAAATTTATTCCCATACGTAATGGATATTTCTGGAGCTATCTGGATCAATGGTGTTCTCCCTTATGTAAGAGGAGGTCACCGTGACATACCTTAGGTGGAATACGGGCCAGACTGTCTTCTTGCGAGCAATTTCGGGACACTCCGACAACCGCATGCTTCGTGAACACTTTGACCCGATAAAATAAAAACACCTAATCAAATCAACGAGTTACCTAAAATTGAAATGGGCCAAGCTGACAACAGTCGTCCACCCATCCTCCACGAGCTCGCCGCCAGTGTGAAAAAGAAGAGATCCGAGATGGGTCTGAGCCAGGAGCGCCTGGCTGAACTTGCTGGGCTCTCCCGTGACACCATCAACGCCCTGGAATCCGGCCGACTGGACAATCTGAGCCTGACCCGCGCCGAGCGGTTGGTCAACACGCTGGGCTACGGCCTGGGGGTCACCGGGACCCGTACCAAGGACGACGGCGACGCCAGTGCCCTGGAGACCGCCTCAATGTCCAGCAGCATCAGCTACGGCGAGCCCATACCACCCGAAGTCCTACGTCACAGCCTGTTGACCGGCGCCATCCCACCTAAACACATCGCGCAGCTGCGCGCCTTGCTCGACGAGTCGCCGCTGACCGTGCTCTCGGGCGTGGCCGAGCAGATCGAGCAAGAAAATATGGTCCGAAGAAAATCCACCTGGGCACGCATGCGCCAGCTCGCCGTGGCGCTGGCTTGCTCACGCCCAATTTGGAGATGAAGCCAGCTCAGTTCGACCGCGCCGGCGTCTGGCGCGAAATCTTTGCGGCCGCACTTACCCTGACGGACCACCTGGCCAGGGTCGTTCGCAAACCGACCTGGAGCTTTGGCGGCGGCACCGTCCTCATGCTGCGCATCAATCACAGGCACAGCAAGGACATCGATTTGTTCGTGCCGGATCCTCAGTATTTGGGGTATTTTTCCCCGCGCCTGACGGAGGCGGCCGAGGCCTTGACGACGCAGTATGAAGAGGCCGCGGAATATGTGCGCCTGGTGCTTCCCATTGGGGAGATTGACGTTGTGGTCGGAACCTCGTTGACGAAGCCTCCTTGGGAACTCATCCCGTTCGAGGGGCGCACGATCTGTGTTGAAACGTGCGCGGAAATCATTGCCAAAAAGATGTGGCACCGTGGTCACATGGCCAAGGCACGAGATCTGTTCGACCTGTGTGCGGTGGCTGATCTGGAACCCGAGGCTATTGATGCGGCTCGGCCGTTTTTTGGGCGCCATGCGGAGGCGTTTATGTCACGCTTGACCGAGTACCGGGACTTCAGCGAAGGAGAGTTCGAGATGATTGACCGAATTGACTACGCACGCCCGTTCAGCGAGTGCCTGGAACTCGCCAGGCATATCCTTTTGGACGACGGCAACTCAGCAGCTACTGCGGCTTCAACATGAGAATTTGCAGCGAAATATGCGATATGGTAAACTTGCTTCACATAATTCGCGAAGGAGAGCGTCATGTCCGACCTGATTATCGAGTTTGCCGATGAGTTGGCCCCGGGTACCAAAAAACAGGTTGAGGCAGCCCTCGCAGGGCTGGTGCCGGCAGTGGTAGAAAACTTGCGAGAACATCGCAAAATTAATCGTGCGCGTTTGATTGAGTATTTTCTGAATGGCGCGGCCCCCAGTTCGATTGATTTCAAAAGGGCACGCCAGAATGCAAATGCCCTAAAAGCGGTATACGCTGGGACACAGTGGTTAACGGCGGCTGAAATAGGCGCTCAACTCGGCGAACTAACCGGTAAGAAGCCGGCCAATCCCTCGGCGCAGGCAAGCCGATGGAAGACTCTTGGGGACGTCTTTGCAATTGAACACGATGGCAAGGATCGTTACCCACGCTACGCTTTCGGCATCGACTGGCGGCCGCTACCGGTGTTGAAAGACATCATTGCGACGTTCGCACCTACGGATCCGATGCGCCTCGCGGCTTGGTTTGAAAGCACGTCGGCGTTCCTAGGGGGGCGCCGTCCTCGGGAGGTCATCGCTGAAGATGGCGTAAAGGTATTAGAAGCCGTGCAGGATCTGCGCCTTCAACAGGCCCGCTAGCCTGTGCCGATTCCCTGCGACTTCACGAAGCTCGGTACTCTATCCGTCGGGCCAAAGACACCGTGGTATCGCGTCCATAGTTCGGCCTATGGGGCTACAGCTTTTAACGGCGCTGCTGCGGGCAACGCTCGATTCAGTCCAATAAGAGATGTGAGTGCCGCGGTGGTTCCCACCATCTATGCGGGCGAGGACATTAAAACAGCGCTCATGGAAACCGTCTTGCATGACGTCCCTTTTCCATCCCACGGCTTTATCTACTCGCCAGCCCCGCCCGAGAACCGGGTATTGTCAACAATACAGTTGGGCGCGAGCCTTAACTTGGCGGATCTCACGATGATAGGGCTCAAGCGTGTCGGGCTCCTCTCAAGCATGGTCATCGACGGAGACAAGGCAACCTATCCCGATACGCGGAAATTCGCCGAGGCGATGCGCGCTGCACGCCCAGATATCGCCGGCGTAATATGGGACTCAAGGCAGACCAAAAGAAAAGCAATTGTGCTTTTTGGTGACCGGCTTGGTGCCGTCACGATAGTGCAGAACCCATCCAGCCCGTCGGTGTCGATCGACGATGACCTGGTCCGCGACGAACTCACAGAGTTGCTTGAACAACTGGGTGCCAGTTCCATACTCTAGCGTCTAAGAGGGCAGTGCGTGGCGCACTCCTGCCATTCGTCAAGGCTGGCGGGCTTAAAAACCGTTCCCACCTCCCCGAGCGAATGCGGGTCATCCGGCGAAACGAAGTTGACAACACTTTGGAAATGAAAGTGTCAACACTCAATCAACTTTCCTTATCCCATGCGGGTTCCGAGCCACCATCGCAATCCGTCAAATTTCAGAATCCCCGCGTTTGAACAGTTTTTTTGATCTTTTCTGTGAAGTGAAGGTGTCAACGGAGGGCTTCGTTTCCTTGATCTTTGTCGTAACCCTCAGTTTTCGATGCCTACGCTGACTGCAGAAGGCAATTGGTCGAATGTCCAAGGAGGACATTGCGAAGATCGCCGAACTGTTCCACCCTTCTGTTGACGATCCGGACCACGATCGCTTCAAGCATGAATATGGCGTTCTGACCATCGAAGAGATGGCCGACCGGATGAAATGTACGCCCGAGATGGTTCGTGAGAGAGAAGTTGCAGGCGATCTCTTCGCGGCCCACACGCCAGATCGAGCCGGTGGTGAGCTCTACCCAAAGTTCCAACTCGATGAACGCGTGGACAGGGCACTACTTAAACGGATTATTCAGGAGTACCGCGACGCTGGCGTTTCCACCACGTTACTTTGGAGTTTCCTGCGGGGCCGACAGAAGGAATTTGCTGGCTTTACGCCCATGGAAATGATGCTGGGCGCCTCCGCGCCTGCCTATGACTCGCTGACGCCTGAAGAATGGTCCGTAGCTTTTCTCGATGTTGTGAGTGAAGAACTGTCTCGTGTCAGGTGGGTCTGGGGTTCAGGCTAGCGACCAGCAGAACGCGTCACCTATTTACTTTGGGCGTATATCCAAAGTCGAGCTAAAGTAGTGCGACGCTCGTAGCCGATGGCAATATTAGCCACACAGTATTTCACCCGAGTTCAATCATCGACGACTATTCACATACCGAATCGGATCCCGACTTACTCCAAGCTTCGCAGGCACGCTCGAAGGGGAGGTTGCTGGCGTTTCTCGCGGTAATGCCTAAAGAGCTTGATCGGCGAGATGACGAAATCGCTGCGAGTGTGATCCATTCAACGGCATCCCCTGCCCATTCCTTCAAGATAATGCATGCACGGTATACGAGCACCGACCGTTTGCGTGCAGAGCCCACTATTCGTTTGACGACACAGCTTACTGGTGCCATCCCGACCGGTCTAATGCAGCTGAATTCAGCCTGCTCGAGTCGGGTGGAGCTAAGCAGGCCTATCAAGAGATCGTTATGAAGAGCCGATTGGGCGGTTTCGCAGATATCCGAGACTTCTTCCCTACTAATAATGCAGTCAACCAACTCGAGGACTGACTGCGCTGCGAACTAGGTGCTAAATAGCTTGAATAGGCCAAAGGCTAGTGCAGCTCCCGTAACGACTTGCCAGCTCACACCAGGCTCACCCATTACCTTTCGAGAAAACGTTTCGCAGTTGCAAAAAAAAAGTCATAGGGCGCACGCTGTCGCAGGAGCAAATTGAGTCTTCTAATTGCAGCAGGGGTTTGGCTCGGTTCAAGCTCAGCTATGAGCCTCACCGGCAAGCCTTCAGCGTATTGTTGATACGAAACAATTTCTGGAAATCTGCCCGCGGTGGCGTGCGCAATACGCCCATCAGGCAGCAAGACAGCTTCATGCTCCCCTGGCATGTTTCGCAGTTTGGGGCGGGAGATCCGGGCGACCCGGCCGTAGAGGGAAAATGAGGGCACAGTGGACATAACAGTTCTTTCTTCGCCAAAAGCGAAATGACGGTTGGCACCACACCCCGTGGAAAATGTAACATAGCCGAGACGCCTGCCGCTCCAGTGCTCCTTTGCCGCACATATAGCAAGGTGTGACCTGTGATGGGAAGCGGCAGCAAGCACTGGGGAGGCTCCCACGTCGGCTCAATTCACATTGAATCGTCCGACTTCGCACAGCATGCCGGAGGCGGTCCAAACTAGGGACACCACAGGCAAGCCGGGCGCGAAGCTGGCCAGCCGACGAAGCGTCTCAAAGTCAGTTGGCGAGTGAGGGCCACCCATCGGGTGACTATGCCAAGTTCCAAGATATTGCAGGTAGCCCACCGAGTCGGCGTGCGCTCGGCGAAGCGCGGACCCGAGTCCCCGCGTACCGAGAACGAACTTTTCCGGCGAACGCTCGCTGTCCTCAGGCGCCGGAACAACGTCGGCGATGTAGATAGTGCGGGACAGAGCATCCACATGACCCAAGAGCGCTCCGCCGGTTTCTCGCGGCAACCATTGCTCAGAATCTGCCCGAAGGGTCAAAGCAACGGTGCCAGCCACTCGTACAGACCACCCGCCGTCGCCAGTAGCCTGAAGGACATGCGTGTTTGTTACATCGTTGGAATGCCATCCCATCCCGATCCCGTCCCCCGCCGCTGTCCCCACCAGCAGTTGCCCTTGCAATGGAAAGCCATCGACAAGCCATTGCTGGACCTGGGAGGCGAGAAGCGCTGCACCTCGAGACACCACACTGTCGGGCATGCTGAGCGTCAGCGAACGGCAGCTGTCCCCGACAAAAACTTCAGTCGCTGTCGCGCCATCCCCGCCGATTGCGGCACGCAATGTTGGATTGGTACGGCAAAGCGCTCCCATATGGGCGTAGAGGTCGTCTATCCGCACCGCCCTCTGCGGAGCCTCAAGCATAAGGACGGCCGCCCTGCCTGCACCAATCAAGAAGGCGCGCGCCACCCTCAGTCCCATGCCGCTTAAATGAGCAGACTGCGCTATTGCTGCTGCGACTCGGAACGAAGCCGTGGTGTCAATAAATAGCTTCGTGGCCGGCGGCAATACATGCTCAACAACTGCTCCACCTTCTGAGGTGAGTGCCGCCACTACATCCTGCGCTACGGCTCGCGCTTTGTCGTGCCCGAGTGCACCCAAAGCTTCCCGGGTCTTTTCGGCCTTATTCCATCCTGCGTGGTCCAGCAGCGCATGACGGGCCATGTTGTGAGGAGAAAGGAGCTCGTTGTCGACTAAGGTCTGGGCACCAAAGCCGGCTCTTGCGAGATGCAGAGACAGCTTTGAGCCCACGCTGCCGCACCCCGCCACCGTCACCTGCTGTTGAATGTCGGCCTCCGCAAAACCTGAGGTTGCAGCTAACAGGCGCGGGCTAACGCGATGAATCTGCCAAGCCGGCTCCACGACGGCGTCGCCAATGATTGGTGCCGTAGGGCGCTGCGGGACTCGCACCAGGTACGGCACGAACTCGACTTGTCTGTGAGTTCCAATTAGATGCACCGGCCGGTGCGCCGCCAAAATGACTGCAATGCAGAAGTCGCCTGGCCAGGGCCATGCGCTGCTGCTGGGAGTAAGGTAGGTCGAATTGAATGTGGCAGACTCGAGGCGCCTGTCCAAGGAGGCGGCATCGATACCCAGGAGGGTGGCACGCTCAAGGAGGCTGGGCAGATCCACGACGGTGTCTGCAGCATATGTGCCGAAGACCTGAGGCTTATCCCCGACCCACGGCGCGCAGGCGATGAACACT
>CXWL01021143.1_pt1 | contig 13959 bp, 9 predicted proteins | sample 590931 | NCBI WGS metagenome assembly CXWL01 (sample SAMEA3498368, study PRJEB10139) | groundwater metagenome | biome: water well; material: biofilm material | place: Germany | collected 2015-04-27 | reverse complement strand
GCCTTGCAGTAAGCAATGAACGAACATAAAATAACTCCGCAATGACACCGAATGAAAAAGAATCCGCGCTTGCCGCGATCACAGGACTCAACGCCAAGTCCCAAGGCTTACCCAAAGATTTCGTGGGCCAGACCGGCCAGGGCGCGGCCAGCGTCCTTCCTCCCCCGGCATTGACGCCTAATAATTCTCTCAATGAAATTCTTATTTATGCCCGTTATAACAAAGTCTCCGACGTGCATATCTGTTCCAAGAACCCGATTATCTTTAGGCGCTTCGGCGCGCTCAAAGCTGTGACCGAGGCCGTGCTTACACCCCAACGCGTGCAGGCCATGGTCAAAGCGGACATCAAACCGGAACTCGTCGCAGAATTTGAAAAATATGGCGACCTGGAGTTTGTGCATACCATCGGAGGCGGAGGCCGTTTTCGTTTAACTCTTATGAAACAACGCAACGGCTGGGATGTGACCGCCCGCCTGATCGCCGTCTCCATTCCCCACTTTGAATCAACCGGCATGCCTAAATCATGCGAGAATTTAACCAAATGGGCCCAGGGCCTTGTGCTTGTGACCGGCCCCGTCGGATGCGGCAAATCAACCACACTTGCCACCTTAGTTGAGATGATCAATCAAACGCGCCATGATCATATCATCACCATTGAAAATCCGATTGAGATCGTCTACACGCCTAAAAAATGTCAGATCACCCAACGCGAAGTCAACCTGCATACGATGTCGCAAGCGAACGCTTTGCGCGCGGCCCTGCGGGAAGACCCTGATATTCTGGTAGTCAGTGAATTGCGCGATCTTGAAAGCATCCAGCTCGCCGTGTCGGCCGCGGAAACAGGCCATTTGGTTTTTGGCACCATGAACACGAACAACGCCTCGCAAACCATTTCACGCGTCATCGACTCATTCCCCGCTGAGGAACAATCAGTTATTAAAAATATGATTTCAGAATCATTGCGGGGCGTCATCACCCAGCAACTGATTCCAAAAAAAGACGGCAGCGGCCTTGTGCCGGCTTATGAAATTTTGATCGTCAACTCTGCTATTTCAAATCTAATTCGCGAAGGCCGCACAACACAATTGACCAATACGATCACGACGGGAAGATCAGCAGGGATGATCCTTTTCGATCACTCGCTTGAGGAAATGGTCCAAAAAGGGGCTATCAGCGGACAGGAAGCTTTTGAGCGGGCCATAAGCCCAAATAATTTTTCTAAATATTTAACTGTATAGGTGATGGTTGATAGGTAATGGTTGTTGGTTACTATCCACCATCTCCCATCTACTATCAACAACTTATTAAATCTATGCCAAAAATCGACGCATTATTTACAGCACTCATTGAGCGAAAAGGCTCTGACCTTCACCTGGAACAGGGGCAGAAACCCAAACTGCGTATCAACGGCAAGTTAAACGATGTCGACGCGCCCGTCCTGACCGGCGAGGAAATGACAAGCCTCCTCTCGGAGATCGCCAGCCCCGAGACCTGGAAACATTTCGAATCGCACGGCGACCTGGATTTCGCTTATGCCTTCGGGACCGAAGCGCGTTTTCGCGTCAACTACTTTCGCCATTTCTACGGGCTGGGCGCGGTCATGCGTATCATCCCATCTCACATCAAAACCATCGATGAATTAGGCCTGCCGCCCAAGGTTAAAGATTTTGCCAAGTTCCGGTCAGGATTGGTTCTTGTGACAGGGCCGACGGGAAGCGGTAAGTCAACGACCTTGGCCTCTTTGATTGACTTTATCAATGCCAATCAGGCCAAGAAAATTGTGACCATTGAAGAGCCGGTGGAATTTACGCATCCGAACAAAAAGTCCATTATCACCCACCGCGAGGTGGGGCTTGATACAAATTCGTTCGCCAGCGGCCTTAAGGCTGCCGTCAAAAGCGACGCGGACATTATCCTCGTCGGAGAAATGCGCGACCGCGAAACGATCGAGCTTGCCTTGACTGCCGCGGAAATGGGCATCCTTGTGTTCGGCACGCTTCACACCAACTCAGCCGCCAAGACGATCGACCGCATCATCGACGCCTTTCCCGCCAACCGCAAAAACCAAATCCGTACAATCCTGGCAAATACCATCAAGGCCATCATCGCCCAGCAACTTCTGCCTTCCGCCGACGGCACCAAACGTTTCGCCGCCCACGAAATTTTAGTCAGGACACAAGCAATCCCGGCGATCATTCAATCCGGCGAAACCATAAGGCTGACAACGGAAATCCAGATGAATAAACAATTCGGTATGCAACTGATGGATGATTCACTGATGGAATTGGTACGCGCAAACAAGGTAACTAAAGAAGAAGCCTACATGAAGGCGATCGATAAATCCAAGTTCACAGCCCCGGCAACCCCGCCGCCTGCCGCTACTCTTTAAAATCTTAAGACATTTCAGCGATGGTCTTCGATCATGCGGGTTACGTCGCGTGTCCACGGAACTTCGCGGATTTGTCTCTATTCTGGATCCTTTTCTATTAATTGCCTGCGGAAATCTAGCAAATAAAGCTCTTGTTTGAGTCCTTGTTTCTGAAAACTTTGATTTAGAATATTATATTCTTCCCGAGTTTTAGCAGGAAGAATTTTTATTTCTTCTGGCCACCATATATTCCACTCATTACTCTTCCGATTATCCATTGTTCCAACAAGCATTTCTCTCTTAAATTTTTCGCACTGTTCCGACGTATAAATAAAAGCAACAAGTCCATTAATTATTGAAATAACATCTTTATCTAAATGTACCCCATAAAAAGAAATAATCCTTCGATATGAATCATTAATTTTAGGATATAAATCTTTAGTAAAATAATCCGTTTTCTTATTAAAATCGAGGATGTTTACATTTTCTGTTTCATTAAGTGGATAATATTTATTTCTAACTAAGGTTACAATTTCATTCCCTTTTTGCATAGCCTCTCCATATAAATTAATGAGCTTGACTATCTCTTCTCTTATATCTTGATTCTCTTCAGCTTTCCTTTCCAGAACAATATCAGTCTTTTTATTTTGTAAAGATGCTTTGTTAACTCTGTCTTGAGAAATTTGTTGAATTCCAATCTGAGTAAGAAGCGGTGCCGTTGCTATCAATAGCATCTCAAGAATCGACACTGCTTTCGAGCCAATAGTTTCATAACGAGGTACAAATAATTTTATGTAAGCCACTACCGTAATTAACCCCAAAGCTCCTATAATCCACCACATAATAGACTCCTTAACAGTCCTTCAAAATTAGACATAACCTTAATTCAACTTTGATTCCAATCCTCTTTTGATCAGCTCCCGCCACAGACGATCTTCGATAATTCGGATTACGCCATGTATCGCAGGAATTATTCAGTCGCCTTCTTCTTTCTTTTTCGGTAAGCCATCACGATCAACAAAACTATAACATAGACAATTGCGCCTGAGATAAGCCCGACGGCGGCGTAACCGAACAGGACGGGTTTTAATATGGACAGGGCTGCTTGGTCAAAAAATTTCTGCCAGTGAAAAGGATTCACAAGCGCCTTGGCATCCGCGTAAAGCTCTTGCCAGCTGGTGCCGGTCAAAAACGCTCCAATCTTGACGGCAAAGGCAAAGGTGATGACACTAAACCACGCATTAGTCAAAAGGCTTCCGGCCAATGCCGCGGCACGGTTGACTTGCAGAAAATATGCCAGAACGATCGAGGCCATGGGCCCTGCCCCGGGGAGAATTCCCAAAAATACACCAAGGGCAAATCCGCCGGCGATTTTATGAGGAGAATCGTTGATACCAACAATCTTTTGATAAACAGACGAAAAAAACTTCTTAAAGTTCATTGCGCACCACCTTTCCAACCCCCGGGGTTGTAAAGGTTTTCTGTGTATTTTTTAGAATCTCAAGCCCGGCAAGAATCTCATCCCTCCACGGATGCTGCATATACGTTTGAGTCACGTTGATCCATTCATCAATGCGGGCAGATTCAATAATCATTCCGGCACGATTAAAGCTAAATTGAAATACCTTACCCTGCGGGGTGATGAGTACTCCGCCCGTCGGGTCCGCAAGGCCAGGAAAAATCTTCGCGCAAATAAGAGTCTTGGCATCAACCCCCTGTTCCCGCAAAAGATAGGACAACCGCGCGGCGGTCAGGTCATGTTGTTCTCTCAGCCAGGAGGTCTTTGCAATGATTTGTTTTTCTAACGACATTAAAACCATCTTTACAAGGATGACATTCTCTAATCAGTAATATTCACACGCATCTCATCGCTGTTGGCCCTGATCTCGGGCACATACATCGCGTGCGCCTGATTGGGCATCGCGTGAAATTCTCCCGGAACTTCTGCGCGCAGTTCATAGCGGAGAATATATTTCCCCTGATTTAATTTGGAAATAAAAAACGCGGCTTTCTGGTCGCGGAATTCTTGATAAACCGAAATTATGTCTTTGGTCTCGCGGCCGCTACGGTCAAGCGCGATGGCTGTTGCGCTTCCGCTGTTTAAAGCCACGGCTTCCAATCCCGCGGGTTTGTAATCTTCGGAAATTAAATACTCATAATTGTTCTTTGCCTCGAGGATAACATCAACTCTCACACGGTCTCCGCTCTTTAATGTATCACCGTCCTTTAAAAGCGCCCAGTCATCGGTGTAGCCTTTCATCAGAGTTTCTTTAACGGATTGTTTGTAATACTTGCGATCAACAGAAATTTCGTTGCCCGCCGCTTTAATCTCTTCTTCAAGAGTAAAATATTTCACATATGCCGCGGTATAAAGAGCGCCTTTGCCCTTGACGATCACTTTGATGGTATTGCCGCCATCCTTCAATTGCTCCGACGGAATATCAATAATCCTCCCGAAGGACAACGCGTTCTGAGCGTTCACATGTCCCTCCCTGACCGAAGTTCCGTTGACCAACACCTGATAATCATAATCCGGCGCAAGTTCATGTGTGGCTTTTAAATAATCTGTCAGTGAAAGGATAGCGATTGCAGTGTCACGGGTATTCGTCCAACGCGCCCCGCGACGGTTTAACGAAAGCCATTTCACCGCCGGATCAAGATAGGAGCTTTGCGGATCAATCACAGAAAGAGCCTTCACAACAAAGGCTGTTGCCTCAACCCCGTTATCGCTCCAGCGGTAATTGATGCCTGACTCCCCCCAATGCGCGGTCCCATTTGTTTTATCTTCATCAATACCGTTAATCAAATTCTGCGCGAGAGTACGACTGCGCTCCTCATTTCCACGACGGTGTTCTGAAAGCGCAAAGAGAGAGCGCGTGTAGGGATTAAGTTTATCGCGCATTTGCCAGAGACGTTCCCGTTGTTTGTCTTCAAATGCGCTTTGGCTCTGCACTTGCGCTAACGCATGCAACATCCACGCGAGCATATCAGGGTTATTTTCCTCTTCGACTAAACTTTTCTGTAAATAGGCAGCAGCCCTTGCAATGGTTTGGCTGGTCACATCCATTCCTGCCTCACGCGCCAGCCCCAAACCCCAGAGCACATAAGCGCTCATGAACCGGTCGGATTCACCATCCTTCCACCAGCCCCATCCACCGTCGGAATGCTGAAAATCATAAATACGTTTAAGACCTTCTTTAGTCATCTCATCTACTTTGTTGTATGTAAGATCTATCCGGCGCTGCGGATGGCCTTTGGGATCACCGCGAGGCTCAAGCACGTCGCTGATATAGCTATCCACTTCCTGCGGCGAAAGCCCGAGATCGCGCATGGCCTTGCGGACAATAACGGCCGGCAAAAACCGGCTCATAGTCTGCTCAACGCATCCGTACGGATAATCCGCAAGATACGGTAGGGCATCAAGCAAATTCGCCGCCATCGACGGAGAAAGATTGATCGCAAGCTGTGTGGATTCTTTGATACGCTCCTTGGGAATATTGATAACAATCTCTTTGGATTGTTCGGAGGTGCCATCACTTTTAAGAACAAGCGCCTGCGCCAGGAATTTCTCAATGCCATGGGCAATGACTGGATAACTGCGGGTCATGGCGTCCGCAATCGTTGATGACTGCGCCTTGACAGTTAATTGAGCGTTGCCGGCCTTAACGGCCTGCGCCTTCCAGTCGACCCGTTTTTCTCCGCCGGCAGGCACGGTCACATCAACATACGCGGCATCCTTAACTTCAATGCCCTTAGCTTCCAGTGTCACCCGGACCTTTTGTTCCTCGGCGGAATAATTATTTACTATCGCAGAAATCGTAACCATATCACGCTCTGTAAAAAACCGCGGCGCTTGTAAACGGACAATCAATTCCTTTTTCGATTTCACCTCATAGATGATGTTGCCGATCGCTGTATCTGCGTTAACAGCACGCACAGTGGTCCGCCATGTCGTCAAAGAATCAGGAAACTTAACGCTAAAAACTGTTTTACCGTCGACGGTGGCAGGAAGATTAGGAAGCCAGGTGACCGTTGAACGAAAATCTGTCCTCACCTGGGCCTCAGCCAATGGCCCGGAGCCGCCTCCGTCTGCTTTTTCCTGAATCTTGCGTTCTTCTAACCCGGATGCTCTGAAATTCGAAGAATCTTTATCCGCACCCTCTCGTTCACGGGCGAGTGACTTGGAAGCAGGCGCCGCATTTCCATTTTGCTTTTCTTTTTTAAGATCCGAGAGCTTGCCTCCAGCTAACCCGCTGACTTCGCTTACAGCATCAACCGATGCCATTTGACCGACGGCATAACCCTGGTCTTGACGGCCTCCCTTGCGGCGATCAGATTCTTCATCGGTTATGATTTCATTGGTTTCCGTCCGCACAAGACGGACATAGGGCCGTTGATAAAAACTCGCCTGAGTCTGGATGACCAGCGGACGCTTGTCGCCGTAAAAGTATTGCTGAATATCCGGCGCGTATTCGCCATGGATATAGTAAACCGCGGCGTCCGTAATCCCGACGGCCAGCTGTGCATCGACCTTCTTACCATCATAATCGGTGACGGTAATTTCAAACTGCCCCTCTTCTTGGGGACTATAAGTTTGTTTATCAGACGTGATCGTGACATTCAAAAATTTCTTAACCGGCGGAACAATGACTTCAAGCGTGTTGGTTTTCATTTGATAATGATCGCCGCTTAAGGCGGACAGATGAACATTCGGAGCAAAGCTCTCCGTCACCGGAATCTCAACGAGCTTAACACTGCCCTCGAGATATAAAAGCTGTGCGTCATAAATCGCATCCGCCTCACTCGTTAATAACACCCAAGTGTCTGGTCGGTCGGCAACAATCATCGCGCGCATCGTTTCTCCGACCTGATAAGTGTCCTTCTCCGTTATGATCTGCAGGCCGCCGTATTTATAACCGATCTCTTTGCTTGTCTTGGCGCACACAAAAACATTCGTTTGCGCCTTGACTTCACGGCCTTCATCGAAACCCGTGAACTCAACCACATAATACCCGTCGTCGTTGGGCTCGAATTCAAAAACAGCTTCCCCGCGTCCATTGGTTTTGACAAATTTTGTGATCATCTCCTGGCCGTTATAACCGCCGGGAGTTGCGACTTTCTCATCCTTGATCACCGCCTCGCGCCATTGGTTACGCAGGACCGTGACCTTGCCTTCAATCGATACAGGCTCATCGTTCGCGGTCATAGTTTTGATCGTGATCTGCGCCTTATCGCCGGGACGATAGAGATTATTCTTAGGCTGCAGAAACGCAAAGAAAGTATTTTTAGTCACCTTTATATCACTTGAGGAAATAATCTCCCGACGGCTTTGATCAACAACCCTCACTTCAATATGATACTGGACATCAGAGACGGATTCCTTAGGAGTATCAATTGTAAAATGCGCCTTTCCTTCGACATCAGTCGTAATTTTTTCCTGTTTGATCAATTGCCGGGAATTATCATAATAATTGTCATATCTGTTCGTGTCCTCGTAATACCACGGATATTTCCGGGGAGGATTATAGTTGTGAACGTAATTGCTCTGATAAACCAGATACTCCACCTGCGCGTTGGCTACCGAGCCGCCGAAATAATACTGCGCGTCCACTTCAACCTTAATGTTATCCCCCAAACGATATCCCTTGGACCCCGTCTTATCCTCCCTGGCCTCAGGATGGATATTGACAATAAATTCCGGAAGTTTATATTCCTCGAGACTAAAAAGAACGGCGCTCGCCAGATGTGTATTCCCGTCCGCGGTATAAAGATCCAGGCGGTATTCCCCTAACACAGCCTTCGTATCTAATATGAATGAATCATCAAAAGAACCATAAGCGTTTAATGAATAATTGCCTTCTTTAACCTGATTGCCCTGCGCGTCGTAGATCCGCGCCTTGACCGGCATGTCCGCCGACGTTGAGAACACAGCGCCGTCGTATCTGCGCAAAATGCCTTTCAAAGAAATGGTTTCACCGGGACGGTAGGCAGGCCGGTCGGCAAATGCGTACAACCACCAATCCCCCTTATTGTTGGAATTGTAATTGTAATAAGAATTTTGCAGAAAGGCCTGCTTATCTTCGACGGAAGCGACCGCGAAGATCTGGTGCTGCTGATTATAATTTTTCATCTCAGGATTTTTCAGAATAACTTTAAGAAGCCCGTCAGCATCCGTCTGTCCTGAATTTTCTTCCCAAACGGTATTTTGCCCATTGTAATAACTATAATTGAATTTAATATTGGTGTCCGCAACCGGTTTTCCGGTCTTGGCATCCATCGCGAAAAATAATGCTGAATTTTTATTAACCTTGCTCACTAAAGCCAAATCACTCACCAGAATCAATTCATACGAACGCACACCGTCGGCAGTCGTTGCCATAAGCAAGTATGCCCCGGCAGCAAGAACACCTTTTTTAAGATCAACTTCTTTTGCGTCGTCATCCTTGCGCCATTCGGCAAGGCCTTTGTTTTCACTGTAGGAAATGTGTTTGCCTTCGTCTTTAAAGTCAACTTTCCAAGAAGCTTCAACGGGCAATGATTCATACTGCCCCTTCTCAACTAAGACCCTCAAAAGGTCCTGATAATTATTAAACCCCGCCGATCCGTCCTGAGAAAGGCCGTTTAGATTAAATCCTTTTACCATATCCATCTTATAAAGCGTCAATTGAGCCGCTTTAACATTGCGCCTGTTGACGGCAAACTGAATCTGTGAATCCGGCACAAACGTATTGCCGACGCTCACTGTGATTTGCGGATTAATTAATACTTCCAGGCGCCTTTGAACATCATTCACCCATTGCGATTCACCCGTCGTGAACGCCGCAAGAAATTTTCGATATGTTTCTTCCGCCTTGATAAAATCGCTCTGATTCTCAAAAGACATCCCGAGCTGATAATAAGAATCGTCCACCCACTCGCTCTTTGGAAACTCTTTGATAATCTTTTGAAATTGCGCAACGGCCTTTTCCTTAATTTTAGCGTCCCCGGAATAATTATTCGTTAAGGCCATGCCAAGGCTGTACTGCGCCCGGGCCTTGTCCTCGTCGGATTTGGCAACCTTAAGGATTTCTTCAAATAATACCTGAAGCGGCCAATTGCCGGGCTGTTCCGGTGGGCCAATTGAGTCCTTCCCTAATCGGATCGGTTTGATATCCGCGCTGTACCAGCCCCAACGGGACGTTACAAAATCCGCCAGCATAAAACTGACCGCAATAAAACGTTCGCGTGCGAGAGTGACATCCGAGGAACCTGCCCAATAATCGCGGGCGTCATCGAGCATCTTCTTAATCTCAACGTTCTTGCCGTACGGATCGCGTTCTATATAAAGGGAAGCGAGCGTGACACCTGATTCGGCCCACCAGCGGTCATGGTCTTTGGATTCGACCAAATCCTGAAGGTATTTTTGCGCCTCTTCTTGATGATTGGCATCTTTGGCTTTGACGGCGCAATCTGCCCATTTGAAGGTGACTTCGCGGGAGAGCCGGTCGGAGGCTTTTTCATGAAGCCATTTATCGTACTCAGTTAAAGCCAGCTGGTAGGATTGTTCAGAGTAATACGTGTCGGCAGTCTTAAGGTCAACCGTTTCATAAGCAAAGGCATTAGAACAGACCAACAGGAAACAGGCGAGACCAAAAAAGCTTAGGTATTTTCGATACATGAACAATCCTCCAGCGAATAGTTTTTATCATCTCTGATATATAAACGCACAGCACATCAAAAAGTTACAAATTGTTTTGCGTAATGCGTTGTGCGCAATGCGTCGCACGACGCATAACGCACCACGCACAACACAAAACCCTAATCAAACACTGTCTTACTTCGCAACAACCTATGATACGACACCGCGAAACGGTGGGCTTCGTCGCGGATGCGCTGAAGCAAACGCAATCCTAAGGAATCCTTAGAAAGCATAATCGAATGACGCTTTCCAGGAACAAAAACTTCTTCCTCCCGCTTGGCCAAAGAGACCATGGGTATAACCACATCCAGCGCTTTTAATTCAGCGGCCGCCGCGGATAACTGTCCTTTCCCACCGTCGACAATAATAAGATCCGGATAAATCGCCCGCTCATTCTTTAAACGCGCGTAACGCCTGCCGACAACCTCGGCCATCATTTTAAAATCATCGATGCCCTCAACCATTTTAATCTTAAAGCGGCGATAATTGGCTTTATCCGGCCTGCCGTTTAAAAAAGAAACCATCGATCCCACCGCCTGCTGACCCATAATGTTTGAAATGTCAAAACACTCAATTCTCGACGGAGTGCGCGCCAGGTTAAACGCGCGCTCTAATTGTTCAGCCTCTTTAAAATAATTAACATCCATAGTCGAAGAGTACAGCGCGCCGATGGCGCGAATCTGATCGCGTACCTTAGCGGCCTGTTCATATTCTTTCGCTTGTGAAAACGTCTCCATATCTTCATGCAAACTTTTAAGAAGCTCATCTTTTCTACCCTCAAGAATGTATGTGACCCGATGGATATTACGTTTGTAATCTTCCTTGCTAATAAACCCCGCGCACGGCGCGTCGCATAGCCCGATATGATAGTCCAGGCACGGCTTATTCGGCAGGCGTTCACAACTGCGCGAATGAAAAATCTTACGAATAATGATCAATGCCTCACGGATAAGCGCCGGGCTCGTATATGGCCCGTAATAATCGGCCTTAACCTTCTTGGCTTTCTGAGAGTTTAGGCGCACGACGGAGATCAGTGGGAATTCCTCTTTGGTAATCTGGATATGAGGGTAGGTCTTGCTGTCTTTAAGTTCAATATTATATTTGGGCAGGTATTTTTTGATCAGCGACGCTTCAAGGATCAAAGCCTCGGCCTCGCTGGCGGTGTTGATGTGATCGATCGAATTGATCACGGAAACCAGAAGGTCAGTTTTGTAACTGCCGGTATCCTTGCGAAAGTAGGACTGCACACGCTTGCGCAGAGACACAGCTTTCCCGACGTAAATAATAACGCCGTCTTTATCCTTCATCAAATAGACGCCGCTGGTGATCGGCAGGGATTGGAGGGTTTGTTTGAGATCAATCATAATAGAAATAAACGTCTTTGCGAGTCCGCCTGAGGCGGACGAAGCAATCTTATGCGCATATAAGTTTGCTTCGCTCCCTACGGTCGCTCGCAATGACGACTCTTTTTATTACTTTTCCCTCTCTCTGCTGCTCATTTGAATCTCTTGCTTAGCCAATTGACGCAAGCCACTGCTTGTTCGATTTTAAAAATCCACGCGGCGCCTAAGAAACTCAAAATCCCAGCCACCATGGCAACCCCGAGCTTGATCCAAAGATTTTCAATGAGTACAATGTTGTACACCCAGAGGGTCATGATTGCTAAGATTAAAAGCGGGACGCTCATTTTCCAAAAGAAATCAATAATTTCCGAAGCAAGCCCGCCGATCTTTTTATGAAGCAAATAAAACAACATTAGAAATCCTGCAATACCGGAGAGGCTGCTGGCCAATGCAATGCCTCCCACTTTAAGCGGATACATCAAAACGAAATTCAGAATCAGATTTAACAAAAGGCCGACTCCGGCGGTTTTAACAGGCGTCCGGGTGTCTTGAAGCGCGTGAAAAGTACAAACCGTGATCTTCATCGCTCCAAATGCCCAAAGCCCGATCGCGTAATAACCCAAAGCATCTGCCGTGATCATGGTTGAATGCTGACCAAATTGACCGCGTTCAAAAACCACACGGACAATAGGCACAGCCAGAACCATAGCCAAAACACTCGACGGCAAAAGCATAAACAAGATATTTTTAAGGGAAAAAAGAACCGTTGAACGCAGGCCGTCATAGTCCTTACGCACTGCGTATCCGGAAAGCGCGGGCAGCGTGGCCGAGGCTAATGCCACACCAAAAATTCCCAAAGGAAATTGAATGACGCGGCTGGAATAATAAATCGCGGAAATACCGCCAGCACCGACGATCGATGATAAAGACGCGCAAAACGTGTCCACAAAGACATTGGATTGGTAGACCGCGCTCCCCCACAAACGCGGCATCAAAAGTTTTCCCATTTTGATCGCCCCGTCGTGACGAAGGGTTAACGGCTTTTGCCAACGCAATCCCAACTTTCTTAATGGAATCCATTGATAAACCAATTGAGCAACACCGCCCAAAAGTACACCGACCGCTAAAATATAAACAGCGTGATCGATATATTGCCCAGCAATAATTGTGCTCACAATCAGGATTATGTTTAAGAAACAAGAACTGAAAGCCGGAACTACGAAAGAATGATAAGTGTATAAAACTCCCATCGAATAGGCTGTCAGCCCAATAAAAATCAAATAGGGAAACATGATCCTGGTAAGATTGATCGTGGTTTGCAATTTCCCATCGTCTGTCGAAAAACCGGGCGCGATCACCCTGACTACTAGCGGAGCAAAGATGATCCCCAAAATCGTCAAGCCTCCCAAGATCAAAATCGCCCACGAGACCACTGCATTTAAGAATTCATTAGTCTTCTTAATGTCTTTCTTCTCTACATATTCAGAAAGAACAGGAACAAGGGCAGAATTGGTCGCCCCTTCGCCCACCAGATCCCGCAACATATTTGGAATACGGAAAGCCACAAAGAACGCGTCGGCCATAGCAGCGGTCCCGAGCATGTTGGCAAAGATCATATCGCGGATAAAACCTAAAACCCGGGAACAAAATGTCCCCACCGAAAGGATGGATGTAGACTTTAAAATAGACTTTCTGGAGGCTGTTGTGCAGGATTTATCAGTTGACATGCCAGAGGCTCTTTGTTATATTAACCACTCTTTAAAGCAGATACTAAAAGTACACAGTAAGCGGTATGGAGTAAGCAGAAACCTGAATTTCTCCCTACTACATGCTGTCTATTACTTACTCTAAAAATAAATACCAAAAAGGAGAATTACTGTGCCACAACGACGCACCGCGATCAAGGAATTAAGAAAAAATCGTACCAGACACATGCAGAATCTTGACATCAGGTCTGACCTTAAGAAAACACTCAAGCAGTTTACGCAGACTGTTGAAACAAAAAAAGATGGCGCTGCCGAACTTCTTAAAAATGTTTATAAGAAACTTGATAAAGCAGCCAAGCGCAATGTCATCCACAAAAAGACCGCTGCCCGCCGTAAAGCCAAATTCGCGAAACTCCTTGTTGCGGCGAAGTAAAATCAAAAAATATTAACTCTGTAGGGGATGGTTTAAAACCATCCCCTACATTTTTTTATCCCTGCAATAACGTCAATTCAACAACCACTTTCTCGACAGCATATTCCGGCTTCAAACGGCTCCGTTTAATATTCAAATCCCCTTCTTCAAGAATCTCCAAACCCTTTTGAAAACGTCCCACACTCAAACGGTCTCTTTCTTTGCTCCAATACCAAACCAATCCACCCATAATCTGCAGAGGATGCGTATTATTTGTAATGAGTTCATTAAGAATCTTAACCGCACCTGCTGTGTCACGGGATGAAATTGCGCGGGTCACATCAAAAACATTAATCGCCTTTTCCCCGCCAAAATTAACCAGCTGTACCAGAGGTTTTAACTTCAAAAAGAACGCTGATTTTGTGTCAAGCTCATCATAATCCAGCACAATA
>CXWL01002147.1_pt1 | contig 13960 bp, 8 predicted proteins | sample 590931 | NCBI WGS metagenome assembly CXWL01 (sample SAMEA3498368, study PRJEB10139) | groundwater metagenome | biome: water well; material: biofilm material | place: Germany | collected 2015-04-27 | reverse complement strand
AATACGCTTTCGGGTGATCGCTTTTCCGTCGAGTACCGTCTTACGGGAACTGAGTCGGAGGCGCGCAGCATGGCCGAGCGCCTGTGCGCCGATCAGACCATAGAAGCTCCGCCGTCGCTGTTGCGTACCTGCCAGATTCCTGAAGGACTCCTGGGTCGCGTCGAGGATTTCGCACGAGAGGAAGAATCTCGGCATCAGGTCCGAATCAGTTTTCCCGTTGAACTGTTTGGCCAATCGTTCGCACAGATGGTGCACACCCTGTTCGGCACGGCCAGCCTCAGCTCCCAGATTCAAGTCGCTGACATCCATCTTCCCACGCAATTGCCGGAAGGCTGGCCCGGCCCTCGCCATGGCATAAGAGGCATCCGCAAAAAGACTGACGTGACCGGACGTCCGTTGGTCTGTGCAGTCTTAAAGCCGCTTGGACTCTCCCCTGAAGCACTGGCTGAATTGGCCCATCGCTTCGCGCTGGGCGGCGTCGACATCATTAAGGATGATCAAGGTCTTGGAGATCATGCCTTCTGCCCCTTCGACGAACGCGTCCGACGCTGCGTCGCATCCATTCATGACGCCACCCGCTCTACTGGCCGCGCCTGCCTCTATTTTCCCCACGTGGTCGGATCGCTCGAAGACATACGAAATCAAGCTCAATTTGCGAAGCTAGCAGGAGCTGATGGAATCCTCCTCTCGCCGGGGCTTGTCGGATACCAGACGCTTCACGATCTGAGTCGTCATGCGACTGAGACATTGCCAATCATGTCTCACCCGGCCTTCCTTGGGACCTATTCCATCAATCCCGAGAACGGATTAGCTCCGAAAGTACTCTACGGTCGCTTCCCGCGACTGACCGGTGCTGACATCACCATTTATCCAACCTACGGACTCAACTTTCCAATCAGCCGTCTGAACTGTGCGCAGATCGCGTCTGCCTGCACTGAATCCTGGGGACCACTCCTACCCATCTTCCCCACCGCAGCCGGTCGCATGGGAGAAGACCGCATCAGAGAGATGTGCGAACTCTACGGGCATGACTGTGTCTTCATTCTGGGAAGCCAGATACGGGAATCACCTGAAGGCATCGCTGCATCCTGTGAGCATTTCATGCAGAGCCTCTCTAAAATTTCCGCTGCTTATTGAGGCTGGTTGTTGCTGCTTCCTCGCCGGTCAGCTGNNAACGAGGGACGTATGTTCCAGGGTCAGCCTAGCCGCCACAACGCAGTCCTCTTCAAGCGCCACTGGCGTGCCCGCTGTCTCCCGGAACATTACTCCCTGCGCAGGCTCCATGGCAGTCATCCCGGAACGGGATGGGGAGGTGCTTTATGATGTCCGCTATCGACACAGCCTTATCGGGCCTGACAAACTTCGCCAAGAAACTCGATGTCTCCGCCAATAACGTGGCCAATGTGAATACCGACGGATTCCATAAATCGAGGGTCGAGTCCGTCGAGGTGGGAACTGGCGGTGTGTTGCCGGTGATACAAAAGGATGATTCGGCCGGACCGAGTGTGCTGAAGGACCGTGGTTACGGTGCGGCCCAGGTCGAACTGTCCAACGTCGATCTCGGCGAAGAAGTCGTGAGCCAGATCGTGGCCCAGCGCGGGTTCGAAGCCAATCTCCGCACGCTCAAAACCGCCGATGATATGCTGGGCAGCATCATCGACACGAAGCGGTAAGCTCCAGAACCCGCTATCCGTGCCACATAAGGCACGGCGACATAGCATTCCCGCCTGACAGTATGCTATGTCGAAGTTATGACCGCGCCCCGAGTCCTGTTACTGATTCCCCCGCTCACCCAACTCAATACTCCATACCCGTCCACCGCCTACCTCACCGGATTCTTGCAGTCTCGGGGAATCGCCTGTGAACAGGCCGATCTTGGGATTGAAATGGTGTTGCGCCTCTTCAGTCCTGGTGGACTGCGGGAAGTCTTTCGCCTTGTGCGACAACAGCAAGACGATCTTCCAGAACAAGCCTTCTCCATGCTTGCCAACGAGGACGCCTATCTGGACACGATCGAAACAGTCGTGACTTTCCTCCAGGGAAAGAATCTAGAAGCCGCTAGGCAGCTCGTCGATCCCGGGTTTCTTCCGCAGGGCCCACGGTTCAACGGCAAGACGAGATTTTCGAAATCTGTTTCGATTGAAGATCGGGCGAAGCACTGGGGGACCCTCTACCTCGAAGACCTCGCCGACCTGGTCCAAGCCACCGTTAGCCCATCCTTCGCCCTCAGCCGTTACGCCGAATACCTGGCTCACTCTGCGTCGTCGTTTGATCGATTGGCCTTGGCCCTCGACGAGCCGCTCAGCCTGACGGATGAATTTCTACTGGATGCACTGTGGCCACATCTCGACCGTGTGGATCCGACCCTCGTGGGTCTGTCAGTTCCCTTTCCCGGCAATCTCTATGGCGCATTTCGGATTGCCCAGGCGATCAAGCATCGAAAACCGAAGCTCCCTATTGCGCTGGGCGGCGGCTATGCCAATACGGAATTGCGTCGTGTCAGCGACCCTCGCGTATTCGATTACGTGGACTTCATCACACTAGATGACGGTGAACGACCGATCCTTTCGCTCCTCGAATATCTCGCCGGCCAACGCCCGCGCACCGGGCTCTGCCGAACGTTGTATCGAAAGAGCGATCAAGTGCTCTTTGCCGACGACCGCTCATCGCCCAATTTCAGTATGAATGACATCGGATGTCCGACCTATCGAGGGCTGGCGCTGGATCAGTATCTGACGATCCTCGATAGCACCAACCCGATGCATCGCCTCTGGTCCGAAGGTCANNGATCGGCTGATCCAACAAATCGAGCAATTGATTGCCGAAACCGGACAACGGGGATTCCACTTTGTGGATGAAGCCGCCCCGCCTGCCGCACTGAAGGCCCTGGCACTGGGATTACTGGAACGGAAGCTCGACATCACCTGGTGGGGGAACATCCGATTCGAAGAGGCCTTTTCACCGGATCTGTGCAGACTCTTAGCCGCATCCGGTTGTATCGCCGTGACGGCAGGACTGGAAGCGGCCTCGGATCGCCTGCTCGCAAAGATGAAAAAAGGGATCACCGTCGATCAGACCGCATTCGTGGCGGCCGCCTTCAAAGAGGCCGGCATTATGATTCATGCGTATCTCATGTACGGATTCCCCTCGGAAACAATCCAAGAGGCTGTGGATGCCCTCGAACGCGTGCGGCAACTCTTCAAAGCGGACCTGATGCAATCAGCCTTCTGGCATCGCTTCACCACGACGGCCCACAGCCCGGTCGGCCTCAATCCAAATGCCAACGGACTGCGCATCCTCGGACCGAAGTTTGAAGGCTTTGCCGATAATGATTTGATTCACCGCGACCGCATCGGGAAGACCCCGGTCTGGCTTGGCGAAGGCTTACGTCGTTCCATGCTGAACTTTCTGGAAGGGCGAGGACTGACCCTGGATGTCCGTGAATGGTTTGATCATGAGGTACCGGAGCCGCACGTCCCCAAGAACTGGGTACGAACAGTTCTCCGCAAACGAATAGAGGTCGACCATCTGCCGCTTGAACGACGGCTGGTGTGGCTCGGCGCTCAGCCAATCGCAGTAACACAAACTAGACAGGTCAAACTTACACTACACGGACGATTTGCCAATGGTGTCATCCACCTCCCCCAAGCACAGGGGCAGTGGGTCCACACTGTCATCAAGCAAGCGACCCCGCGCAAGAGTAAAACAACAGCCTATCCCTGGGTTCGAGATATACAAGCCAGTTTTCCTGGGGAGGCAGAAGATTTCGTCGCGTTTTTAGAAAGTCCCGCCTGGAAGAAAACCCGCTCCGCCGGGCTGTTGTTGGTCTAACGCCCTACCAGACTTCATGCTTCCAAACTAAAAGGGCGGGAGATGCTCAGCACCTCCCGCCCGCTGCATCGCTTGTGAACGTTCGTTACTTATTCGGCTGCGGCGTATAGCGCAGGTACGGCTTCACGGTCTTGAATCCCTTCGGGAAAAGCGTCTTGGCTTCCGCGTCATTGACAGCCGGCGTGATGATGCAATCTTCGCCGTCCTTCCAGTTCGCCGGTGTGGCGACTTTGAACTTTGAGGTTAGCTGAAGCGAATCAATCACTCGCAACAATTCATCGAAGTTCCGGCCACATGAAGCCGGATAGGTCAATGTAAGCTTGACCTTTTTGTCGGGCCCGACAATGAATACAGAGCGGACAGTCATGTTGTCGATCGCATTCGGATGGATCATGTCATAGAGAGTCGCGACCTTCTTATCCGGATCGGCAATGATCGGATAGTTCATCGTGGTCTTCTGGGTCTCGTTGATGTCGTTGATCCAGCCCTTATGGGAATCCAATGGATCGACACTGACCGCAATGACTTTCACTCCCCGCTTTTTGAACTCAGGAGTGATCTTGGCCACGGTCCCTAATTCGGTCGTACAGACCGGGGTATAGTCTTTCGGATGCGAGAACAGAATCCCCCATCCGCCGCCAAGCCATTCATGAAAGTTAATCGGGCCTTCGGTCGTCTCGGCCGTAAAATTGGGGGCTTCATCTCCTAAACGGATCGCCATATGAGACTCCTTTCATCAATTCGATAGAGAATAACGAGTTCGTTTATTGAACGTCATACCTGACCCACTACATTACTGAGTTCAGACCAGAGAGTTCAACCCCTCCCCTGCCAGGCAGACGAACATGCCTGCCACACTTAAGCATTCACCTCCTGCCTCCGATACAGTCCAGAGCCCACCGGCATAGGAGGATATATGGAGCAGGCAAAGTCCAGTCCGATCGCACTGCGGATCTCAAACGATCCGATGTACAAATTGCTCCGCGAAGGCTGCATTAAGGAGTTCAACGTCAAGAAGGCCGCAGGCGACAAGTGCGACTTGAAGAGCTGCGATCTGCGAGGACTGGATCTCCGCGGCCTGGATGCCGCAGGGCTGGATTTCAGCGATTGCTACTTCCGGCAATCCGATCTTCGCGGCATCGATTTTAGTCAATCCACGCTGAGAGGCGCCTCCATCAACGCCTGCAAGATCTCCGGCGTCCTCTTTCCACAAGAGCTTTCCGCATCCGAAATCGAGCTTTCCCTCCTGCAGGGCATTCGCATGCGCTACACGAAGTAGGACTGCGCCTCAATGCCGCTGCACCAGCGGCTAACATGAAGCAGCCCCGCTGACTCTAGTGCGCAGCCATGGCGAGAGCCGTCGGCACGGTGGCTCCGCTCCCGTCTTTGAACCCCGCCTCCAACATGAAGACTCGGGCCTCTTCTACCTGCCCCTGCTGTGTGAGCCACTCCCTGATCCGCTCCGCGCGGTGTTGCGCCAGAAGACGCAGCATCCCCTCCTCGATCGTAATCGCCTGGAGTAAACGTGTCTTCATATCACTCACTGAAGGCGGCGGGGCGTCCGGCTGACCCGCTGCCGGAGGGAATTGCATGGCATACCAGGCCGCCGTCAGCCGTGATTCATCCTCCAGTGAGAGCACAGGTACAGGCTCTTTGCCTGACGGCTTGCCGGTCTCCTCGAGTGCGAGTTGACGCAACCGCTCAATGAACTGATCTTCGGCCAGCACCCGCGCATCCACCTGCTTATCGGCCATGCCAGCCACATCCAGCGACAAAGCCGGACGTTCCGTCAGCACGGTCACAAGCGTCGTCAGCTTCTTTGTTTCGCTCTCAGTCAAATCGCTCCGGCCGGGAGGAAACTCAATGGCGTGCAGCTCCTCCCCGCTGCCTCCGACGAGCGAACCAATCAGGGCAAACGGCGAGGTCACCGCTTTTCCTAAGAGTGTGAGCACGGTATTGAGCAGAACCCGGCCATATTTAAAATCCGGATCTTTGAGATTCCCGCGCACCGGCAGATCGATCGCAATCTGGCCTTTCCGATCCTTGAGCAGCGCGATAACCAGGGGAACCGGCAGTGAGGTGGCATCGGAACTCTCGGTCTTCTCTCCAAAGCCCAACTGATCGATGAGCACCTTGTTCTCCGCCTCCAGCTCATGTTGCGACAACTTGTACGCCAGATCCAGAAAAAGCTTCCCCTTCCGGATGGAATAGCCCACATACTTCCCGCTATAGGGACCCGCCGTGGTTAGATCGATATTGTCGAACTTCACCGAAATATCCGTGAACGCATCCTCGCTGAGCGGATTGATCTTGCCCACAATCCGCAATGGCGCCACGCGACCCAGCTTGCCTGACAAATCAACGTCGGCTTTCGCCACTTGCTTCGATGACAAACCTTTCACCGTCCCTGTCAATTCTTCGAGCCCTGTCCGCACTGTCGGCACAATGGAGTCGTCCTGAAAGGTAACGGCGCCCTTCATCAGCTTCACCGTCTTGATGGTAATCGCTGGTGCCGGTTGTGACTTCCCTGAAGGCTGGCTGGGCGCTGAAGCCGGCTTCGCCTCAGTCTCCTTCTGGGCTTTGACAAGGTGCGCCAGATTCATCGTGCCATCGGACTGCACCGCCAATTGAACACGGAGCCGGTCAAGACCGACCTCCTCCAACGCCACCGTCGTGGGATCGACGGTCAGAGCGATCTCCTTCAGAAGAAGATGCTTCCAGGAGGCAAACGGCAACCCCTCCTCCCGGTTCACCAGCGCCAGCGATTTCACGCCCAGGTTTCCCCGGAAGGTCATCAGCGGAGCGTTCGGGTGCTCGACCGCCAGGTGAAAGGATCCATCGATATCCAGCGAACCGTCGTCGATTCCGACGCGAGTCGCCTGCTCCAGATAGGGTTCGAACGGCGCCAATCCCAAATTCTTCAGTGCCAGCGTGAAGTCCGCCTGAAAGGGCGACACTACTATCTGACCATCCAGCGTGAACGTGCCGGTGTCATTGATGGTCTGGGCGACGGTAAGTGGGATCGGACCTTTGATCGGCCAGGCCAGATCATGCGACCGCGCAGAATTCACAACGACCTTGGCCTGCATGGTGGAAGGAAGAGAACGATCCTCAAACCGAATCGTATGATTCTTGATCTGCACTTCTTTCACCGCCACCGACCAGGGAGAGGTATCCTTAGTCGATTCTTTAGACGAGGCTGCAGGAGTAGACTTCCCGGCCTCCGCCCCGCTCTCGACAGGCGCAAAGAGCGCTTGGAGATTCAGGCTTTTATCGGGATTCAGCCAGACCCGGTCCGACGAATTCGCCAGACTGATCGAGGCGATCGACACCTTGCGTTGCCGCAGATCCACCTGAATGCCGTCGATTCCAAAGGATGGGATTGAGATCACCGGATCCACATCCCCTTTTTCAACCAAACCGACATCCGCAAGGTGCAGAAAAGCCTCCGAGACAATGAACTCCATCGGAGCCGACCCCATATCAAATCGATACGGCACCTTCGCCTCGATAGTACCGCTGGGGATGTCGAAATTGAATTGGCCCTGCACATACTGAAAGATGGTCGGTATCTTGACTCCGCTCAAGGCCAGCGTGCCCTCAGAGCGGATCGGCTCCAAGTTGATGGTGCCTTTCCAGTCCAGCACTTCCCCTTTGCCCAATTCCGCGGCAAACGAATAGGTATTGTCTCCACCCGGCTTGGTATGAAAGTTCCTCAGCACGATTCCGATCGGCACAATGTCGATGGCCACCGGCCGGGGTTTGGACTCGTCTCGAAACTCCACAATGCCCTGAGCAATCTCAAACGCCCCGATCTGCACGGCAGGAATCGCTCCCGGCTGCTCCGGCGTCTTGGCAGGAGGCGGCTGATCCCCCGGCACATCCTGGGGAACCAGATCGAGCAAGTTCAGATGGCCGTTTGGCGCTACTTTCACTGCCACATAAGGCATTGTCAGACGGATGGCATCAAACACATAGGCCAGACGGAACAGCGAGACCGCCTGGAAATTAACGAAGAATTCCTCAAACCCGACCATGGGCGTCTGATCAGTCTCACGAATTTCCAATCCGGCTATCCGTAAGGACAATTCAAAGGGATTGACGGCCACCTCTCTCACCACCACCGGATGACGGATGGTTTCCGACACTTTCGGCACGCCGTAGGTGGTAATGAGGTACGGAAGCAGGAGAAATCCGACAAGAGTATAGAGCAGCAGCGCACCGCAGCAGATGATGGCGAGTGGAAGAGGACGGAAGATTCTACGCATGAATGGCCGACCAAAATGGTGCGCCCGGCTGGAATCGAACCAGCGACCCTCAGCTTAGAAGGCTGATGCTCTATCCGACTGAGCTACGGGCGCGCAGAATATCAGGAATCTGTGGCACTTCGTTGAGAAGACCTCAAATAGGACCATCGCAACACGATTATCGCGCGGCAAGTGTTATGCTTTTCACCTCCATCCGTCAAGTGTTGAGGCTCCCCTGAACGGCAATCAGCCGATGCCCCCCTTAAGAAGGGTTTCAGGCGCTTGCCTTTGACATTGATCCAACAGAGTACATAGACTAACCGCCTCAGTTGAACCGAATGCAGTTCACACTCGACCTACCGGACAATGGCGGACGCTCTGGCAAGGAGATTCTCATGACGAGACCGCACCCGGTCGAAGTCCTGGGCAGGTCGCAGTTTTTCCTCTTGTGGCTGCTCATCATCCTCATGAGCGTGCCTGCCACCGTTACGCGCGCGACGGAAACGGCACCCCGCCTCTTAGCCGGCCACAGCAGTGAAGTCTTGGCGGTCGCATATTCACCAGACGGACGCCTGGTCGCATCGGCCGGAACCGATCAAATCATTCGCCTATGGGAAGCCGAGACCGGACGCGATGTGCGCGTGCTCCGCGGCCACGTCGGCTCCATTCATGCCCTGGCCTTTTCACCGAATAGCAAAGTCCTGGCCTCAGGCAGCGCTGATACCTCCATTCGTATCTGGGACGTCGACAGCGGACAAGAACTGAAGGCTGTCACGACGAGCTTTGGAGCCGTCCGATCCGTCACCTTTTCCAAAGACGGCAAGATGATCGCAACGGGCGGCAACGACGGAAGCTTTCGTCTGTGGGAGGCCGGCTCAGGAAAGGAACTGAAGTCCGTTAGAGGGGCCTTCGGCGTCGTCTATTCGATTGCCATTTCGCCGGATGGCAAGCTACTCGCCACCGGCACCAGCGACATGCAGATTCACCTGTGGGACCTGGCGACGGCGCAGCGCCGCAGCGTCCTCACCGGCCATACCGGCGCTGTTCGAAGCCTCGCGTTTTCTCCGAGCGCCTCCCTCATGGCCAGCGGCTCATCCGACGGTACTATTCGCCTGTGGGATCTGGAAACAGGACAGGAACATCTCTCCCTGAGCGGCCACAAAGGGGACGTGAATACGATTGCCTTCACAGGCGACGGGCGTTCCCTGGTTTCAGGAGGCGCCGACGGAACGCTGCGTGTCTGGGATGTGGGCACCGGCAATGAGCGCTATCCACTGAGCGGACATAAGGGCCCGGTCTGGTCGATTGCCTTGTCTCCCGATGGCACCGTCTTGGTTTCCGGTGGCCGGGATCGGGCGGTTAAACTCCAACCGGTCGTGCCCGCCGCCGTGACCGCCACACTGCATGACAAGATCAAACGGCGCGGGAATGACATAGGCGCTCCACCCTCTCCTCCGCCCCTTCCGGAGACTGAACTGGCCATTCACCCGATGGAAGTCCGCGCGGGCGGTGCGGTGACCTTCACACTCACCGCACGGAATAAAGGGAAGGGACCGCTCTACCGCTTCCAGGCAAAAACGAAGAGCGCCGACCCGGTGCTCGATGGCCACCTCTTCTATTTTGGAAAACTCGACGGTGGTCAGTCCGCAGAAGATACCGTCACGATTCAAATTCCCTCCGACCACCCGGACGGCGATATCCCGGTTGGCTTGGTCTTCGAAGAATATAATAGCTATGTGCCGGAGCCGCTGAAGGCGATCCTGGCGCTCAAAGGACTCCCCCGTCCGCGATTTGCCTATACCGTGCAAATCCTCGACGACGGGTCAGGCACGTCGGTCGGAAACGGCGACGGACGCATCCAAAAAGGCGAAGCCGTCGATGTCCTTCTGACCATCAAGAACGTCGGAGCCACCGTGGCCCAGCACACCACCGTCGATCTGTCCGTGCCGCCCACCCAGCACCTGCGACTCGGCAAGGGCCAGCTCGATCTCGGCGTACTGAAACCGGACGAAACCAAGCAAGCCCGAGTCAATCTGTTCGTCGGGCGCGACATCAAGGACGACCAACTCCCCCTCCGCCTTTTTATCCGCGAGCGGAGTGTCAACAGTTCCCTGGATGAGACCGTCAAGATGGCGATCGATCACCGGATCGCGCCGCAGGTCGTGGCCACGAATAAGCTCGTGACCATCGGCCAGGCCGCCGCGAAAATCCATAGCGGCGCGGGAGCGGAAACCAGCGTCATCGCCTCAGCCGTAAAAGACCAAGCCCTGGCAGCGACCGGCGAACTGAACGAGTGGTATCGCGTGCAAATCTCCGGCAACGAGACCGGCTGGATCGCCAAACGCGATGTGCTAGAGACTCCCTTGCAAGCCAAGGGGGAAATTCCGATACCCACGATCAGCGGAGCTCCCGTAGTCAAACTGTTCCAGAACGCGCCGCCCGTGATCGCACTGGCCACCCCCAGCGACGGCGTGGACGTCAACACCGATCGCCTCAGCATCACCGGCGCCGCTGCCAGCGAACGGGGCGTCGCTCGCGTCGAGATTCGTGTGAACGGACAGGTCGTGACCCAGCGGGAGAGTCGCGGGATCACCGTGAAGCCCGGTGAATCCGCGATCCAGACGAACCTCGAATTCACCGAGCGCGTGGTCTTGCACGAAGGAAAGAATCAGATCGTCATCACCGCCGTCGATCACGAGAATCTTTCAGCCAGCCGCACCCTCACCGTGAACCGGGTCGTGGACCGCGGCAAGATTTGGGGGGTCGTGATCGGGATTTCTCAATATAAAGGCGTGCAACCGCTCCGCTACGCCGACAAAGATGCCCTCGCGTTTTACGAATATTTGACGCAACACATCGGCGTACCCAAAGACCAGATCACCCTGCTCCTGAACGACCATGCCACGCTGATGGCCCTCAAGCGGACGCTCGGCACAGAACTCAAGCGGAAGGCAGGAGAAAAAGATACCGTGATCGTCTATTATGCCGGCCACGGTGCGCCGGAAGCGGACGCCTCGGCCGGGGACGACGACGGGCTCGAGAAATACATCGTCCCCTACGATGCCGATCCCCGCGATCTCTATTCCACGGGATTGCCGATGCGTGAAGTTGAAACGATTTTCCAACGCCTGACCCCGGAACGGATCATCTTCATTTCAGATTCTTGCTATAGCGGCGCCACAGCCGGCCGGACATTTGCGACGGCGTCACGCCGCGCCGTCGTCTCTGAAACGTTTCTCTCCCGTCTCTCAAAAGGCAAAGGCCGCGTCGTGCTGACCGCGAGCAAGGCGAGCGAAGTGAGCGAAGAACGGGAAGACCTGGGTCACGGCGTCTTCACCTACTACCTCCTCGAAGGATTGAAGGGCAAAGCCGATGCCGACAAAGACGGGATCGTCACCGTGGATGAAGCCTATAGCTACGTCTCAAAGAAAGTTCCTGAAGCGACCGGCCAAAACCAGCATCCGGTTAAAAAGGGAGAGGTCGAGGGTCAGCTGGTCCTCGGCCAAGTGCACTAATAAAAAGTTTGACTGTTACCAATGGAGGAATCATGAGGCCATCATCATATTATCGTCTTCATTCTCTGCTGATTGCATCGCTCGCCATGACGTTCGCCGGATGTGCCGACTCTCTCCAACCCTCAAAGATCGGCTCGTATGCGCTCAAACAGGACACCGTACAATCCATACCGCCCAGAATCTACGTCGCCAACGAAAGCACCAACGACGTCAGCGTCATCGACGCCACCACCTTTCAACCGGTCGGCACCATCCCCTCTCTGAACCACTCGACCCACGATCTGGCAGTCAGCCGGGACGGCCGCCGACTCTATGCATCGAACCTGGCCTCCGGCCGTGTTTCGGTCATCGATACGGTCAAGCGTGAGACCATCGCCTCTATTTATACCGGCGACCGGTGCCATGTCGTGGCTCTCAGCAACGACGACTCGCAACTCTGGGTCGCCAACATTGGCGAGAACACCATTTCGATCATCGACACCAAAACTTTCAGAATCCTGGGGACGATCCCGGTTGGAAAAGGCCCGACCGGACTCACCTTCTCACACGATGGCCGGTTTGCCTTCGTGAGCGGCCAGGGAGATAAAAGCGTCGGCGTCGTGGACACGGCCACCCATCAAACCGTGAAAACGATTCCCGTCGGCGCCAATCCTCACTTCATGGTCGTCGCCCGCGACGGGCATGTCTGGGGCGTCAACACCGGACAAAACGACATCTACGTGCTGGATCCGGAGACCCACGAGAAAGTCGGGAGTTTCGTCGTCGGCGATAAGCCTCAGCAAATTGCGTTCGCCTACAAAGGGACCACCGGCCCATTGGCCTACGTGACGGTCGGGAGCCTGAACAAGGTCATCGGTCTGGCGGGCGATCCGAAAGAACTCAAGATTGTCGATGAGATCGCGGTCGGAGAAGGGCCCAACGGCATCTGGTCCAATCAGGAAGGCACGCGTCTCTTTGTCGCCCATGACAAGGGAAACGAAATCCGCGTCATCGACACCGGCACGGGACAGACCATCGCGACGGTTCCAGTCGGACGGAAACCGATTCGTGTTGTCGTTTCACGGTAAACAGGAACCCCGGTCGTCGATACGAACATATACAACAAGGAGTCCCGGCCATGACCTTAGGACAATTTTCAGCAACCACCGCAATTCTGAGCCTCAGCCTGAGCCTCCCTCTCACCCCCCCCGTCCACGCGCAGAACGCGCCGGTCGGGAACGCCACCAATGCGATCGGTGAACTGGTGATCGTGCGCACCGACGGCGTGCAACAGCGGTTGCAGGGAAAGGGCAACGTCCCGCTCTATGAAGGCGACGTCCTCAAGACCGACAGTAGCAGCCAGGCCATGATCGAATTCGTCGACGGCGTGACCGTAGCCCTCAATGAAAATACAAGCTTCAAGCTGCTTTCCCGTTGGGAAAAGGATATGCCCGTCGTCCGGATCCTCCGTCTGAAGCAAGGCGAAGTCTGGGCCAAAACCAACAGCGGGCCGAAGCGATTTGAAGTCGAAACGCCGGTCGCCACCGCGGCGGTGAAAGAAACCGAGTTCAACCTGAAAGTCCAGGATGACGGGCAGAGCATCCTCACCGTGATTGAAGGTGTCGTGTCATTCGGCACGCCCTTCGGCACCTGCCCGATCAGAACCGACACCATCAGCTACGGCGTGCGGGGGAAGAAATGCACCAAGCCGGCGGCGGCGGATACGAAAGCGGCCAAATCGTGGACCGATGCGTTGCGGGGGAAATAATCAGGTTGAGCATCTAAGCGATGTACGATACAGGGGCATAGCGTCAAGAATGACCGACACGATAGGAGACGAGCATGACAGAGATGGAAACAGGTTCAGGAAGGGCGACACAATCCGTGGCTCGTTCACTCAGTATGGGACTACTGCTGGTACTTGGACTGTCTGGGGGGATACTCGTTACATCACCTGCGACTGCCCAAGAAGATCCGCCGACCGGCGGTGGAACCGGCTGTCAGAGCAACGGGAATTGCCAAGGGACAATGTATAAGGACAAAAGCAATTTAAACAAGTGGTGGTGGCGTCGATGCAGCGGCTGTCATACCGTCCAGGCACCAGCACCACCGGAGGCAGCGGCTCCTCTGTCGCCGGCTGACAAACAGTTTCTTGCAAACCCCAAGGCCTTTTGGGCTCTCCATAATCAAGCCAAAACCGATCCCGTGCTGAGGGCGCTGCTGCCGAAGCAACGGCTAAAACCGATCCAAACGTTGCCGTCAGAGTTTCGGGCTTTAGTGAAGTAACCCTTGTTCTTCTCGGGCGTGCGGGGGAAAAAATGTACCAAGCCGGCGGCCGCGGATGCGAAGGCGTCCAAATCATGGACGGAGGCGTTGCGGACTCCTGCG
>CXWL01003562.1_pt1 | contig 13966 bp, 15 predicted proteins | sample 590931 | NCBI WGS metagenome assembly CXWL01 (sample SAMEA3498368, study PRJEB10139) | groundwater metagenome | biome: water well; material: biofilm material | place: Germany | collected 2015-04-27 | reverse complement strand
TGTCGGCACCGATGATGCGCGCCTTCAGTTCACGCTTGTCGGTGAGCGTGACGATGACCTCCTCGGCGCCGTCCACGACGTGGGCGTTGGTCATGATGTAGCCGTCCCCGCTGAGGATGAAGCCCGAGCCCACACCGCGGTTCTGCGGCTCCTCGTCGCCGCCTCGGGGCGCGCGGCGCGGGTCAGGCGACTGGTCTGGTCGCTGCTCTGGCCGGTTCGGCAGCGGGATCCCGAAGCGCCGGAAGAATTCTTCGAATCGGGGATCGATCTCGCCCAGCGCGCTGACGCTGGCGCGGCGCTCGGTGGTGCGGATATTGACCACGGCAGGCCCGACACGCTCCACCAACTCGGTGAAGTCCGGCAACTGCACGGTCTGGGCGTAGCCCGGGCTCGGCGCCAGCACCGCTGCCACCGGCAGCAGGGCAGCCAGGCCGAGCATGGCGCGGCCGGCCCAGGAACGAGTGAATGACAGGGCAAGGGTATTCATGCGGATGGACCTCGGTGGCAAGAAACGGCCGAAACACAGGCCTGGTGATCACGGGCGCCGCCGCTCGATGGCGTCGGCAAATAACTTGAGGGTGGCGGGCGGAACATCGCCGACGGCAGTAATCCAGTGCGCGCCGCGGCGCTGCATCATGGTGCCGGTTGCGCCCAGCTGGGCCTGCATCTCGACGCGATGGCGCTGGGGCTTGTAGGCTTCCACGAAGACCGAGACATGCGTCAAGCCATCGGAGAACACGGCCTGCAGCACGGGCTCGTCGTCGCCCGCGGTCTCCATGCCGCGCTGCACGCAGCCGGCGAGGCGAAAGCCCTGCACGGGCCGCGCCAGCGTCCAGCCTTCGGCCTCGAGCGTGGTGCGGCGCTGCTGCGGGCGCACCACGCGGTAGCCGTCGAGCCTGCGGGCAGCCTCCAGCACGACCTCGGGTTGCGGCCTGACGCCGATCTCGATCTCTGAATACGCAGTCGATTCAAGCAGTGGACGCGCGCCTCCGGGCCCGTCGGCGATGACATCGGCGCGCAGCATCAGGCCAGTGGCCAGATCCGCCCACAGGCGTTGCGCGTAGCGCAGGCCATCGCGCGGTTCGAGCACGACGACGGCCGCCTCGCGGCCGGCGATGCGCGCCTGGCCTTCACGCCGCAGTTCATACTGCTCCAGCGCCTGCGGGTCCACGGCCTGCGGTGTGGTGGACCAGGCGGCCAGCGTCTCGCGCTTCTCGACCACCACCACCCGCGTCTGCGGCCACAGCGTGTGCACGGCTTCGTTGTGGCGCAGGATGCGCTGCTGGCGGCCGTCCAGCGCGTCCAGGCGCTCATAGGTCTGGTCGCCCACGCAATAGTGCCAGACACGCGAACTCGACAGCGTGCCGCCCGCGCTGAAAACCATCGTGCCCTGGTAGTTGGCGGTGGTGGCTGCAGCATGGATGCGCGCGATCCAGGACTGCGCGTCCACTTGCGGCACGCCGACCGGCCCGGCGGCACCCGATGCGAGGGGCAGCAGGCAGTTCAACAACACCGCCGGCCGCAGCCAGCGCAGCGCCCACCGGGGCATCACCGCTCGGCGCCCACCGCGGTCACTGCGTCCACACGGCGCAGCGTGCCACCCGGAGCGGCCACGGCCACACCGCCACGCGCCGCCTGGTGGGCGCGCAGGTATTCATCGAGACGGGCATCACGGATCACGCCGTCTTCGCCCGCCCGCTGCCGCAGCGGCGCCGGGCGCAGGTTGCTGCCCACCCGCGTGACCCCCGGACTGGACGCTGCCGCCAGCGCGGGCCCGCCCGGCTGCTCGCCCTGTAGGCCCGTGCGAGCAACCACCAGCACGCCAGCCACCACCACGAAACCCGCAGCCACCGCGGTCGGTACCAGCCAGGCGTGCCTGCGGCGCCCCAAGGCGGTGGTCGGCGCCGGCGCCAGGATCACCGGCTCAGCCGCCAGCTTGTCGCGCAGCACGGACAGGAAGGCGGCGTCACGCGCGGGCGGGTGAGCCAGCTCTTCTGATCGCAGCACGTCGCCGATCAGGTGGTAGGCATGCCAGGTCTTGCGCGCCATGGCATCGTCGCGCCAGAGCCTGCAGGCATGCGGCAATGCCTGGGCTTCACCATCGGCCAGCGCCGAGAGCCAGCGGCCCGGATCGTCGGCGGGCAGGTCGTCTTGGGGATGCGCGGGCTCGGTCTTCATGGGCTTGGCGACTCGCGGGTTGTGGGGGATGAGCGGCTCACCAACGCTCGCCGGCGCGCGTGTCCAGCAGCGGCCGCAGGCGGGTGGCGATGGCTTCGCGGGCGCGGAAGATGCGCGAGCGCACGGTACCGATGGGACAGTTCATGACGAGGGCAATCTCTTCGTAGCTGAGGCCTTCGATCTCGCGCAACGTGATCGCCTGCCGCAGATCCTCAGACAGCGCTTCGATGGCGGAGTTCACGGCGGTGGCGATCTCTTTGCTGGCCAGCAAGGCTTCGGGTGTTTCGCCGTCGCTAAGTTCATTCTCGACGCGCAAATTTTCTTCGCCCTCGTCAGCGGAACGCAGCGCCGACTCGAAGACCAGCGGGTCGCGCTTGAGGTCCATCAGCGCTTTCTTGGCCGTATTCACGGCGATCCGGTAGAGCCAGGTATAGAACGCGCTCTCGCCGCGGAACTGCGGCAGCGCCCGGTAGGCGCGTATGAAGGTCTCCTGGGCGATGTCTTGCACCAGGTCCACGTCGCGCACCATGCGGCCGATCAGGCGCTCGATGCGGCGCTGGTACTTGACGACCAGCATTTCGAACGCCCGCACATCACCGAGCTTGACGCGCTCGACCAGCAGGGCATCGGCGTCTGGGTCAGCCATTCGGGCCAGCTGCGGGGCGCAACTTGGGGTTGACCCCGGGCGGGTGGCCATAGAGTGCAGCACGCAAGGCGTGCAGGGTGGCACCCGCTTCACGCGCCGTGAGGGCAATCCAGCGGCTGCTGCCAGATGGCTGCGGGCGCAGTCGCAGCAGTAGCCAGGGGCCGAGGTCGATCATCACATCCAGGTGGCCGGGCGCGCCATCCGCTGCCCAGCACTGGCCGTCCCACGACAGCGCCACCGGCGCGGGCAAGGTGCGGCGCCAGGCGAGCATGGCCGCTGCAAGGGCAGCCCCCAGCGCGGGCAGCGCCGACCAACCGGCGTGGCCCAGACCCCAGGCCGCTGTGGCACCAGCCGCAACGGCGGGCAGCAGCACCCTGGCCAGCCGCCACACGCGGCCACCGGCGCAGCGCACGCTGACGGCAGGCGCCGAACGCACGGCTCAGATCCGCCGGAAGACCAGCGTGCCGTTGGTGCCGCCGAAACCAAAGTTGTTTTTCACCGCGATGTCGATCTTCATGTCGCGCGCGCGGTTGGCGCAGTAGTCCAGGTCACACTCGGGATCCTGGTTGAAGATATTGATCGTGGGTGGCGACACCTGGTGATGCACCGCCAGCACGGTGAACACCGACTCGATGCCACCGGCCCCGCCCAGCAGGTGGCCAGTCATGGACTTGGTTGAATTGACCACCAGGCGCTGGGCGTGCGCGCCAAATGTCAGCTTGATGGCGTTGGTTTCGTTCAGGTCGCCCAGCGGGGTGCTGGTACCGTGGGCGTTGAGGTACTGCACCTCGGCCGGGTTGACGCGGGCATTGCGCAGCGCAGCCAACATCGAACGCTTCGGGCCGTCGACATTGGGCGCGGTCATGTGGAACGCATCCGCGCCCATGCCAAAGCCGGCCAGCTCGGCGTAGATCCTGGCGCCACGTTGGCGGGCGTGCTCGTACTCCTCGAGCACCAGCACGCCGGCGCCTTCGCCGAGAACGAAACCATCACGGTCCCGGTCCCAGGGGCGCGACGCGGTCTTGGGGTCGTCGTTGCGGGTGGACAGCGCGCGCGCCGCCGCGAACCCGCCCACGCCCAAGGGCGATACGGTGCCCTCGGCACCACCGGCGACCATCACATCGGCATCGCCGTACTCGATCAGGCGGCCGGCTTCGCCGATGCAATGCAGGCCCGTCGTGCACGCGCTGACGATGGCCAGGTTGGGGCCGGTAAAGCCGTACTTGATCGAGACATGGCCCGAGATCATGTTGATGATCGAGGCCGGCACGAAAAACGGCGAGATGCGGCGCGGCCCCCGATCACGGTAGTCGTCCCGCGTCTGCTCGATCAGCGGCAGGCCGCCGATACCCGAGCCCACGATGACACCGATGCGCTCGGCCTGCGCTTCGGACAGCGCCTGGCCGTGCGACAGGCCTGCGTCCTGCACCGCCTGGATCGCCGCCGCCATGCCGTAGTGGATGAAGGTGTCCATGTGGCGAGCCTCTTTCGCCGGCATGTAGTCTTCGACGTTGAAGCCCTGGACCTCGCCCGCAAATTGGCAGGCGAAGGCGGAGGCATCGAACTTGGTGATCAGATCTATGCCAGAGACGCCAGCCACGAGGTTGGTCCAGCCCTGCGCCACCGTGCTGCCCACGGGGCTCACGAGCCCGAGGCCCGTGACGACGACCCGGCGTCTTTCGGACATCTTGCGGTCAGCCCTTCTGGTGCGTCACCGCGTAGTCGATCGCCAGTTGCACGGTGGTGATCTTCTCGGCATCTTCGTCGGGGATCTCGATGGCGAACTCGTCTTCGAGCGCCATCACCAATTCCACGGTGTCGAGCGAGTCAGCGCCGAGGTCAGCCACGAAGGCCTTTTCGTTGGTGACATCGGACTCGGGCACGCCAAGTTGCTCGGCAATGATCTTCTTGACTCGCGCTTCAATATCGCTCATGACTCCTCCAGGAGTGGGATCGGAAAAACAGCCCGGGATTCTACCGGCCGGGCAGGCACCGGAAAACGAAGTTTCAGAGGAGACTAACTTGTACCCAAGTTATGTCGTCGCTAAATCTGGCTCCAGATTGGCGGCCAGCGTGGTCATCAAACCATGACCATGCCGCCGTTGACATGCAGCTCGGCACCGGTGATGTAGCCGGCCTGCCGCGAAGCAAGAAATGTGACCGCATGCGCCACTTCATCCGCTCCGCCCAGACGCCCAAGCGGGATCTGCGCCAACAGCGCCGCCTTGGCCGCCTCGGGCAGGCCGCTGGTCATGTCGGTGGCGATAAAACCGGGGGCCACGCAGTTGACGGTGATGTTGCGTGCGCCAAGTTCGCGCGCCAGCGAGCGCGTCAGGCCGGCCACGCCGGCCTTGGCGGCGGCGTAGTTGGCCTGACCGGCGTTGCCGCTGCTGCCCACCACCGACGTGATATTGATGATGCGGCCATAGCGCTGGCGCATCATCGGCCGGGTGGCGGCACGGCAGGCGCGGAATACCGCCTTCAGGTTGGTATCGATGACGGCGTCCCAGTCGTCGTCCTTCATGCGCATCGACAGCGTGTCGCGCGTGATGCCGGCGTTGTTGACGAGCACATGCAGGCCGCCTTCTTCCTTGACGATGGCGTCGATGGCGGCGTCCAGCGCGGCGCCGTCGGTCACGTCCAGGACGATGCCTTTGCAGCCGGCGTGTGCCGCCATGGCTTCGGTGATGCCGGCGGCCCCGCCCGCGCTGGTGGCGGTGCCGACGACGCGGTAACCCGCAGCCGCGAGCGACAAGGCAATCGCACGACCGATGCCGCGTGATGCGCCAGTGACCAAAGCGACCTGCGATTCACTCATGCAGCAACCCCTTCGCGTATCCCAGGCTGGCCGGGTCGTGCACCGTGGTGGTGGTGATCTCGCCGTCCACTCGCTTGACCAGGCCCGCCAGCACCTTGCCCGGTCCGCACTCGAAGATATGGGCCAGGCCGCGCGCACGCAGCGCCTGCGTCACCTCGACCCAGCGCACCGGCCCAAAGGCCTGGCGGTAGAGGGCGTCGCGGATGGCGTCGGGCTCGGTCTGCACGGCGACATCGACATTGTTGACCACCGCGATGCGCGGCACATGGATCGCGACACCGGCCAAGCGCTCGCGCAGCGCCTCGGCCGCCGGCCGCATCAGCGCGGAGTGAAATGGCGCCGATACCGCCAGCAGGAGGGCACGCTTGGCGCCCAACGCCTTGAGCTTCTCGCAAGCCAGGTCCACGCCCGCCTTGCTGCCGGCAATCACGGTTTGCTTGGGATCATTGAAATTGGCCGGCGCCACCACCTCGCCGGATTCGGACACCACTGCGGCGCATCCCGCAGCCACCTGTGCTGCATCCAGGCCAAGGATCGCGGCCATCGCGCCCTTGCCCACCGGCACCGCCTCCTGCATGGCCTGGGCCCGAAACCGCACCAGTGGCAGCGCGTCGGCCAGGGTCAGCGCGCCGGCGGCCACCAACGCGCTGTACTCGCCCAGTGAATGGCCGGCCACCGCCGCCGGCTCAGCGCCGCCTTCGGCACGCCAGGCCTGGTAGCAGGCGATCGCCGCGGTGAGCATCGCCGGCTGCGTATTCGTGGTCAGGTCCAGCGCCTCTTTGGAGCCAACGCGAATGAGCTTGCCGATATCCGCCCCCAGCGCGGCCGAGGCTTCGTCCAGCGTCTGCCGCACGGCAGGGTGGTCGCCCCACGCGTCGAGCATGCCCACCGACTGCGAGCCCTGGCCGGGGAAAACGAATGCGTAGGGGTGCGGCATGGGTAGGAAGAGAGTTTCGGCGCAGGATCAGTAATCAAGCAGCACGGCGCCCCAGGTGAAGCCCCCACCGACGCCTTCGAGCATCACCGTGTCGCCGCGCTGGATGCGGCCGCTGCGCACGGCCGCGTCCAGCGCCAGCGGCACCGAGGCGGCCGACGTGTTGCCATGCTCGTGCACGGTGACCACGAGCTTCTCCAGTGCCAGCCTGAGCTTGCGGGCGGTGCCCTGCATGATGCGGATATTGGCCTGGTGCGGGATCAGCCAATCCAGGTCGGCCGCGCTGCGACCGGCCTTTTCAAGCACCGCGCGGGCGGCGCTGTCGAGCACGCCCACCGCCAACTTGAAAACCGCCGGGCCGTCCATCTTGAGCAGCGGGTCGCCCAGCACCTGACCACCCGCCACCGTTCCCGGTGCGCACAAGATGCCCACATGTCGGCCGTCGGCGTGCAGTTCGGTGGCCAGGATGCCAGGCTCGCTGCTGGCTTCCACCACCACAGCCCCTGCGCCATCGCCAAACAGCACGCAGGTCGTGCGGTCATTGAAATCGAGGATGCGCGAGAACACCTCGGCGCCCACCACCAGGGCGCAGCGCGCGCCGCCGGAGCGGATCATGGCGTCGGCCACCGCCAGGCCATAGACAAAGCCCGAACAGACGGCCTGCATGTCGAAGGCCGGGCAGCCACTGACGCCCAGTTTGTTCTGCAGGATGCACGCGGTGGACGGGAACAGCATGTCCGGCGTCGACGTGGCCACGATGATCAAGTCCAGGTCTTCGGCGCTGCGGCCGGCGGCCTGCAGGGCTGCGCGCGCGGCGTGCAGGGCGAGATCGCTGCTGTTGACGCCGTCGTCGGCAAAGTGGCGCGCCCGGATGCCGGTGCGTGCCACGATCCATTCGTCGCTGGTCTCGATGCCACGCGCCGCCAGCATCGACGCCATATCGGCGTTGCTCAGGCGCCGCGGCGGCAGGTAGCCGCCGGTGCCGGTGATGCGGGCGTAAGGCGATGCCGAGGGCGATGGGTTCATGCAGCGGGTTCTGGCACGGCGTCGCCTCTGGGCGGCGTTTGCACCCGGGCCTGCAGGCTCACGCCGATCCGGTCATGCACGCGGTCGAGGAGCCGATTGCGCGCGGCATCATAAGCCCGCGCCAGCGCGTTCTCGAAGGCCAGCGCGTCAGCCGAACCGTGGCTCTTGAAGACCAGCCCGCGCAGCCCGAGCAACGCGGCGCCGTTGTAGCGGCGCGGGTCCAGGCGGCGCTTGAAGTGCTTGAGCACGGGCAGCGCGACCAAGGCCGCCAGCCTGGAAAACGGCCCGCGCGTGAACTCCTGGCGGATGAAGTCGGTGAACAGCGAGGCCAGGCCCTCGGATGTCTTCAGCAGCACGTTGCCGACAAAGCCGTCACAGACCACGATGTCGACCGTGCCCTTGAAGATATCGTTGCCCTCGACATTGCCGTAGAAATTGATCTGCCCGCAATCGCCCGCCGCACGCAGCAATTCACCCGCGCGCTTGATGGTCTCGCTGCCCTTGATGGCTTCTTCGCCGATATTGAGCAGGCCCACCGTGGGTTCGGGCTTGCCATCGACCGCGGCCACGAGCGAGCTCCCCATGACGGCAAACTGCAGCAGGTGCTCGGGCGTGCAATCCACGTTGGCACCGAGATCAAGCACGGTGGTGTAGCCATCGTGCCGGTTGGGCAGTATGGCGGCGATGGCCGGCCGGTCGATGCCCTCCACCGTCTTGAGCACATAGCGCGCCACGGCCATCAGCGCGCCGGTATTGCCGGCCGAGACGCAGGCGTGGGCGGGGCATTGGGCGCCGACCTTGAGCTGGTTGATGGCCACCCGCATCGAGGAATCGCGCTTCTTGCGCAGCGCCACCTCGACCGCGTCATCCATCGTCACCACTTCGCTGGCAACGACCTGGTGGCAGCGCGCCCAGTGGCGTGCCGGCTCCAGCGCAGCGGCGCTGCCGACGAGCACGAGCTCGGCGGCCGGGTGTTTGTCAAGGAAATGCCGGCAGGCAGGCAGCGTGACCGCCGGGCCATGGTCGCCGCCCATGCAATCGACGGCGATGCGGACCAGCGTCAGCGGTGCGTGGGGGGCTTCAGGCGACACGGCAGCGTGCCTAAGCGCGGGGATGGCAAGGCACGCTGGTCAACCGGGCTGGGCGCCGGCGCGGCAAACGCCGCCCACCAGCGGACACCTGGATCAGGCGTCGGCCTTGGTCTTCAGGACCTTGCGGCCACGATAAAAGCCCGTGGGGCTGATGTGGTGGCGCATGTGCACTTCACCCGTGGTCGGCTCCACACCCGTGCCTGGCGCTGCCACCGCGTTGTGCGAGCGGTGCATGCCGCGCTTGGAAGGCGACTTCTTGTTCTGCTGGACGGCCATGTCAATCTCCGGGAATTGGCTCGCGACCCGAGCCGATGAGACCCTGGCACGCCGCAATGTCAACGCGAGGGACAGACCCCTCACAAAGCCGAAAATTATAACACTGGGGCAATCCCAGCCGGCTGGGGGGGTGTCTCGCCGCGAGCCTCAGCCGCGTGGCGTGCGCCCGCGCAGCGCCGCCAGTGCCGCAAACGGATGTGGCGCCTCATCATCGGCGGCGCCCGCGCCGGGCGCCAGCGGCAAGGGCTCGGGGCAGGGTTCGTCGTGTCGGGGCACGATCGGCAGGGCCAGGATCAGCTCGTCCTCCAACAATTCGTGCAAGTCCAACCGGGGCGGCAGCACAAGCACGTCGTCATCACTCTCTTCATCCAGGCGCGCGGCCTCGCTCTCGTTGGCCACGAAGCGCATGCGGCGGTCGATAGCGATCTGCGCGGCCATCGGCCGCAGGCAACGTTGGCATTGCAGCATGACGGCCACGCTCGCTTGCAGCCGCAACCAGACTTCGGAGGCAGCCCCGGCCACCGGTCGCAGCGTGCCTTGTGCCGACCACGCCGCCATGGCATCCGGGGCCGGTGGGCCGCTCAGGCTGGTGACCAGGCGCTCCATGCTGGTGAGCGGCCACTGCCCGTGCAGGGGTTGTCCGTCACGACAAACCGCAAGCAGGTCGATCGAGCGCGCGGCGCTGGCAGGGTTCGTCGTCATGTGATGGGCAGTGTAGCGACGCCGGTACCGCTGATCGCAACGCCGATCGCGATGACAATCGCCCGCATGCCCACGCCGCCCTTGCTGATCCTGGCATCCACCTCGCGTTACCGCCGCCAACTGCTGGAGCGGCTGCACCTGCCGTTCGACGTGGTGGCGCCGCAGGTCGATGAATCCGCGCTGGCCGGCGAGACCCCGCTGGCGCTGGCGCGGCGGCTGGCGTTGGCCAAGGCGCACGCCGTGGCCGCGCTGCGCCAGGATGCGGTGGTCATCGGCTCCGACCAGGTGGCCGACCTGGACGGCCAGGCCATCGGAAAACCTGGCACCCATGATCGCGCGGCAGCGCAGTTGCGCCAGCTCAGCGGCCGGCGGGTGGTATTCCAGACCGCCGTGGCCGTGGTGCGCATGGCCACAGGGTTCGAGCAAGTGGCGGTGGCGCCGGTGACGGTGCAGTTCAGGCACCTGCGCGATGATGAGATCGAGCGCTACCTTCGCAGCGAGCAACCGTACGATTGCGCCGGCAGCGCCAAGTGCGAGACCCTGGGCATCGCGCTGCTCGACGCCATCGACAGCGACGACCCCACCGCGCTGGTCGGCCTGCCGCTCATCCGCACCTGCCGCATGCTGCGCGAGGCGGGCATCGACCCGCTGCGGCCATGACAGGCACGCTCGTCCTGGTACCCAACACGCTGGATCTCAGCAGCGAGGCGGTCGATCTGCAAGAGGTTCTGCCGCTGGGCGTGATCCGGCGCGCCGCCGCACTGGGCCACTGGGTGGCCGAAGATGCCCGCAGCACACGGGCTTTTCTGAAACGGGTTGCCGCCGTCCTGCCCCTCTCGGCAGCGCTGCAAGCCATCGCCATCAGCGAACTTCCGCGCGCCCGCAAGGGCAGCGGCGAGCCGGTACCGGCCGCGCAATGGCATGCGTTGCTGGGGCCGGCGCTGCAGGGCCACGATCTCGGCTTGATCTCCGAGGCCGGGCTGCCCGCAGTCGCCGACCCGGGCGCGCTGCTGGTCTGGGCGGCGCATGCCGCAGGCGTGCCGGTGCTGCCGCTGGCGGGGGCCAGTTCGCTGCTGCTGGCGCTGGCGGCCAGCGGCCTCAACGGACAGAGTTTTGCCTTCGTCGGCTACCTGCCCCAGGAAGCAGCGGCACGCGCGGCGCGGATAAAGGACCTGGAAGCACTCTCGCGTCGGTTGGGGCAGAGCCAGCTGTTGATCGAAACGCCTTACCGCAATGCCACGCTGATGGCCGCCTTGATCGAAGCGCTCGCGCCGACCACCCGGGTCACCGTCAGTTGTGGCTTGACGCTGCCTGGCGGCTGGACCCGCACCGACAGCGTCGCGGCCTGGCGCACCCGGCCGGTGCAGATGCCCGACCGGCTGCCCGCTGTCTTTGGCCTGCTGGCAACCTGAAGCGGCGCCGCCGCGACAGCGGACCAGGGCTCAGCCGCCCAGCAGCGAGGCGACCTTCTTCTTGGCGCGGATATTGGGCGACGGGCCGCGAGCGGCAGAGATGACCGGGCTCGCGGGCTTGGCGCCCGATTCCCATGCCGCCGCGCCGGTGCCACTGGGCTCATACGGCTTGTTGAAAAACGGGTCGCCCGCAGCGGGCATGCGGCGCGGCCGCTCGGCCGCCACCACCATCTGCGCGGCCGGCTCGGCGCGCGCCACGGGCGCGGCGCGCGGTGCATCATCTTCGTCGCTGCGGCGCCAGCGGCGCGGGCGCTCGTCTTCGATCTCGAACGCCTCGATCTCGATCTTTTTCTTGATCAGATGCTCGATATCGGCCACCAACCGGGTGTCGTCGCGCGCGACGAGCGTCACCGCCAACCCGGAGGCACCGGCGCGGCCCGTGCGGCCGATGCGGTGCACATAGTCTTCGGCGTTGAAGGGCACGTCGAAATTGAATACGGCCGGCAGGTCGGCGATATCCAGCCCGCGCGCAGCCACGTCGGTGGCCACCAGCACGTCCACCTCACCCGCCTTGAAAGCGGCCAGCGCCTTGAGCCGCTCGTCCTGGCTCTTGTCGCCGTGCAGGGCCTGGGTCCTCAGGCCATCACGCTCAAAAGAGCGCGCCAGCCGGGCCGCGCCGAGCTTGGAGTTGACGAAGACCAGGGCCTGCGTCAGGCCGCGCGTCCTCAGCAACTGGCGCACGACGGCACGCTTGTCGTCGTCGGTTACGCTGTAGAAGCGCTGCTCCACGTTGGTCGCCGTGGCGTTGGGCCGGGCCACCTCGACCAGCACCGGGTCTTGCAGGTAGCTGTTGGCCAGGCGCCTGATCTCGGGCGAGAAGGTGGCCGAGAAGAGCAGCGTCTGCCGCGTCTTGGGCAGGTAGGACAGGATGCGCTGCAGGTCCGGCAGGAAGCCGATATCGAGCATGCGGTCAGCTTCGTCCAGCACCACATACTCAACCTGGTTGAGCACGCAATTCTTGCCCTCGATGTGGTCGAGCAGCCGGCCCGGCGTGGCCACCAGCACCTCGACGCCGGCCTTGAGCAGCAGCGTCTGCGGTTTCATGTCGATGCCGCCAAAAACCACCGTGGAGCGCAGCTGGGTATGTTTGGCGTAGGTCTTGACGTTATTCGCCACCTGGTCGGCGAGCTCGCGCGTCGGCGCGATCACCAGCGCCCGCACCGGGTGGCGCGCCGGGGACATGCTGGCATTTTCGTGCTTCAACATCTTCTGCAGCAGCGGCAGCGTGAAGGCGGCGGTCTTGCCGGTGCCGGTTTGCGCCGCGCCCATCACATCGCGCCCGGCCAGCACGATGGGGATCGCCTTGGCCTGGATCGGGGTCATCGCGGTGTAGCCGGAGTCGGCCACGGCACGCAGGAGCTTGGGGTCCAGCGGCAAGGTATTGAACAGCGGGGCGGGCAGCGCCGCAGTTTCGGGCTCGGCAAAGCCGGCTAAGAGCGTATCGGTCATTTAGGGTGATTATCGCCGCGGCGGCAGCGGGCGCGTCCGGGCGGCCGGAAAACGCAGCCAGCGCGGTGACTTGAAGCGCACGATGCGCCAGTACAGCACCACATAGAAAATCCCGAACAGCGCCAGCGCCAGCACCAGCATCGGCGTGTTGTCCCAGAGCAGCACCGCCGGCACCACCGACAGCATGCACAGCACCCACAGGTAGGGCGAGGTCATGGAATTTCGCCGTGTCAGGGCGCGCGCGCTGCGGCTGCCCACGGCCCAGCGCATCATGCGGCGGTAGATCAGTGAATGCAGGTGGATGCCGTCGGGCATGCTCGGAGGCACGGCGCGCAGGAAGCGGCGCCGGTAGATCGAAAACAGCGTCTCGAATACCGGGTAGATGCACACCAGCAGCGGAAAGATCGGTGACACGCCAGGGTTGCGCACCAGCAGCAGGATGGCGATTTCGGCGACATAGAAGCCCAGGAAGTAGGCCCCGCCGTCGCCCAGGAAGATCAGCCCGGCCGGAAAATTCCAGATGAAGAATCCCAGCACGGCACCGATGCCAGCCAGGGCCATCGTCGCCAGCACGGGGTCGCCGACCTGGAAAGCCACGTAGGACAGCGCGGCCAGCATGATCACCACGCACATCGACGCCAGGCCATTGAAGCCATCGATGATATTCACCGAGTTGGCGATGCCCGCCACCGCCACCACCGTGACGACCAGTGCGCCGGCGGGGTACGCCACAACGCTGTCCAAACCCGGGATGGCGGTGTACCGCAGTTGCGCGCCAAGCAACCAGAACGCCAGGGCGGCCGATACCGCAGTAGCCAGCAGCCGGCGGCCCGCCGAGACCGATTTCGTCATGTCCTCCAGCAGCCCGGCGGCAAAAGCAGGGGTCGCACAGGCCATCAGGACGGCACCCATCGGCGGGGCCCCACCACCGAGGCGCCAATCGACAACGACCAGGCCCAGCAGCNNTTAGCAGCAAACCCGCCACGATGCCCACGCCTCCGACCCTGGGCACCGGCACGACATGAAATTTTTGCGGCCCCTCCAGATCGTGGTCCACCCACCGGGTCCATCGGCCCTTGGCCAGACGCACAAGAATCAGGGTCAGGGTGCCCGTCAGGGCAAACGCGCAGAAGAAGGCAATCACCGCAAGAGTTTAGTCTTGGGCCCTGCACGCCTGAGGGCCCCGGCTAGAATCGCGCGCCTTGTCACAGACGGCGCAGGCCGGGCTGTTGCGCCTTCGGTCGGATGTTTTCGAAAGCCACCCCCATGCAACCCTGCGGTTGTCTCGTCAAACGCGCCTTGGGTGCCCTGCTGCTGGTCGCCACGGGCCTCGGCGGGCTGCCCGCACTGGCGCAGACCAGCACCGGTACGGGC
>CXWL01010626.1_pt1 | contig 13968 bp, 13 predicted proteins | sample 590931 | NCBI WGS metagenome assembly CXWL01 (sample SAMEA3498368, study PRJEB10139) | groundwater metagenome | biome: water well; material: biofilm material | place: Germany | collected 2015-04-27 | reverse complement strand
CCTCATAGCGAAGCCGATAGATGGCCTCCTTCTCCGACGCGGTCTCCGCGATCACAATTCTCGATGGTGTGAGGGCATGGTGCAGCATGAGGTCCCCCTCGGGAGTGACAGGGTGATGGGAAGAAGGGGTCTCGATGGCGGAGTCAGCCCCCAGGGGGGGCGGTGATTTTCTAACCGGTGAAGAACGGGCAGACCACGCCGACTCTTCAGGCATTGATCTTTTATCGATGATTCTCATTGAACGGATCAGTCAAAGAAACGTACACGGGAAAGCTAAGAACGGGACACTTCCTTCTCCCCCTATTCGGTTACCTGAGAGAAAACATGAGGGAATGTGGTGCTTGCGGTAGCATCCCGTTGGGGGGATCGTTCGGTCTGTGGCACTGAGAAAAGAGCTGAAACCAATCAATACGTCATAGCCCTATCAGAAGGGACGGCCTTGTATAGCGGTACCCATCTTTCGGGTCTGTCGGATAATTGGACAGATTTTAAGGCTTATTTTTGCCTTTCCCAAGGCGACAAATTTTAAAATTTAATAAATTCAATAACATAGGAAAATTTGCCTCATTCTGTGGGTGACGGAAAATTTGACACCTCCTGAAAATGACGTCGAAGATATCTCGATCACGACTCAGTTATGTGCAATATTTCAACTAGATGTACATTGGTTCCATTTCTGGCATCTCTATTGCATTTGTTATTCGTAGTTCTCGAAACCGATACGTTACACAATAAAGGGGATCACACATGAAACGGATGACATTGCAGTTAGCTGGAGTGGTGGGGGGAATTCTTCTGAGCGGGACGATGGCGCTGGCTGCCCATATCCCGGACCTCGGCTTAACCCCTGAGCTCTTTTCGGTCACGGTGGGGGGCAGTTCCTTCGATGCCACCTTCAAGGTGTTTGGCTATCAAGCGTTTATCGATCAAAAGGTGGATGGGACGTTTACCGAGTGGGGGGCCGTCAATGTGGCTTCCTTTGCCTCGCCGACCCCCGACGCGCTGATTGCTCCGGCCATCTCCGGGCTGGGGACAACCTATTCACTATATGAGCTCTTTAAGGCAACAGGCACAACTGCGGCGAATGGCGCGGGTGGCGTGGATGTTAGCTTCACCTCTTTTGAGTTGGCCGTGTTTGGCAATGTGCCTGGCACGCTTGCGACAGTCGCGAATGCGATTGCAGGCACCCCGCCGGCAGGGTCGGTGCTGCTTGGTCACACCACGGGGCTTGTCGCGGGTAGCGCGCATGTGTTCCCGGGGCTGGCGGCAGGTGATTTTGACATCGCGGCCCACTTCGTCGCAGACGGAGGATTCTTTACCTTTGCCGGACCAGATGTGATTGTCGATTTCAATGGGGTGAATACCAGCATTAAGGGTCTCCTGCCACCAGGGACGGCCTTTACGGCAACCTTGATCGGCGCGGGGGTCCAGTCCTTCAGCACGGTGCCTGAGCCAGCGGCGTTGCTGCTCCTTGGGTCGGGCTTGTTAGGACTCGGTCTGTCCCGTCGGTTGCGGAAGTAACACTTCCCGCATTGGCGTACGCTCACGTCCCCGGTCCTCTCAGCTAATAGCTGAGAGGACCGGGGACGTCTGTTTTCAAGGGACCTTGTGGGGTGCCTTCAGGGGGATTCGGCGGGCGGGAGAAAATCCTCGATTGCCATGCGACTCGCTGGCTCCCGCATGGGCAGGGCCTTCCCAATCCTAAAGAGCATGGCCGCTCTCTGTCCATCCAGCAGTTCTGTGAGCGTCCTAGTCAACTCGCCTAATAGCGGAGCATGTGCGGGAAGAAACTGCCTGAGTCCTTCCTCCTGATAGCGTTGGTCGAGATACAGCGCGACTGTCATGGGGTGGACGGCCAACCCGAGTTCTTCGGCTCGAATCCACAGGCGTTGGGTCTGTTCTCCGGCACGCATCCAGTATTCTGGAGTGCTCGTCGGAATGGTGACCAGCACAAGGCCTCCGCTCATCTGGGCAAGCCACTGAGATTGCCCGGCGAGGAGGTGGAGCAGTCCCCATCGCGAAAGCTGCTGAATACGGGACCACGGCTTCAGGAATCGGAGTATCGGTTCAGCGCCTGGGCCCAATCCCAAGCGATTCGTTTCCAGCCCCACACGGACCCCTCTTGCTGCATCTGATTGAAACAGGATTTTGGCGAAGAGTTCGGTGTGTATCTGGGGATGGGAGAGCCGAATTCGGTCAGCCAGATAGATGAGTCTGGTCCAACGCCCCATGGCCTGCCATTCCTGGATGAGGTGAACCTTGGTGCCAAGGATCGGTTCGGCGGTCAGGTGCTCAATGTCGCGAGGCGCGAGAGCCCAAGGGAGAAACGGTCGGCGGTTGACCGTCCGCCGGTGCAGGGCTTGTAGGCGAGTTGAGGGACAAGAGATTTGTGAGTCTGGATGGAGCGTGATGACGGCGCTTGGGTGGCCCGGTCCCACCCCTCCAGGATAGGCCACCTCGGCGGCGTATCCGAGGGCTGCGGCTTGGATACGGATGTTCTCGACGACCGCGCCGACGGATAAGAACGTTGGGCCGTGATGGTAGTCGAAAAAACTTTCGGCCTGCTCGGGGTGGATGTCGATGAGGATTTGGTCGGTGCCCGTAAAGCGAAAACGCCACGGTTGGCAATTATCCCCTGAGGGTGCACGAATCCCTGCCGCAACGAGTGTGCGCTGGAATGCTGTCAGTGGGGCGAGGCTCATACCCGTTCTCGACTGTGGGCTCGTGCATTCAGTGTCGTCATGTCTGCAAGCGATTCCCCAGGCGTCGGCGTAGGAGCCATCGCTTGAGACGTTGCAGCGGATGTCGATTGCCTAGCCAGAGGGTGCCTGACGCGAAACGACGTTGATACGCGTCGAATTGGTAATAACAGGGCGCACCCGCCATCGGACCTCGCTGTAAGAGGATCTTGAGGACTTCCGCAGCGACCAGACCGCTGCACAACTGGCAGGCGACTCCCGACGAGGGGCCCCTCTGTTTGGATCCGCTCACCCGCGAAAAATCAAAATAGGGCTCGTGTAACCCCTGAGGCGCCAGGCCCACCAGAAACGCGAGTAACTGTTGGTCTTTACTCATGTCGTCGTGGAGATCGAAATAGTCATCAAAGGTCGTCCCCACAGGGGGAAACACGTGGAGCGTGGCGCTGAAACCCAAGGGGGCAGAGGTCAGTGCCGGAATCCCCATCTCCCGAGCCTTGCGAAACAGGAGTCGGCGCGCGTCGATGGCAAAGAAATCGATCCCATCGACGACGACGTCAGCGTCTTGGAGAAATCTCTCGCAGTTCTCGGAGGACACTCCTTCGGAAAACACGGTGAGTTGCACGTCGGGGTTGATCGAACGAGCAATCTCAGCCATCACCTCGACTTTCTGACGGCCGAGTGCAGGCATGGTGGCACCGTATTGCCGATTGAAGTTCGCAACTTCGAATTGATCGGGGTCCGCTATGGAGAACCGGCCGATTCCTAGGCGAAGGAGTGTGGTGAGATGGACGCCTCCGACTCCGCCGACGCCAGCAATCGCCACACGGGAGTCCCGGAGGCGAAATTGTTCTTCTGACGTGACAAGTCCGAGATTGCGTGAGAAGGCGGTGTCGTAATCCCACACCATCGTCCTTCCCCCTCCTGGGCGATCAGCCCACTCAGTGGCCATTATGAAGAGCGGCGGCACGGCGTTCAAATCCGTGCAGGCACCAGTGAAGTCGTAGCATTGTGACACAGCGACCCTCTGCAACCAATTCCCACCAAGGTAGGGGAATATCCAGAAATCTAAGGCGCGCCTGGTATCTTGGGTCGTCAGGGACGGCGCTGGGGTGAGCTGTCGATGCTTTCTGGGGCAGGTGTGTGTGGTGTTGCCGACCATCATGGGCTTTTCCCCTTACGCTTCCTTGACACCATGAAAAACCGCTCTCTACAATCACGATTCTAGGAGAATCCGACATATGCGCGATGAGATTGTCATTATTGGTGGGGGATTAGCGGGATCTGAGGCTGCCTGGCAGGCCGCTACTCGAGGGGCACGGGTGACGCTCTATGAAATGCGGCCGAAGGAGCCGACGCACGCCCACAAAACGGGGTGGCTCGCCGAACTTGTCTGCTCCAACTCGCTTGGCTCGTCGGATATCTTGAATGCCCCCGGTATCCTCAAAGAAGAAATGCGTCAGCTCAATTCGCTAATTATCCGGGTTGCGGATGAAGTCCGGGTGCCGGCGGGGTCCGCCCTGGCGGTCGATCGAGAACTCTTTGCCCAAACAATCACGCAGACGCTGGAAGGCCATCCCAACGTCACCATCGTTCGTGAAGAAATCACCGAGATTCCCACCGATTGTGTGTGCATCGTGGCGACGGGACCGTTGACATCCGAGCGGCTGTCCAAGAGCATTGCCGAACTCACACATTCTAAGCATCTGTATTTTTTCGATGCAATTTCACCGATCATCGATGCCGAGTCCATCAATATGGACATTGTCTTTCGGGCCTCGCGCTATGGCAAAGGTGGTGACGATTATCTGAATTGCCCCATGGATCAGGCCGCCTATGCCAGTTTCTATGATGCCATGATGAAAGCAGAGAAGGTCCAGCCGAAGGAGTTCGAAAAGACGCCGTATTTTGAAGGCTGTATTCCCATTGAGGTCATGGCTGAGCGCGGCATCCAAACGATGTTGTTTGGTCCGCTGAAGCCGGTGGGGCTCGAAGATCCCAAGACCAAACAGATGGCCCATGCGGTCGTGCAGCTTCGCGCCGAGAATCTCCACGGCTCGTGTTATAACATGGTCGGCTTTCAGACCAAGTTGACGTATCCTGAGCAACGTCGTGTTTTTCGGATGATCCCTGGGTTGGAGCAGGCCGAGTTCTTGCGGTTCGGGAGTCTGCACCGCAATACGTTTATCAATTCGCCCAGCGTGCTGAAGAATACCTTGCAACTCAAGGTCCGTGGGACGGTCTTCTTTGCGGGGCAGCTCATCGGCGTCGAGGGCTATACTGAATCGGCGGCCATGGGAGGCTTGGCGGGGATCAACGCCGCACGAGGGATGCTCGGCTTACCCTTGGTGACGCCACCACCGACTTCCGCACATGGGTGCTTGGTGCAGTACATTACCACCAGCGATCCGAGACATTTTCAACCGATCAACACGAACTACGGGTTGTTTCCCCCCCTGCCTCAACGTGTGCGGGATAAAGAACAGAAGCGCACACTTATCGGGAAGCGGGCGCTGGACGACTTCAACGCATGGAAGACGCAATCCGGGCTTTCCTGACATTTCTGACGTATGAGCGCGGGGCCTCACCGGAGACTCTTCGTGCGTACGAGTCCGATCTGGTGCAGTTTTCCGGTTTTCTCCGTGCACAAGCTGCTGACCACTCCATGCCAAGTGTGGATGCCATCGATGCCTTGACTGTACGGCACTATCTCGGGTGGCTGGATCGACAGAAACAGACGCCGGCATCGCTGGGTCGAAAGCTGGCCACACTCCGTTCCTGGTTTCGGTTCCTCCAGCGGGAAGGTACGGTGATGCACAATCCAGCGGCTGCAGTGGGTACGCCCAAGCGCCCCAAGACCTTGCCCAGGGTCCTTCTCAAGGATGAGGCCGATGCGCTAATGGAGGGTGCGGCCGGTGAAGACGTCTGGAGCGATCGGGATCGGGCCATTCTCGAAACGCTGTATTCGACGGGCGTACGGGTGAGCGAACTGGTGGGGATGAACGACGACGATCTGAATCTGGTCGAAGGGGTTGTGCGTGTGCGAGGCAAAGGCAAAAAGGAACGGTTGGTGCCTATCGGGCAGGTGGCCATGGACGCGATCCAGCACTACCAAGGGCGCCTCATGGCCCTCGGTGCGAAGGGACCGCGCGTCACAGGTCAACCGTCCCCTGTGTTTCGCAATCGGAGAGGAGGGCGACTCACGACGCGATCTATTGCCAGAATTGTGCATCAGTATTCGTCTTGCCTGTCCACGGGAGCGGTGAGCCCCCATGCGCTGCGCCATTCGTTCGCCACGCATTTGCTGGACGAGGGGGCCGATCTGCGCGCGATTCAGGAGATGCTCGGACATGCGTCCTTGGCCACCACGGAAAAGTACACTCACCTCACGACGGATCATCTTCTTGAGGTGTATGATCGGGCGCATCCACGCGCCACGACGCCGGGTGGTGCCGCACCGTCGACGGTGAAGGGGAAGGTATGAAGATTCGATCCACCACGGTGCTCTGCGTCAGACGAGGCCAGCAGGTGGCCATGGGCTGCGATGGTCAGGTCACCTTAGGCACCACGGTGCTCAAGCACAACGCCAAGAAGTTGCGTCGGCTGTATCAGGATCGTGTGATCGCCGGGTTTGCCGGGGCGACGGCTGATGCCTTTGCCCTCTTCGAGCGGTTCGAAAGCAAGCTGGAGGCGTATCATGGAAACCTCACGCGTGCAGCCGTCGAACTGGCCAAGGATTGGCGTACCGACCGTACGCTGCGCCGCTTGGAAGCGCTCTTGGCGGTGGCGGATGCGACCCAGTCCCTCATCATTTCTGGAACTGGAGATGTGATCGAACCGGAAGATGGCATCTTAGCCATTGGGTCTGGTGGTCCTTACGCGTTAGCGGCTGCGCGCGCCCTCGTTGCGCATTCCGCACTCGATGCACGGGCCGTCGTGGAAGCGTCCATGGGGATCGCCGGGGATATCGATATCTATACCAATCGGCACTTGCTGATCGAAGAAATCAGGAGCTGAGGTTACACACGATGTCAGCGGAATCATTCGAACTGTCCACACTCGCCGGCCTCACGCCTCGTGAAATTGTCGAAGAATTGGATCGTCACGTGATCGGGCAAAAGGATGCCAAGCGCATGGTGGCGATCGCGTTGCGCAATCGCTGGCGTCGGCAGCAACTGGAACCGGAGCTTCGTGAGGAAGTCATTCCCAAAAATATCATCATGATCGGGCCAACAGGTGTCGGCAAAACGGAGATCGCCCGGCGTCTCGCCAAGCTGGCGCACTCACCGTTTATTAAAGTCGAGGCCTCCAAGTTCACCGAAGTGGGCTATGTTGGACGCGATGTCGAGTCGATCATTCGCGACTTGACTGAGGCCGCCATCGGGATGGTGAAGACGACGCATATGAGCCAGGTACAGCAGCGGGCAGAGCAGCTCGGCGAGGAGCGTATCTTGGACCTTCTCCTGCCTCCCCCCGCGGCACAATCAGGGTTTGGGATGGAGCCGGATAGTCCCGGGGCAGCACCCTTGTCTGATTCCTATGAAGCCACACGGTCCAAACTCCGCCTCCAATTACGGGAAGGCAAGCTCGATCACCGGTCGGTCGAGATTGAGCTGAAGGAGCGGTCGGGACTGCCCATTGGCGTGATGTCCCATGCCGGAGGCATGGAAGAGTTGGAAACCGGGTTGCGAGATATGTTGGGGGGCATGTTCTCAGGGAAGAAAAAGAAGCGGACGCTGAAGGTATCCGAAGCCCTCAAGCAGTTGACGCAGGATGAAGCGCAGAAGCTCATCGATATGGATGAAGTCGTCCGCGAAGCGATTGATCGGGTCGAGCAAACCGGCATCGTTTTTCTGGACGAGATCGATAAGATCGCCGGGCGGGAGAAGATGGCCGGACCGGACGTCTCGCGCGAAGGCGTGCAGCGAGATCTGCTGCCCATTGTCGAAGGCTCCACGGTGAATACGAAGCATGGGCCGGTGAAAACCGATCACATTTTGTTTATTGCTGCAGGCGCGTTCCATGTGGCCAAACCGTCAGACCTGATTCCAGAGCTGCAAGGTCGGTTTCCCATTCGTGTCGAGCTGGAACCCTTGACGAAAGAGGATTTTGTCCGCATTCTCACCGAACCCAAAGGGGCGCTCATCAAGCAATATCAGGCGCTCTTGCAGGCCGAAGGGGTTGCGCTGGAATTCACGGCTGATGGTATTGAGGAAATTGCCGCGACCGCCATGCTTGTGAATGACCGCACGGAGTCGATCGGTGCGCGACGGCTGTTTACCGTGATGGAGCGGCTGTTGGAAGACGTGCTATTCAAAGCCCCTGAGGTCGAGGTTAAACGGATGGAGGTCAATGCCGCGTATGTGAAGGACGCATTACGTGACGTGATCAAGGACGAGGACCTCAGCCGTTTCATTTTGTAGCCTGTCTCTGGTGAGATGTGTCGTGGACGTTACGGTCGGTGGGAGTTGAGTCATGAATCGAGTGATTAAAAAAGCTAATGTGCTGATCGAGGCCCTGCCCTTCATTCGGACCTTCGCGGGCAAAACGGTCGTGGTGAAATACGGCGGCCACGCGATGACGGATGCGCATCTCAAAGAGATGTTTGCGCAGGATGTGGTGTTGCTCAAGTATGTGGGGCTCAATCCCGTGATCGTGCATGGCGGCGGTCCCCAAATCGACAAGATGCTGGATCGATTGGGGCTGGAGCCCAAGTTTCGCCAGGGTGTCCGTGTCACGGATCGGCAGACCATGGATATCGTCGAAATGGTGCTGGGTGGGAAGATCAATAAAGAGATCGTGTCCTTGCTCAATAGCCACGGAGGTCGGGCGGTGGGGTTGACCGGGAAAGACGGAGGGATGATCCAGGCCAAGCCGTTGACCGTCAAAGCCTGGGCGGCCAGTCTCTATACTGACCCGGAAGGCCCGGAAGACGAGGATTTCGGGCTTGTGGGCGATGTCACCGCGATTGAGCCACGATTACTGCGCAAGTTGCAGGAAGACAATTTCATCCCCGTGATTGCGCCTATCGGCACGGATAAACATGGCAATACCTACAACATCAATGCGGATCTGGTGGCCGGGGCGATTGCCGCGGCGCTCAAGGCGGAGAAGTTGCTGATGCTCACCGATGTGAAAGGGATCCGCGACGCGCAAAATCACCATGTCCCCACGCTGACGCGAAAAGATATGCAACGGATGGTCAAAAAGGGCACTATCACGGCCGGGATGTTACCGAAAGTGCATGCCTGTCTCGATGCGCTGGACGGGGGCGTCAGCAAGGCGCACATCATTGACGGGCGAGTGCCGCATGCAATCCTGCTCGAAATTTTCACCCGCAGAGGTATCGGTACAGAAATCCTCTCGTGACTGGCCTGGTGCTCAGGCATCTCCAGGCCCTCGTCGGCGACCGACATCCGCGATCCAATCCCCAGGGTCTTGCCGCGGCTGAGACCTATATCCTCCAGCAGTTTGCCGAGTGTGGTCTCACGATCTCGTTTCACGAATTTGAAGGCCTCGGCGGGACATATCGTAATATCATTGGCATACAGCAAGGCACTCAAGGGGACGGCAGGGTTACGGCACGGCTCCCGCTCATCGTTGCGGCGCATCTTGACACGGTGCCAGATTCGCCTGGAGCGGACGATAATGCTAGCGCCTTGGCCGTGCTGTTGGAAGTCGCGTGGGCGTTGCGACACCAGTCCCTCATGAGTCCCGTTCGGTTCATCGCCTTCAATCTGGAAGAGGACGGCCTTCTCGGCAGCCGTGCCTATGTTGCGGGCCTTCAGCAACGCGGCGAGCAGATCGCGGGTGCGCTGGTTCTCGAATGTGTCGGTTATGCCAGCCAGATTGAGGGGTCGCAGCAGATTCCGCCTGGTGTACCCATCCCCGTGCCAACCACGGGGAATTTTCTCGCGATCATCGGCAATCAACGTTCAGCCGGTCTCGTGACCGCCATTGGGCACGCGGCCAAGCAGCAGGGATTGACGCTCCCCATGGTGCCGCTGGTCGTTCCTGGCAATGGGGAACTGTTGCCAGATACACGCAGGAGTGATCACTCGCCTTTTTGGGATGCGGGCTATCCAGCCGTGATGCTCACCGATACCGCCAACTTACGCAACCCGCACTATCATCAATCGACTGATACCATCGAGACGTTAGATCTGTCGTTCATCGAGCAGGTGGCGGCGGTGGTCACTGCGACGGTCCTGAGGTGTACGGGATCTGTCGACTGATTGAGTTGAGCGTTGGGAGTGATCGACGGTGCTGGTTGGTCGGTCGGGTAGAGCTAGGCGGACACCGACACCAGTAGGAGCTTCACGTGCGCGTGCGCAATCGCTACCTCCGGTGTGTCTTGGAGGGCTTCAAAGTAGGTGCGCTCGAATCCTTCGCCCGACTCTGATGGGCGGATCAAGGCGCGAGTCGACGCGAGCAAGCCTTCTGCGTCGGCTGTGGTGGCTTCAGGCTGGTCCTCTAGCAATTCATCGATTCGCACGATCATCCGGGAGAAGGGATGCAGCCAGGCGAACCAGGGATCGTTCATGACTAACTGGAGCAAGTGCCCCGGAGAGGGCACGCGACCATGGATCCGCTCGTACCGGATTCGTTCGGCTTCCATCAAGGCTTTGTGCAACCTCAGCAGTCCAATCCGGACATGTTCCAACCGCTGACGCAGAGGCTCAGGGATGGGGTTGGCGCCAGGCTCAGGTGAAGTCATCATGAAAGCATTCTAGCAAATCTGGTGATCAGGTGGGAGTGGAACCCTGGCGAGTGCTGGATGAGCCTGTTGCCGCAAAGGCCTTCTTGATTAGGGCTTGTGCTTCCTCTTGAATGCGGCTGAGGTGCTCCCGCCCACGAAAGCTTTCTGCGTATAGTTTGTAGACATCCTCGGTGCCGCTGGGTCGCGCGGCGAACCAGCCGTGATCGGTCATAATCTTCAATCCGCCGATGGCGCTGTTGTTCCCAGGCGCGTGGGTGAGTTTTGCCGTGATACGATCCCCTGCCAGTTCGGTGGCCTGCACCTGCTGGGGTGAGAACTTCTGCAGCACGGCTTTCTGTGTGGGTGTCGCCGGGGCATCGATTCGCTCGTAGACTGGCTCGCCGAGTTCCTGCGTCAGCTCTTGATACAATTGTGATGGGTCTTTGCCCAGCGTGGCCAGGATCTCCGCAGCCAACAGGTCCATGATGATACCGTCCTTGTCGGTGACCCAGACGGTGCCGTCCTGACGGAGAAATGCCGCCCCGGCGCTTTCCTCTCCGCCGAAGCCAAGTGAGCCGTCAAGCAACCCCTGCACAAACCACTTGAATCCTACCGGCACTTCCACCAGTCGACGTCCAATTTTGGCGGCGACGCGATCAATGAGACTGCTACTGACGACGGTTTTTCCCACGGCAGCGTCAACTCGCCAGCCTGGGCGGTGGGTGAAGAGATAGCCGATGGCCGCAGCCAAATAGTGGTTGGGGTTCATGAGCCCTGCACTGGGCGTCACGATGCCGTGTCGGTCGCTGTCGGTGTCGTTGCCGAAGGCGAGATCGAAGCGGTCTTTGAGGGCGATGAGGGAGGCCATGGCATGGGGGGACGAACAGTCCATGCGGATCTTGCCATCCCAATCGAGTGTCATAAAACGAAACGTGGGGTCCACCGTCTCGTTCACCACTTGGATGTTCAGTCCGTAACGGTCAGCGAGTGGGTGCCAATAGGCGACGTTGGCGCCTCCGAGCGGATCCACTCCAAGACGGAGATTGGCGGCACGGATGCGCTCCAGGTTGACGACGTGGCTGAGGTCCTCGATGTACGATCCGACGTAATCGTATGCTGTGGTGCTGGCGGCTTTGCGCGCCTGCTCGTAAGGCATACGGGCCACGCCGTTCAGTCGGCTCGCGAGTAAGGCATTGGCTTGGCCTTCGATGGCCTTCGTGACGTGGGTGTCAGCCGGGCCGCCATGGGGAGGATTGTATTTGAAGCCTCCATCTTCGGGGGGATTGTGTGAGGGCGTGATGACAATACCATCGGCCAAGCCCGCTGTCCGGCTCCGGTTGTAGGCGAGGATGGCATGGGAGATGACGGGGGTTGGGGTATACCCGTCGGTTTGGTCGATACGGACTTCGACACCATTGGCGGCCAGGACTTCCAGTGCGGAGCGGAATGCCGGCTCGGACAGGGCATGGGTATCCTTGCCGAGAAACAATGGCCCAGCAATGTGTTCGGTGCGACGATAGTCGCAGATGGCTTGGGTGATGGCCAGAATATGTGCTTCGTTGAAGGTCCCACGGAGGGAGGACCCTCGATGTCCGCTGGTGCCGAAACTGACTCCTTGCAGCGGATCGGCGGGATCTGGGGTTCGGGAAGCATATTCCCGTTCGAGTTGTGCGATGTCGATGAGTTGATCGGGCAAGGGCCGTTGCCCGGCGCGTGCATGCAAGGTCATCGAAGACTCCTTCTCACTCTCGTATCAGCGGTTTCATGACTATCCGACCCGAGTGAATTTCGAGCAGACTCACTTGATAGTGATGGTTCGATGCGTGTCCCAAACACTGCAAACAGTTCGCCGGTCAGGTATCGCGTGTCGTCTCGGTCGCCCGTCCGTTTGCGGCGCATGTAGTCGTTGAGGATACGGCCGTCCTCGGTTCGGTGGATATGGGGTGCGGCGAGATTCATGCGATAGCGTCGGATGCCGTCGGTCACGCGGCTAATAAACACGACGGTGCCGTCCATTTCCACCTGTTCCACCACGCCGATGTGCGTTAGCGGATCGTTGACCAGGTTGTCGTCGTTGTAGTCCCACGTATTGTCAAAAAACACCAGATCGCCTGGTGACACCAGCGGGCCGTCGTGCAGGCGTCCGTGCTGTTGCACATGGGCGTAGATGAGCCGGACTCCATTCACGTGTGGGTCTCCCCCCGCGCTGTCGAAGAGATCGATCCCATGGGTCAGATAAATGGCCCGTGTGACGCCCGCACAGTCGTATGAAAGGCGCTGTCCCGCCACGTCAAGCGTCTGTGCGCCAACGAAACTCGCGGCCGTATAGGCGAGCGCCTGGTGTTGAGCCGTCAGCGGAGCCCCGATACAGCATGACGGGGTTGGTGGGACTGCGACACGGGGCTGTAGGTGTGACGGTCCCCCACAGCCGATGAGCGACAGAATTCCTACCGCGGCGACATTCCGCAGGATGCGAGCCAGCACAGGGTACCTCCTCCTGCCGCTAGTATAGCGAAGATGCGACCCTGGCACGAGGGGCAGAAGAGTCGGAAGCGTTGTCCTTGTCGCTTTCTTGTTCGTCGCGCACCTGGGTATACTGGCGTCACTATGAATAAACATCTGAACGCGACGACGAAACAAGCCATTGGTCAAGTGTTTGATCGACTCGATTACAAGGCGCTCGGGTCACTCTATTGCGATGAGGGCGGCGAGGCCTTTTGGCGGGCCAAACGAGGCCTCTGCCAAAAGCTGGGCATCCAGTTTGCCAACCTGCTACTGGAGCGGTTGCCCCGAAATGGCCAGAGTCTCTATGTGGGTGCGGGAGTAGCAGAAATTCCGGTGATGGCGGTGGAGACCCTAGATCTCCAACGCACCGTCCAGGCCTATAACCTGCGTACTGAAGAAGTCGAGATTCTTTCCACAGCTTGCCATGGTCGGCGGTTTCAGTTCGTGTATGGGGATGCGGCGCAGGCTGCAGGCCCGTTCGATCATGTGTGGATCGTGAGTGTCTTGAATGATCCAGAGCGGTTTCCAGAACTCTCGGCCTTGTCCTATGGACGGGCGAACCCTGTCACGTTTCAGTCTGATCTGTTTGTGCAAGAGCGGGCGCAGGTGCTCGCTTTGGCCGACGCCTGCCTGTCTAAGCTGACATTGCCGGGTCTGGTGACGACGTCGGTCGAGGAGATTCCCTGGATTACCAATTGGTGTGCGACTCGTGGGGTGACCTGTGTGGTGGAAGAAGAGGATTACCCCACGGCGATTGTTGAAGATCCGATTTGTTTTGTGCGCGTCGGCGAGGCATGAGCAGGATGCTGAAACCGTCTGCCCGCCGCGTGCTCGACACCCGTGAAGCGTCTCTCGTGAAGCGTGAAGCGTCAGAATCCGGAACGAGAGACGTTTCACGCTCGACGCTTCACGAACGACGACGTGTTAAGCATCCTGAGGAGAGTCCCCCCTTTGCTTGAGACGTGTGATCTCTCGTAGCTCTGGTGTGCCGAAATGGGTGTGCCGCAACCTGCTAGTGTAGTGATTCATGCTGTTCTTGTCTTATCCAGGGCGATCCTGGCCCGATTC
>CXWL01029774.1_pt1 | contig 13969 bp, 11 predicted proteins | sample 590931 | NCBI WGS metagenome assembly CXWL01 (sample SAMEA3498368, study PRJEB10139) | groundwater metagenome | biome: water well; material: biofilm material | place: Germany | collected 2015-04-27 | reverse complement strand
AGCGATCCTGCGGGTGGACCAGCTGGCACCAGCGCACCATACCCGAGAGGAAGGCGCTCGGCGGGTGGCCCGTGATCTCGGCGGCCTGCCCGGCGCAGAGCAGGCAGGCCTCGCCGCCGGCGGTGAGCTCGAGGACGATGCCGTGAAAGGTCTCCAGGAAGCCGCGCAGCCGGGCCTCGCGCAGCGCGACCTCGGCCTGGGCGCGGCGCAACGCGGTGACGTCGCGGATGATGTTGAGCACCCGCCGTTCGTCAAGGGCGACGACGCGGGCCTCGTAGGCGAGCAGCGTTCCGCGCACCTCCAGCTCGTATTCGAGCGTGATCTGTGGCGCTCCGCGCGCGATTTCGGCGAAGGCGCCGGCGAAGAGCTCGCCGACCGCCGGTGGCAGGATGTCGCGCTGGTTGCGGCCCAGGAACTCGCTCGGTGGGCGATAGAGGTCGAACCAGGGTGGGCAGTGGTACGACAGGAAGGTGCCGTCGAGGTCCTGGATGAACACCAGGTCGGGCAGGGCGCGCGTGATCGCGGCCAGCTGACGGTCGAGGTCGAAGAGCCTGGCCTCGCGGCGTTGGAGCGCATAGACCGTGGCACGCAAACGCGGCACGAGCAAGTCGAGGATGGCGATCAGCTCGTCGAGCCGCCAGTCGTCGGCGACCCGGCCGGCGTCGCCCTGGCGGCCAGTCACAGGTGCTCCGGTGGCCATCCAGGGGCCGGTTGGGTGCAGCACGAGGCCAGCTAGGTGGGCGAGAGCCTCGGCGCGCGCCTGGTGGCCGCGTGTTGCCTTGGCGCCGCAGTCGACCGCCAGGTGGCCCTGCAGAACACCCTCAGGCGAGACCACGGGGAGGATCAGCACATGGCCGTCGCCCTTCGTCGCTGGAACGTTGCTCTCGGACGCTGGGAGCGATTCGAGCCGGGTGAGCAGCTCTGCACAGACTGCTTCGTCGCCGGCAACTGCGGTCAAGGGGCCGAGTCGGGAGAGCGCGATCACCGCCGCGCGGGCGTGCATCAGCGATACCGCTTGACTGCAGACCTCGGCGATCAACTCGCTGGGCGATTCCCGGTAGACCACCGCTACCACAGCGCCGAGTAGGGACGAGAGCACGTCGGGCTGCGGGATCTCGCCGTCGCCGACGACAGCGCCGGCTCGCTCGAGGTCCGCGGCCAGCGTCGCCGGACGGGGCAGCTCTCCCTGCGCAGAGTGCTCGGCGGGCCAGACTTTGGAGTCCATGGCGATGGGCCAAGGCTAGCAGATGGAGGTCTCTGTGCCGCCCCGGCCTGGTCGGCCGCTCGCCTCCCGCAAATCCCCATGGAGGGCGATCAGCGCGCCCACTGCCTTGGCGGAATAGGGCTTCGGCAGGACATCGTCGAACGGCGTGCCGGCGAGCACGAAATCCGTGCCGCTCGACAGCACGATCGGCAGCTCGGGCCGCGCCGAGCGCAGCGCCGCCGCCAGCTCGGCGCCGTTCATCGTCGGCATCGCCATGTCGGTGACCACCAGGCGGTAGCGAGCTGGATCCTGGCGGAAGAGGGCCAGTGCCTCCTCGCCCGAGGTCACGGCTACCGCGGTCTGTCCGTGAATGGCGAGCAGCCGCACCAGCAGTCGGCCGATGGTGAGGTCGTCGTCGACGACCAGGACGACACCGTTCTCGCCGGCGGCCAGCGGCGGTGCCGACGCCGGGCCGGGGCCGCGCCGGGGCGCGCTATCGGCGTCGGCGAGGGGTAGCAGGAGACGTAGCGTGGAGCCCTTGCCGACCGCCGAGCTGACCCGGATGGCGCCGCCACGCTCGCTGATGATGCCGTGGACGACGCTCAGGCCGAGGCCGGTGCCTTCGCCGCGTGGCTTGGTGGTGAAGAAGGGCTCGAAGATGCGCGACTGCGTCGCGGCGTCCGTGCCGAGACCGTCATCCGTCACCGCCACCTCGGCGTAGCGGCCGGCAGCCAGATGGGGGTCGTCGGCGCCGACGGTGACGGCGTTGACCGCGAAGGACACGGTGCCGACGCGCTCGCCAATGGCCTGGGAGGCGTTGGTTCCGAGGTTCATCAGCACCTGGTGCAGCTGCGCCGGGATGATGCTCACGCGCGGCTGTTGATGCGCCTCGACCACCAGCTGGTGGCGCACCGGCAGCCCGGCGCGCAGCAGGGCCACCACTTCGCGCACCAAAGCGACGACATCCACGACCTCGGGCCGGCCGGCGTCCTGGCGCGAGAAGGCAAGGATGCGGCGCACCATGTCGCGAGCCCGGGTGGCTGCCGCCCGCAGGCCGTGGATCGACTCTTGGGCCTGGGCGTCGAGCCCGGGGCGCAGGGCGAGGAGCTCGGCGTGACCGAGGATCGCGGTGAGGACGTTGTTGAAGTCGTGGGCGATGCCGCCTGCCAGGGTGCCCAGGGCCTCGAGCCGGCGCGACTCGGCGAAGCGCTGCTGCAGGATGCGGTTCTGTTCCTCGGCGGCGAGCAGGCGGTCGCGCTCCTCGAGCAGGAGGCTCTGGCGCAGAATGGCGACTAGAATGACGCCGCCCATGCAGATCATCACCGCGCCGCGGACCGGCGGCAGGAGCAGGAGCCGGCTGCTGCCTGCGACCGCCGCCGCGGCGGCGATGACGAAGCCCAAAGGCAGGAGTCGCGACACGATGTCGTAGGCCCTGGCCAGCCGCCCTTGAACCTCGATACCGGCCGGGGCGAAGGTGGCGACGCCGACGGCGACCAGGAGCGCGCTGTAGGAGAACAGGAAGTTGAGCAGGGTGGCGTCACCGAGTCGGTTCTCGAGAGTCAGTTGGTTCCACGCCATCCACAGCACGCCCTGGCTGCCGACGCCCGCGATTAGGATCAGGTAACGCCAGCGCGGTCTTTCGCGTAGCTCGAGGAGCACCACGGCGAGGAGGGCCGTGGCGGTCAGCAGGGCGGTGGGATAGACGGCCAGCACGGCCAGGGTGACGCTGCCGAAATCTCCCTGCTCGGGAATGTAGAGGGCCAGCGACAGGGCGAGGACCGAGAGGCCGAAGCCGAGGCCGTCGAGCAGCACGGCGATGCGCCGGGGCTCCGACTGGCTGCGGGTGAGCGCCAGGGCGCCGACCGCGAGCAGCACCCCCATCGACGCAAAGAGGCCGTCCGATGGCCCAGGGAATGGGTTCCAGCCGACCGCCACCTGGAGGTCCCACAGCAGTTGGCCGCCGAACAGCGCGCCGAGGCCGGCGGCGAACCACCAACGGGCGCGCCGCAGCGTGCCGGTGGCGCGCCGCGCTGCCGAGATCGCCAGCGCGGCGGCGAAGCCGTAGGCCACCGTCCAATGGACGTTGTCGAACAGCCGCGCCCAGCTCGGCTTGGTCGCCAGCTCGGCGGCGGCGATGGCGACGGTAGTGAGCGCAAAGCCAACCAGCAGCCAACGGCGCTCACCGGCGGTCAGCAGGTGATCGGGTGATGCCGCGGTTCGTCGGCCGCGCAGGCGGCTGTTCGGATCCATCCTGGTTGCTCGAGCCCACCGCGCTGGCGGGTCGGCAGTCGTGTTCGGTGATGGTAGGGGCGACGCGTGCTGCAGGTCAAACGGCGACGCGGACGACGACCATGGTGAGGTCGTCGGCGAGCGGCTCGCCGGCGCGGAAGTCGTCGAGGGCGGTCTGCAGCCCGGCGAGGATGGCGGTGGCGGACGACTGTCCGGTCGCCAGACCGGTGAGGATGGTGCTCAGTCGCGCTTCGCCGATCTCGGCGCCGTCCCTGCCCCGAGTCTCGAGCGCGCCGTCGGAGACCAGCAGCCAGACGTCGCCCGGTGACAGGGGATGGCGGATCACTTCGAAGCGGGTCGGCAGTCGGGTGCCGAGCGGTGGTTGGCCGCCGGGCGGGCGGCGGCCGCCGCTGTTGTCGGCGCTGACGGCCGAGCTCGGACCAGTCCCTGAAGCGGCAACGAACCGCAGGGGTGCCGGATGCCCCGCGGACACCCAGCTGGCACGGGCCGCGGCGAGGTCGAACGTGGCGAGGCCGAGGCTCATCAGAAGGCGCTGCCCACCCGGCCTGGCGACCACCGTGCTCAGCCGCGCCAGCACCTCGGCAGGCGCGTCCGCGAGCTCATCGGCAAGCAGATGCAGGCCGGTCCGCACCCCGGCGAGGACCAGTCCGGAGGCCATGCCATGGCCGGCGACGTCGCCGATGGCGACGGTCAGTCGGCTGCCGTCGGGGAAATAGTCGAAATAGTCGCCGCCGACCTCGCTGGCCGGCAGGCAGACGGCGGCGATCTCGAGCCCCGGATGGGCAGGGGTCTGCTCCGGCAGCATGGCCAGCTGGATCGCGCGCGCGCGATCGAGCTCGTCGCGCATGCGCAGGCGGTCGCGCTCGCGGCCGGCCGCCTGTCCCCACGCGCCGAGGAACTCGCGGCGCAGGCGAGCGGTGATGGCGGCGCCGATCGCGGCGGCGATGAGCACGCTGATGCTGATGGCGACCAGCCCGCCGACGGACATCCGCGGCTCGTCCGCGCCAGTGGCGGCGGGATAGAGGTCGACAGCCAGCAGCCGCAGGGAATTGGCACCGATCGTCACGCCGGCCACCAACCAGGGCTCCACGGGACGCAGGCGCAACAGCAGGAGGGCGAGCGGCACCAGGGTGGTGGCGATGACGACGGCGAGCGGCTCTTCGGTCGCCAGCAGCGTCCACACCACGACTTCGAGGCACAGGGTGGCGAGCAGGCAGGTGCCGAACGCGCGACGGGTGACGATGCGCTGGCGCAGCCAGAACAGGGCGGCCAGGGCAGCGAGGCCGCCGGCGCCGGCGACACCCAGGTGGCGGTGCGCGCCGGCGAGGCCCGCGAGGAGGCTGGCGAAGGAAATGCCGCCGAAGACCACCCAGAGGAAGCGGGCGCGGCGATAGTTGAGTGCCTCGAAATGCCGGCGCTCCGCCTCGTCGGCAGCGAGCAGGGCGAGGTCCACGAGCTGGGGTGACTGCATCAGACGCCGAAGTCTACGGCGTCCAGGGCAGATGGTCGCAGCCTGCCAGAGGTCCTGACTTGGTGTCCAGCCGGGGACTTGTGTTTCGCGGACATGGGGTCTATAGTCCTCCTCCAGTGCAGGAAGACCTGATCGTCAGGTCTGTGCACTGAACGAGCGGCTGGCAGATGTCAGTGGCGCTCGAGAGGGTGGCGATACAAGACGGAGCGTTTCGTCCGCCACCGTCCGTCGGGCTCGCGAGAGTCTGATGCACAACACGTAGTCGGCACGCACGGCCTCGACCGGACTCCGATTACAAGACCACAAAAGTGGAGTAGGTAAGACCATGCGCATGACCGGTACCGTGAAGTGGTTCAACGACGCCAAGGGCTTCGGTTTCATCACCCCGTCCGACGGCCAGAAGGACCTGTTCGTCCATCACTCGGCGATCCGCGCTCAGGGCTTCAAGAGCCTGACCGAGGGCGAGCGGGTCGAGTTCGACGTCGTCCAGGGCCAGAAGGGCCCGGCGGCCGAGAACGTCGTCAAGCTCGGTTGAGTCGAAGGTAACCGAGATTTTCCTATACGGCCGGCAGCACCGCGAGGTGCTCCGGCCGTTTTTCTTTTTGGGTACCCCGGCTCGCCCGCGGTACCACGACCCGCGCGGGCGGCAGCGCCCGCCGCGAGCGGTCCCCGACGCGATATGCTCCGGCAGCGGATTCTGTCGGAAGCCAATTGGTTTGGCGCGGTGAGGCCGCAGAAAGTGGATTTCAGGCATGGCGTCAAAGCTGTTCGTCGGCAATCTCGACTTCAACACCACCAAGGATCAGGTGCAGGCACTGTTCGCGGAGGCCGGCACCATCCGTGATGTCTTCCTGCCGATGGACCGCGGCACCGGCCGGCCGCGCGGCTTCGCTTTCGTCGAGTACGAAACCGAAGAGGAGGCGACGGCCGCGATCGAGCGCTTCAATGGCTACGAGCTCGGAGGCCGCGCGCTGCGCGTCAACGTCGCCGCCGAGCGTCCGCCTGGCGGCGGTGGCTTCGGCCCGCCGCGTGGCGGCGGTGGCGGTGGTGGCGGTTACAGCAGCGGCGGCGGCGGTGGCTACGGCGGCGGCGGTGGCGGCGGCGGCTACGGTGGCGGCGGTGCCAAGCCGAAGGGCAGCCGGCGCAACATTCGCGCCAAGAAGCGCAGCCTCTGAGCTAGGAGGCCGCGCGCCAGGAATTGCGCTGCTGTATCGACGGCCGAAGGCCAGTGCGCGGAGCGCACGATCAGATGAGGACGCGGCCGCTTGACGGGCGGCGGTGGCGGGTCGACGGTCGACAGGGACGGCGATGGTAGGTTGCGCCCATGTCGAGCGATGCCGACCTCGCCGTCGCGGCCCGTCGCGGCTCGGCCGACGCCTTTCGTCGGCTGGTGGAGGCGTACCAGCGCCCGGTGTTCACGCTGCTCGCCCGCATGGTGCGTGACCGCGAGCTGGCCGAGGACCTTGCGCAGGAGGCGTTCGTCAAAGCCTATCGGGCCCTCGGCAGCTACGACCCCGGCCTGAAGTTCTCCAGTTGGCTGTTCAAGATCGCCCACAACACCGCGATCGACCATCTGCGCAAGAAGCCGCTCGCTACGGTGCCGCTGCAGGCCTCGCCCGACGACGACGATGGCGGCGACCTACTGGCGGTGCTCGCCGATCCCGATGCCGAGACGCCGGAGGGCTTCGCTCTGCGCGCCGACCTCGGACGCGCGCTCGAGCGGGCGCTCGCCACCCTGCGCACGGAGTATCGTGAGGTCATGGTGCTGCGCTTCCAGGAGGGCCTGGCGTACGAGGAGATTGCCGAGGTCCTTGCCCTGCCGTTGGGCACCGTCAAGACCTTCATCCACCGCGCGCGCAAGGAGCTGGCGCTGCGCATGACCGAGCTCGGCTTCGCACCGCCCGGGACTGGCCGGTCCGGTGGAGACGTCCTATGAGGGCTGTCGATGAGGCCTGTCACCGCGCCGGCGAAACCAGACGCGGAGCGCCCTCGTAGGGCCAGCACGGAGAGGAAGCCCACGTGATCCCCAACACTCCAGTCCCCGTCGCCGCCGAAGCCGGCCGCCGACACCTGCCGAGCGCCAGCGCTGACGACGCGCTGGTCGCCTGGTTGGCGACGGAGCTCGCGGGCAGCGAGCCCTTGCCGGCTGAGGCCGACGCCGCCGCCGAGGAAGCGCTCCGGCAGGCGTTCACGACCTTGCCTTGGCGCGACCCCAGCCCCGGCTTTGCCGCCCGCGTGATGCTTGCCGCCGAGCTGCGGCCAGCGGGGTTGCGGCGGGGTTGGTGGCAGTGGGCGGCGGTGGCCGCGGGTCTGGTGGGCTTTGGTCTCGCCCTGGCATTCGTCATGCCGGTGCTGGGCCCGCTGCTGACCACCCTCGACATCGGTGACCTGCTGGGCGCCGGTACCACCCTCACGGTGGCCCTTGGCACCTGGCTCGCCGACGGGCTGCGGATGTGGGAGGGCCTCTCCGCTCTGTCCCGTGGCTTGAGCGTCGTGCTCAGCACTCCGCTCGGCGTGCGGGCCGTCGTCCTCTCGTTGCTCGTCTGTCTCACCGCCCTGCGGCTGCTGACCCAGCTCGCGGGCTCGGAAAGGAGCGCCTCCCATGCGCCTGCGCGCATTGCCTAAGTTCTTTGCCGTCCTCGGATGCCTGCTGGCTGTCGGCCTTGCCGTTGCCGGTCACGCCGGCGAAGAGCCGGCGCCGCCGGCGACCTTCAGTGCCGCCGAGCTGTCGCTGCGCGAGGAGATCGAAGACCGCTTCGACATCCTGCTGCTGCGTTCGGGATTGGCTCTCGAGCCGCACGACGACATCGACGGCGTCGGCACCATCGAACTGGCGGCGGGCACTGTCGCCCTCGACGGCACGACCGTCAACGAGGCCACGCTGCGCTCGCGGATCGGCAAGGACGCCGATCTGGTCCTCGAGCTCTCGCGCCTCGGCGACACTCGTGGTCGCGCGCTCTTCTCGCGCGGCGCCGTGGGGGGCGACGCTGCCTCCACTGGCGGTGGCAGCGGGCTGCCGCTGGAGAATCCAGGCGACTGGGAACCAGCGCTGCCGACACCGCCGACGCCCCCCGATCTGCCGGGCTCGCCCGCCATGCCGACACCGCCACGGCCGCCGCATGGCCCCAAGGTGAGCTCCGACGCTCGGGTGTCGGTGGGCAGCCGGGTGACCGTTGGCGCCGACGAAGTGGCTGACGACGTGGTGGCGGTGGGCGGCAGCGTGGTGGTCGACGGCACGGTGCATGGCTCGGCGATCGCCATCGGCGGCGGTGTCACCGTCGACGGCAAGGTGACGGAGGACGTCGTCTCGGTGGGTGGCCGCGTCTCCCTCGGCCCGAACGCCGAGGTGCTCGGCAACGTCACCAGCGTCGGCGGCCGCGTGGTCCGCGACCCGGCGGCCAAGATCTACGGTCAGGTGAGCGAGGTCTCACTCGGCAGCGGCCTGTCGCTGGGCCTGCCGGGGCTGATTGCCAAGGCCAGCGAGGGCGACGAGCATCCGCTCGCCGAGCCGTTGGCCGACACCTTCGACTTCCTGTGGGCGGCCTTCAGCACTCTGGTCCTCCTGATGCTCTGCGTGCTGTGTCAGATTCTCGCCGGGCCGACGGTCGAGCGCATCGCCAACCAGCTGCGGCGCGACGTCTTCAAGTCGGCGCTCACTGGGCTGGTGGCGGCAATCCTCTTCCTGCCGTTGCTGTTCCTGGTGGTCCTGGTGCTGGCGGTGTCGGTGATCGGCATCCCGCTGCTGGTCCTGGTGCCGTTCGCCATTCTCGCGCTGGCGCTCGCCGCCCTGCTCGGCTACGCCGCGGCCGCGCAGTGCCTGGGTGAGTGGTTGCGCGACCGCTTCGGCTGGCAGGCGCGGATGACCCGGGCCTACTCGGCTCTGGCGATCGGTGTGCTGGCGATTCAGAGCGTCAGCCTGCTGGCCAAGCTGCTGGACATCCCCGGCGGCCCGCTCGAGCTGTTCTCGCTGCTGTTTGGCGTCGCGGGCTTCCTGTTCAAGCTCGGGGTGTGGATGACCGGCTTCGGCGCCGCGGTGCTGGTGCGCCCGGGCTTCACCCGTCGCCGTGCCGCGGTGCAGGCCTACGAGGCTCCGGCCTGGGTCCCACCGCCGAGTGACGTGTCGGTGCCGCCCGTGCCGGTGCTCGAGCCGGCGGCTCCGAGCAGCGAGCCGTCGACGACCACGGACACCCTACCCGGGACCGCTCCGGAAGGTACCAGCGACAAGAACTAGGCCTGGGAGTCTGCGCGCCAGGATCCATTCTGTTCCTGCCCTAGCGCAGACGCTCGGCCAGACGGCTGTTCCGGCGCTCGCCATCAGCGGTTCCCACCGCGATGGCGAGCGCCTTTTTCGTGCCCACCAGCACCACCAGCTTACGACCGCGGGTCACCGCGGTGTAGATCAGGTTGCGCTGCAGCATGACGAAATGCTGGGTGTGGACGGGCACCACCACGCAGGGGTACTCGCTGCCCTGCGCCTTGTGGATCGAGCAGGCGTAGGCCAGCACCAGCTCGTCGAGGGCGACCGGCTCGTAGATCACGCTCCTGCCGTCGAACACCACCTCGACGGTGTCTTCGTCGGTGTCAACGGCGCGCACGCGACCGATGTCGCCGTTGAACACCTCGAGGTCGTAGTTGTTGCGCACCTGCATGACCTTGTCGCCGACGCGCAGCTGGCCGAAGCGGCCGACGGGCGTCCCCTGCGGGTTCAGCAACTGCTGCAGGTCGACGTTCAGGTTGGTGGCGCCGAGCTCGCCGCGGCGCATCGGCGTCAGCACCTGCACGTCCTCGACGGGATCGAGGCCGAAGCGATTGGGGATGCGCTCGCCGACCAGCTCGCGGATGGTGGCGCGGACGTCGGCCGGCTCGCTGCGTTCGATGAAGAAGAAGTCAGCCAGCTCGCCCGGCCCAGGCGGGTCGAGGAAGGGCAGGTCGCCCCGGTTGATGCGATGGGCGTTGCTGATGATGCGGCTGGCGGCCGCCTGGCGAAACACCTGGCCGAGGCGCACCACGGGCACGACTCCCGACTCGATGAGGTCCGCGAGGACGCGCCCGGGGCCGACCGAGGGTAGCTGGTCGACGTCGCCAACGAGGACCAGTTGCGCCGTCGCCGGCACCGCCTTGCTGAGGTGGTAAGCGAGCAGCACGTCGAGCATCGACACCTCGTCGACCACCACGACGTCGGCCTCGAGGGGCTTCTCCTGGTTGCGGGTGAAGCTCCGGGTCTGCGGGTCGAACGCCAGCAGCCGGTGGAGAGTCTGCGCCTCGGCGCCAGTGGCCTCGGACAGCCGCTTCGCGGCGCGACCGGTGGGTGCGGCGAGCAATAGGCGGCGGCCCTTGCGGCCCAGGATCTCGACCACGCCCTTGATCAGGGTCGTCTTGCCGGTGCCAGGCCCGCCGGTGACCACCAACAGCTTGGCGCTGAGCGCCTGGGCAATCGCCTGCCGCTGCCCCTCGGCGAGCGCAATGCCGGCGCGTTGCTCGAACCAGGCAAGGGCACGTGGCACGTCGACGTCGAGGGGCGATGCCGGAGCGGCCAACAGGCCGCTCAGGCGCTCGGCGAGGCCGGCCTCGGCGGCGTGCAGGGCGGCGAGGAAGATGGCGCGCTCGCGCAACTGGCCCAGGGGGGTGGCGGCTGCCGGCAGCTCCTCGACGACCACGTCACCCGACATCTCGAGGTCGGCGAGCGCCGGCGGCACCAGCTCGGGGGCGACCTCGAGCAGGGCGGCGGCGTCGGCGAGGAGCTTGGACTGGGGCAGGAACAGGTGTCCGCGGTCGCCGGCCTGCGAGAGCACATAGAGGAGGCCGGCGCGGATGCGTGCCGGGGCGTCGGTGGGCAGGCCTAGGTTCCTGGCGATGCGGTCGGCGCTCTTGAAACCGATGCCCCAGATGTCCGTCGCCAGGCGGTAGGGGTCGGTGCGCACGACGTTGACCGCCTCGGCGCCATAGAGCTTCCAGATGCGGGTGGCGAAGGCGGTAGAGACGCCGTGGCTCTGGAGGAAGACCATGACGGTCTTGATCTCCTTCTGCGCCGTCCACGCCTCGCGGATGCGGGCGCTTCGCACCGGGCCGATACCGTCGACCTCGAGCAGGCGCGCCGGCTCCTGCTCGATGACGTCGAGGGTGGCGAGGCCAAAGCGGGTGACCAGGCGCTTGGCCAGCGAGCGGCCGATGCCGCGGACCAGCCCCGAGCCCAGGTAGCGCTCGATGCCGACCAGGCTGGCGGGAGCGACGCTGACGTAGGAGTCGACCTGCAGCTGCTCACCCCACTTGCGGTCGTTGACCAGTCGGCCGGTCAGGCGCAGGCTCTCGCCGGGTTGGACGCCGAGCAGGTTGCCGACAGCAGTGAGCGGCTCGCGGCGCCCGGCGACGATGACGCGGACGACGCTCCAGGCGTTCTCGTCGCTGCTGTAGACGATGCGCTCGAGGGTGCCCTCGACGGTCAGCGTGCGATCTCCGAGTGCCGGGCCATCTCCCCGGGCGGCGGCTGGCAGCGTCTCTTGCACCTCGCGCATGGTAGCGCCCCGCCGGTGGCGATGGGGTGTCGATGGCCCGATTGTGCCAGAATGACACGTTGTGACTCGAGATCCCCTCGTTATCGTTGTCGACGATGAAACCGGCTCGCGCGAGTCGATGGCGATCGCCATCGAGAAGGCCAACTTGCCGGTTCTCACCTTCGACGACGCCCGCAAAGCCCTCGACTACCTCGACCAGGCCGACAGCGTGCGGCTGGTCATCTGCGATCAGCGTATGCCGGGCATGGACGGCCTGGCTTTCCTGCAACAGGTCCGGCAGCGCAAGCTCGACCTGGCGGTGGTGCTGGTGACCGCCTACGGCTCGATCGAGTCGGCGGTCGAGGCCATGCGCGTCGGCGCTGACGACTACCTGACCAAGCCGGTCGACCTCTACGAGCTGCGCCGCCGGGTGCTCAACCTGCTCGAGAAGCGCAAGCTCGAGGAGGAGGTCACCACGCTCCGCCAGATGCTCGACAAGCGTTACGGCTTCGAGAGCATCATCGGCCATTCGGCGGCGATGGAGCATCTCTTCGAGCAGATGCGGCTGGTCGCGCCGACGCGTTCGAGCGTGCTCGTCATCGGCGAGAGCGGCACGGGCAAGGAGCTCGTCGCCAACGCCATCCACCGCAGCAGCCCGCGGCGTGACGAGCGGTTCCTGGCGATCAACTGCGGCGCGATCCCGAGCGACATCCTGGAGAGCGAGCTCTTTGGTCACGAGCGCGGGTCGTTCACCGGCGCCATTGGCCGCAAGATCGGCAAGTTCGAGCTGGCCCATCGCGGCACCCTCTTTCTCGACGAGATCAGCGAGCTCTATCCGGAGCTCCAGGTCAAGCTGCTGCGGGTGCTCGAGGAGCGGCGGATCATGCGCGTCGGCGGCAGCGACCTGCTGGAGGTCGACTTCCGGCTGATTGCGGCGACCAACCGCGACCTCGAGCGTGAGATCGCCGAGGGACGGTTCCGCGAGGATCTCTACTACCGCCTCAAGGTCGTCACGCTGCGCATTCCGCCCCTGCGCGAGCGTAGCGAGGACATTCCGCTGATCGCCGAGCACTACCTCAAGACCTTCTGCCAGGACCACGGCAAGGCGCCGAAGCAGCTCTCCGCGGCGACTGTGGCGGCGCTCCAGCGCTACACCTGGCCGGGCAACGTGCGCGAGCTCAAGAACGCACTCGAGTCGACGGTGGTCTTCCACCAGGGCGACCTCGTGCGGCCCGAGGACCTGCCGGTCGAGGTGCGACTGGCGAGCGGCATCGCCGCGCCGCCCTTGCTCACCGCCGGCGGCGGCTCGTTCGTAGCCGCGCCGTCGCCGCCGCCGATCGTGGCGCTGTCCGTGCCGGTCCCTGCCTCGGCAGCTGGCGCGCCGTCGCCGCCGGCGAGCACGCCGCAGACCATGGACGAGATCGAGCGCAAGGCGATCCTCGACATGCTCGCTCGCACCGGCGGTCGTCGCGCCGAGGCGGCGAAGCTCCTCGGCATCGGCCTGCGGACGCTGCAGCGCAAGCTCAAGGACTACAAGGACCAAGGGTACTGGCAGGAGTAGCGATCATGGAAGTGCCAGCGGAAGTGCTGATTCACAACGAGATCCTCGGGCTCAAGGGCGGGCGCGGGACGCTGATCCGGGTCTCCGCCGAGGGCTACTATGAGGTCAACATCCCGTTCGGGCAGAACGTCCACCGCGTGATGCTGCCGGTGCCGGGAACCGTGCTCATTTCGCGGGAGCCGGAAGCGGTCTTCGGCACCGGCGACGAGATCGAGCGCTAGCGCTGCGGTCCGAGGCCGGACTTGACCAAGCTCAGCGTCAACGTCAACAAGGTCGCCACCCTGCGCAACGCGCGGGGGGGGCAGGTGCCGAGTGTGGTCCGCGCGGCGCGCACGGCGATCGCTGCCGGCTGCCACGGCATCACCGTGCACCCGCGCCCTGACGAGCGCCACATCCGGCGCCAGGACGTGCGGGATCTGGCCGCCATGTTGCCGCGCGGGATCGAGCTCAACATCGAGGGCTACCCGTCCGCGGAGTACCTCGACCTGGTGACCGAAGTGAGGCCGGCGCAGGCGACCCTGGTGCCCGACCCGCCGGACGTGCTGACGTCGAACGCTGGGTGGGANNGCCGATCGTGTGGAGCTCTACACCGAGTCCTACGCCAAGGCGTTCCCCACCGGCGAACGCGAGGCAGTGTACGCGCGCTACCACGCGGCGGCACTGGCCGCGTCCGACGTGGGACTCGACTTGAATGCCGGCCACGATCTCGACCTCGACAACCTGCCGTTCCTGGCCGCCAACCTGCCCGGCCTCGCCGAGGTGTCGATCGGTCACGCGCTGATCAGCGACGCCCTGTGGATGGGCCTCGACGCGGCCGTGCGAGCTTACGTGGCGGCGCTCGGGCTGGCGCTTGATTCCGTGTAGGGGCGCGGCTCTGCCAGAAGCTCTGGCGCCCCAGATGCGACGAGGCTGCCAGTCGGGAGCGCCAACGGCGCGCCCCATGTGAGCCCAGGGCAACGCCCTGGGTGACTCGGACACTCCCACCACTTGAG
>CXWL01009598.1_pt1 | contig 13970 bp, 15 predicted proteins | sample 590931 | NCBI WGS metagenome assembly CXWL01 (sample SAMEA3498368, study PRJEB10139) | groundwater metagenome | biome: water well; material: biofilm material | place: Germany | collected 2015-04-27 | reverse complement strand
GATATTGCCCAGTCCGGGACGAGAAAAGAAGAATTGCTGGTGGATAAGGATCGTCTCAATAAGATGTGGATTCTACGCAAGGTGTTGAGTCCGCTCGGAACGATGGAAGCCATGGAGTTTCTGATGGACAAACTGCATGGCACCAAGACCAATCAGGAATTCCTGCAGTCGATGAATCGATGATATCCGGCTTGTATCTGGTTACTGGGACAGGGTACAGTGGCAGATCTTCGAATAGGCGAAGGCTGATGATTGTGACGTCGGGGGAGCGTGAATTATGAAGAAGGGTATCCATCCCGTGTATCGGGAAGTTGCAGTCCATTGTGCCTGCGGCAATAAATATAAGACCAGATCAACGGGCGGCGATATCAATGTCGATATCTGTTCGAACTGCCATCCCTTTTTCACGGGGACGCAGAAGATCATCGATACTGAAGGGCGCGTTGAACGATTCAAGAAGAAGTACGCGAAGAAAGACAAGTAGCTCGAGAAGAGGTCATACGAGGGACCCTGCTTCGCTGAGGGGCAGGGTCTCTTTGTTTTTGTGCGGCAAGCGGCTGAGGACGAATCGGCGGAAAACGGAACCATGGAAGCAGTCTTACTGAAAAAATGGGAAGTGCTGGCCACTCGTTATGATGAGTTGACGAATCAGCTCATGGACCCGTCTCTGATGAGCCAACCTTCGCAGCTACACAAAGTCAATAAGGAGCGGACGGATATCGAACCGGCAGCCAAGCTTCTTGCCAACTATCGAGACAACGCCAGGCAGTTGGAAGAAGCCGCTCAAATTCTTGCAGATCCCACGGCCGGGGCCGAGTTTTATAAGATGGCGATGGATGAGAGCACCGCGCTTGAACGCCAGCAGCACGAGATCGAACAGCAGGCCCAAGAGCTGCTCATTCCCAAAGACCCGCGAGATGAGAAGAGCCTGCTTCTCGAAATTCGCGCCGGAACCGGCGGTGATGAGGCGGCGCTCTTTGCCGGAGAATTATTCCGCATGTACAGCAAGTACGCAGAGATCAAAGGGTTCAAGGTGGATATGGTTGAGGCCACAGAAACCACGGGCGGAGGCTACAAGGGGGTTGTTGCATTGATCGAAGGCAAGGGCGCCTATAGCCATTTCAAATTCGAAGCCGGGGTCCACCGAGTACAGCGTGTTCCCGTCACCGAGGCCAGTGGCCGGATTCATACGTCGACCGTCACCGTCGCTGTGATGCCTGAGGTGGACGAGGTCGATGTCCACATTGATCCCATGGATCTCCGGATCGATACCTTTTGCTCCTCAGGCGCCGGAGGCCAGAGCGTCAATACGACAAAGTCGGCGGTGCGGATCACTCATATTCCGACCGGTGTGGTGGTGAGTTGCCAGGACGAACGGTCGCAGCTGAAGAATCGCACCAAGGCGATGCGGACTCTGCGGGCCAGAATCGTCGAGGCGGAGCGGGAGAGGCAGGACGCAGAAATCGCCCAGAACCGCAAGGCCCAGGTGGGTACGGGTGAGCGAAGCGAGAAGATTCGCACCTACAATTTTCCTCAGAACCGTGTAACGGATCATCGTGTCGGCGTGACCTTGCACAAGCTGGAACAGGTGCTCGAGGGCGACCTCGGTGAACTTGTTCAGGCCCTGAAGGCGCAGCGTCAGCAAGAAGTGGGGGCGGTTTGATATGGATGCGGTAGCTCTGCCCCCCCAATCGGCTGGACAGGCGACGCTAGGGGAGATGATTGCCGAGGCACGAGGGCTATTGGAACAGGCCGGTATTGAGAGCGCCGGGCAGGAAGCGTTCTGGATCGTGGAGCATGTGCTCCGGCTTCCTGTGCACCATATGGTGACCGATCGGGAACGACTGCTGTCTCCCGTCGAGCTGGCGGCCGCGAGGGGGCTGGTCAAGCGGCGGGTTGGTCGTGAGCCGTTGCAATATATTTTGGGAACCCAGGAGTTTTGTGGGTTGGAGTTTCATGTGAATCCGGCGGTACTTATCCCAAGGCCGGAGACTGAGCTACTAGTGGAGTATGTCGCGCAACGGATTTCTTCCGAGCGACAGGCCACTATCGTCGATGTCTGTACGGGATCAGGATGTATCGCTGTGGCGATTGCACGGAAAAGGCCTCATGCAAGGGTATTCGCAACTGACCTCTCGAACCCCTCGCTTACGGTCGCCAGGCAGAATGCCGTCTGCCATGCAGTAGGTGAACGCATCACATGGCTGGAAGGTGACCTGTTGGGAGCATTGGCGGGGCAGGGACTGGAGGGGCAGGTTGACCTCATCGTCTCAAATCCCCCCTATATTGCGGAGGCCGATTGGGTAACACTCCAGCCGGAAGTGCGACTGTTTGAGCCGAGGGGTGCGTTGGTAGCGGGACCCCAGGGGACGGAGTTGCACGAACGATTATTACACCAATCTGGTCGATACCTGTCTCCCGGCGGTGCACTAATTATGGAAATCGGCGCAGGTCAGGCCCGTGCGATGCGCCGGATTGTCGAGCAGACACCAGGGTACAAATTCCATCGACTGATCTACGACGAAGCAGGGCTTGAGCGTGTAGTAATTGTGGAGCGAGCCGGAGTATAGGCGATGGATCGTACAATCATCACCGGCGGAACGCCGCTTCGAGGAGAGGTCCAGATCAGCGGGGCAAAGAATGCTGCATTGCCGATCTTAGCTTCTACCATTCTCGGCGGCGGTGAGTGTGTGATTACCAATGTGCCTCGCGTGGTGGATGTTGTCACCATGGGCAAGTTGTTGGGCATCTTGGGGGCGAAGGTTCACTATGAGGGGAATCGCGCGGTCATCAATGCTGCGATGATCACGTCGACCCAGGCTCCGTACGATCTCGTGAAGACCATGCGGGCCTCTGTGCTCGTGCTGGGGCCGCTGTTGGCACGATGGGGGGAAGCTACGGTGTCGATGCCAGGCGGATGTGCAATTGGGTCACGGCCTGTCAATCTCCATCTTGCCGGACTCGCCAAAATGGGTGCGGAAGTGTCGATGGAACACGGGTATATTCACGCCAAAGCGAAGCGGTTGACCGGGGCGCAAATCTATTGCGATACGCCGACGGTCACTGGAACAGAAAATCTGATGATGGCTGCATCCCTCGCCCAGGGGACCACGGTCATTGAAAACGCCGCGAAGGAACCGGAGATTGTGGACCTCGCGAATTTTCTCGTAAAGCGAGGGGCTCGCATCGACGGTGCCGGGTCGGATGTCATTACGATTGAAGGTGTTCGTGAGTTGCATGGGAGCGATCACGACGTCATTCCGGATCGCATCGAAGCCGGCACGTATCTCGTGGCCGGGGCCATTACGCGGGGGGCGGTGATGATCGATCGATGCCGTTCGAATCATTTGGACGCTTTGCTGATGAAGCTGCGGGAAGCCGGGGTCGAGATGCAGGTGGAGAAGGANNCCTACCGATATGCAGGCACAGATGGTGGCCTTGATGACGGCCGCCGAGGGCACGAGCGTGATTNNTGGATCGTGGCTATGAACGGATGGAGGAGAAATTGCGTGGATTAGGTGCGACAATCGCCCGTCACAAAGAGGGTGCGGCTCTGGCTGAGACTCGCTGATATCATGCTGACGATTGCCTTGTCGAAAGGGAAAATGTTGGATCTCACGCTGGACGTTTTTCGCCGGGCTGGCTATGCCATGGGTAGCCTCTCCACCGAAAGCCGTCGGCTGGTGTTTCCCTGTTCGGAGATCGGCATGACCTTCCTGATCGTGCGGCCGACCGATGTGCCGACCTATGTTGAATATGGCGCAGCGGATGTCGGGATTGTCGGGAAAGACGTCTTGATGGAGCAGGATAGCGACGTCTATGAGCCATTGGATTTAGGGTTCGGAGCGTGTAGAATCGCCGTCGCTGCGCTCAAAGGGCAGGCTTCACGCGACCGGCTGTCCTCAAAAATTCGGGTGGCAACCAAGTATCCGAAGATTACTGAGCGGTATTTCAATCAGCGCGGCGTGCCGGTCGAAATTATCAAGTTATACGGTTCGATTGAACTGGCGCCGTTAGTTGGTCTCGCCGATCGGATCGTCGATCTGGTCGAAACCGGCAACACGCTGAAGGCGCATGACCTTGTCGAAGTGGAATGCATTGCGCAGTCCACGGCCCGGCTCATCGTGAATCGGGCGAGTTTGAAGCTGAAGCATGCGGTGGTGACAGAGCTGATCAAAAAGCTTAGGGCTGCGAGCAGCACCGCAGCGGGGTCTCGAACAGCTGCTCCACGCAAGTCTTTGCGCGGGGCCCGTCGAACGGTCAGAAAGACGCGTACATGAAGATTGTGGTCTCCACCGAGCGAGCCTTCCTCCCAGCACTCAAGAAAGTCGCGTCGCGTGCCCGCGTGCAGGGGGCTGCCGTGGAGAAGACGGTTAAGTCAATTCTACAGGCCGTGGAACGGGGCGGCGATAAAGCTGTCCTCCGCTATACGAAACAGTTCGACCGTGTTTCCATGAAGGACACGGGCTTGCGCGTCACCCCTGAAGAGATCAAAGAGGCCTACTTCCATATCCGGAAAGACGAGGGCGACGCCCTCCGGTTTGCGGCCAAGCGGATCACGTCATTCCACGAACGCCAGCGCATCAAGACTTGGATGTATCAGGACCACGAGGCGACGCTTGGGCAGGTGGTCACGCCGGTCGATGCAGTCGGGCTGTACGTGCCTGGCGGCAAGGCCGTTTATCCCTCGTCGGTTTTGATGTGTGCGATTCCGGCCAAGGTCGCGGGTGTTTCTCGCGTGGTGATGTGTACGCCGCCGCAAAAAGGCCCGATCAATCCCTATCTATTGGTCGCAGCCGATATTGCCGGCGTGACGGAGATCTATCGCGTCGGGGGCGTGCAAGCTGTCGGTGCGATGGCCTATGGGACCAAGACGATTCAACGCGTCGACAAAATCGTGGGCCCCGGCAATATTTATGTGGCGACAGCCAAGCGGCTTCTCTACGGCACCGTCGGGATCGATATGGTGGCAGGCCCGAGTGAACTGCTCGTCGTTGCGGATGGCGACGCCAAGCCGGCACATGTCGCGGCCGATTTGCTCTGCGAAGCGGAGCATGACGAAGACGCGCAGGTCTACCTCGTGACCACATCGGCTGAATTGGCGAAGGACGTGGTGCGGCTCATTGGCAGCCAGTTGAAAGGGCTGCAACGGGAAAAGATCGCGGCAAAGTCCATCGCGCGTCATTCGGTGGCCTTCGTGGTCGCCACGATGGACGAAGCCATTGATGTGGCCAACCAGATTGCCCCGGAACATTTGACTCTCTCGGTTGATGAGCCGTTTGACTATCTGGAGAAAGTCCGTCATGCGGGGGCGCTCTTCTTGGGCCGGTACACTCCCCCATCGGTCGCGGATTATGTCGCAGGCCCGAATCACGTCTTACCGACCGGCGGAACGGCGCGGTTCTTTTCGGCTCTGTCCGTCCACGATTACATCAAGGTGAGCAACATCGTGCATTACACGAAGGAGGAGCTGAGCAAGGTGAAAGATCATCTCGTTCGGTTGGCCCACATCGAAGGGTTTGACGCCCACGCGAAATCGGCCCAGAGCAGGTTCTCATGAAAAAGAACGGATTGGCACCCAGGCAGGCATCGATTCATCGTGCGACCAAAGAAACGGATATCTCTGTCGGATGGACGCTGGACGGCAGCGGGCAAGGAAAGATCGACACCGGGATTCGCTTCTTCGACCATATGCTGGAGCTATTGTCCAGGCACGGCTTCTTCGACCTGACCGTCCAAGCCAAGGGCGACATCGATATCGACGAACACCACACGGTGGAAGATGTCGGCATCGTCATGGGCAAGGCCTTACATCAGGCCTTGGGCGAGAAGGCGGGAATCAAGCGGTTTGGGTTTGCCTCGGCTCCGCTCGATGAAACGCTGGCGCAAGTCACAGTCGATCTTAGCGGCAGGCCGTATCTCGTCTACAACGTAGCCTTGCCGGATCGGAAGATCAAAGCTTTCGATCTTGGTCTCTTCGAAGACTTCTTCCAGGCCTTCGTCACCCACGGCGGGCTCAATCTCCACGTGAATCTCATGTACGGCCGCAATCCCCACCACATCATGGAAGCCATCTTCAAAGCCACGGCGAAAGCTCTCGATCAGGCGACGATGCTGGAAGAGCGATTGGCAGGGAAGGTGTTGTCGACGAAGGGGCTGTTGTAGCTGGCGTCTAATTAGCAAAGCCAAAGGGCTCAAGGGGGACAGGCCATATGAGTAGCTTGTCCCCCTTCTTAATTTGTGCACTGATGAGTGGCAGGATCATTCTGGTTGCGGTATTGTTACACCGTTATGAGACTTGAACGACATACATGATTGCGATCATTGACTACGGCATGGGCAATCTCCGCAGTGTTTTCAAAGCCTTTGAGGCGGTGGGGCATCAGGCGGTGGTGACGCGTGATCCGCGAGTGATCGGAAATGCAAGCCATGTGGTGTTGCCCGGGGTAGGAGCCTTTGGCGATTGCATAGCCAACGTCGAGCGCTATGGGTTGGCGGAACCGATACGCACAGCGATTCAATCGGGAAAACCATTTCTGGGAATCTGTTTGGGACTCCAATTGCTGTTTGAGGAAAGTGAGGAGTTTGGGACTCACAAGGGTCTCGGCATTATTTCCGGCAAGGTCAGACGATTTGCTCCAGACCAGGGGTTGAAGGTGCCGCATATGGGGTGGAATAACGTCACGACTGAGCGGCCCTGTCCCCTGTTCGAAGGGATTGCCAACGGGTCGTACTGGTATTTTGTGCATTCTTTTTATGTTGATCCCTCTGATAAGGCTGTTGCGGCAACCACGACGGATTATGGGACGACGTTTGTCTCGAGTATCTGGCATGACAATGTGGTGGCCTGTCAGTTCCATCCAGAAAAAAGTCAGGCTGTCGGGTTACAACTCATAAAGAATTTTGGATCATGGCATACGTAGCCGTAAGGGGTTAGGCGTGAGGTGATGACAATGCAAAACAAGACAACTTTTTCCTTACACCTAACGCCATACGCACTCATGCTGACGGTTCTTGTGCTGGCGGTTGCCGGCTGCAGCGGGTCGAAAGTGACCACAAAATCGTCAGCGGAATTGCCGCGCTATCAGATTCGCATCTTGGCGGTGGTACCGTTCACGACTCTCACGACACCACAAGTACGGGATGTCGCCGATCCAACCTTCTCGGTACCACCGGAGGTTAGCAGGTCCGATATGGCGATTGCGGTGCCGCCGAATATCCCACAGCCTCTCAGGCAAACAGTGACAGTACCGACCGGCGCCGGGGACATTGTCACGCAGTTACTATGGAGCCGGTTGAAGGCGAGGAAGGGCATCACCGTGCTTTCGCCGGGTGAGGCAGCAATAGCGCTAGCCTCTCAGGCGCCGTCGCAACATTCCGCCGGTCAGTCACCGGCGATGATGGTGGCAAAACGGCTCAAGGCGGATGCCTCCCTGATAGGCCAAGTGTTGGTGTACCAGGAACGAGTCGGAGGCCGCTTCGGCGCCAGCCCTGCGGCAACAGTGGGTTTTGAAGCTAAACTCATTGCCGCTGATGGGCAAGTCCTGTGGGAAGGGAATTACTATGAGAAACAACGGCCGATGAATGAAGATGTGATGGGGTTTATCCAACGTAGGGGCATGTTCGTCACGGCGGAAGAGCTAGCGGCGTATGGAGTCGAGCATATGCTTCGCGAGTTTCCGTTTGGAACGGTTGTGGAACATTGAGAGGAAGTGGTTCTTTGTATGCTCGTAATTCCCGCGATTGATTTAAAAGATGGCCGCTGTGTGCGGTTACGCCAGGGGGACATGGCGGCTGAAACGGTCTACTCCGACGACGTGCCGGCTGTCGCGAGGCAATGGCAGCAAGGCGGCGCGACATTGATCCATGTGGTGGACTTGAATGGGGCCGTGGAGGGAGAACCGCGCAATCTTCCCCAGATCGAGGCGATCATTCGCACCGTGAGCCTAAAGATACAGGTTGGGGGAGGGATACGGTCGATCGAGACGGTGCGTCGCTATCTCGGGGCGGGCGTGGCTAGGGTGGTGCTCGGCACTGCGGCATTGACAGATCGGTCTTTCTTGGAAAAGGCTTGTCAGGAATTCCCCCGACAGATTTTGTTGGGACTGGATGCGCGAGATGGAAAGGTGGCGGTCAAGGGTTGGACCTCTGTTTCGGAGACGAAAGCGACAGATCTGCTCAAGGAGTTGGCAGGCTATGCCTTGGGCGCCGTGATCTATACGGATATTGCCCGCGATGGTATGTTGGGTGGGCCGAATCTGTTGGCGTTGCGGGAAGTGGTGGAATTGTCGTCCTTCCCCGTGATCGCCTCCGGCGGTATTTCCCGGGTCGAGGATCTGCGGGCCGTGCAAGCGCTTGGCCCTAGAGTTGAAGGTGCAATCGTGGGGAAAGCCCTCTACGATGGCAAATTAGATTATCGGGCCGCTCTTGCAGCCCTCCACGCCTCACCCCTAACGGTTTAAGCATGTTGACCAAACGCATTATCCCCTGCCTGGATGTCAAAGACGGTCGCGTCGTCAAAGGCGTGAGCTTTGTGAATTTGCGCGATGCGGGCGATCCGGTCGAAGTGGCCACGGTCTACGATCGCGAAGGAGCCGATGAGCTCTGTTTCCTGGACATCACCGCCTCTCATGAGAACCGTAAGACCATCATCGACGTGGTTGAGCAGACGGCGGCGCGGGTGTTCATGCCGTTGACCGTCGGCGGGGGAGTGAGAACGATCGAGGACATTCGGGCGCTGTTGAACGCAGGCGCGGACAAGGTGAGCATCAATACGGCGGCGGTCCAACGGCCTGAATTTGTGAAGGAAGCGGCAGAGCGATTCGGGACACAATGTATCGTCGTGGCGATCGATGCCAAGTGTCGTGCTACGCCGGCAACAGGATGGGAAGTGTTCACCCACGGTGGCCGCAAGTCGACCGGTCTCGATGTCGTCGAATGGGCGAAGGCGATGGCGCAGTATGGGGCAGGTGAGATATTACTCACGAGTATGGATCAAGATGGACAACAGCAGGGTTATGACCTTGCGTTGACTGCTACCGTGTCAGAGGCTGTGTCAATTCCGGTGATTGCGTCGGGCGGTGTGGGGAATTTGGACCACCTCTATGACGGATTCGTCAGGGGCAAGGCCGATGCGGTGCTGGCCGCGTCTATTTTTCATTTTCGAACGCACACGATTCAGGAGGCGAAAGCCTATCTTCGTCAGAAGGGAGTGGCGGTTCGATAATGGATATGGGGCGATTGAAATTCGATGCGCAGGGGCTGATTCCGGCGGTCGTGCAGGATTGGCAGGACGGCACAGTTCTGATGGTGGCCTTCATGAACCAGGAGGCATTACAAAAGACCATCGAGACGAAGTCCGTGCATTTCTGGAGCCGGTCGCGCCAGACGCTATGGGAAAAGGGTGAGACCTCCGGGCACAGGCTGCAGCTCAAGGACCTGTTTTTAGATTGTGACGGCGATGCCCTCCTCGTGAAGGTCGAGCCGGTCGGCCCGACATGCCACACGGGGGAGCGGGCCTGTTTCTTTTCGCGTCTGGACTCACCGGAAACGAAGACATCCGATTCCTGGGGTGGAATTCTCGAACGCCTCTACCAGACGATCCAAGAGCGGAAGCGTCAGCCATCGGGTGAGTCCTACACATCCAAATTGCTGGAAGGCGGGGTTGATCGTATTTTGAAGAAAGTCGTCGAGGAAGCCGGCGAGGTGGCAATTGCTGGAAAGGGTGGAAAGAAGGACGAAATCGTGTATGAAACGGCGGACCTGTTATTCCATACCTTGGTGGCGTTGGGGTACCACGGCATCACACCTCAAGAGGTCTATCAGGAGCTGGCGACTCGGTTTGGAAAGTCGGGCTTGAGAAAGGGAAGCAGCTCATGAGCGAGTGCCTCTTTTGCAAAATCGTCGCGAGAACCATTCCGGCGGCGCTCGTCTATGAAGACGACCTGGTGGTCGCGTTCGACGATATCAATCCCCAGGCGCCGACTCATACGCTTGTTATCCCCCGGAAACATGTGACGTCGGTTGCAGACTTGCAAGATTCGGATGTCGGATTGCTCGGACATTTGATGCTTGCCGGCAACAAGATCGCGAAACTAAAGGGAGTTACCGATGCCGGGTACCGATTTGTCATCAATACCGGTGCACATGGTGGGCAGAGCGTGTTTCACCTTCATCTCCATGTTTTNNACCGGTCTATTTTACGACCACTTACATTTATCTTTCTCGCCGATGCCTGGTGGGGAAATAGGAGCCGCGACTCCCGTGGGCCGAGGTCTGATTTCCGAAGATGTGATCAACCAAGTCAAGGATCGGGTCGATATTGCCGAGGTGGTCGGACATCACGTGAGCCTGAGCAAGGCCGGTCAGAATCTCAAGGGGCTATGTCCGTTTCATCAGGAAAAATCCCCTTCGTTTACCGTCAATTCTTCCAAACAAATTTTTCATTGTTTCGGTTGCGGAGCCGGCGGCAACGTATTTACATTTTTGACTCGCATTACCGGGACAAGTTTTCCGGAAGTGGTGCGCGATCTTGGCCGAAAAGTGGGAATCGAAATACAGGAATCTGCGGGTCAGTCCGGCCCTCTCGCCGCGCAGACCGCTCGGGTCGAGTCCTTGAATCAGGCGGTGGTGGGGTGGTTCAGGCAGAATCTCAATGATCCCAAGCTTGGAGAAGAAGCGCGCACGTATCTGGCAGGGCGAGGCATGACCGATGCGACGCTGGAGCGGTTTGCAGTTGGGTTTGTTCAGAACGAGTGGGATGGATTGAGCAAAGCCTTGATGAAGCAAGGCTTCACCGCTGCTGAGTTAGCGATGGCCGGGCTGACGGTAGCGCGCGAGCATGCGTCAGGATCCTACGATCGTTTTCGCGGCCGTGTGATGTTTCCCATCACGGACTTGCGTAAGAGGGTTGTCGGTTTTGGCGGGCGTATCCTCGGTGAGGGGACTCCAAAGTATCTGAACTCTCCGGATACTCCCTTGTTCAAGAAGGGGCAGACGCTCTACGCGTTGGATCTGGCGCGGGAAGCGGTGGCTCGGCTGAAGACTGTGATTGTGGTGGAAGGGTATTTTGACGCGGTCGCGCTTCATCAAGCCGGGTTGACCCACACGGTCGCAACGTTGGGGACGGCCCTGACGGCAGAGCATATTCAGGTGTTGAGGCGGTTCGCTTCGAAGGTCGTGCTGTTATTCGATCCGGATCAGGCTGGGGTCCGTGCCGCGTTGAGAGGGCTCGATCTGTTCGTGAATAGCGGGCTCGGTGTGAAAGTCGTCACGTTGCCGGATGGAGACGACCCCGATACCTATGTACGGAAGCAAGGGCCGGAGGCCTTCGCGCGTTTGGAAGAGCAGGCTCCGAGCCTCTTGGATTTTGCCCTTGAGCATCGTTTGAGCACCGCGGAGTCCAGTACGATCGAAGGGCGTATCCGCAGTGTGGACGATGTGTTGAGGATTTTGCAAAAGAGCGAGCATCCGATCGAACGAGAAGAACGGATTCGCGTGGTCGCCGAACGACTGGGGATTAGCCAGCAACGATTAATCGAGCGGTATCCGGCGTTGGTACAGTCGGAAGGACATCGTCCGGCGCCTGTTCAATCGGCCGATCCCACACCGGCGATGTTCAAGGGGGTGAGCGAAGAGCGGGATCTGGCGTATTTGCTGCTGCATGGGCACCTGACGCCCGCCGATGTGCGACGGCTGACGCCCGAGGCCTTCTCCGTTCCGGCCTGCCGGTCCCTCGTAGAGTCGGCACTCAATCATCTCGATCGAGACGGCCGAGTCGGGCTCAGATCCTTGTTGGATGCGGTGGTCAATCATCCGGACTGCGGGTCGTTGGCGACCGAGCTCTCCATGAGGGAAGACCATTTCGACGATGTGAAGGCCCACGTCGCGGGCTGTTTAGAGACGTTGGATCGGAAACGAGCCGAAGCCGTATTTCGAAGTCTGATCGGGCAGCTCAAAGCCGCAGAACGTGAAGGCCGTGCGGAGGATGCGCGGCGGCTGAACACACAAGTGAATGAACTGCGAATGCAAAAGTCGGGGCGGCCCTCTACCGGGATGTTGTCCTTAGTGAAGGAGTAGTTATGGCGAAACCAGAGTTGCTCGGCGAAGTAAAGAAGCTGATCTCGATGGGGAAAGAGAAGGGCTTTTTGACGTACGACGAGCTGAACAGCACGTTACCCGCGGAAGTCGTATCCTCCGAGCAGTTCGGCAGCATCATGACGATGTTCGGCGAAATGGACATCGAGATTGTCGATGCGCCCGAGGGGGAACGGATCAGGAAAGCCCAGGACACTGAAGAGGCCAGCGAGGATGCCGAGGACGCCGAGGTCGAAGCCGGTGCGGGAGAGGAGACTGAGAAAGAGGAGAAAGAAGAGAAAGAGGAGAAGGAGATCGATTTAACTCCCGGCGCACTCAGCCGGACCGATGATCCGGTTCGGCTCTACCTTAAAGAAATGGGGAGTGTGGCGCTGTTGAGTCGTGAGGGAGAGATCGAGATCGCGAAACGTATTGAAGAAGGAAAGAGGGACATCGCTTCGGTCATCTATGGGATGCCGATGACGATCGAGTTTGTCCTCGCATTGTACGATCAGCTCAAGAACGGGACCATCGACGTGCGTGAGATCGTCCCGATCGTCGAGACTGAAGAGGAGTTTGAGGAAGAACAAATTCAGCGGGATTATGAAGAGCTTCGGGTCAAGACGCTCGAAGGGCTGAACTCCGTCCGGAAAATTTCGACCTCGCTTAAGAGCCTCTATGAAGTCGCCCGGCATGCCGACAATGACCCAACAAAACAGAAGAAGATTAAGAAACAGATCGATACGATTCGCGATCAGGTCGTGGAGAAGATGGAGTCCGTCAACCTCCATGGTGTGCTGAAAGATCGGATGGTGCAGCGTGTGCGCGAGCTGGCGATTCAGATCCGGACATCGGAGCGGGAGATCGTCAGCTGCCAGCGGCGGCTTGGGATCAGCGGTGAGGCCGGTGGTGAGGCTCTCAAGAGGCTCTGCCGCACAAGGAAAGACTTCCTCGCCGTCAAACGCAAAACGAGCTGCTCGGAGGATGCCCTCACCGAGATAAAAAAAGTCTACCAGGCTGCGAAGGGCCGAATTCGACAACTCGAGACCGAAGAGGCCCTCGTATCAGCGGAAGAGATTAAAGATGCGGTCAAGCATCTGGATGTGGCGGAGGATAAGGTCAAGCGTGGGAAAGCCGAGCTGGTCGAGGCGAATCTTCGTCTCGTCGTCAGTATCGCCAAGAAGTATACGAACCGCGGTCTCCAGTTCCTCGACTTGATCCAGGAAGGTAATATCGGCCTGATGAAGGCCGTGGATAAATTCGAGTACAAGCGAGGCTACAAGTTCAGTACCTATGCCACCTGGTGGATCCGCCAGGCGATTACCCGTGCGATCGCCGATCAAGCCCGGACAATCCGTATTCCCGTGCATATGATCGAGACGATCAACAAGCTGATTCGAACCTCCCGCCATCTGGTTCAGAAACTCGGACGCGAGCCGACGCCGGAGGAAATTGCCGAGCGCATGGATCTGCCGCTCGACAAGGTGCGGAAAATTTTAAAAATCGCACGCGAGCCGATTTCTCTCGAGACCCCGATCGGTGAAGAAGAAGACAGCCATTTGGGCGACTTTATTGAGGATAAAAAGGCGGTGTCTCCTCTGGAGNNTTTGGCATCGGCGAAGCCACCGACCATACCCTCGAAGAGGTCGGTCAGGATTTCGAAGTGACCAGAGAACGTATCCGGCAGATCGAAGCCAAGGCTCTGCGCAAGCTACGTCATCCGAGCAGGAGCAAGAAACTACGCAGCTTCGTGGAGAGTCTGTGATGCGTCATGGAACGGTTCGGTCGTGATTTGACTCCCCTCTCTGGGCAGCCTAAAATTGGCTGTTCGGGTCTGCGGGTCAGGCACGCGAGAGTCATCCGCCTGATCGGGCCCATAGCTCAGGTGGTTAGAG
>CXWL01117882.1_pt1 | contig 13971 bp, 13 predicted proteins | sample 590931 | NCBI WGS metagenome assembly CXWL01 (sample SAMEA3498368, study PRJEB10139) | groundwater metagenome | biome: water well; material: biofilm material | place: Germany | collected 2015-04-27 | reverse complement strand
CGCTGGCGCGGGAAGTCGTTTCTGCCAATGGCAGGAACGACGGTCTGAAGGCCAGGGTTACTTTTTGTTTTTGCCGGCGGCGGGCATCACCTGGGCCGTGGCCTTTTCGATCTGCGCTTCCACCGTTTGCACGGCCTGGCGCGTCGCCTGCGTCACCTGCTCGTAACCCTGGAACGCGTTGTCGATCGCCTTCTTGATGATTTCCACCGCATTCTCGGAACCGGGCTTGACGTTTTGCGTGACGTCGTAGATCAGCGCCGTCAGCGCGCTTTTCGCCTCGGCGATGTGGGCGTCGGCCGCCTGCGTGAATTCGTTGCGGATGTCGTCGATGATGACCTTCATCTGGTCGGTGTATTCCACCGCGCCGTCCATGCCCGGCTTGGCGTGGGCGGCAACGGCCGCCATCGCCGCCTTCGGATCCTTGGCCTGGCTGATTTCCTTGCCGGCCGCCATCGAGCCTTCGACCGAATTTTTTGCGGTCGCCATATTCAGTGCGACAACTTGCTCGACGCCTTGCACCGCCTTGCTGGTGAGGGCGTTGAACGTCATCATCTGGAGTTCGAAAAGTGTCTTGGTGGCGGATGCAAATTGTTCGGGATTCGTAAACATTAACTTCTCCTCGGTTGAATTGGATGCTACGGACGGCCTTCCTGAATCTCCCCACTTGTTGTTGTATTATTTACCCGCTACTAACTTTTCGCAATGGCTATCTTGATAGGGGCCGCTGGCTTTTTCCCAACCGTGCCCGAGCGAGACCTGGGCGCAAAACTGCTTGCCGTCGACCTTGCTGCGCCATTTGAACCACGGCGCCGGCGCGGCAGCCAGGGCGCCGCAGAGACCGGCTATCAACATGCCCACAACGATTGTGTTAAATCTCTTCATAGGCCGAGCATAGCCTGTTGGCGCTGATAGTCAAGGCGCGCGCGCCTCATGGCGCCGCCGGCATGGATGGCGCCACCACCGGCAGCAGCAGGGTGAAGCGGGCGCCTTCGCCCGGCGCGCTGCGCAGGTCGATCCGTCCGCCGAGGATGTTGGTGACGAGGTTGTGGGCCACGTGCAGCCCCAGCCCGGAACGGCCGGCGCCCATCCGCGTGGTGTAGAACGGGTCGTAGACATGGGCCTGCACCTCGGGCGCCATGCCGGCGCCGTTATCATCGACCGTGACGGCCAGCAGCTCGCGCGTGCGCATGGCGGCGCCGATCCGCACCACGCCGCCGCCGTCCGGAAACGCATGCGCCAGGCAATTTTCGAACAGCTCGGTGACCACCTGCGACAGCGGCCCGGGATAGCTGTCCATCGCCAGGTCCGGCGCGAGCGCGAGTTCGACCTTCACGCGCGAGCCCTTGGCGGCGACCCGCAGCGGCGCGGCCAGGTCCGACAGCAGGTCGGTGAGCGAAAAGGCGCGTCGCTCCAGGCTGGCATGGTCGACCGCGATCTGCTTGAAGCCGGCGACCAGGCTGGCGGCGCGCTTGAGATTGCGCGTCAGCAATTCGCCGGCCTCGCGCGCATCGGCGAGGTACTTTTCCAGTTCCGAGCGGCGCAGGCCGTCGGCGACGCCGGCGGCGATGACGCGGGTGCGTTCGGCCAGCGAGGTCGCCACCACCAGGCTGTTGCCGATCGGCGTATTCAGTTCGTGCGCGACGCCGGCCACCAGCGCGCCCAAAGCGGCCATCTTGTCGCGCCGCACCAGTTCATCCTGCGCCAGCGACAGGGTGCCGAGCGCGCTGGTCAGCTCGCGGTTGACATGGTCGGCGCGCTCCATCGCGCGCGTCATCTCGCTAGTGCGCGCCGCCACCAGTTCCTCGAGGTGCTCGCGGTGCAGCGCCAGTTCGCGCTCGCGGCGGGTGCGTTCGATGGCGATGCCGGCCAGGTGGGAGGCTACTTCGATCAGGTGCATATCGTCTTCGGTGGGGCTGCGCACCTCGCGGTAATACATGGCGAACGAACCGAGCACATGCTCCTTGTCCGGCGAGATGGGCGTCGACCAGCAGGCGCGCAGCCCGTGCGGCGCCACCAGCGCCTTGTAAGGCTGCCAGAGCGGATCGGTCTCGATGTCGGGCACGATCACGATCTCGTTGCGGAACATGGAAGATCCGCAGGAGCCGGCCGCGGGACCGATGCGCACCCCGTTCAGCGCCGCCATGTAGGAGGGCGGCAGGCTGGGGCCGGAGGCCGGGCGCACGGTGATGCCGTCCTCGTCGAGCAGCAGCACGGAGCACAGCACGCCGTCGGACTGGCCTTCGATCACGTGCATCAGGTTGTCGAAGATGTCCTCGAGCGGCGCGCCGCGCGCCACCAGTTCGAGCACGCGCGCCTGGCCGTCGCGCAGCTGCTCGGCGCGGATGCGACGGGAGATGTCGACGAAGCGCACATGCAGCAGGCGCTGGCCCGGAATCGGAACGCGGATCAGCAGCATCTCGCACGGCGCGGAGCCGCCGCCGGCCCGGAAGAGCGACATGGTGAACAGTGTGCTGTCGCCCTTGAAGGCGCGCGCCACGAACGGGCGCAGCAGGTCAGCCGCGGCCTGCCCGTCCGGCTGCGTCGGCAGGCACAGGTCCGCCAGTGTCATGCCGAGCAGTTGCTCGCGCGTCAGTCCCGCAAAGGCTTCCGCCCGTTCATTGACGTCGACCAGCAGGCCGCTGTCGAGATCGAGCAGGGCGCTCGAATCGGGCGACTGTAACAGCATCGCGTGATAATTCACCTGCAGCGTGTCGAGGTTCATCGTGGCGTCTCCGCCGCCAGTGTAGTCCAAAGGCGGCGCGGATTCAGGCCGAAGGATATCCCTCGGCGGCCAGCTTGTCGCGCACGGCGGCGCTGTCGGCGCTGGTGTCGATGACGGCGCTGCGCGCGGCGATGTCGACCTCGACCTTGGCGGCCGGATCGAGTTCGTGAATGGCGTCGGTGATGGCGCGGACGCAATGGCCACAGCTGATGGCGGGAATGCTGAGCGTTAGCATGGGCGGCTCCGGTGGATGGTTGGCAAGATGATCTTTCGACACACTGTACAACATCGTTGCAAATCCTGCGCGCATGACAAAACGCCGCATTCCTTTTGCAAGGACTGCGGCGTTTTGCGGCTGTCTATCCGGTAGTGGTGCCCACGGAGGGACTCGAACCCCCACACCCTAAGGCACATGGACCTGAACCATGCGCGTCTACCAATTCCGCCACGTGGGCACTGATGCTGCTACTACGTTACTGCTACAACCAAAACAAACTGCTTGAAACTAAAACGCCGCAATCTTAAAACGATCACGGCGCAATGGTGATGCTTGCGGAAATAAATCCGGTAGTGGTGCCCACGGAGGGACTCGAACCCCCACACCCGAAGGCACATGGACCTGAACCATGCGCGTCTACCAATTCCGCCACGTGGGCAATTTTACTAATCAGCGTTACCGCCGACTTCTGCTATCATACTAGCCTTCGGAGTTTTGCGCCAGACTAACTTTCGTTACCCTGAGTGCCATTCCTGCTGCTAATACTCTGCTTTCTTCCGTGCCAGCTTACTGCCGCCGCGAAAGACCGAAATTATAGCGGAACAATTTGAAATGTCAAAGCTCCGCCCCAAGTATTTTCAAGGCACGGCGCGTTAGGCGAATCATGGTGTCCTCCGTTACACTACGCGTACCGACGTGTCAATCAAACCCCCGTGTCAGTCATCCGGACGGCACTGTCAAAAACAATTATTGAAAACGATTTGAACCAACCTACTCATACCATTCCCAGCCGCGAGGATATTCTCGGCATTTTCCGCGATGCACAGTCCCCGCTTGACGCAGAAGCCCTGGCACGCGCCCTGAAGGTCGATCCTGACGCGGTGGGGGTGCTGTCGCGCCGCCTGAACGCGATGGAACGCGACGGCCAGATCCTCTCCGACAAGGCCGGCCACTTTTCGTTGGCCGACCATTCCGGCTTCGTCGCCGGCAAGGTCAGCGCGCACCGCGACGGCTTCGGCTTCGTCGTGCCGGACCAGCCGGGCGAGGACCTGTTCCTGTCCGATAAAGAGATGCAGAAAGTGCTGCACGGCGACCGCGTGCTGGCGAAGATCACCGGTACCGACCGCCGCGGCCGCCTGGAAGGCACGATCGTCGAAGTCACGACGCGCGCCAACACCCACGTGATCGGGCGCCTGCTCAACGAAAACGGCGTGTGGCTGATCGCCCCTGAAGACAAGCGCATCGGCCAGGACGTGCTGGTGTCCGGTTCGCCGGGCAAGGCCAAGGCCGGCCAGATCGTCAGCGTCGAACTGCTCGAGCAGCCGTCGCGCTTCAAGCAGCCGACCGGCCGCGTGGTCGAAGTGCTGGGCGACCTTGACGACCCTGGCATGGAAATCGAAATCGCCGTGCGCAAGTTCGGCGTGCCGCACATCTTCTCCGACGCGGCGCTGAAGTCCGCCGCCAGGCTGCCGGCCGAAGTGCGCGACGCCGACCTGGAAGACCGGGTCGACCTGCGCGACGTGCCGCTGGTGACCATCGACGGCGAAGACGCGCGCGACTTCGACGACGCGGTGTATTGCGAGCCGGTCCAGATCGGTGGCGAAAACTGCTTCCGCCTGCTGGTGGCGATCGCCGACGTCAGCCATTACGTCAAGCCGAACGATGCCCTCGACGCCGACGCGCTCGAGCGCAGCACCTCGGTGTATTTCCCGCGCCGCGTGATTCCGATGCTGCCGGAAAAGCTGTCGAACGGCCTGTGCTCGCTGAACCCGGCGGTCGACCGCCTGACGCTGGTATGCGACATGGTCGTTTCGTCGATCGGCGAAGTGACCGCCTACCAGTTCTATCCGGCCGTGATCCACTCGGCCGCGCGCCTGACCTACAACGAAGTGGCCGACATCCTCGGCAACACCGCCGGTCCCGAGGCGGCGCGCCGTCCGGCCATCGTGCCGCACCTGCTGAACCTGAACGACGTCTATCACGCGCTGAACAAGGCGCGCCACGTGCGCGGCGCGATCGACTTCGAGACCACCGAAACCTACATCGTCTGCAACGCGCTGGGCAAGATCGAGAAGATCATCCCGCGCACCCGCAACGACGCCCACAAGCTGATCGAAGAGTGCATGCTGTCGGCCAACGTCTGCGCCGCCGACCTGCTGATCCGCAACAAGCATCCGGGCACCTACCGCATCCACGCCTCGCCGACCGAAGAGAAGCTGACGCAAGTGCGCAACTTCCTCAAGCAGGTCGGCCTGAACTTGCTGGGCGGCGACAAGCCGAGCGCCAACGACTACGCCGTGCTGATGAAGCAGGTCAAGGAGCGTCCGGACGCGCAACTGCTGCAAACCATGCTGCTGCGCTCGATGCAGCAGGCGGTCTACAGCCCGGACAACATCGGCCACTTCGGCCTGGCGTACGAGGCGTATGCCCACTTCACCAGCCCGATCCGCCGCTATCCGGACTTGCTGACGCACCGCGCGATCAAGGCGATCCTGCTCGGCAAGAAGTACGAGCCGAAAGGCATCGACCTGTCCGGCCTGAACGCCACGGTGTCGAACGCGACGCGCAAGAAGCAGGCCAAGGAAAAGGCGCAGGGCACGCTGAAGAACGAGAAAGACCTGACCATCTGGGACGCCCTCGGCGTGCACTGCTCGGCCAACGAGCGGCGTGCCGATGAAGCCTCGCGCGACGTCGAAGCGTGGCTCAAGTGCTACTTCATCAAGGACAAGCTGGGCGAGGAATTCACCGGCGTCGTGTCGGGCGTGACCACCTTCGGCATCTTCGTGCAGCTCGATGCGCTGTACGTCGAAGGCCTGGTCCACATCACCGAGCTGGGCACCGACTTCTTCCAGTACGACGACGCGCGCCATGAACTGCGCGGCGAACGCACCGGCAAGCGCTACCAGCTGACCGACCGCGTCACCGTCAAGGTCGCCAAGGTCGACCTCGAAGCGCGCAAGATCGACCTGGTGCTGGCCGGCGGCGTCGCCGACCTGGTGTCCGGCGTCGGCCTGCCGAAGAGCAGCGCTGCGAAGGCGCTCGAGGCCAAGCCGGCCAAGTCGCGCAAGCCATCGGCGAACACCGAGTCGCGCTACGAACTCGACACCAGTGTCGACAACGGCGCCCCTTCGAAACGCAGCAAGGGCGGCTCGGCCGCCAAAGCAAAACCAGCAACCAAGACCAGCAAGAAGAAGCGATAAATGAAGAATAAAATGATTTTCGGGTTCCACGCGGTGACCTCGCGTTTGCGTCATGAGGCCTCGTCGGTGGAAGAGATCTTTGTCGATGCGGCGCGCCAGGACGGCCGCATGCACGACCTGATCGCGGCCGCCAAGGCTGTCGGCGTGCGCGTCATGCCGGTTGATTCGGCGCGCCTCGACAAGATCGTCGGCACCCGCCGCCACCAGGGCGTGATCGCGTTCGCCAGCCAGTTGTCGCTGGCGCGCAACCTGGACGAATTGCTCGATGCCATCGATGGCCCGCCATTGCTGCTGATCCTCGACGGCATCACCGATCCGCACAACCTCGGCGCCTGCCTGCGGGTTGCCGACGGCGTCGGCGCGCACGCGGTGATCGTGCCGAAGGACCGCGCGGTCGGCCTCAACGCCACCGCCGCCAAAGTGGCCAGCGGCGCCGCCGAAACGGTGCCGTATATCACCGTCACCAACCTGGCACGCACCATGCGCGAGCTGAAGGAACGCGACATCTTGCTGATCGGCACAACCGACGACGCCGACAAGGGCCTCTACGAAGCCGACTTCACCGGGCCTGCCGCGCTGGTGATGGGCTCTGAAGGCGAGGGCATGCGCCGCCTGACGCGCGAGACCTGCGACGTGCTGGTCGGCATCCCGATGTTCGGTTCGGTGGAAAGTCTGAATGTGTCGGTCGCCTCCGGCGTCTGCCTGTATGAAGCGCGCCGCCAGCGCATGGTGCGCGAGCCTAAGNNGAGCCTGCCCGAATTGACCCCCCGTAAGCGGTTGTGGAGCGAATGCGCTACCATGGCTATATCGCAACTGTCTGTCTCTTCCCAATGTTTCCCAATCTCAGCGACGATATCAAGAGCATCATTGCTCGCGACCCCGCGGCCCGCAACGGCTTCGAGGTCTTCACCTGCTATCCAGGTTTCCAGGCGATCATGATGCATCGCTGGGCGCATGCCTGCTGGACCAATCAGCTCAAATGGATTGGCCGCTTCATTTCGTACATCGCGCGCATCATCACCGGCATCGAAATCCATCCCGGCGCCACCATCGGCCGGCGCGTCTTCATCGACCACGGCTTCGGCGTGGTGATCGGCGAGACTGCCATCGTCGGCGACGACTGCACCATCTACCAGGGAGTGACCCTGGGCGGCACCTCGCTCACCAGCGGCACCAAGCGCCACCCGACGCTCGAACGCGGTGTCATCATCGGCGCCGGCGCCCAGGTGCTCGGCTCGTTTACGGTCGGCGAATACGCCAAGGTCGGCTCGAACGCGGTGGTGGTCAAGCCGGTGCCGGCCGGCGCCACCGCGGTCGGCAACCCGGCCCACATCGTGCGCAAGGACGTCGACGCCCGCAGCGCCCACCTGTTCTCGGCCTACGGCGTGGTGCCGAACGGCGACGATCCCTTGTCGAAGGCGCTGCACGGCCTGATCAACCACGCCGCGCGCCAGGACGAGCAGATCGAGCGCATGATGGCGGCCATGAAGGCTGCCGGACTGTGCTGCCCGAGCATGCCCGAGGGTGATAGACTCGACACCGTCCAGCTAAACAAGCTGGTTGAATAAGGAATCGCATGACCTCTGAATCCGCCGGCGGCGTTGACGCCTCCGCCTTGCTCGACCCGTTCGAAATCCGCGTGCTCGCGGTGCTTGCCGAAAAAGAAGCGCTGACGCCCGATAACTATCCGCTGTCGCTGAACACGCTCACCAACGGCTGCAACCAGCTGTCGAGCCGCGATCCGGTGATGCAGCTGTCGGAAGAAACGGTGCAGGATGTGCTGCAGCGATTGATGCAGCGAAAGTTCGTCAACGGCATCACCCAGGCCGGCGCGCGCGTCACCAAGTACGAGCACCGCATGCGTATCAAATGGTCGCTCGAGCAGGACAAGATGGCCGTGCTGACGATCCTGATGCTGCGCGGCCTGCAGACCGCCGGCGAGATCCGCACCCGCAGCGGCCGGCTGCACGAATTCAAGTCGGTGGCCGACGTCGAAGCGTGCCTGCAATTTCTGATCGACAAATACCCGCCGCTGGTGGCGCGCCTGGCCTTGGCGCCGGGCACCAAGGAGCCGCGCTACGGCCACTTGCTGGCCGGCGACGCGGCGCTGGCGCAGCAGGAATCGGCGTTCGGTTCGGTCTCCGCGCCGGCGCAGGGCAGCAGGGTGGCCCAGCTGGAACAGGAAGTGGCTTCCTTGCGCAGCGAGGTCGACGACCTCAAGGCGCAGTTCGACAGTTTCAAGAAGCAGTTCGAATAAAAAAACGCCCCGAATCCGGGGCGTTGTTGCATCAGCCTTCGTCGCGCCAGCGGCGCAGGCGCATCGCCGCGAAGATCATCGCGCCGCCCGCCACCACGCCGATCCACAGGCCCGGTTGCAGCAGCGTCAGGTAGGACTGGCTAAAGACGCCGGCCGCATCGAGGGTGTGCCGGGACTGGTCGACCATGGCCGAACGCGACACCTCGTTGAATGCCAGCCAGATGCCCGGCACCAGGCCGCCCAGTCCACGCACCACGACGTGGTGGATGAAACCGACGAAATCGACGCCGCCGTCCATGTACTGCGACGTGATGTAGCTGGCCCACTTGGCAAGCACGCTCAGCAGCACAGGCACGCCAACCGCCCACAGGAACACTTTCGAGCGTGCCCAGGCCGACACCATCAGCAGCCAGCCCACGGTAGGGATTGCGGTCAGCACGTACACCGGCAGCAGCCCGATCACCCGCAGCGGTGCCAGGTAGAAATTCGGATTGCCGAGCACCAGACCAAACAAGTTCAGCCCGCTCGACGCCGCGGCCGCCAGGCCAATCAGCACCATCAGCAGCGACACGGCAGTGCCGATCGCGATCGTGATCATCGGCGCGACGACCACCGCCGTCACCACCTTTGACAGCACCGTCATCTGGTCCGACACCGGCAGCGATTTCCAGAACAGGATGCTGCGGTCGCGCCGGTCGTCATACAGCGCGGCCAGGCAGTAGAAGAACACCACGATGGCCAGCACAGCGAACAAGGGGGCCGCCGCGGCCAGGTAAGTATTGGCGACGATGTCGGCGATATTGGCCTGCTCGGACAGCGGCAGCGCCTGGAGCGCCTGGATTTTGCTCATCTGGTGGCCGTTGATCACCACACGGTCGCCGAGACCGTGGGTGGCGACCGTGTAGGCCATGGTGCCGCCGATGAAGGTGAGCATCACCAGCGCCACCACCAGCGGCGCCCAGAACATCGAACCCTTGTTCTCCCAGAACTCACGGCGGAGCAGCCATTTCATCGTTTTCATGCGTAGCTTCCTTTCATGGTTGCGACGAACAGGTCGGCAACGCTGATGTTGCGGGTCTCGCCCAGGACCGAGAGTTGAGTGCGCGGCACGCCGTCAAACAACATCACCGACTTGCCGAACACGGTGCGGCGGTCAATCGGCTGCAGCGCGTTGGCGGCATTCACTTTGTCTTGCGGCACCATCACTTCGGTGTAGCGCTCGCCGACTTCGTCCATCGTCGCCGCCAGCACGATCTTGCCGTCGCGGATGAACATCAGGTCGGTCAGGATGTGCTCGACTTCCTCCACCTGGTGAGTGGTGATGATGATGGTCTTCTGCTCGTCGAAATAATCTTCCAGCAGGTTCTGGTAGAACTGCTTGCGGTAGATGATGTCGAGGCCGAGCGTCGGCTCGTCGAGCACCAGCAGCTTGGCGTCGATCGCCATCACCAGCGCCAGGTGCAGCTGCACCACCATGCCCTTCGACATCGACTTGACCTTCATCGACGGCTTCAGCTTGGTGATGGCCAGGTAGCGTTCGGCCTTCTGGCGGTCGAACTTCGGATGCACGCCGGCGACGAAGTCGATCGCCTCGCTGACGCGGATCCAGCGCGGCAGGATCGCGACGTCGGCGATGAAGCAGACATCCTGCATCAGGGCGTCGCGCTGGGTGCGCGGATCGAGGCCGAGCACCGACAGTTCGCCGTCGAACGGCACCAGGCCGAGGGCCGCCTTGAGGGTGGTGGTCTTGCCGGAGCCGTTGGGGCCGATCAGGCCGACGATGCGCCCGGCCGGGATGTCGAAGCTGATGTTGTCGACGGCGGCCGTCTTGCCGTAGCGCTTGGTCAGGCCGCGCGCCGAGATCACGGCGCTCATGCCGCACCGCCCGGCGCCGCGGCGCGCAGCAGTTGCTCGAGGTCGAGGCCGAGGCGGCGGATGCGCTCGACCATGGCAGGCCATTCTTCGCGCACGAAACGTTCGCGCTCGCTGGTCAAGAGTTTTTCACTCGCTCCTTCAGTAACGTACATGCCGATTCCCCTTCTTTTTTCTACGAGATTGTCGTCGACCAGTTCCTGGTATGCCTTGGAAACGGTAATTGGGTTGAGCCGGTATTCAGCGGCAACCTGGCGCACCGAGGGCAGGGCGTCGCCTGCCTTGAGCGCACCGTCGAGCATCATACCGATGACCCGGTCCTTGAGTTGCCGATAAATGGGCGCGTTGTCGTTCCAGCCGATCGTCATGGTCGGCTCTCCTCGGTGAAGGGTGCAGCGCGTTGGTGCATATTGCCTCCCTGTTGGTGGTGTGATGAAGTGGTGTTGTAGTGAAGTATAACAGTGAGAAAATAGTTGTCAACAAATATCGAACAACAAGTTTTCAAGGAGGCTTAGAGGCTTTGGCCGTCGACGTCGTGGCGGCTGATGGCGCCGTTGCTGTCGATGGCGATCCAGCCGCCACGCGGCGGTTCCGCGTCGAGCTCCCAGTCGGGCAGCACGTAGCGGCGCCGGGCGCCAGCCGTGTGCAGGGCGGGGCGGTGGGTGTGGCCGTGGATGACGATGTCGGCCGCGGTGGCAGCGTGCAGGGCGTCGACCGCTTGCGGCGTGACGTCCATGATCTCCATCGTCTTGCCGCCGTGCGCCTCGCGGCTGCCTTCGCGCAGGCCGGCGATGATGCCCTTGCGCTGCGCCAGCGGCATCGCCAGGAATTGCTGCTGCCATGCCGGGTCGCGCACTTGCGCGCGAAACGCCATGTAACTGGTGTCGGCGGTGCACTCGGCGTCGCCATGGACCAGCGCGATGCGCTGCCCGGCAATGGTCGCCACGTGCGGTTCGGCCAGCAGCGTCAGCCCGGCCGCCTCGGCGAAACGCGGGCCGACCAGGAAGTCGCGGTTGCCGGCAATCCAGTACACGGCGACGCCGGCATCGCTGACGGCGCGGATCGCGCTAATCACGGACTGGTGGAATGGGGAGTCGATATCGTCGTCACCGGCCCAGTACTCGAACAGGTCGCCGAGCAGGTACAGTTCGCGCGCGGCCGCGGCGCGTTCCGCCAGGAAGCGGAAAAACGCCGCGGCGGTGCGCGGGTGCGACTCCTGCAGGTGCAGGTCGGAAATGAAAAGCGCTAATGCGTGCGCGGGCATGCTCATCGCACTGTTGCCGGATTCGCCTGCCCGTGGATCATGCAATTACAGGACTTCGACTTTTTCGATGATCACCGGCTCGGCAGGCACGTCGGCGAACATGCCGCTGCGGCTGGTCTTGACCTTGTTGATCTTGTCGACGACGTCGTTGCCTTCGGTGACTTTGCCGAACACGGCGTAGCCCCAGCCGTCCTGGCCTGGATAGTCGAGGAAGGAGTTGTTCTTGGTGTTGATGAAGAACTGCGCCGATGCCGAATGCGGATCCGAGGTACGCGCCATTGCCAGCGTGTACTTGTCGTTTTTCAGGCCGTTCTTGGCTTCGTTCTCGACCGTCTGCTCGGCCGGCTTCTGTTTCATGCCTGGCTCGAAACCGCCGCCCTGGACCATGAAGTCGGGGATCACGCGGTGGAAGATCGTGTTGTTGTAGTGGCCCTTGTTGGCGTACTCGATGAAATTGGCGACCGTTTTCGGCGCTTTGTCAGCATCCAGTTCGGCGGTGATGTTGCCCATGTTGGTGGTGATGAGTACTTTGGTCATGATGTTTTCCTTCGTGGTTAATTGTTATTACTGNNGTTATTACTGTTTGACGACGCTGGCCGATTGAATCACGATCGGCACGACCGGCACGTTCTGCTGGCCGCGCACATCGTCGACGACGACGCCCTTGATCTTGTCGACTACGTCCTGGCCTTTGACCACCTTGCCGAATACCGTGTAGCCAAAACCGTCGCGGCCCGGATAATCGAGCATGGTGTTGTCGGCGACGTTGATGAAGAACTGCGAAGTGGCCGAATCGGGATCGCCGGTGCGCGCCATGGCGACCGAATACGGCACGTTCGTCAAGCCGTTTTTCGCTTCGTTCTTGACCGGCTTGCCGGTCTTCTTGGTGACCAGGTTCTTGTCCATGCCGCCGCCCTGGATCATGAAGCCGTCGATCACGCGGTGGAAAATGGTGCCTTTATAGTGCCCGGTCTTGACGTACTGGAGGAAGTTGGCGACCGTCTTCGGCGCTTTTTCCTGGTCCAGTTCGAGGACGATTTCGCCCATCGAGGTCTTGATCGAAACCTGCGGCGCATCGGCGGCCATCACGGCGGTGCCGAAAGTCAGGCCGAAAAACACGGTCAGGAAGCGCGCCATCAGCGGCTTGAAGATCGATTTCGATTCGTGCATTGTAGCTTCCTCTAGGTGGAGATAACGCAAAGTGCTGTCAAGCCTTTTGCTGAAAAATAAACCTTATCCATATGCGGCCAGTGGGGTTTTTATCAATGCTATACTTTGCGCAGAACGTCCATTCTATCAAAGAAGAACAATACAGCGGGATCCGACGATATCGAACTAATACCGGTTTTGCCGGTGCGGCCCTTCGGGGCATTCGCGCCAGCTTGGGGTATTGTCCGAACGTCGCACTCGCTATTATTAAGCAAGAGTCCGATGAGCCAACTTAAGATCTACAACACGCTGGCGCGTGACAAGCAGGAATTCGTCCCGATCGTGGCCGGCAAGGTCGGCATGTATGTTTGCGGTATGACGATCTACGATTACTGCCACATCGGCCACGCGCGCATGATGATGGCGTTCGACGTGATCTATCGCTGGCTCAAGGCGTCCGGCTACGACGTCAAGTACGTCCGCAACATCACCGACATCGACGACAAGATCATCAAGCGCGCGGTGGAAAACGGCGAAACGATTTCGCAGCTGACGTCGCGCTTCGAAAAGCTGATGGACGAAGACACCACGGCGCTCGGCATCCTCACGCCCGACGTGGTCCCGCATGCTACAGAATATGTAGCGCAGATGTTGGGCATCATCGAACTGCTCGAACAAAAGGGCCTGGCGTATGCGTCGGACGACGGCGACGTCAACTACGCCGTGCGCAATTTCCCCGACTATGGAAAGCTTTCCGGCAAGTCGCTCGACGACCTGCGCGCCGGCGAGCGCGTCGACGTCAATACCGGCAAGCGCGATCCGCTCGATTTCGTGCTGTGGAAGGCATCCAAGGAATCCGAGCCGGAAGAAGTCAAATGGGCTTCCAAATGGGGCAGCGGCCGCCCGGGCTGGCATATCGAATGCTCGGCCATGTCGTGCGCGACCCTTGGCCAGCACTTCGACATTCATGGCGGTGGCGCAGACCTGCAGTTCCCCCACCANNGGCAACTTCTTCACGATCCGCGACGTGCTGAAAAAGTACGATGCCGAAGTGGTGCGCTTCTTCATCCTGCGCGCCCACTACCGCAGTCCACTGAATTATTCCGACGCCCACCTCGACGACGCCAAGGGCGCGCTGACGCGCCTGTACACGGCGCTGGCCGACATCGACGTCGGCGCCGAAGCGCTGGCAGTCGACTGGGACGAAACGCACGCGGTGCGCTTCCGCGAAGCGATGGACGACGACTTTAATACGCCGATCGCGGTCGCCGTGCTGTTCGACCTGGTGAC
>CXWL01029555.1_pt1 | contig 13973 bp, 15 predicted proteins | sample 590931 | NCBI WGS metagenome assembly CXWL01 (sample SAMEA3498368, study PRJEB10139) | groundwater metagenome | biome: water well; material: biofilm material | place: Germany | collected 2015-04-27 | reverse complement strand
GGTCGAAACTTCAAGCGAAGCGCAGAAGGTTCGGGTGGGGGGCGCTGCGTCGAAGCTGTTCCCCCCACCCGAACCTTCTCCGCCCTTCGGGCGTCAAACGTTCGACCGCCCCGCAGAGGGGGCGGTAGAGAGAGTAAAAACTGAGCGGTCGAGGGACACCTTCAAGACGCGTTGCTGCTGCAGTGCACGCTGTCGTAAGATCGGGCGATCCTTAGGGATGCCCAATGTCGGTCGACGACGAATTGACTCCCGCGCCTGCGCAGCCAAGCGGCCCACGTGTTCCGAAGTTGAGCCGCGAGGATAGCGACGCGCTTACCTGGCTCGGCAAATGGATCGGTATCCCGTTCCTCGTCATCATCGCGCTCTACTACAGCGAGTTTTTGTTCGAGCGCCCGGTGGTCGTGTCGACCGTGACGCGGCAAGAGGTGCGCCCGCTCTATCCCTTTCCGGACGGCGCGTCCGGACCCACGCTGGCGCCGCCGGAGGTGCCGCGAGTTCCGCGGCCGTTGCCGCCCATCACGTTTCAGGCGCCGCCGCCAGCGCCCACGCCTTCGCAAATCGTGGCGCGGCCCTTGTCGCAGCCGCAGCCGATCTATCCGCGGCGCGCGCTCGAGGCGGAGCGCGAAGGCGTCGTTCGGCTGCGGATCACGATCCAAGCCGACGGGTCGGTCAGCGATGCCGTCGTCACCGAGGCGCGGCCGCCCGGTTATTTCGAAGGCGCCGCCGTCGAGGCGGTGAAGCGCTGGCGCTATCAGCCTTCGGACCGCACGATCGTCACGCCGGTCGAGATCGAGTTCAAACTCAACTAACAAAGGAAAAAAAACTCATGAGCCTTCGCCGCTTTATGATCGAACGCGACATTCCGGCCATCGGCAGTGCGGAGCGCGATCAACTGCGCGCCGCTTCGGCGAAATCGAACGAAGTTCTGGCGAAGCTCGCGCCCGACATTCAGTGGGAACATTCCTACGTCGCCGGCGACAAGACGTTCTGCGTCTACCTCGCAAAGGACGAAGCCGTCATCCGCAAGCACGCGGAGCTGAGCGGCTTTCCGGCGTCGAAAATAACAGCGGTCGGCAAGATGATCGACCCCACCACCGCAGCCGGCTAGGCACGCACGTCTCAGCCGCCCAGCAGCGTCTTCTGCAGTGTGGGGTTCGCGAGCATCCCCTCACCCACTGCGAACGGCGTCAGCGTGTTGAAGCCTTTGCGTTTGGCGAGGCGTTTGCGCTCGTTCAACTCCTCCTCTTGTTTCGAAGCCGGTGTCGGCGGAGGTGGTGGCGGCGGCGGCGCCTTCGGCGCTTTGAACAGGCACATGATCTTCTAACCTCCATGCGTATTGCAGAAACGCGGCACCGGACGCGCCGAAGTTCGGCACGCGGCACTCGCAGACAAAACCCAAGCGTTCGAGCAGGCGAATCGCGGGGTCATGACCTTCCATCGTGCGGCACTCGGCGCGGGCGAACCCTTGGCGCAACAACGCCGGCCGCGCTTCGCGGACGCCCCAGCGCACCACGCCGCGGGCGACGCGCGGCCATTCATCCGTCGCCATCAACGAGGCGGCCACCGTCTTCGGCGTCAGGCAATGAAACGCCACGATTGCCGCAGGCCGATCCTCGTATGCGAAGACGTGCGCGAGTACCGCTGGGCTCGCGAAGGCCGTGGCCGCCGTGTCAGGGTCGATCCCCAATTCGGCGAGTTCCGCGGCGTCGCGCGCACGGAGGCGCGCCATGATCGACCGGGCGGCTTCGAGCATGCGATTGCCTCGCGTGTGCGGCCCCGTGTCGGGCCTCGAGATTTTCCGCGCGTTTTGGCGACGACAGTGTGCCTACGGTCACAGCTTCGACAGCAAGCTTCGGCTAGCGTCCGCGCTTCATCCACCGTTCAGGCGCCCGGCATCAGTTTCCGCGCACCCGAAACGGGGACAGAAAGAAACACTTAGGAGAGAACTCATGCTGAAGAAATTGCTCATTGCCGCGGGCTTTGCCGCGATGTCCGTCGCCACCGTTGCCCCGGCGCAAGCCGCGTGGGTGCAGATCGCCGAACGGATCGTCACCGACCGGTTCGACGTCGACAACATCGTGCTGCCCGGACCGGTGCGCTACACGCGCGTGAAAGTCTGCGTCTACAACAACCCGGTCCACTTCTACGACATGGACGTTTTCTTCGCGAACGGCGGCCATCAGGACGTGACGCTGCGCCAACGCCTCAACAACGGCGAATGCACACGCAATATCGACTTGAACGGCGGCGCGCGGAACATCAATCGCATCAAGTTCAAATACGAAGAGGACAGCTGGTTCTTAGGCCGCGCGGTCGTGCGCGTGTACGGCGAACTCTAAACCCGTCCCACTCGGCAGAACGGCCGCCGGCACTTCACTGTGCGGCGGCCGTTTCATTTCAGCGGGCAACAAAAAACCGGGCCGCTTGCGCGCCCGGTTGACCCTTTTCCCCCATAGGGAAATTCAGCGCCGAATATCGCCGAAATCGCCGAAAGAATCAATCCAAATATTTGTCGCACACAGCCTGTCGCACCCGGTGACAAGCGTCACGTTCGTTCATACATGACGGCCAGATCGAGTTGCCGGCACTCCCGTACACGCGTTTGTTCGCAACTACCTTCAAGGGGAAAGCAATGTCTCGGTTGTTCGCCTCCTGGCGGGCGCTCCGCTGGTTGGCCTTTCTGTTTTCGCTCGCTCTCGACGGCTACATCTTCCAAATCTCGGATCCGTTCACGCCGCGCAGCTTCATGACGAGCGGCATCGCCGCGGTGCTGCTGTTCCTCTTCTTCCTGGAAGTCGCGCGCGCCATGAAGGGCCGCGCACGTATCCGCCAAGCGCTCGACGAGCATGAGCGGGTGACCTATCAGGTGGGCCGCCACGTTCTCGCGCTTTTGCGCAATATCCGAAAGGATCCGCTCGCTTACAACGCCATCTGGTTTCCGGTTTGGATTGCGATCTTTGCGACCGGCGCGATCAAGTTCTTTCTGTTGAAGGAGTTCTTCGGTGCGCCGCCAGAGTTCGCACTTCCTTGGTTAACCCTCGCGCAATATGCGTGCGCCGGCTATCTGCCGCTGTTGATTGCGCTTCCGTTCGTACTGGAACACGTCAGCGAATGGACGAGCCATCAATACGTGCTGGCCGTCGATACGAAGACGTACGATCCGCGCCTCTTGATCCATTCCGGCGTGTTCGACTACGACCTTGAAACGGTGTCCGTCGAACGTACCGTGACGACGCATGTGTTTCAGTCCTGGTGGCAAGCGATGATCGGCATCGGCAATGTTGAGCTGCGCGAAACCGCGGGCGGCGAAGGCGAAACGCTGATCGATGTGTGGAAGCCGCGGCTGCTTGAGAAGAAGATTCGCGGCGCAATCAAGGCGTCGCGCCGGCGCGGCGATTGATGGCGAAACGGCCGCGGTTCTTCGTCTATGTGCTGGGATCGGCGGACAAGGGTCTGGTCAAGACTTATGTCGGCTGGACGTTGGACGTCGACCGGCGGCTTGCGCAGCACAATGCCGGCCGCGGCGCGAAGTCGACACGCGGACGCAGCTGGGCCCTGCTTTACGCAGAGCCCTGCCGCAGCCGTTCTTTGGCGATGAGCCGCGAGTGGCACTTGAAACGCGATCGTGCGTTTCGCAAGCGCTTGGCCGCAGCTTTGAAGTGATCTTGAGACTATTCCTGAAGTACTGCCGCCACCGTTTCGGGTTGCGCCGCGCTCTGTTCGTTCGCGGCATGCAAAGCCTGAATGAGGCCTAGCAGTTCGCGACGCGGTCCGTTGGCGATCGCATAGTAGGCGCGCACCAATTCGAACGTTTCCTTCGCGTCCATCGGATCGTCGACGCCTTCGCCGCGTGCGCCGTCCATACCGCCATAGAAGAAGGAGACCGGAACGCCCAGAGCGCCGGCTATTTCCCAAAGTCTTGCGGCAGAGATGCGGTTCGCGCCGCTTTCGTATTTTTGGACTTGTTGAAAGCGGATGCCGATCGCCTCCGCCAAATTCTGTTGTGTCATTCCGGTCAGCCAACGACGATGACGCACGCGTTGTCCGATATGCAAGTCGACTGGATTTTTCATGCCCCTACCCAATTGGTCCGGCCCATTACTGTCCCCAAATTCCGGCCGCACCTGCCACCATGCTTACGGCAGATGAACATACGCTGACAATTCCGACGGTATCACAGTTGCGGGATGATTTTCTCTATTCGTGACCACACGCACACGACTGGTCGGTCCAAAAACAACCCGCGCACGAGGTGCGCTTGGGGACAAACATCGCGGGCGTGAGCGTCAGATGAGGTCGCGCAACCGCAAGGCGACGACGAACGTGCGGCGTTCGCGCACAATGGTCAGCTTGAGGTCCGTGCCAGGCGCAGCGTCGCGCAGTCGATCGCGCAGGGTCCCTAGCGACATCGCACTGGCGGGTACGCCGTCTATGGTTACGATCGTGTCTCCCTCCTGAAGTCCAGCCTCGGCCGCCGGCGAGCGTTCCACGATTGCCACAATCGTGAAGCCTCGGCGCCCTTGGTTGATCCACAAGCCTGAGCGGTCATATGCATCGGGCTCGCGTATGCGGGCGTTCGGCGCGAGATGGATGCGCTGGCGCTGGTAGTCGAACGTAACGGCGAAGCGTTTCAGAAGGCCGCTGCCGATGCTGCCTGCCGGCGCCGAGTGCGAGAGTACGCCTTGCGTTTGACGCGACATGTCGACGACGACATCGGTGAGTGCGATCGAGCCTATGCGCAAGCGCTTCACCCGCGCCACGGTGCCGCGGGATGGGCCGCCCAACCCCCAACCAGTGACGGTTTCGATTGTGGGGCTGAAGCGCCCGCGCAACCCATGGCGCAACACGAACGGCGAGTAGAGGCCGACCGACGTGCGCGAGCCGGTGTCGACGTCGAACGAGCCGGGGATGCCGTCGATTTCACCCTCAACCTCGGGCACCGTGCCGTTGAAGACGAACGACACGGCGACGCCCGTGCCATCGGCGCGCCAGAGGGCGGGATCGGTCAGCGTGAGCGTGCGCGCTTCGTAGTCGATCTTGGCAACCAGGCGCTTGAACAGCTCGTAGCCGATCATCCCCTGAAACCGGACACCCTCGATTTCGCTCAGTTGCTCCAATGGAACGACCGCGAAGAGCTGATCGCGAAAGCGTACCTGCCCGACCGCCATGGTACTCACGCGAACGAAGGCGGCCGCTTCGCTGAATTCACCCGCACCCCACACGCGCGCATCACCGACCGGGCGCAAGCCCAGCGTCCGCGCGACTGCCGGCGTGATCACGTTCGACGCGCCGGTGTCGACGAGCAGAGCGAACGTGCGCCCGTTCAGTTTGACGTCGACATAGACATGATTGTTGACGAGGCGGAACGGCAGCGTGGACGCGCGCGTGGCGCCTTGGAAGGTAAAGTCCGGCTTCGGCGGCGGCGGGATCGCGAAATCCGTGTCGGCGAAGGTCGGATTCAGCTCCACCTTCGTCACCACGCGCTCAGACCCGAAGGCTGCCGCGGCGTTCGATGCCCGGATGCGGTGGGCGATCAACAGGCCGCCGATGGGGCGGTAGTCCTCATACATCGTTGTGCGCGTTTCGGTGGCGCCGACCTCGATCACGCGGTCGAGCATCTTGGTCTGGGCGTCGAACCAGAGTTCGAACGGCAGGCCGCCCTTCGGTGCGATTTCGAGCGCTTCCTTGATGCGTCCTCGAAACAATTGGACGCGAAATACGAGACGCGCTGGCGGACTGCGTGCGGGATACCAATAGGCGAATGCGTTGCGGTATTGCTGCGAGGCCGTTTGCGCGGGACGGTCGCCGCCCTCGGGTACGGTGACGATGCCCGCGGTGTCTTGAAACCAGGCGCGGCGGCCGTCGAAACCTTCGGCACCAGACATCGGCCCCAGCTTGCAGCGCGCGACGGTGCGGCCGGTGACAACATCGGTCAGCGTCGTGCCGGTGCCTTCCAGGCCCGCTTGGCGCAGGCGATAGGTGATGCGGATCGCGCGCAGGGCGTCGAGTGCCGGACCACCGGCCGCGAGCTTCGTTTGTGCGACGACCATTTGCACATCGCGCGCGGCCGCCCACGGCGCGGCAAACGCCAGAAGAAGCAACGAAGTCGCGAGGGCTCGTGCGAACATCATTCTGCGGCGACTATAGCAGCAAACGGCTTGATCTGCCGCATAGCTCGGGCCTACCAAGAGGCTGCGAATTTCTTGAGGTGCCGGACATGCTGAAAAGCCTTCTGCTCGCGCTTGATCGAACGGCCGGATCGGATGCCGCGAAGGCGATGGCGCTTGCGCTCGCGCGAAAGCACGGCGCCCGGGTGCACGGTGTGGCCGTCGTCGACCCCGATCTGATCGCGCCGCCCGAGGCCACGCCGGTGAGCGGCGACGCCTACAAGCAGCACAAAGACGCCGTCATCATCGAGCGGGTTCATGCGGCGGACGTCGAGATTGCGCAGGCGTTTGGCGCGGACTGCGCGGCCGCCGGCGTCGACGGCAAGGCCGAGGTCGTCCAGGGGGAGGCGCTGACCATGCTCAACGCTGCGTCGGCCGCGCACGATATCGTGCTTATCGGCAACGACGTCACGTTTGGTGCGGACTCGGCGGCGCCGTTGATCAGTGGACTCCTGCGGGACAACCCGCGACCGTTAATCGTGGTGCCGCGCGCGCCTGCGGCTGGCGCGAAGACTCTGGTCGCCTATGACGGCAGCACGCCGTCGCTTCGCGCCCTGCAGCTGTTCTGCGCCTTGCGGCTCAGGGCGGAGGGCGAGGTTATGGTGACGTGTTTGAACCCGAACGGCCGCTTAGCCTCGGCGCTGGCCGACGCGGGCGCGCGTTTCTTGAACGAGCGCGGATACAAAGCCACGACACGACCGATCATCGGCGAGGGCGATCCGGCGCCTGTGCTGATCGACGCGGCGAAGGATGTGGGCGCCGGAATGATCGTGGCCGGCGCCTATGGCCACCGCGGGTGGCGCGAATGGCTACTTGGGTCGACGACGGAGCATTTGCTCGCGACGAGCCCGGTGTCGCTTTTCATTCATCACTAATCGGGCAACGCAGCACCCAAGAAGCGCAGCGTGTTTTCGCCTGCGACCTTGCGGATTTCGTCTTCCGTGAATTTCGCTTTCAGCATGGCGTCGATCAGGGCCACCGACTCGGACGCGTCAAAGCGCACCGTCGTGGTGCCGTCGTAGTCCGAGCCCAATACGACGTGATCGACGCCGATCAGGTCGATCGCGTAGCGCAGCGACTTCGCGACGCCGGCCGGGGTCGTATCGCACACGGCGCCGTCCCAATAGCCGATGCCGATGAGGCCGCCTTTGGCGGCGATGGCGCGCATGTGGGCGTCGTTCAAGTTGCGGGGCGAGTTGCAGGCGCCGCGCACGCCGGTGTGGGAGACGACGATCGGCTTCGTCGCAATCTGCAGGACGTCGTCGACGACCTTTTCCGAAGCGTGGGCAACGTCGACGATCAGACCCGCCTCCTCAATCGCGCGGACGGCCTGCACGCCGAACGGCGTCAGCCCGCCTTTGCTCACACCGTGGAGCGAACCGCCCAGGTCGTTGTCGAAGAAATGCGTCAGGCCGATCATGCGGTAGCCGGCGTCCTTCAGTTTCTGGAGGTTCGCGAGATCGCCTTCCAGCGCGTGTGCGCCTTCAATGGCGAGCAAGCCGCCGACGACCGTCTCGCCGCTTGCGCGGCGCGCCATCAAGTTCTGAAGGTCGCCGCGCGTGCGCACGACGATCAGCGCCTTCGGATCGTGCTTGGCGGCAGCGTTCAACTTCTCCGCTTGATACAGCGCGCGCTCGAGCAGACTGCCCCAGGTTTTGAGCGGCCAAAGCTGCACTTTCACGAGCAGCGCAATCTGATCGCTATCGCCCTTCGTCTTGTTGTAGTTCTGACCCGACGGCGATTTCGTGACGGCGGAGAACACCTGCAGCGCGAAGCGGCCTTCGCGCAGGCGCGGCACGTCCACGTGGCCGGTCGTGCCGCGCGCAAGTACGTCTCGGTTCCACAGCAGCGTGTCCGAATGCAGGTCGGCCAGGTGGAGCCGCGCGTGCAGCGCCTTCGCCTCAGCGCTCACCTGGTAAGGCTGGTGCGGGACGACCTTGTTCATTTGCGCTTCAACGATGGGCGGCGCTGCGATCAACGCGCCCGCGCTCGCGAGCAGCAGCACGACAACGATTCCGATCAGCCAGCGCAGCATCTGAAGTCCCTCCGCGCGGCACCTTAAGCGACGCGAGCCAACCCGTCACGAATTCCAACCAAAAAGCTCGTCATGGCCGGGCTTGACCCGGCTACCCAGGGCCGCAAGCACTGGCTTTGGAATGCAATGCTTTCAGTGGATCGCAGTATGCGATTTCCCAGCAAAACTGTGCGATCACCCTGGGTGGCCGGGTCAAGCCCGGCCATGACGAGTGAATTGGTGTCTCAGCGCAGCGGGTCGTAGTCGCCGTCGGCGGTCGTTGGGGCGGTGGCGATGTCTTCGGGGCTTGCGGCGGCGCGGAGCATCATCAGGGCGATGCGAGTGGCCGAGAGGAGGTCGTCGCGTTCTTTGACGATGAGGCCGTCCTTGCGGTGGTAAAGGCGGAATTCTTCGAACCATTCGCCGAGGTGGGCGAAGACTTTCAGGCGGCCGGTTTTCATGCGGTCGAGCATCGCCATGATGCCGGCTTCGAGGCCGAGGCCGCCATCGCCGTGCGTCGCGTGCGCGCGGAGCATGTTCAGGCCTTGGGCGCGGTACTGCGCCGCCAACGTGTCGCCGGAACCTTTGTCGTGCTGTAGTCCGTCGTGCGGCCACGTCCATTTGAAACGCGAGCCCCAGGGCTTTAGCGCCGCCGCATGGACGACCGGCGTTTGCTCGCGCGCGCGATAGACATTCGTCACGTATACGCAGTCGGCGTCGCGGTCCCAGGCAATCTTCACCGCGGCAAACGGGTGATCCCAGCCGAAGTCCATCGCGCCGATCAGGGCCCAATGCTGCGGCACGTCAAACGCCTCGACGCGGATTTCGCTTTCGGCGATCGGGAACACGCGGCCCGAGCCTAAGATCGGCACACCGTGGGCGCGGGCATCGCGTTCGTGCTCGGGAAACGCAGCGACGATGCGCGCACGCTCGTCGGGGGCGATATGTTCGGCGTCCTCGATCGTCATGTTGACGTCGGCGATACCGTCGCCACCGCGCATCAAGCGGGCGACGACTTCGCTTAAGCCTTTGAGCGGCGTGAAGGTCGTGTAGATGATGCCGCGCGTGGCGACGAGGCGGGCGAGCGCTTCGCCGTAGATGTCGGCGGGCGGTTCCTCGTCGCACCAAATGACGTGCTTTGCGGTGCCTTGCCAGGACTCGCGGCCTTGGTCGTAGCGCTTGAAGCCGAGGCGGGAGAAGCCGCCGGACTCGTGGCGGACGAGGACCGTATCGACGAGGTCGGCGACGCCGCGGCCGCGTTTCACCTCGCCCAGCGCGTCGGCCGGGATGGCGCCGGTGCCCCAATGCGCGACCGGCCCTAAGAGCGCGCGTTGCGGGTTGTCGCGCGTCGTCTCGCCGGTGTCGCAAGCGGCCCAGGCGTCGATCATGTGGCCGAAGCGGCGGCCTTGCCACCAACTGGGATAGCGGCCGGTCAGATGCATCGCCATTTCCATGGCGCCCGCATGCGTCTTGCCCTGCTGGTTGCCGGCGCGCAGCAGGCGTTCGCTCGCGCATTGGCTTAGGTCATGAAACAGCTTCTGCTTCGGGTATGGGCGATAACGGGCGAGCTTGTTCGCATTCAGCCGGCGCTCCTGCTCCACGGTCAGCGTTTTCTCGAGCGCCGATAGCGTCTCGAACGAAGGCCATGGCTGCTTTGAGTTGCTCATCGGTGATCTGGTCCCAGGTTTCTTCGGGGGGCGGCGCGTCGGCGGTCAAACCGGTGACCGCGCGGAGATAGGCGGATGGGTCCTTCTCCCGGAGGCGCTCGACCGTTTCGGCACCCTTTCGTTCGAAGTCCGCAGCGATGACGGCGACGAGCCGTGCAGCGAGGGCTTTGCGCAGGCGCGCGGTTTCGTCAGCCATGAGCGTTCGCTCCAAAGCAAAAAGCCCGGGCCGCTTTCGCGCCCGGGCGGATTTCCACCAATAGGGAGAATTGACGCCGAATATCGCCGAAAACGCCGAAAATGTCAAGAGATAATTTTCAGTGACGCTGATATTCTTGAGCCGACGCGCCCGGGCCGCTACATCTCTGATGTCATATTCTACTTATATTCCCGCACTTTTTGCTTGACGCATAGATGATTTTCACTTATATTCATGCACTTGCTGAAGAGGCGACCCGCATGTCCTCTGCGCCTGCTGCCCCCTGCCCCACCAAAGCCACGCTCTATACGGCGACGTCTTATGTCTGCGACCGGGAAACCCGCGAACTCGGCGAGGACTATCCGGAGCTTAAAAAGATCGTGCGCGCGTTTCGGCTGCTCGAACAGCGGCTCACCGCGGCACAACCCAGGTTGCGTGCGCGGCGGTCGCTTTCGACAGTGTTGGACTTCAGTCTTGCGCTTGGCGATGCAAATCACGACGCGAGCTTGGGCTCCACTGTTTCGCTGGCGCGAGACGCATTCGTCGAGGCGCGCGTCGTCAAGATTGTGCGGCCTTAGCGAAGCGCCACCCGATTGTGCTGCACTGTCATCCGTTTCTGACGAACCGATCACAGAGGCGTGACACTGCCGCATCGACCCCGCCTGACCGTGCTATGCTTCGAAAACCGGCTTTCCGAGGCGACAAGTTTGCGATCGTTTCGACCACTTTACTTGCTGGCTTGGATTTGCCTGTTGCATGCGCTCAGCGCGGCCGCTGTTGCGGAACCACATGCGTACGGATCGCAACCCCTGATCCGTCTCGCAAACGGCCGGCCTGGGGTTCTGGTTGCGGTCAACGGGTATGGCTTGTTCCCGTTTCTCGTGGATACAGCGACCAGCAATACCGTGCTTACGCCGCAGCTGCGCGACCGGCTACGGATTCCATCGAATGGCGGCGACACACTTTCGGTCGTCACGGCCGCAGGCACGGTGCGTTCGCAATTTCATCTGGTCAAAGAGATCGCGACGGCGGGCGTGATCGTCGAGCGTGTCGACACCGTGGTGATGGACCTTCCTGCATCGTTGGGGGCTGCCGGAATCTTGGGAGCCGATTTTCTGTCGAACTTTACGGTCGATCTCGATCCCGGCCGCCGGCTACTAATGCTCTATCCGGGCGGCAGCGTCGTTCAACCACCCGGATTTGAGCGTGTCGCCGGAACGGTAAACAGTTCGGGCTTCATCATCGCGGCGGGACGGGTCGACAACGTGACGACATCGTTCGTCTTCGACTCCGGCGCCGCATTGAGCGTCGCCAACGTCTCAATGGCGCGCCGGGCTCAACGCGGACCAAAGATCATTGCGCGCAACATCGTGAGCAAAGTGGTGGATGCCGTCCAGCAGCGTGGCGACGCCGAGTCGTTGAATTTCCGACGTCTCACGCTCGGCCCCGCGTCGTGGTCGGACCGGCGCGTGCTCATTGCGCGGATGCACGTGTTCGAACAAGTCGGGCTCGACGATACGCCGACAATCTTCATCGGCGCCGATCTGATGGCCGGACGACGGGTGATCCTCGACTATGGAAATTCCGCGCTCTATCTCGCGCGCTGAGCTTCAGTTCAAAAACCGGGCCGAGAACTTCGTGACGTCGTTGCGTTGCTTCACGCACGTGCTGGCGCTGCCAAGGCGCGCGCGGAAGATCGGGATGACGGATCCTGACGACTGGAACGGGTCGTGCAGGCGCATATGTATGGCCGACTCGTCTTTTGCCGTGCTCGCCTTTGCGACCGCCGCGGCGTGCGCGTCGGCCTTGTCGCCATCGGCCGCATCGAGGTTCATCATCATACGCTGGCCACCCGCTTCCACTTGGAAGGCGACGGCGCGCGGATGCATGTTCACAACCCACAGGCAATTGTCGACGACCTTGAACAGGATCGTCGCGCAGGCCTCGCCGCATTCGGCAGGCGGTGCAGCAGGTGAGACAGCGGCCGTCGGTGCGACTGCCGCCACTGGCGCAACCGCCGTTGCGGGTTCCGCCGCAGCGGCGACGACTGCCGGCGCTGCAGGCTTCACGCGGGGCAGCGGCGGATAAATGGGTGGCGGCGCAGGCTTCGCCCGCGGGAGTGCGGGACCAGCAGCTACGACGACGGCCGGTGTGACGGTGGGCGTGGCTGCTGCAGCGGTCGTCGATTCTGCCGCCGCGACCATGACGGGGGCCGGTTTCGGCTTGGGTGGCGTCTTGGCGGCCGCCGGTTTCAGCGTGAAGTCCGGGCTGTCCGGCATCGCGCGCAACGTCGCAAAACGTGCATCATAGTGCGCTTCGCCACGGGCAAATTTTTCGCAGAGCCCTTTGTCTTGCTTGATCGTCTCACCCGGCGCCAAGACCGTCATCATCAGCGAAGCTTGATCGGCGACTGTTGTGAGCTGAATGGCTTTGTCGCCGCCGTTCTTGAACGTGCAGCCGTCGGCGCCCGGCGCGATGACCGAACACGCCTCTCCCGCGCAGGTGCCGCCCGCTATTGCCCCCGGCGCCGCCGCTAACGCGACGGCCGCGACCAAGACCCTTACGCTGTTCACGACCGCTTCCCTCAAAGCGCAACCGAGGGGAGAATACGCGAGTCCCGCCGCGTGCAGAAGGGGGAAGAATGGTCTTGTTTCGGCCAGTTAGCCGGTGGCTGCCGATTTTAGGCGGTCTTTGCGCCAGGTGGCCGGCGGAACACCAATTTCACGCTTGAACGCACGCGTGAAGGCCGCTTCGGATTCGTAGCCGATGTCGAAGGCAATCTGCGCGATGGTCTGACGCCCTTCGCGGAGCTTGTGACCCGCGACTTGAATGCGCCAGCCCGTCAGATACCGCATCGGCGGCTGGCCCATCAGCGTCGTGAAGCGATCGGCAAAGGCCGAGCGCGAAAGATTGACCGCGTCGGCGAGATCCTCCGCCGTCCATCCGCGTGCGATTTGCGTGTGCATGAGAGCCAGCGCTTTGCCGACTGCCGGATCGCGCAGGCCCGCGAGGAAACCGGTGTGCGCTTCGGGCATCGTGTTCAGGTAACGGCGGACGGCCTCGACGAACAGCAGTTCCGACATCTTGGACATCACGGTTGCGGCGCCCGGGTTGCCGTTGGCCAGCTGCTGAGCGCCATAGCGGAACGACTGCGCGACCCATTCGCCGCCTGGGGTGTCGCGGACCTTCAACTTGAGAAGCGGCGGCAACGTTGCGAGCAACGGCTGGAGATGCGTGTCGCCGCCGAGAAAGCCGCAGATCATTGTGCACGCCTCGCCACCACCGCCATGGACAATGCGCGGAACGCCGACGCCTTCGGGCGGCAACATGATGTCGGCGGCTGAAATCGCCCGGACGCTGAGGTCGCTGCCTAATCTGTGAAGCTGATTGCGGGGAAGGAGAACGGCCTCGCCCTCTTCGACCTCAGTCACCCCCTCGCTCGTCTCGATGAAGCATTTCCCTTCGACGACGAAGTGGAAGCAAACGATCTGCTCGGGCGGGGCCATGTAGGGCGCGCAGCTTTCCGGCCCGACCTGCCCCGCGATGCACCACGGCGCGGTGAAGCGGGCGTCGAGGAAGATGCCGCCGGTTAACCCAACGACCCGGAGCATGTCTGAAAGTGCGTCCATGGGACGAACTCACCTGCGACCGGCGTCCCGGTCAAGAGGTTCGGCATCCCGGCCATGTTCCCGCCGCGCAGCATTCCCTATCCCTTGCCCGACGAAACCGAGGAAAGACGATGACGACGCCGCTCTGGGTATTGCTGGCCTTTGCCTGCTGGACGCTACTTGTTTTGATGATCGGCGTCGGTATCAGCCGCTGGTCGCTGATCCTGACCGGCCGTGCGCAGCTCACGGATTTTCCGGGCGACACGGCGCACGGCAGCACGCCTTATCGCCGCGCGGTTCGGGCACACGCCAACTGCGTCG
>CXWL01011232.1_pt1 | contig 13973 bp, 14 predicted proteins | sample 590931 | NCBI WGS metagenome assembly CXWL01 (sample SAMEA3498368, study PRJEB10139) | groundwater metagenome | biome: water well; material: biofilm material | place: Germany | collected 2015-04-27 | reverse complement strand
AGGATAGAATGCCTCAGCATTATTAACCACCATTTACACAAAATCTAAAACACCCTCTTCAAACTGAGACACTACCCAAAATCCTATGTGACTTTACTGTTGTTTGTTCAAACGCACCCAATACACATGATCTCAGTACTTATAGAATCTGCCATTAAAAAGATTGATAGAATCTCCGCATTCTGGCCTTCGAAACTATGAGAAATCTCACTGTTTAATGGCTGACTCTATAATATTAGATCAAACTAATTTCGATCCCCTTCAGGAACGTTATGGTCTGGTTTAATAGTTTTTCCATATGATTCCGTATCAGGTGAATCAACTGTTGGTTTACTGCATGCTGTCAATGCAAATACCATAATGATAGTAACTAATGCTAGTAATTTCATTTTATCCCTTATATTTTAGTAAACCTGAAGCTAACATGCTGCAGATGTACGTTTATGTTGCCAATTATGGTTGAAATTAATATTGATCCAAATCAATATTAATTGTTTTCGAGAAGAGAAAAAAGTAAGAAAAGGGTTGCAACACCGAAAAATCATATTCAGGGTACTTCTAAAAATAAATGTTGTTTAGCTCATAACTAAAATGGTTTATGACATATGACCTCAAAGATCCCCGTGTGCTCCGTATTTGATTCACACTAAGTTTATCAAATGAATATAGTTACTTAGGTAATCACCTCAATGTGCACCCCTTCACAAACAGGACATTCAGCCCACCGTCTCCTGGTTCACTCAGACTATTAATGCCCAGGGCATTTTTAGTTCATTTATCTTATTAATTTCATGACATTTTTCTCTATTTAACCGAAAATATTTAAGGCATTATGCACCCTACTCTACGGTCTCGTAGTTCATGGTGTGCGTTAAACTTTTCAGGAGTTAAATGATGCGAAATTCTTTACGATTGATAGCAGTTTCTGTGGCACTTTGGTTTGGTTCAGGCGCAAGTATTGCAAATGCCGGGATATTTGATGGACAAACAGTGAATTACCAGTACTATTTCCCGGACTTGAGTACGCCTTATGCTGCAGCAGCCAATGGAAACTATCTAGTCGATTCCAGCGTGGAAGTGGGTAATGTTGTCGATGGTCATGGCACAATCGACTTTGGCGGCGATGGATTCGTCATTTCTTTCACTGATAGCAGCAGCTTTTCATCTGCAGCATTTAATGGCTTTGTTATTAGCGACGTATCCTCGACGCTGAATTCATTCAGTTCATTTAGTCTGGTTTCAAATACGGGGGTAATGGGTACCCCTACGTTGAGCTTTGATTCGGATCACCTGTATGTCAACTGGGAAGGTCTTTCTTTCACAGGTGGGGATTTGGTATTTTCGGTTAACTCTATTGCAGATAAAGACAACGTCGTAACTGATACGATCAGCGCTGTTCCAGAATCAGAAACCTACGCGATGCTATTAGCCGGATTAGGTTTGGTAGGCTACACGGTGCGTCGCAAAAGAATTGTTCATTGATGCATCACAGCACAATCATTAATATCTTTTTTAGCAAAAATCCTAGACACAGAAATCACATATTCTAAGGATTCAGAAACAAAAAGACCACCGCTTTGGGTGGTCTTTTTGACTTGTACTTTGAGTGCTTATTATTAGTTAATCTAATATTAATGCCCTGGTTTGCTGGTACCGCCAAAAGGACGTGGATCCTGTCCTTCTTTGAGACATTCACCATTACCACCTACTCCAAATTCACATTCACCGTTAAAATTTGGATCACCCATATCGGCGTTTGAACAAGCTGCTAAAAATACTACTAAAGTTGCAGCAAAAATTGATAATTTCATCACTTAAAATTCCTTTTTTAAATTGATCATCATTTCTTCATGAAGTTTGAGTATATAACGGAACTGATCAAATACTCAAGTTCATCGCCTATCCGCATCATACCTGTTTATGTTCACAATTTCTAACAACCGCGAAGAATCTCAATCAGATGGTTGCCATACTTATCGAGTTTGCGTGCGCCGATACCGGTCACCAGGCGCAATTCATCTTCCGTTTGCGGGCATAAACGCACCAGCTCGCGCAAGGTAGCATCATGAAAAATCACATAAGCTGGTACGCCATGTTCCTTGGCTGTTTTAGCACGCCATGAGCGCAGCTGCTCCCATAGGTAACGCTCTGTTGAATCCAGCGGCACCAGATCACCTGTCTGCCGCTTACCGGACGATCGCTCAGACTTGGTTTGCAGCCGCAAAAACACGGTTTGCTGCCCTTTCAACACCGCACGGCTGGCTTCGATCAGCTGCAAGGCCCCATGACCTTCACTATCCGTCGTCAATAAGCCAAGCGCCACAATCTGGCGAAATACCGCGCGCCAGGTTCGCTCAGGCAGATCTTTACCGATACCAAACGTACTGATTCTGTCGTGATGCCACTGTTTCACGCGTTCAGTCAGATTGCCCCGCAAAACATCGATCAAGTGCCCCGCGCCAAAATTCTGCCCGGTCCGGTAAACACAGGATAACGCCTTCTGCACTTCTACCGTGGCATCCCAGACTTGCGGTGGATTTAAACAAACATCACAGTTTCCACAGGGCGCCGTATCGGTCGTTTCACCAAAATAACTTAGCATGCGCGAACGGCGGCAAGTGGTTGTTTCGCACAGCGACAGCATGGCTTCCAATTTCCGGGTGGCAACTTGCTTAAATTTTAATTGTGCCTGAGATTCCTCAATCATACGCCGTTGCTGAATGACATCACCGAGGCCGTACACCATCCAGGCATTGGCCGCCTGTCCGTCACGGCCGGCACGGCCGGTTTCCTGGTAGTAACCTTCAATACTCTTAGGTAAATCCAAATGCGCAACAAAACGCACATCTGGCTTATCAATCCCCATACCGAACGCAATCGTGGCGATCATGATAATGCCCTCTTCGCGCAGAAACTTTTCCTGATTCTGGCTACGTTCCTGCATGTTCATACCGGCGTGATAAGCCACTGCACGCATGCCATGATCGGCCAGCCATGCCGCTGTCTCTTCCACTTTCTTACGAGACAGACAATAAACAATACCCGCATCCCCTGGATGCTCTGCTTGTATAAACGCCAATAACTGAGACCGGCTGTTGGTTTTATCGATAATTTGATAGCGGATATTCGGGCGATCAAAGCTGGAAACAAATACTCTGGCCACATCCAACCCCAATCGCTCAATAATCTCTTGCCGGGTTTCCATATCAGCCGTTGCTGTTAAAGCAATACGAGGCACTTTGGGAAAGCGCTCATGCAATACTGACAATTGACTGTATTCCGGACGAAAATCATGCCCCCATTGCGACACGCAATGCGCCTCATCAATCGCAAATAATGCAATCGGAATGCGTGCAATCAGGTTCAAGAACCGCGCAGTCAGCAGGCGCTCCGGTGCAACGTACAACAGATCATACTCACCTGCCAGCAGCTTCTGCTCGACTTGTGTGGCTTCCTGCTGTGACAATGAAGAATTCAGAACCGCCGCGCGCACCCCGATTTCATGCAGCGCAGCCACCTGATTTTGCATTAATGCAATCAATGGAGAAACAACGATAGCAGCACCGTCGCGCAACAAAGCGGGAATCTGATAGCACAGCGATTTGCCTCCGCCTGTCGGCATCAGCACGAGACAATCGCCCCCATTACCGTGATGTGCAATGACTTCTGCTTGTTGCCCGCGAAAAGCGGGGTAACCAAAAACTTCTTTGAGTATGTTAAGCGCTTTGGACATTCAAGATACAACTACTGCAAATTCTCAATTTTCTTCAAGCTCAAGAACCATTTTCCTGATTTTAGATAAAAACAAAACTACGCCTCCGGTCATTGCTGCGTGTCACTGACGATTGAATGCCCTGTATCGTAATTTTACGAATCATAAATACTTACCTCATGATAATACAGTAGAATACATACCCTGGCACTTGCAAATTTATATTCAATCGGCTTGTTTGATATCAATCGTTCGTATCGTTTCAAATTATTCATTGTGTTGTGCTGGTATAATTCTATTTATATGTATCTTTATTTATAAAATTTGTGACGCTAGTCTGGAGAGAGAAAAATGGTGGTAGCTGATGTTTTGAAATTGATTCAAGACAATGAAGTCAAATTTGTTGATTTACGTTTTACAGATACGAATGGTAAAGAACACCATGTTACCGTACCTGCACATACCTTTGATGCCGACAAATTTGAAGATGGCCATCCCTTTGACGGTTCGTCGATAGACGGCTGGAAAAGCATTCAAGCATCCGATATGTTATTGATACCCGATCCTGATACCGCCAATATGGATCCATTCATGGATGAGCCAACACTCTTGATCACCTGCGATGTGGTCGAACCGGCCGACGGAAAAGGATATATCCGGGATCCGCGTTCATTAGCCAAACGCGCAGAAATTTACTTAAAATCAACGGGTATCGGTGATGTTGCTTATTTCGGACCTGAACCTGAATTTTTCATTTTCGACTCCGTTCGCTGGCATACTGATATGTCGGGCTGCTCGGTTAAAATTGCATCTGAGGAAGCAGCTTGGAGTTCGGCCATTAAATACGAAAGCGGTAATATTGGACATCGCCCAGCCGTAAAGGGCGGTTACTTTCCCGTACCCCCCGTCGATTCCTTACAAGATATTCGCTCCGCCATGTGCCTTACCTTGGAAGAAATGGGTATCGGTGTAGAAGTTCATCACCATGAAGTAGCTACTGCAGGACAATGCGAAATTGGCACACGCTTCAATAGTCTGGTTAAGCGCGCGGATTGGAACCAGATACTTAAATATGTCGTACACAATGTTGCACACTCATATGGCAAAACGGCAACTTTCATGCCTAAACCCATCGTCGGCGATAACGGTTCAGGTATGCATGTACATCAGTCTATCTGGAAAGATGGCAAGAATTTGTTTTCTGGTAATGGCTACGCCGGTTTATCAGAAATAGCGCTATTCTATATTGGCGGTATCCTGAAGCATGCCAAAGCGCTCAATGCCATCACCAATCCCAGCACTAACTCCTATAAACGGCTGGTTGCTGGGTTTGAGGCACCGGTCAATCTTGCTTATTCCGCAAGTAACCGCTCGGCTGCAATCCGTATTCCGCACACCAGCAGCCCGAAAGGACGCCGTATCGAAGTGCGTTTTCCTGATCCAACAGCGAATCCATACTTAGCATTTGCCGCACTGATGATGGCGGGTCTGGATGGTATTCAGAATAAAATACACCCCGGCGATCCAATGGATAAGAATCTTTATGATCTACCGCCGGAAGAAGCTGCCAAAGTACCCAATTCTTGCGCTTCATTAGATGAGGCTTTGGAATGCTTGGATAAAGACCGTGATTTTCTAATCCGCGGCGGTGTATTTTCTAATGATATGATTGACGCGTTCATTCATCTTAAGATGAATGAAGTGACATTACTTCGCATGACGACACATCCGATTGAATTCGACTTGTATTACAGCCTATAGTCTGGAAAGAACCCGGTATCCGGAAGAAGATAAATGGGCAATGCAATAAATAGCAAAGATATTTATGCACTTAAATCAACAAGATAATTTAATTTTTTAATTAGGGGCAGATCAATTGCTGTAATAAGTAGGATTTTTTGGCTCTTTTTTTGCCTTGCATTAAAGAAATCATTGATAGACTAATCAAATAGTTGCATTTTTATCGGAATTCTTCTAGCAAAATATGAAAACCAGAACATTGCTTATTCTGTTAGCTTTAATCTTGTTTGGCAATTTACCCAAGGCTATTGCCGGGACAGACATATACAAACATGTGGATAAAGACGGCAACATTACCTTTACCAATCGTCCAATCAATAATGCGCAGAAATTCTCTGTCGCCTCTTTTTCCCGGAATACTGAGGGATTACAACCAAACTCTCCCCGGGTAAAAGATCCGATACAGAAAGAACGCGATGCCATGCGTCGCCAGATTCTGAAAAAAGAGCTGGTGGCGGAAGAAAAGCTTTTTACCGATACACAAAATTTCCTGGAACAGATCAGTATTCCGCACGAATCAAATACTCATCAGGGAAAGGCTGTACAGCTAAGAAACAAACTATTCTTACATCAAAGAAATATATATGCATTAAGAAAAGAGCTTGCTCGATAGCTTGATAAGTTGAGAATCACAAACGATTAGAACGGTGAATCATGAAAAGAAATAATTTTTTATTCATTGCCTTAGTCCTTTTCTCCTGTCTGACTCAAGCCGGTGTGTATAAACATATCGATGAACGCGGCAACGTAACGTATTCGAATATCCCTTCCAGTAATTCAAAAAAAATTGATCTGCCCCCAATTGTTGTCGTCCCCTCTACCGTCTCAGGAGATATTGACGATAGAATCATGAAAAGAAGGGAAAATGCCAGAATTGAAGAACAGCGTGAGCAGATGCAAAGTAAAATTTCTGAAGAAGAGAATCGACTTAATGAAGTAAAAAACGAATACAAAGACGGTATTCCCGATCGTTTAGGCAGTGAACGAAACTATCAGAGATACCTAAATCGCGTGGAGCGGTTGCGGGAGGAAATCAATGTACGTGAAAGAAATCTGAATATGTTGAGAAACGAATTCGAGAAATTGCCGGGTAAAAGCAACTGATCTGGAAGATCATCGCCCATATTCACACGGTAAGCTCCACGATGACTGGTGCATGGTCTGAGGGACGCTCTTGCTTACGCATCGTTTTATCAATCGCGCAGGTTACACAACTGCGAGCAAGCTCATTACTGAGCAAAATATGATCAATACGCAACCCGCGATTCAAACGAAAAGCCATCATGCGATAATCCCACCATGTATACGATTTTTCGGGCTGCTCAAATAAACGAAAACTGTCAACAAACCCTAAATCAAGTAGATTACGGAATGCAGTGCGTTCCGGCTGGCTGCATAATACTTTTCCTTCCCATATTTTAGGATCATAAACATCGCGATCCTCCGGTGCGATATTAAAATCACCCAGTACTGCCAATTTTGAATAATCTTTCTGCTCCTGCTGCAACCATTCGTTCAAAGCAGGAAGCCACCTCAATTTGTAACCATATTTCTCCGATTCAACAGTGTCGCCATTTGGAACATACACAGAAATAACGCGCAAATTTCCATAGGTTGCCGCGATAACCCTCTTTTGCTCATCTGCAAAACCCGGTATGGCGGTTATTATTTCGCTCGCTTCCTGTTTACTGAGTATTGCGACACCATTGTAGGTTTTCTGTCCAATAAAAGCCGATTGGTAGCCAATCGCTGCAATTTCACTGGTTGGAAAATTATCGTCGGTTAGTTTCGTTTCCTGCAAACATAACATGTCCGGCTGATTCGCTCCCAACCAATCAATCACTTGCGGCAACCGCACTTTGAGTGAATTCACGTTCCAGGTTGCTAATCTCATAATCATTTAATACCTATAGTTAACTTACAAAGCCGGCAACAACAGCGCTGTGCTTGAATAAATCCGTCAAAAGCCGTGCACGCCGAATTAATCCGTCCCATTATGAATCACTAACTGGTTAAACGGTATTATCCAATTCTGCTGATTACAAACCTCAACAGCATAGCGCTGTAGTGCTCGCTGAATTGCGGTGTATTCCCCGGCAGCTCCGCCATCAAAAGTGGCTATTATTTTATAGTCGAGCGACGAAGTATTGGCCTTTGCAAAATAAACAGCCAAATCCTTTAGCACATTGCCATAAGTTTCCTTGAGCAATCCTTGTCGAATACCGGCACACATCAATTCAGGTATTACCGTTGTACATTGAATTTGATGCTTATAATCAATACCAAAATCGCTGGTTACCGTAAATCCGTGGGAAAAGTTTCTTGGGTTAGCAGCTAGAAAATCGGTAATGATATAGGTTCTTGGCATCGTGCCATTGGATAAAGACAATAAAATATTTTCCAATGTTATACATTTAACCATGCCATAAGCACCATCCGAAAGCATAACATAATCGCCTACTCTGCATGGAAACCACGGTTCATCAGCCAGATAAGGACGGGAAACATAATTGGCTAGTTCTGCCGGGGTTAATCGCAACTCCAATCCAGGCAGCATTGGGTTAATTAACTTCGTGTAGTAATTCAGACTTTCCACTTGCATCGGAATGCCATTGTAGATAATGCACTCACCTTCCCTGACCGAACCGGTATTGAGTAATATTCTTAATTCGGTGATATAACCTGAAATAGAGTTCTTAAGTAGCAAAACAACACTGAGCAGAAGCAATACGGTGATACCAATCAGTACCTGATCATTACGCACGCTCAACACATAGAACGCAGCTGCAATCGCCAGTGCCCCCATCAAGAAATGATAACAAAGTGTAATGATGCGCTGATAATAGGTTCTTCTGGCTTCTTCGTTGCGATTACTGATCCACTTTAGAAGCTTCAGCAGCAGTAACATCGAAAAATAAACTGCGACAAAAGCAGCCAATGCCATCAACAGCGTAACGCCGCGTCCAGTGGCAAATTGTTTGATATGCTCACCAATGGAAATTTCCTTGGCTGATTGCGATTTGACCATCTCATCAAGTTGTAACTGTGCAACCTCCAACAAGTGATTGTTTTCATTCAGTTGATCGAGCCATTTCTCGCCTATGCGTTCAAACTCTGCCAAGGCTTCTTTCTCGAAATCTTGTTTGTTGATCTTAGAAATATGCTTGAGTACTTCATTAATATCGCCAATCTGTGCTTTATAAAAGCTAATTTTCTTGTGCAAACCATCCAGTTTACGTTTGTTCTCTGTTAACTGACGCAGCTCACTGATAATCGGTTGCACAATTTCCAGCAAATCCTTCTGCCAATCAAAATCCTGTTTTTCTGCTGTATCGGCCTTGTTTAATTCCAGACCAGCGGTCAGTATCATTTCAAATGAAGATTCTTGTTCAAGAATGGCATTACCTATTTCATTTATTTCCACCTGTAGTCTGTTTTTTTCCTGCTCGGTTTTTGCTTTCATCAATAACTGCAATTTAATCTCGACTTCTTTTTTTTGCAGTTTGATACTGTTGACAATGTCATTCAGCTTACCGATGGCCAGCTCTTTTTTTGATAAGGGAAAATCACCTCTGTCGGCATACGTGCTGGTTATAGGAATCATTATTCCGCATAAAAGAAGCGCTCCTATACTGATCGCAAATTTTTTATTCATAGCGTTCTGAATCAATCGCTTAATAATAAGCATCACGATATTTTTTAAGTTTATGTTTTTATTTAGTATTAAAGAAATTCTCAACTTCAGTCAAATCCCGGGTCCGTTTCATCGGTGGCAGACTTTGCCATATTTGTTTACCGTAAGCTTTGGTAGTCAGGCGTGGATCGCATATCATCAACACTCCTCGGTCCGCTTCATCCCGGATCAAACGACCGGCGCCTTGCTTCAAATTAATGACAGCACGCGGCAATTGGTACTCCATGAAAGCGTTACGGCCCTCACTGTTGATTTTCTCAATACGCGCCGCAAGCACTGGATCATCGGGCGGTGCAAACGGAAGCTTATCAATGATGACCAGCGACAGCGCTTCCCCGCGCACATCGACTCCCTCCCAGAAAGATTGACTGCCAATGAGAATGGCATTATTCGATTCACGGAAACGCTCCAGCATGTAGGAGCGCGAACCTTGTCCCTGGAGTAACAGTGGAAAATCAAATTCATCGGCTGCCAGCAATAACTCGTAAACACGTTGCATCGCACGCAAACTGGTACACAGGAAAAAAGCACGTCCTCTACTCGCGCGTAATACCGGCAGCGCCGCCTGTACCACCTGATCGGTATAGGTTCTGTGCTGTGGTTCTGGCAAGCCAATCGGCACATACAACAATGCTTGTTCAGAAAAATTGAATGGGCTTTCCCAACAAGCTGTTTGTGCAGTAGCCAGCCCCATTTCCTCATTGTAATGGGTAAAATCCCTTTTAACCGACAACGTCGCTGAAGTAAAAATCCAGGCACGCGGCGATGTGATCATTTGTTTTTGGAAAATCTCAGCAATTGATAAGGGTGTCGCATTCAATTGCAATGCCTGATTATAAATTTCAATCCAGCGCACATGACCCTGCATTTCCGTTTCATCTCGCCAGCGTTGTATCAAATACAAATGATTGGTTGTACGCTGCCAGCAATTTTCCAACCCCTCAGATCGCTCAGCCTGGCTCTCCAGCTGTTTTGCCAATATTGTCAGCTTCTCCAGCAAGTTATCCAGCGCATCAGTAAAACCCGCATTTTGCTTTATTGCCGCCAAAGATAGCCGCGTATTGTCTTCCACGACAGTTAGACGCAAATCGCGCGCGGCTTTTTCCATGGCAGCAATAGTATTTGGCAGCTCAACAAAATCACCGGCAGCCTGTATTGCTTCCACTTTGGCATCGCGTGCAAGATCCAGTAACTGGCCGGTACTAATGGATTCACCAAAAAATAAACTAGCCGTTTCCGGTAATTGATGCGCCTCATCAAAGATGACCGTATTACAGGCAGGCAATAACTCGGATAAACCTTCATCACGCAGCATGACATCTGCAAAAAACAAATGATGATTCACCACGACGACATCGGCAGCTAAAGCTTGCTTACGCGCTTCCATCACAAAACATTTTTTGTAACTGGGACATTCTGAACCCAGGCAACTGTCACGCGTTGAGGTAACTTGCTGCCAGATAGCGGCATTCTCAGGAACTTCACTGAGTCCACTTTTATCCCCATTTTTGCTGTTGTTTGCATACCGTTCTATTTGTTGCAGGTACTGGATTTCATCACGACTAACAAAACTGAGATGTGTATCCTGTAAGCTTCTTTCCAGATGATAGTGGCAGATATAATTGGCGCGACCTTTTAACAACGCAACGGTGACGGGTATTTTGAGCGCCGCCCGCACAGTCGGAATATCACGACTAAAAAGTTGGTCTTGCAGCGTTTTTGTTCCTGTGGAAATAATGACTTTGCCGCCCGCCAACAAAGCTGGCACCAGATAAGCCAGCGTTTTTCCGGTTCCGGTGCCTGCTTCGGCGACCAGGATCCTATGCTTTGCAATCGTATCAGCAATAGCTTGCGCCATCTCCAGTTGCTGAGAACGCTTGCGGAATCCGATGATATGGCGGGAAAGTGCGCCATCCGATGAAAAAATTGAATCAATATCAAACATAAAATAAGGATGCCATCAGCTCCAAACCAGCAAACTTTGCTTCTGCTGGAACTGCCATCCTTTGGAATAAATCAGAACAGAATATTGGTCATTATACTGCTGCCCATGAATATGGTTCGATCATAAGTAGCAAAGAAATAGTTTATTGCGGGAATTTTTCAATAAATTAGCTCCGCGCGCCCTTGCACCTATCCTCGGGGCAAGACCGCGGGGTATTACGGTGCAGAAAACCAAAAACGGCGCGCTGCGCTGACTTCAAAAACACAAACTATAATGCTCCCCGTGGCAAGACCACAGGGAATCGCAAGTTGAAAGTGCCAGGTTCATTGTTTGAGAAAACAGACTGAATAAATATCTCTTAAATTACATTAAACAGGTGCGATAACATCCTTACCGGAAAAAATCAGATTGAGAAATTTCGGTTGCTGAGCAACAACTACATACGCAATGACTTTTTGGCACGTACTCTTCTAGCATCCTTTGGGTCGATGATGAGCGGTCGATAAATTTCGACTCTGTCACAAGGTGACAGGGGTGTTTCCGGTTGTACAAATTTTCCAAAAATTCCCAATTTGTTTTTTGTCAGGTCAATTTCAGGAAATTGACCCAGAATTCCCGAACATTTTATCGCCTGTTCAACTGTGCAACCCGCTGATACATCAAGTTTCTCTAAGATTTGAATATGCGGCAATGCGTATACGATTTCAACTTGGAAAAATGCTGTCATGGCTTGCCATAGATCACTTCCGCCCGCTCAATAAAATGTTCTACAAAACTGTTCGCAATCATGTGAAATACCGGCCCTACCAGCTTCTCAAGGATTCTGTGTGAGAATGTGTAATGCAGCCGGAATTTTATCTTACATGCCGTATCCGATAATGGAATAAACTGCCAGTAACCATCCAGATGTTCAAATGGACCATCCAGCAAACTCATTTCTATCAAATCCGGCGGAAAACGTTTATTGATGGTGGTAAAACTGTGCTGAATATGATGATAATCGATCCTAACCGTTGCATGCGTTGTTACTTCATCTTGCGGGTCTACAGAAGTACCGCCGCACCACGGAAGAAATTTAGGATATTCCTCAACGTTATCAACCAGCGCAAACATTTGGCTTGCTGAGTATTCGACCAAAACTGATTTTTCTATTTCTGCCATAAAAGTAAATCACCCCGCATCAATGAGGTAACACTGAAAAACTGATAAAATACACGAAATTTTAGTAATTCCCACCCATTTCAATCCTGTATGAGTATAGTACAAAATAAAAAAGCCTTTCACGATTATTTTATCGAGGAAAAGTACGAAACAGGCATGGTTTTAGAAGGATGGGAAGTCAAAGCCATTCGTGACGGTCGAGTTCAATTAAAAGAAGCCTATGTTATTATCCGTAACGAGGCATTATACCTCATTGGTTGTCACATCAGTCCGCTCAAGACAGCTTCAACGCACATTAACCCTGATCCGACAAGAACACGCAAATTGTTGTTGCACGCGGAGCAGATCAAGCGGCTCATCGGCAAAGTTGAACGCGCCGGATACACTCTGGTTCCACTGGATATGCATTATAAAACAGGCAGGATTAAACTGGAAATTGGCTTGGCTAAGGGCAAGAAGCAGCATGACAAGCGCGAATCCGAGAAAGAAAAAGAATGGGAACGCACCAAGCAACGTATGCTGCGCGCCAAATAGAACAATCCAAAATAATTGATCAAAATTAAACTTCAGAAATAATTTTTATTCTTTACGACTATGCAAAAATCTATTGCTATCTGGTTATTAATTTGTTGTGCCATGGTATTTGCCATGGTAGTGGTCGGTGGTGTTACACGACTCACTAACTCAGGACTTTCAATTGTTGAGTGGCAGCCGATTGTCGGCACATTACCTCCAATCACTCAGGGAGATTGGGATGAGCTACTGGAAAAATACCGTGCAACTCCGCAGTATCAAAAAGTAAATAAAGGTATGAGTGTTGATGAATTTAAGAGTATTTTCTGGTGGGAATACTTTCATCGTCTGTTAGGCCGGCTTATTGGCTTGGTGTTTTTTGTTCCTTTTGTTTATTTCCTGGTGAAAAAGCAGATCGATCGGCCATTAGGAATCAAGCTGGCTGGAATATTTGTATTAGGCGGATTACAGGGATTTATGGGCTGGTATATGGTCAAGAGCGGACTGGTGAGCGATCCCCATGTGAGTCAGTACCGCCTTACTGCACACTTAGGATTAGCATTTGTCATTTTTGCCACCATGTTCTGGGTTGCATTAGGATTGCTGGCGCCGAAAAACGATAACCCTGAATCAAATGAAATGATGCAAAGCCTACGGCGATTCTCCTTTGGTCTGACTTCACTCATTTTTATCATGGTTTTATCAGGCGGTTTTGTCGCAGGCATTCGAGCAGGTTTAGCCTACAATACTTTCCCTCTCATGAACGGACATCTGATACCACCGGAAATCTTTATGTTGGAACCGTGGTATCGCAATTTCTTCGATAACATGGCAACCGTTCAATTCAATCATCGGCTGATCGCCTGGATATTGGCTTTTTTAGTACCGCTTTTCTGGTTTAAATCACGCAAAGCGGGACTCCCCGGTACGACCCGCATTGCCTGCAACCTTCTTTTGCTGATGCTGGTAATTCAGATTAGTCTGGGGATAGCGACTTTATTGCATGTAGTGCCTGTTCCTTTAGCAGCTTCACATCAAGGTGGCGCAGTGTTGCTGTTTGCAGCAGCATTATGGGTAAGTCATCGATTACGCTAGTACTTGAAAGATCATCTCATTGCACATTCAATGAGATGATCCTAATAATTAAT
>CXWL01131879.1_pt1 | contig 13974 bp, 12 predicted proteins | sample 590931 | NCBI WGS metagenome assembly CXWL01 (sample SAMEA3498368, study PRJEB10139) | groundwater metagenome | biome: water well; material: biofilm material | place: Germany | collected 2015-04-27 | reverse complement strand
CGCCCGGCATGTCCGCCAGGGGAATCGGCACCGAGCCGATCATGCCGGAGAAGACCAGGCTGGCCACCGCCAGCAGCGCCAGCGAAGAGATGACGACCAGCGCGCGATGGCGCAAGTTGCGAAAAAACGGATGCACTGAAAGCTCCTTATCTGGCGCCGTAGCGCACGCCGATGAATCCCTGCGAGCCGGCGGTCGCATAATTGCGCGCCAGCGCGTACTGTTTGTCGGTCACGTTGTTCCAGCGGACCACAGCGCTCCAGTCGGGCGCAAAGCGATACTGGGCAAACAGATTGAGCACGCCATAGCCGCCCAGGGTGTTGCGGTTGGCCGTATCGTCGAAGCGCGGTCCCGACAGCTGCAGGCCGGCGCCTGCCACCCACGGGCCGCTGGCGTATTCGGCGCCCAGGGCGGCATGGCGTTTGGCGCGCCGCACCAGCTGCTTGCCGGTGGTGTCATCCTGCGGATCCTGGAAGTCGAGCGATCCGCTCAGCGCCACCGGACCGAGCGTGGTGCGCGCACCGACCGACAAGCCTGCGAGCGTAGCACGATTGACGTTGTAGGCGCAGCCGGTCGGGTGGGTCGCCACCTCTACCGGACAAATGGTGGTGTTGACCAGCAGGTCTTTCAGACGGTTGCGGTAGTAGACCACCGTCGCGTCGAGCGCGCCGCCGTGATAGGCCAGGCCCGCCTCGACGTTCCTGCCGTGCTCCGGCCGGTTGCTGGCCACGCCGAAGCGCGGGAAGTAGAGTTCATTGAAGGTTGGCGCGCGAAAGCTCGATCCGATGCTGGTATTGGCGCGCAGCGTGCTGCTGATGCGGTAGCCGTAACCCAGGCCGCCGGTGCGCACCGAGCCGTACTGCGTACTGCTGTCCCAGCGCACGCTGGCGCTGGTCAGATGCGCGCCGCGCTTCATCGAATACGACAATGCGCCGGACTTGGTGACGCGCTCGCGCGTCAAGGCCGCGGTCGAACTGGAGACCACGTCTTCCGTGCGCCGCTCCAGCAGCACCTGCAGCAGATCCTCGCCAAGCGCCAGGTCGCTTTGCGCGCTGAGCGTGTTCTGGCGCGTGTCGATGCTGCTGTAGCCAGTGGCGCTGGCGTTGGCAAAATTGGCCGCCTGGTCGTCTGCGCGCGCCGCCTGCAACTTGACTTGCCAGCCCGGCAGTACTTGATGCTGCGAGTACAGCGCCAGATTGCGCAGGGTTTGCTCGCTGCGCGCGTCGTAGGTGGAGGCGCCGGCGTCGTATTGCGCATCGAGTTTGCTGTGCATGAACAGCAGACCCGCTTCGTGGCCGCGCGCCAGGGTCAGGCCCAGCTGGCCGCTGGCGCTGTTCTTGGCATAGCCGTCCGGGTCGCGGTTGAACGATGACAGGCCGGGCAGGGTGGCCGAAAAGCCCTGGTCCTCATCACGCGCCAGCGTCAGCGCGTAGCTGAGCGTGGCGTTGCCGCCGGAGACCGAGGCGTCCGCGTTGCGGGTCCTGGCCGAGCCGGCGCCCAGCGCCGCGGTGACGGCAGGCGCGCCGGCGCCGCGTTTGGTAAATACCTGGATCACGCCGCCGATGGCGTCGGCGCCGTACATGGTGGCCAGTGGGCCGTAGACGATCTCGATGCGGTCAATGTTCGCCAGCGGCAGGCCGCTCCAGCTGGCAATGCCGGACGTGGAGGAGCCGATGCGCACACCGTCGACCAGCACCACGGTCTGCTTGGCGTCGCCGCCGCGCATGAATACCGAGGCGTTGGCGCCCGGCCCGCCATTGCGCACCACTTCGATGCCGCGCTGCTTTTGCAGCAGGTCGACGATGTTGCCGGCGCCGGAGCGCACGATGTCATCCGAGGTCAGGGTCAGGTGGTCGGCCAGGACGTCGGCGGCCACTTGCGGTGCGCGGTTGGCGGTGACGACAATGGTGGCGACCGAGTCGTCGGCGTGGGCGAAGGCACACGTGATGGCTAGCGCAAGCGACGAGCATGCCGCACGGCAGGATACAGGAAAGGTCATGACGGGTTTTCAGTAAGTATGCAACCGGCCGAGTTCCCCGTTGGCCGGATTGAACAGAAGCATGCGCGCAGCATCCTTCCACCTGTTCTGGCCGGTATCCGGGCTGGCAAGTGCGGCCGACTCACCTTCCCATGCCGAAGCACAGTGGTTATTCGAGGCGGCTTGTCGTCTTGCGNNCGCATTGAACATGCGCGCGGGCACCAAAACGTGACGATTATACACTTTCGAGCAGAACCACTTCACCGTAACCGATCGCGTGAGGGCGCGCGGCCGCTTCCTGTGCCATGGCCAATGGCGCCAGTCCGCGTGCACGCGCGGCGAGCAGGCGGATCGCCCCGGCATGGCAGACAACGACTGCGGCGTCGCGTTGCGCGTCCATCAAATCGTCGTAAAAGGCGCCAATGCGCAGCGCCATGTCGACCACGCTTTCGCCGCCGCCGGGGCGGTAGCCGGCCACGTCGGCGGCCCAGGCGTCGATCTCGGCGCGTGCGATGGTGTCCCAGCTGCGCATCTCCCAGGCGCCGAAATCGAGTTCGGCCAGGCGCGCATCGAAGCACACCTTGTCCGACAGGGCGCGCGCCAGCGAGGCGCAGCGCAGCAGGGGACTGGAAAACAGGGGCACGTCCGGTGGCAGCTGGCCGCGCAGGCCGGGCAGGGCGTCGGACTGAAGCTGCGGGTCGACCGCCAGATCGCTGCGGCCGTAGCACACGCCCGGCGCTACCGTGGGCTGCAAGTGGCGCACCAGGTAAAGGCGCATGGCTAGTGCCACCCGCCCTGGCCGGCTGCAGCCAGCAGGCACAGGTAAATCATCACTTCGCTCACTTGCTGGACTGCGCCCAGGCAGTCGCCCGTGTAGCCGCCGATGCGGCGCACGCATTTGCGGCCCAGCCAGAGGGCCGCGCCAGCGGCCGCGAGCACGCCGGCGCCGAGCGCCGACCATGCCAGGTGGCCGGCCGCGCCAAGGTACAGGGCAGGGATCGCCGCGCACGCCGATGCGATGGCAAATTCGGCGCCCGTCATTTCCTGCGCCATCGGCTTTGCCTTGCCTTCGGCACGCGCGTAGTCCAGCCGCCAGACCAGGCTGACTGCGGCCAGGCGCGAGAGCGGATGGGCAAACATCAGGGCGGCAATCGCGCTGGCCGGCGCCAGCTGCGCCAGTAGCATGACCTTGAGCGCGAGCAGCAGTCCGGCGCCGACCGCGCCATAGGTGCCGATGCGCGAATCCTTCATGATTTCCATGACCCGCGCGCTCGTCATGCCGCCGCCGAAGCCGTCGCACATGTCGGCAAAGCCGTCTTCGTGGAAGGCGCCGGTCAGATACACGCCGGCCGCAGTCGCGAGCAGCGCCGCCACCGGCGCCGGCCAGATGCAGACGGCGCCCAGGTAGACCAGCGCGCTGACGGTGGCCACCACGCTGCCCACCAGCGGAAAATAGCGCGACGCATGGTGCAGCCATTGGGGATCGAAGCCCACCCAGCGCGGAATCGGCAAGCGCGTAAAGAACTGCAGTGCGATGAAAAATAGCCGCAGCTGGTGGATCAGGAGTCCCATCGTCAGCTCGCCGCGCTGACCTGGGCCGAATCGAAGGTGGCCATCTCGCCGAGGAAAGCGCGCGCCGCATGCAGCAGCGGCAGCGCCAGCGCGCAACCGGTGCCTTCGCCCAGGCGCAGGCCCAGATTCAGCAGTGGCCTGGCCTGCAGCTCGGCCAGCATGCGCCGGTGGCCAGCTTCGTCCGAACAATGCGAGAACACGCAGTAGTCGAGAATGGCCGGTTCGATGCGGGCGGCGACCAGCAGCGCGCTGGTGACGATGAAGCCATCAATGAGCAACACCATACGCAGCTCGGCCGCTTTGAGCATGGCGCCAGCCATCATCGCAATTTCAAACCCGCCGAACGTGGCCAGGACGGCCAGCGGATCATCGACGCCAGCGTGCATGGCTACCGCCGCCTCGATCACCTGTTGCTTGTGGGCGATGCCGTCCGATCCCAGTCCGGTGCCGGCGCCCACGCACTCGGCCACCGGCGCGCCGGTCATCTTGTGCATCAGCGCGGCCGCTGCGGTGGTGTTGCCGATGCCCATTTCGCCAAAGCCGATCACATTGCCTTCCAGCGCGGCGACGATCTGCGCGCCATGCTCCATGGCAGTGGCGCAGGCGGCCGCGCTCATGGCCGGCTGGCGGGCGAAGTTGGCGGTGCCCATGCCTACCTTGCGGCTAATCAATTGTGGGCGCGTTCCGAAGTCATGCTTGACGCCGGCATCGACCACCTGCAGCGCGCAGCCGGACTGGCGCGCGAAGACGTTAATGGCGGCGCCGCCGGCCAGGAAGTTCTCGACCATCTGCCAGGTCACGCTTTGTGGATAGGCGGAAATGCCTTCCGCCACTACCCCGTGGTCGGCCGCGAACACGACAATGGTGGGGGCGCGCAGCGCGACGTCCACAGTTTGCTGGATCAGGCCCAGCTGCAAGGCGATGCGCTCGAGCGCGCCGAGGCTGCCGGGCGGCTTGGTCTTGTTGTTGATTGCGCGCTCAAGTTGGGCATGCAGGTCGGGGTTGGCGGTCGCGAGAATGGTCGGCATGAGGGAGAATGATGGAGAGTTGGCAATATTTTTGGCGGTTAAGATAGCACACTCGACAAATGGACATTCCTGTTGAGCTCACGTGTACGCCAAATTTGCGGCACAATTGGACGCTCAATGTTGTCGTTTGCTATAAGAAAAAGGAGGCGCATGAACGAACAGCTTGCCCGTGATGTCGTGCTGGTACGCGCCATCGAAACGATGGACACCAGGCATGAGATCCTCAGCGAGGACGACCGCATGTACGCCAGCCGCAGCGCGCGCGAACTGGCGCAGTGGCAGGCGGCCGACAGCAAGACCGACGTCACCACCGAACACTTTTTGCAGCAGCGTGCCGAGCAGATTCTCAAGCGCCTGTCCGAACGTACGCCGGCCCTGAAAAGCGTGGTTGCGCTGCGCACCGGCCTCGCTGGCCTGGCCATGGTCTTGCCGCTGGTGGCCTTGCTGCTGGGCGCGGGGCTGGACCGGATCGGCGATCCGCACCGGGTCGACTTGCTGTCGGCGCCGCTGCTGGCGATCATCGGCTGGAACGTGCTGGTGTACCTGATGCTGCTGCTGTGGATGGTGCTGCCGGCGCCGGGCAGCAGCTGGATCAGCGAAGGCATGATGCGCAGCCTGTCCGGCGCCCGCGTCGCGCTGCCGCGCAGGCTGCCGCACGTGCTGTCAAGCGCGATCACCAGCTTCATGCGCGAATGGACCGAGCTGTCGTCGACCCTGAACCGCGCCCGCCTTGGCCGCACGCTGCACCTGGCGGCGGCCATGTTTGCCGTTGGCGCGCTGCTGTCGCTGTATGCGCGCGGCTTCCTGTCGGAATACCGGGCCGGCTGGGAAAGCACGTTCCTGTCGGCCCAGCAGGTGCACGCCATCTTGTCGGCGCTGTTTGCGCCCGCGCTGGCGCTGCTGCCCCTGCAGTCGTTTTCGCCCGCCGAGATCGAAGCGCTGCGCTTTTCCGCCGCCCCGTCGGCGGCCGGCGGCGCGCGCTGGGTGCACCTGTACGGCGCCACGCTGGCGCTGCTGGTGGTGCTGCCGCGCCTCGCGCTGGCCGCGTGCGCGCACTGGAAGGCGCGCCGCCTGGTGCGCAATTTTCCGCTCGACCTGGAGCAGCCGTACTTCCACAAACTGGGCGGCCAGGCCGGGGTCGCCGTGCCGTCGGTACTGCGCGTGCTGCCCTACAGTTTTACCGTGGACGAGGCACGCGACCGCGGCCTGGCGCAGGTCGCCGCGATGCTGCTGGGCGAGCAGGCGCGCGTCATGCTGCGTCCGCCCAGCGCCTATGGCGAAGAGCCCCAGCAGCTGCTGGGCGAGGTGAACCTGGACGACCCGGAGGTCGCCTACACGGCGGTGCTGTTCAACCTGGCCGCCACACCCGAGAAGGAAAACCACGGCGCTTTTCTCGAACACCTGGTGCGCAGCACGAAGCGGGGCGTGGCGGTGCTGATCGACGAATCGTCGCTGGCCGAGCGTAGCGACGCGCTCCGGCTGGGCCAGCGGATCGCGCTCTGGCAAGAGTTCTGCAGCTTCCACAAGGCTCCGGCGACCTTCGTCAACCTGCTCAATCCCACGCTGCGCCCGCTCGACCCGAACGCGGGACTGCGCATCTCAAAGGCCCCATGAACGATACGCCCGCCGCCATCGAGCTCGCGCTGATCTCGCATACCAACAACGGCAAGACCACGCTGGCGCGCACCCTGATCGGGGTCGACGTGGGCGAAGTGCGCGATGCGGCGCACGTGACCGTGCTGGCCGAGCAGCACACGCTGCTGCGCACCGCGCAGGGCGACACCTTGCAGCTGTGGGACACGCCCGGCTTTGGCGACTCGGTGCGCCTGTTGCGGCGCCTGGCCATGTCGGGCAATCCGATCGGCTGGTTCTTGCGCGAAGTGTTCGACCGCTACCGCGACAAGCCGTTCTGGCTCAGCCAGCAGGCGCTGCGCACGGCGCGCGATTCGGCCGATGTGGTGCTATACCTGGTCAACTCGTCCGAGCTGCCGCGCGACGCCGGCTATCTGCCGGCCGAGATGAAGATCCTGGAGTGGCTGGGCAAACCGGTTGTGGTGCTGCTCAATCAAATGGGGCCGCCGCGGCCGGCCCAGGAAGAACAGGCCGAGCAGGAAAGCTGGAAGCAGCACCTGGATCAATACACGATCGTGCGCGCGGTGCTGGCGCTCGATGCCTTTGCCCGTTGCTGGGTGCACGAGCGGGTGTTCTATGCTGCCATCGGCAAGCTGCTCGATCCCGCCAAGCAGGATGGCTATGCGCGCCTGCTGGCGCTTTGGCAGGAAAATAACGAGACCCGCTACCAGGCAGCGATGCGGATCAGCGCCGCGCAGCTGCTGGCGGCCGCCGCCGACAGCGAGCCGATCGCCGCCGCCGATGCGGGCTTTCTGCAAAGCGCGATGAAGGCGGTGGGACTGGCCCGCTCGGGTGACCAGCAGCGTCAGGACAAGGCGATGGCGGTGCTGATCGAGCGCCTCAATGTGCGCATCGGCGCCGCCACGCGCGCGCTGCTTCAGCTGCACCAGCTCGACCCTGGTGAAGCTGCCAGGATCAACGCCCGCGTGCGTGAAAACTTCAAGGTGCGCGCGCCACTGGACAAGGCGCAGGCGGGTTTGCTGGGCGCGGTGGTCTCGGGCGCGGCGACCGGCCTGTCGGCCGACCTGATGGCCGGCGGCATGACCTTCGGCGCCGGCGCACTGCTGGGCGGCGTGGTGGGCGCGCTGACCATGGCCGGCGCAGCCTGGGGCTTCAACACCACGACCGAGCGCAATCAGACCACGGTAACGTTTGCCGACGAATTCATGAACACGCTGCTGGTGGGCTGCGTGCTGCGCTACCTGGCGGTGGCCCATTTCGGCCGTGGACGCGGCAACTTTGTCGAGGGCGAGGCGCCGGCCTTCTGGCAAGCGGAAGTCGAGGCGGCGGTGGCGCAGCACGGCACACAAGGCGTGTGGCAGACCTTGCGCACCGGGCCCGACGCCGGCCAGGCCGAAACGCTGGTTCGCGGCGTGGCCGACCAGGTCCTGGCGCGCCTGTACCCGGACAGCCGCTAACTGTTCACGCCGATGTGACACCTGTGCCAAATTGGGACAGGGAGATTGCCGTTGCGAGCCGCAAGCGGCATGGCACGCGGATTGCTCTTGCTGATGTATTCATCCAACTATCAGCAGGAGACACCATGAAAAAGCCAATTCGCACTCTCATCCTCGCAGCTGCAGTCCTGACGTCGCTGTATGCCGCCGCGCACGGCAACGTCACGCCGCAAGGCGTCGATACCACCGGCTTGCCGCCGCTCGGCGAGAAGTGGCGCGAGGAGAATCCATTCAAGACCAACAAGCTGGCGCTAAAGGTCGGCGCGTCGGCCTACGGGCAGAACTGCGCGCGCTGCCACGGCATTGACGCCATCACGGGCGGCATTGCCCCTGACCTGCGCCAGATCGACCGCGACTGCATCGGCATCAAGAACGACGCCAAGAAGCAAGCCTGCTTCAAGGAGATGGACGAGTACTACCTGTCCTCGGTCCGCAAGGGCAAGGTACGCAACGGCGCCGTGTACATGCCGCCGTTCGAAGGCATCTTCAATCAGGAAGCCATGTGGGCCATCAAGACCTATCTTGATTCCCGTCGCGACGCCAAATAAGGAGCAGCCATGACAAGCATGCGCACCCTGTTGGCCGGCGCCTGCATGGCGCTGGCGCTTGCCGCGCCGGCCCGCGCCGACTGGCAAAAGATCGTGCAGTCGGGCGGCCTGAAGGTGGCCGTGTACAAGGAATTCGCGCCGTTCTCGAATGGTGGCGCGGGTATCGACATCGACCTGGCCCAGGCCCTGGCCAGCAAGCTGGGTCTGCGTTTGAACCTGCTGCCGTTTCCGGCCGGTGAAAACCTCAACGACGATTTGCGCAATATGGTCTGGAAAGGCCACTACCTCGGCTACGGTCCGGCCGACGTGATGCTGCACGTGCCGGTCGATCCGCGCCTGATGGCCGACAACCCGCAGGTCGCCATCTTTGCGCCCTACCATGTCGAAGGCGTGCGCCTGGTGCGCAGCGCGAAGACGGTGCCAGTCTTCGACAGCCTCGACGCGCTGCTTGGCAAGCGAATCGGGGTCGAGAAAGTGTCGATTGCCGGCATGGTGATGCTGGGCGAGGGGGACGGCAAATTCAGCGACGGCGTGCGGATCTACCCGAGTGCGATCGATGCGCTGGAAAAGCTCAAGGCGGGCGAGCTCGATGCCGTACTGGCCAACCGGTCCGAGATTGAATCGGTGATGCGGGGCGACCCCGACTTTCCGCTGCACGACGTTGTTTTCCAGCGCTTGCCGCGCAAAGGCTGGGCGGTGGGCATGGCGGTGCGCAAGGACAATACCGATGTCGCGCGCATGCTGCAGGCGGCGCTCAACGAGATGGCCGCCAGTGGCGAGATCAAGGCGATTTTCGCGCGCCACGGCGTGCAAGTCGTCGCACCATGAAGCCGCTGCTCACGGCGCTGGCGGCGGCCATGGCCGCGCATGCAGCGGCCGGAGCGGCAGAGCCGGCCCTGATGGCCACTGTGGAAATTGTGGGCACGGCGCCGATTGCGGGACTGGGGATCGAGCGCAAGCTGCTGCCGTATGTGGTGCAGGCGGCCAGCGGCGAGCGCATCGGGCAGGCGCACACGGCCAACCTGGCTGACTATCTGGCGCGCAGTTTCAATGGCATCAACGTCAATGAAATTTCGGGCAGTCCGTTCCAGAACGATGTCACCTACCGCGGCTTTCGGGCCTCGCCGGTGCTTGGCACCGCGCAGGGCATTTCCGTCTACCTGGACGGGGTACGCGTGAATGAACCGTTCGGTGACGTCGTCAACTGGGACATGCTGCCCGAGTCCGCGCTGGCCAGCGTGCAGCTGGTGCCGGGTTCAAATCCCGTGTATGGACTCAATACGCTTGGTGGCGCGCTGGCGCTGTCTGGAAAGTCGGGCGCCAGTCATCCCGGCACGGAGGCGGAGCTGTCGGTGACCGATGCCGGGCGGCGCCGCTTCGACCTGGCGCAAGGCGCGGGCCAGGCCGGCGGCTGGCACAGCTTTGTTGGCGCAACGCTGTTTGACGATCAGGGCTGGCGCGCGCACTCGCAGGGCAAGCTTGGCAATGTCTATCTGAAGCTTGGCGCCGGCGGCTGGAACGTGGCGCTGCGCGGTGGNNCCGCAGGGCGTGTTCAACACCACCAGCACCCGTCAGGGCGGGCAGGGCGCCAGTGTCTTGCTGGGCCTGCGCCGGGCACGGCACCGGATCGAACTGGGCGCCACGTTCGACCGCAGCAGCGTGCGCTTTGCCCAGTTCGAGCAGGATGGCCTGCTGACGGACGCGCGCGAAATCCTGCCCGANNCGCTTCAATCCGTCGCTGGGGGTGGCGCTCGACGCGGGCGCTGGCTGGACGCTGACTGCCAATGCGGCGCAAGGCAACCGGGTACCGACCGTGATCGAACTTGGCTGCGCCGATCCCGCGCAGCCGTGCCGGCTGCCAGTGGGCTTGCAATCGGACCCATACCTGAAGCAGGTCGTCTCCCGCACCATCGAAGTGGGGGCACGTTACCAGGCCGGGGCCCGCAGTGGTGCCGTGTCGCTGTACCGGACCGGCAACCGCGATGACATCCTGTTTCTCAGTTCCGGTTTGTCGCGCCAAGGCTATTTTTCGAATGTCGATCGTACCCGTCACCAGGGGCTGGACCTTGCCGCGCGCACCAGCGCAGGCCGGCTTGCGCTCAATCTTGGCTACAGCTATCTGGCCGCGACTTACGACGCACCCGCCGTCTTGTTCACTGGCGTGCGCACGGTGCAGGTGGCGCGCGGCACGCTGATCGCAGGCTTGCCGCGCCATACGCTGAAGCTGGGCGTGGAATGGAAGCCGGGCGGCAGGCTGACCCTGGGCGCAGATGCGCAGGCCTTTTCCAGCATCGGCACGCAGGGCAATGAGGATGGCCTGCTGGCCGACCTGGAACCGGGCGTCGCCGCGCAGCGGGGCGACGTGCGCGTGGCTGGCCATGGCTTGCTCAGTGTGCGCGCCAGTTGGGAGATCGCTGCGCGCTGGGAGCTGTATGCGCGGCTGAACAATGTGCTCGACCGCCGCTACGCCAGCTTCGGCGCGCTTGGACGCAACCTGTTCGCCGCTGACGGCGAGCAGGGAAATGCGCGCTTCGTGGCGCCGGGCGCTCCCCGCATACTGGCCTTCGGCGTGCGCTACCGCTACTGAACGATCACTGGAACGTGTACTGCGCGCTGAAACCGAGCAGGTAGTTGCGTCCGGGAGCCGCCTCGTAGAAGCGCTTGTTGGCGTCGCCCACAATCACCGAACCGACGTATTTGCGGCCGCTCAAATTATTCAGGCGGACAAACTGCTTCAGGCGCCAGCCGGCCAATTGCTGCTGCGTCTGAAAGCGCGCATTGATGACGCCATAGCCGGGTGCGGGAATGTCCAGATTGGCGTCTTCCGCGTACACCTTGCCGCTGGCGATGGTTTCGATGGCCGCGCCCAGATGGTCGCCCTTCCATGCCAGTTCCGCGAACAGATTCGCATTTGGCACGCCTGGCATGCGGCTGCCTTGCGCCACGCTGCCGAAGGCCTGGTCGTAGGTGGCGCGTAGCAGCGTCATTGCCAGCCGCGCGCTGAGGCCACCGTTAAAACTGCTATCGAGCGACAGCTCGGCGCCGCGCCGCAGCGTCTTGCTGGCGTTGCGGTAGCTGGTGCGTCCGCCGCCGGACAGATCGACCACGAGTTCGTCGCGCGTCCTGGCCTGGAACAGCGCCGCGTTGATGCGTGTATTGCTGCCGACGTAGGCCTTGATGCCGCCCTCGACATGCGTGCTGGTGGCAGGCGCGAGGCGAAAATTGAAGCCGGCGCCAGCGCCCGAGTAGAACAATTCGTTGAGCGTGGGCGCTTCGAAGCCGCGCGCCGCGCTGGCGTAGACATTGAGCAGCGGCGTCACCTTGTACAGCGCTGCCAGTACCGGCGTCGTGTGGCGAAAACTGACCTTGCCGCTGTCGTTGCCGTTGGACGCAAAGCGATCATCCACCGCCACGGTCATGCGGCTGTGGCGCACGCCGCCGGTGAGCACCCAGGCGCCGCCCTGCCATTCGGCCTGGGCGTACGGGTCGACGCTGGTGACGGTATTGGTCTCGTCGCGCCGCAGATTGCCCTGCACGCCGAACTGGGTGCCCACGAAGTTTTCGTAGCCTTGCCGGTCATCCTTTGAGCGGCCGTAGTCGGCGCCGACGGTGGTACTGAGCTTGCCGCCGGCGAGCGGCATCACGTGCAGGTAGCTGATGTCGGCGCCATGGAAGTCGCGATCGAAATCGACCACGCCGCCGGACTGGCTGGCCGGCGTCTGGACGAAGCGCGAAAAGGCCTGGAACTGGATCACCTTGCGGTTGCCCGCGTAGGCCATGAGGCGCAGAAGGTCGTCACCAATGCGCTGCTCGAAAGCGAGGCCGCCCTGGGTGTGGTCAATGCTCTTGCGGGTGTTGTAGCGCTCGGCCAGCGTGCGTTTGGGCGTCTGCGTGTCGAGGGCGTCGGTCTCGCCGGCGCGCGCGTCGCGCTGCCAGGTGGCCCAGGTCACGCCCAGCGGATCCTGGGTGTCGTGCTGGCGCAGGCCGCTGGCGCTGATGGTCAGGCGGCTGGACGCGGAGGGCGAGAGCGTGAGCTTGGCCATGGCCTGGTCACGGGTGGCGGCGCTGTGGTCGCGGTAGCCGTCGGTTTCGAAGCGCGACGCGTCGAGCACGTAGCCCAGGCCGTCCACTTCGCCCTGTGCGTTAAGGTCCGCCTTGCGGCTGTTGTAGCTGCCGCCCATCAGGCTCGCTTCGACCGTCGGGCGCCCTTTGCCGTCGCGCGTGAACAGGGCGATGGTGCCGCCCGCGTGATTGCCATAGATGGCAGAGAACGGGCCGCGCAAGACCTCGATGCGTTCGGCCAGGTCGAGGTTGAAGGTGGCGGCCTGGCCCTGGCCGTCGGGCATGCTGGCCGGGATGCCGTCTGCGATCAGGCGCACGCCGCGCACGCCAAAGGCCGAGCGGGCGCCGAAGCCGCGCGAAGAAATCTGCAGGTCTTGCGCGTAGTTCTGGCGGTTTTGCGCTACCAGGCCGGGCACGGCAGCGAGCGACTCGGACGCGTTGACCCGCATCTGGGCGGCGTTGATGCGGTTGGCGTCGACCACGTCGATGGCGGCCGGCAGGTCGAAGCTTGCGTGCTCCAGGCGGCTGCCAGTGACCACCACCACATCGAGCGGCGTGGGCGGAGGCGGCACGGCGGCTAGCGCGCAGGGNNAGATGGGCTATACGCGTTGATAAGCAATATACCTGCCATGCGCGATTCGTGCGTGGCACGCGCCTTGCATGGACACATGCGCGCGTGCGTCGCGCGCCAAACTGAAAGGTATTCCATGAAACTGCTAATCCTGTGCGCCATGTTCGGTAACGCCGTTGCCGGCCCGCTGGCGTACGTCTCCAACGAAAAATCCGGCACGCTGAGCGTGATCGACACGGCGACCGATACCGTGGTGCGCACCATTGCCGCCGGCAAGCGCCCGCGCGGCATAGCCGGCGATGGCAGCGGCACGCTGTTCGTGACCGACGCCGGCAGCAGCGCGTTGCTGGTGCTCGACAGCGCGGCCGGGCAGGCGACGCTGTCGCTCGCGCTGGGCAAGTCGCCCGAAGGCGTGCATGCCTCGGCGGACGGGCGCCATGTGGCGGTGGCGGTCGAAGAGAGCAACAGCGTGACGCTGTTTGACGCCCGCACGCGCCGGCAAGTGGCCGACATCATGGTCCAAGGCAAGAACCCCGAGCACGCGGTGTTCAGCCCGGACGGGCGCTGGCTGCTGGTGAGCGCAGAGGACGCCGAACAGGTCGACCTGATCGACGTCGCGCAGCAGCGCCAGGTGGGGACGATTGCCGTGGGTCTGCGCCCGCGCGGGATCGGCTTTTCGCCGGACGGCACGCGCGCCTATGTCGCTGCCGAGTTGGTCAATGCCGTGTACGTGATCGACATGGCGACCCGGCGCGCGCTGGCGACCATTCCTGCTGGCAAGAACGCGAATGGCATTGCCGTGCATCCAAACGGCAAGACTGTGTATGTTTCGAACGGTACGGACGGCACAGTGATGCAAATTGACACACTNNACGCCGGACGGCAGCAAGCTGTACGTGGCCAATGGGCGTTCGAACAGCGTCAGCGTGATTGACACCGCCACTGCCACCAGGATCAAGGACATAGCCGTCGGCGAACTGCCCTGGGGCGTCCTGATCCGCTAAGCCGCCTACACCGGGGTCAGACCACTTTTTCCTCACGAGAACACCGGGGTTGGGTCCCCCATTGCGACACGGGCTCATCCGCATAGCGGATGAGCCCGTGTCGCAATGGGGGACCTGACCCTAA
>CXWL01021522.1_pt1 | contig 13974 bp, 11 predicted proteins | sample 590931 | NCBI WGS metagenome assembly CXWL01 (sample SAMEA3498368, study PRJEB10139) | groundwater metagenome | biome: water well; material: biofilm material | place: Germany | collected 2015-04-27 | reverse complement strand
CGCTCATCGGCTCGCTGAACAGGGCCGACCAGGCCTGGTGCTTGTTGGCGAGGGGGTCGTGTGACATGCGCTGGAGCCGCGTGCGGCTGCTGACTGGGGACTGCTTATTATCCGGCTCGACCGCGCCAGCCAGCCATGAGCCGAACCCCTCCGCCCGACCCCGCTGCTTCCGACTTCCCGCCCACGGCCAGCCGGCCGGCGAGCCTGTGGCCCGAGACCACGCGCCCGGCCGCCTTGCAGAGCACCAGCTTTGCCACCACGCGCTTCGACCCGATCGCCGAGGAGCGCGCCCGCCTGCATGTGCAGGCGGCGGCGGCCTTCGACGTCTGCCACCCGGCGCTGGCGCTGCGCGCGGTCTTGCTGGTGCAGGTGGTGCTGGCGGTGGTGGCGCTGGGCGGCGCCGAGACGCTGGCGGCCTGGGGCGCGCGCCAGGCCGTGCTGGCCTTCGGCGGTGTCGCCGCCACGGTGCTGTGGCTGGTGGCGGTGTGCGCGCTGCGCCAGCCGCTGCACCGCGCCCAGGCGCCCTGGCGCGCCGCCACCGTGCTCGGGCTCGGTGCCGCAGCGGCGCTGCTGGCCTGGGCGCCGCTGGTGTGGGCCGGGCTGGCCAGTGCCGGCGGCCTGCGCGCGGCGGCGGTACTGGTCGTGGGCGCGGCGATAGCGGCTCTGCTGTGGGCCGGCCTGGACCTGCGCTCGCGCATCTGGCATCCGGCCAATGCCAGCGCGCGGCTGGCGGAATTGCAGTCGCGCATCCGCCCGCACTTCCTGTTCAATGCCCTCAATACCGCATTGGCGCTGGTGCGGGTGGACCCGGAGCGCGCCGAGAACGTGCTGGAAGACCTGGCGCAGTTGTTCCGCGTGGCGCTGGTGGATGCGGGCAGCTCGGTCTCGCTGGAAGAAGAGATCGAACTGGCGCGCCGCTACCTGGCGATCGAGCAGGTGCGCTTCGGCCAGCGCTTGCAGGTGGTGTGGGAGATCGACCCGCGTGTCTTTCCGGCGCGCGTGCCGCCGCTGGTGCTGCAGCCGCTGGTGGAAAACGCCGTCCGCCATGGCATCGAGCCGGCGGCGCGCGGCGGCCGCGTGCTCGTGCGCGCGCAGCTGCTGCGCGGCCAGGTGGTGGTGGTGGTGACGAATACCGTGGGTGACGAGCCCGGCACGCCCGGCCACGGCATGGCCCTGCACAACGTGCGTGAGCGCCTGCGGCTGCTGCACGATATGGCGGCACAGTGCGATGTCTGGCGCGAGCCGGCGCTGGAGGGCGAACTGTTCCACGCCCGCATCGTGGTGCCGGCGCCGTGAACGCCGCAGGGTCGTTCCCAAGGCGTTCACTCCCCAAGGGCCACTCGGGGCCCGCTGCGCGGTCCTGGGGGGCGACGCGAAGCGTCTTGGGGGCACCGTGAAAATCCTGATCGTCGATGACGAGGCACTGGCGCGCCTGCGCCTGCGCTCGCTGCTGGCAAGCCTGCCCGAACTGGGGGCCACGGTGGTTTGCGAGGCCGGCAATGCCGACGAGGCGCTGGCCAGCCTGGCGGCCACGCCGGCCGATGCGGTGCTGCTGGATATCCGCATGCCGGGGCCGAACTCGTCGAGCGCCGGCCTGCGCCTGGCCGCCGCGATGAAGGCGCTGCCGCAGCCGCCGGCGGTGGTCTTTGTCACCGCGCATGCCGAACACGCACTCAAGGCGTTTGAGCTCGAAGCGCTGGACTATCTGACCAAGCCGGTGCGCCGCGAGCGCCTGCTGGCCGCCCTGCAGCGCGTGCAGCAGCGCCTGGATGCGGCGCTGCGGCTGGCGCCCGAAGCCGCCGTCGAGCCCGCGGAACCGGTGCTGGTGGTGAGCGACCGCGGCCGCGTGCTGCGGCTGCCGATTTCTGAGGTGCTGTACCTCAAGGCCGAGCAGAAATATGTCACCTTGCGCACCGCCGAGCACAGCCACCTGCTCGACGAAGCGCTGGCCGATCTGGGGCAGCGCCTGGGCGGCCCGGACGGCACCTTCATCCGCGTCCACCGCAATGCGTTGGTCGCGCGGCGCGCGATCCGGGCGCTGGAGCTGCACGGCGAAGACGGCGACGGCTGGGCCGTGCGCGTGGCGCCGCTGGACGAATGGCTGGCCGTCTCGCGCCGGCAGGTGGCGGCGGTGCGGGCGGCGCTGGCGCGCGAGGGCGGATGAGCGGCAAGGCCTGGTACGGCGCGGTGTTGCTTGCGGCGGCGTGCGTGGCCGGGCTGCTGTGGCTGTGGCGGCCCGCGCCCGCCGCGTCGCCCGTCGCCGCGGCGGTTGGTGCGGCCGAGCCCGCGGCGGCGACGGTGCCGGCGCAGGTGGCTTTCGCCGCGTCGCCACCTGCGTCGGACCTTGCACGCCGGCCTCCGGCGCAACCTATGGCGCCGATAGTCGCCGACCTTTGCGGACTGGGCCGCATGCCGTTGGTACAGCCGGTAGCAGGCAGTGCCAGCGACGAAGACCTGCCGCGCCCGCTGGGCGCCGACGCGGTGGATGCGGCCAGGGTGAGGTTGATCGCCGCTCTTCAGACTCAAGGTCCGCGTCAACAGGGTGCCGCCTTGCTACTGAAGGACTGGTTGTTTTTTGACACCGCAAAACGGGCTGCGACCGGCGTGGCGCTGGGGCGTCTGGCGCGCGACAGTGGCGACCCGGTGTTGGTGAGTTGGGCGCTAAGCCTCTGCACCTACAACGGCCCGTCGCAAGCCTGCGGCGGGCTCACCGCGCGTGACTGGATCCGCCTTGAACCCGCCAACGCGGCCGCTTGGGGATTGCTGCTCGCCAGCGAGCCGGCTACCGCCAGCGAGGCATTGCAGGGGCTGGCGAGCGCGCATCTATTCCGGCAGCACATAGGCGCACTGGCCGGCATGGTGCAGGCCCAGGTCCTGCCTGGCGTACCTGCATACGTGCATTCGACCTTGGTGACGCAAGCGCTGGCGGTCGAGTTTGCGGGTTTGATGAACACGCAGATACAGGCTTTGCTCGGCGTATGCCGCCCGCCGGGGGCACCGGGCAGCGAGCGGCAGCGCGCGTGCGAGGGCGTGGCCCGGGCGATGGTTGAAGGCAGCGATACGCTGATCGCGTTTTCCATTGGTGCCCGCACTGCAGAGCTGGCCGGCTGGCCAGCGCAACGAGTGGCCGCCTTGCGCGCCGAGCGGGATGCACTTCAAGGATCATCATTCGACCTCGACCTCGACCCCGAACAGCCGTACTCGTGCAAGGCCACCGAAGCCCTGCGGGTGCACGTGACCGCCATGGCGCGCGACGGCGAGCTGGCCACCCTGCGCGCGCTGCGAGCCAGAGCGCCCGCAACGCGGTGAATCATCGCGGAACCACCCAGCGATGGATACAAACCGCAAACGCGACTCCGCCACCGAGCGCTGGCTGGCGGTGCTGCTGCGCTCCTTGCACCTGGCCGGCGTGGTCTGGGTCGGCGCGGCGGTGGTCGCCGGCAGCGACGTCCATCGCGGCGCGGCCGTGCTGATGCTGATCAGTGGGCTGCTGATGGCGGCGCTGGACCTGCGTGCCGGTCGCATCGCGGTGGGCGAGTTGGCGGGCGCGTTTGTGGTCGTCAAGTTGGCGGGGGTCGTCTGGATGGCGCTCGACCCGCGCCAGGCCCCTTGGCTGTTCTGGACCCTGCTGGTGGCCTCTTCGGTGGTGTCGCACGCGCCCAAGGGCTTTCGGCACTGGCCGAACTGACGCACGCGGCGCTATCAGGCGCGGTTATCAGGCGCGGTTATCAGGCGCGGTTATCAGGCGCCGTCATCAGCCACGATGTCGCGCCGCGCGCGGCGACAGGGCATTGGGAAAATACAGCGCCGTCAGGCTCTTGCTGTGCACCGGCGAGTGGCCGTGTGCGGCAACGCCGCTTTCGCCTTCGGCAAAGCGGCGCCATTCGCGCTCCCAGTGGATGTGGTCGCAGACCTCGAGCAGCCCCATCGTCTCGCGGTCGCCCACCAGCACGCCCTGCACGCGCAGGCCGAATTTTGCGCGGGCGTCGTCCAAGCGTGCCAGCGTCTGCGGCACGCAGCCGAATTCGCCATCGCTGACGATCAACAGGTCGGCGTTGCGCCAGCGCGCGCCGTGCACCTGCGCCACCGCGCGCTCGATCGGCGTCTGGATATCGGTGCCGCCGTCGAAACCCATTGCCATCAGGTCCATCAACGCTTGCAGCCCCGGCGTGCCTGTGCCCAGATCGCGCTCGATGACTTCATCCGGCCCGCCGAAGGCGATCAACTTGCAGCCGCGGCCCGCCTCGTGCGCGGCGCGCAGGGCGGCGATCACGACGGCCTTGGCGATGCACTCGGGCGCGCCGCGCATCGAGCCCGAGGTATCCAGGCAGGCGATGATCGGCCCGCGCTCCAGCCGCTCGGGCGGCGCGGGTGCGCTTGCGCCGTGGGGCCGGGCCTGCGGGTCGGCGCGCCAGTCGGTGAGCACGGCCTCGGTCTCCCAGCTCAGCAGCCGGGCTTCGGCATGGCGCGCGCGCCACAGCTTCTTCAGCACCGGGTGGCGCAGCATCACGGCTTCGCTGCCGAGCATGCGCTCGATGCGCGCCGACCAGCGGATGCCGGTGATCTCGCCCGGCGCGTCGGGTAGCCGGGTGTGCAGCGCGCGCAGCGGCAGCGGCGGCGCGGTGGCCGGCTCGGGCTGCGTCTGCGGCGCGGGTTCAGCGGCTTCGCTGCGCTGGGCGCGGCCGAGCTTGCGGATCAGCTCGGCCAGCGCCGGCAGTTGCGCCAGCCGGGCCGCCGCGCGCTGCGCTTCCTGCCAGGGGCGCGAGTGCAGGTGGCCGCGCAGGTCGTCCCAGTGCAGCTGGGCCAGGTCACCCAGGCCGCGCAGCAGGGCCAGGCTGTCTTCGAGCCCGCAGCTCTCTTGCTGCCACGCCACGCGGAATTCGGCTGCCACTTCGGCGATGGCGTCGCCGCGCGCGAGCCGCGGTTGGTGGCTGACGATGCGGTCCAGGTGCCACAGCAGGGTGCGCAGCACCTGCTCGGCGAGTGCCGGCGTGCCGCGCGCCAGCGCCGGCAAGCCCAGCGCGCCGACGGCGCTGCGCAGCGGTGCGCTAGCCTGCGCATCGCCAAAATCGGCGTCGGCGGGCGGCAGCTCGCCGGCCTGCAGGGCATGCAGCCAGCGGCCGATATCGGCCAGCCGCGCGGCGGGCGTGCCGGCGCTGGTGGTCACGCCGTGCAGCCAGAGTGCGCGCGGCAGGGCGGCCAGTCGGTCGTAGGGCGCGTCCAGGCGGGCCGCATTCATTCGTGTGGCACGCCAAATTCAAGTGGTGCCGGCGCGACTTCAGGCGCCTGCGGGTCGTCTGGCAGCGCGGCAAATCCGGCGCGGGTGTGTGCCAGCCGCACGATCAGGCCCGCCAGCGATTGCAGGGTCTGCGCGTGCGCCGCCAGCCAGCGCGCCACCAGCGACGGCGGCATCCACAGGCGCGGCGCCAGCGCAGCGGCGAGGGTGGCACGCCGGGCTTCCACTTCGTCGCGCGCGCCACCTGCCTGCGCCAGCACGTCGTCCACCTGCGCCGTGCGTGCGGCGATATGGACGCAGCTGTAGTGGCGCTTCAAGTGGGCCTCGAGCTCGGCGGACACGATGCGCAGCATGCCGTCCCCGCTCTCGCCCGTCTCGCCCCGCCCGATGGCGCGCGCCAGGGCCAGCTTGCCGGCACCGCCGCTGTCGCTGTCGTGCTCGGGCGGTGCCGAGAGTTCGATTTCGAGCTGCTTCTCGAAAGCCTCCACCGCGCGCGTCAACCAGGGTGCGCCATGCGGCACGGCGTGCAGCAGGTCGGCCTCGAACCACTGCGCGATGCGCGGTGCGGCTTCGGGGGTGGGGCTCACGACATACGGCGCCAGCCAGAGGTCGATGGCGTCGATCTCGCGGCGGCCCTCGGTGGCGGCTGCCGTGCGCATGAGGCCGATCCATTGCCGCCAGCGGCGGTCGGAGACGGCGATGCCCTGCGCGCCGAGCCAGCGGCGCAGCTCGGTGCAGGCCTGCAGCGCGGCGCTGCTGAGGGTGACCAGCGCGGCGGCGCCAGCGACGGCGGCACGCTCGGCCGCAGTGATCGGCTCGGCCGCCGACACCGACGCACCGGGGTCCAACATCAGCAGCGCGCCAAAGGCTTCGTCGCTGACCGGCGCCACCGGCACGCGCAGCAGAAAGCGGTCGAAGAAGGCGTGCAGGGCGTCGTCCACCGGCACTTCGTTGCTGGCCGCCACCACGCTGACCAGCGGCGTGTGCAGGCGGCCGCTGCCGTTGTCGAATTCGCGCTCGTTCAGCAGCGTGAGCAAGGCATTGAGGATCGCCGAATTGGCTTTGAAGACTTCGTCGAGAAAGGCGATGCCGGCGGTCGGCAGGAAGCCGTCGATCAGGCGCTCGTAGCGGTCGTCCTCCAGTGCCTTGAGCGAGAGCGGGCCGAACAGTTCTTCGGGCGTTGAAAAGCGCGTCAGCAGGCGCTCGAAATAGCGCGCACCGGCAAAGCTGCGGTGCAGGCGGCGCGCCAGCTCGCTCTTGGCGGTGCCCGGCGGGCCGATCAGCAGCACATGCTCGCCGGCCAGCGCCGCCAGCAGGGCCAGGCGGGCGGCGGCTTCGCGCTCCAGCAGGCCGGCCTGCAGGGCGGCCAGCAGTGTGCGCAGGCGCGGCGGGCTCGGGACCGGCATGGGATCGCCGCTCAAGCTCTTACCCGGCGCGCAGCTTGCGGTACACGGTATTGCGGGCAATGCCGAGCTGGCGCGCGGCAAGCGAGATATTGCCGCCGGCGGCCGCCACCGCGCGCCGGATGGCGGCCGCCTCCAACGCGTGCAGCGTGGGGTGCGCGCCCGGCGCAGCTATCTGGACGGAAGCGGCGGCGGCGGGTGGCACGACCTTGGGCGTGGAGGCGGCAGGCCGCGGGGCGCCGATCCACTGCGTCCTGGGCCCGCTGAATTGCGCCCGGCCCCAAAGCCCACAGGCGCCGCCCTGGCTGGCCTGATGCGTGGCGCGCAAGGCCAGCGGCTCGTCGCTGCCGCGGCGGAAGTGGTCGGCCAGCACTGCCACCGTGATGCCGAAGACGGCCTCGAGGCCCAGCATGCGCAGGGCCGCGACGCTCAGGCCCAGCAGGTCGATCGCACTGCGGTTGGCACCCAGGATGGCGCCGTCGGGCGACAGCGCCAGCATGGCCTCGCGCAGCGTGCCCAGCATTTCGGGTTGGCGCTGGAAGCACAGGCGCAGGCCGTGGCGGAAGCGGTCGTTGATCCAGTGGTTCTCGATAATGCGCGCCGACATGTTGACCAGCGCCAGCGTGTGCGGGTGGTACGAGCGCTGGTCGCCGGTGACATCGAGCACGCCCAGCAATTGCCCGGCGTGGTCGAGGATGGGCGCCGCCGAGCAGGTCAGAAAGTGATTGGCGCGCACGAAATGCTCGCTGCCGTGCACCAGCGTCGGCGCCTCGCTGAAGAGCGCGGTGCCGATCGCATTGGTGCCCTTGCTGGCCTCCGACCAGTTGACGCCGGGCGCCAGCGCGACCTGCTGGGCACGCTCGAGAAAACCGCTGTCGCCCACGGCATGCAGGATCGTGCCCTGCGGGTCGGTCAGCACGACCATGCTGTGCGTGAAGACGATCTGCTCGAACAGCATCTCCATCACCGGCGCGGCCTGCTGGTGCAGGCGCCGGTGGCGCTCGTGCGCCTCGCGCAAGGCGGCCGGTGCGGCGGGGTTGATCTCGGGCAGCGCGCTGGCGCGGATGCCCAGCGCCAGCGAGCGCTGGTGCGACTGCGCGATGGCCTCGCGCCGCTGGCGCTCGGGCGCGGGAACGAGCGCCGCGGTGACGGGCAGGCGCTGCGGGGCGGGGCGGGCTTGCATGGCTGGCTGCAACTGTACCCGCGCCGCCGGGCTGCTCCAGCTTGGCGCAGGCGGGCCGGCCGCCCGGCCGCATCATCGGGTCAACCCCAGGTATCAAGTGCCGCACGAAGCGCGGATGATTTCATAGGCATCGGCTTGCATAGGTCGGCGCCGCATCCCACCGTACACGCTTCAATTGAGAAGGCTGCCATGCAGAAAACACTCCTCATCAACCCGGACAAGTGCACCGGGTGCCTCCAGTGCGAAATGGCCTGTTCGTTCGAGAACTACGGCATCTTTGCCACCGCCCGCTCGCGCATCAAGGTATTCGACTTCCACGCCAGCGGGCGCAAGGTGCCCTACACCTGCACCCAGTGCGACGAAGCCTGGTGCCTGCATTCGTGCCCGGTGGAGGCGATCACGGTGGACAAGGCCACCGGCGCCAAGATGGTCAACGAGGCCACCTGCGTCGGCTGCAAGGTCTGCACCATCGCCTGCCCGTTCGGCACCATCAACTATGTGCAGGAAACCGGCAAGGTGCAGAAGTGCGATCTGTGCGGGGGGCAGCCCGCCTGCGCCGAGGCCTGCCCGACCGGCGCCATCACCTACGTCGACGCCAACTGGACGGGACTGGGCAAGATGGCCGCCTGGGCCGACAAGCTTGCCAATCAGCCCAGCTCGCAACCCGCAGCCTAAGGAGCCACGACCATGTCTTGGGCAGGAAAAATCCTCCGTGTAAACCTCAGCGCCGGCACCGTCACGCCGGAACCCCTCAATATGGCCTGGGCGCGGCAATACCTGGGCTCGCGCGGGCTGGCCACCAAATACCTGGTGGAAGAGATCGACGCCAAGGTCGACCCGCTGTCGGCCGACAACAAGATCATCTGGGCCACCGGCCCGCTGACCGGCACCATGGCCTCCACGGGCGGCCGCTATACGGTGGTCACGAAGGGCCCGCTGACGGGCGCGATCGCCTGCTCCAACTCGGGCGGCTACTGGGGCGCCGAGCTCAAGATGGCCGGCTGGGACATGGTCATCTTCGAAGGCAAGTCGGCCAAGCCGGTGTACCTGTTCGTGCAGGACGATGTGGCCGAATTGCGCGACGCCGCGCACCTGTGGGGCAAGACGGTGTGGGAAACCGAGGCCATGTTGAAGACGCAACTGCAGGATCCGCTGACGCGGGTGTCCAGCATCGGCGGCGCGGGCGAGAACCAGGTGCTCTACGCGGCGGTCGTGAATGACCTGCACCGTGCGGCGGGCCGCTCGGGCGTGGGTGCAGTGATGGGCAGCAAGAACCTGAAGGCGATCGCCGTGCGCGGCACCAAGGGGGTGGGCAATATCGCCAACCCGAAGGAATTCATGAAGGCCACCTTCGCGGCCAAGAAGATCCTGGCCGAGAACGGCGTCACCGGCCAGGGCCTGCCGGCCTACGGCACCCAGGTGCTGATGAACGTGATCAACGAGATCGGCGCCCTGCCCACGCGCAACCACCGCGACAGCCAGTTCGAGGGCGCGAAGGATATCTCCGCCGAGGCCATGGCCACGCCGCGCAAGACCGACGGCAAGAAGCCGCTGGTGACGAACCAGGCCTGCTTTGGCTGCACCATCGCCTGCGGCCGCATCCAGAAGATCGACCAGGGCCACTTCACCGTCGAGAACAAGCCGCAATACTGGGGTGCCTCGGGCGGCCTGGAGTACGAAGCCGCCTGGGCGCTGGGCGCGGCCAATGGCGTGGGCGACCTGGAGGCATTGCAGTACGCCAACCTGCTGTGCAACGAGCACGGCATGGACCCGATCTCGTTCGGCGCGACGATCGGCGCGGTGATGGAGCTCTACGAAATGGGCGTGCTGACCAGGGAGCAACTGGGCATCGACGCGAAGTTCGGCTCGGCGCAGGCGCTGGCGCACTTTGCCGAGATCACGGCCAAGGGCGAGGGCTTTGGCAAGGAGATCGGCCAGGGCAGCAAGCGCCTGTGTGCCAAATACGGCCACCCGGGCCTGAGCATGACGGTCAAGGGCCAGGAATTCCCGGCCTACGACGCGCGCGGCATCCAGGGCATGGGCCTCACCTACGCCACCAGCAACCGTGGTGCCTGCCATCTGCGCAGCTATACGGTGGCCTCTGAAGTGCTGGGCATTCCGGTCAAGACCGACCCGCTCAGCGCCGAGGGCAAGCCCGAACTCGTGATCGCCTTCCAGGATGCGACGGCCAGCTTCGATTCGGCCGGCATCTGCATCTTCACGAGTTTTGCCTGGGGCCTGCCCGACGTGGCGGCGCAGGTGTCGGCGGCCTGCGGACCCGAGTTCACGCTCGAGAATCTGGCGCTGATCGGCGAGCGCATCTGGAATATGGAGCGCGACTTCAACAACCGCGCCGGCTTCACGGCCAAGGACGACAACCTGCCCGCCCGCCTGCTGAACGAACCGGCCAAGACCGGGCCGGCCAAGGGGCTGGTCAGCAAGCTGCCCGAGATGCTGCCCAAGTACTACGCCGCGCGCGGCTGGGATACCGACGGCCGGCTCAAACAGGAAACGCGCGCACGCCTCGGTCTGTAGCGCCGCACCGCGCTTGTCGGAAGAAGGCGGTTTGCGAACCGCCTTCTGTGTTTGTAGAAGGAGTCGAGACCATGCAACACCTGATCCTCGGCGCCGGCCCGGCCGGCGTGATCGCCGCGGAGACCATCCGCAAGCACGCCCCGGGCGACACCATCGTGATCGTTGGCGACGAACCCGAAGTGCCCTATTCGCGCATGGCCATCCCCTACCTGCTGATGGGCAAGGTGGCCGAGGCCGGCACCCATCTGCGCCACACGCCGGGCCACTACGAGCGGCTGCGCATCGAACTGCGGCGTGGCCGTGCCAAGGCCGTCGATACCGGCAAACGCGTCGTCACGCTGGGCGATGGCAGCGTCCTGCCTTTCGACACCCTGCTGGTGGCGACGGGGTCGAGCCCGGCCCGGCCACCGATCCCGGGTATCGACTGCGCCGGCGTGCACCCTTGCTGGACCTTGCAGGATGCGCGCGCCATCATGCAATTGGCGGTGCAGGGCGCGCGCGTGCTGCAGATGGGCGCGGGCTTCATCGGCTGCATCATCATGGAATCGCTCGCCGCGCGCGGCGTTCAGTTGACGGTGGTCGAGATGGGCGACCGCATGGTGCCGCGCATGATGGGCCCCACCGCCGGCGGCATGATCAAGCAGTGGTGCGAGACGCAGGGCGTGACCGTCCATACCGGCACGCGCGTCGAGGCCATCGAGGTCGGCGCGCCGCTGAAGGTGCGGCTCTCCAACGGCCAGCATGTCGCTGCCGATCTGGTCATCAGCGCGATCGGCGTGCGGCCGAATATCGGCTTCCTCGAAAACTCTGGCGTCAAGTGCCTGCTCGGTGTACTGACCGACGAGCATATGCAGACGACGGTGCCGGGCATCTATGCCGCCGGTGACTGCGCCGAGGCGCTGGACAAGATCAGCGGCAAGACCATCGTCAGCGCGATCCAGCCCAATGCTGCCGACCAGGCCCTGGTTGCCGGGCTCAATATGGCGGGCCGCAAAGCCCAGTTGCGCGGCGTCACACAGATCAACGTGCTCGATACGCTGGGCCTGGTGTCAACAAGCTTTGGTGACTGGCAGGGCGTGCCCGGTGGCGAGCATGTCGAGCTGACGCAGCGCCAGGGCCAGGGCGGCGCACGCCACCTGAGCCTGCAGTTCAGCGGCGAGCGGCTGGTGGGCTGCAACAGCGTCGGCTGGACCGACCATGTGGGCGTGATGCGTGGCCTGGTCGAAGGCCAGGTGCGGCTCGGGGCCTGGAAGGACGTGCTGCTGAAGGACCCCACCCGGTTGATGGAGGCCTATCTCGCCAGTGCACAGGGCCAGGACAGGCGCGGCTGGGCGTGAGGAGCCCTGCCGTTGACCCATGAAGATCGACTTCAAGCTGTATGCCAGCCTCACCGAATACCTGCCTGCTGACGCCAGACAGGGCAACCGCATGACGCTGGTGGTGGCCGACGGCAGCACCATCGGCGAGGTCATTGAGCCCTTCAGGTTGCCGCACAAGCTGGTGCACCTGGTGCTCGTGAACGGCGTCTATGTGGCGCCCGAACAGCGCTTCAGCCATGTGCTGAAGGACGCGGACGTGCTGGCCCTTTGGCCACCCATCGCCGGCGGTTGAACGTCTGCAAACTGCCAGTTCCGTCAGCCGGTATTGCGCAAGCCTGCCGCGATGCCGTTGATCGAGAGGTGGATGCCGCGCTGCAGCCGGTCCACGCCCTCCTGGCCCGGGCGCCGGTGGCGGTAGCGCCGCAACAGTTCCACCTGCAGGTGGTTGAGCGGGTCCAGGTACGGGAAGCGGTGCGCAATCGAGCGCGCCAGCGCGGGGTTGGACTGCAGCCGGTCGGCGTGGCCGGTGATGAGGGCCAGCGCGTCGTGCGCGCGCTGCCACTCGGCACGCAGGGCAGCAAAGATGCGCTTGGCCACGGCCTTGTCTTCCACCAAATCGACATAGCGCGCGGCGATGCGCAGGTCGCTCTTGGCCAGCACCATGTCCAGGTTGGACAGCAGGGTGCGGAAGAACGGCCACTGCTTGTGCATGCGCTGCAGCAGCTCCACCCGGGTCTCGCGCTCGCCGGCGGCCAGAAACGCCTCGATGGCGGTGCCAAAACCGCACCAGCCCGGCAGCGCCATGCGGCACTGGCCCCATGAAAAACTCCAGGGGATGGCGCGCAGGTCTTCGATCGCCCGCGTCGCCTTGCCGTCCTTGGGGCGCACGGCGGGGCGTGAGCCGATATTCANNTAGGCCTTGAAGCTGGCCTCGCTGATCTCGGCGGCGGCGTCCAGAAATGCCTTGGGCGCGCTCTTGGTGGGGTGCAGCAGGGTGGCTTCGAGGGTGGCCGCCACCAGCGTCTCGAGGTTGCGGCGGCCGATCTCGGGGTGGGCGTATTTGGAGGCGATGACTTCGCCCTGCTCGGTCAGGCGGATCTGCCCGTTGACGGTGCCCGGCGGTTGCGCCAGGATCGCCTGGTAGCTGGGCCCGCCGCCGCGGCCGACCGTGCCGCCACGGCCGTGGAACAGGCGCAATGTGATCGGTTGCTCGCCGCCCAGGCCGGCGAACAAGGCCACCAGGGCGACCTCGGCACGGTACAGCTCCCAATTGCTGGTGAAGGAGCCGCCGTCCTTGTTGCTGTCGCTGTAGCCGAGCATCACATCCTGCTCGGCGCCGCTGGCCACCACCATCGCGGTGATGCCGGGCAGGGCATAGAACTCACGCATGATGGGCTCGCTGCGGCGCAGGTCGGCGATGGTCTCGAACAGCGGCACGGTGATGAGCGCCGAGTGCGCGCCGGTATCCAGCGTGCCGGTCAGCAGCCCGGCCTCCTTGTGCAGCAGCAGCACTTCGAGCAGGTCGCTCGCTTCTTCGGTGTGCGAGATGATGTAGTGGCGGATCGCCTGCCGGCCGTAGGTGGCCAACGCCGCGCGCGCGGTCTCGAAGACCTCGAGCTCGCTGAGCGTCAGCGCGGAATATTCGGCACCGCGCACGCGCAACGGCCGCGGGTCGTTCAGCAGCGCCAGCAGCCGCAGGCGGCGCGCCGCCTCGGGCAGGGCGCTGTAGTCGGGTTCGATGTGCGCCGTGCGCAGCAGTTCGGCCACCACAGTCTCGTGCTGGTCCGAGCTTTGCCGCAGGTCCAGCGTGGCGAGGTGAAAGCCGAAGACCTGCACCGCCCGCATCAGCGGCGCCAGGCGCGGGCCCACCAGGGCCTGGGCGTGGTGCGAAACGAGCGAGCGCTGAATCACGAGCAGGTCGGCCAGGAAGGCATTGGCGTCGCGGTACGGGTCCTGCGGCGCCAGCGCATGGCGCAGCGCATCGGTGCCGGTAAGCAGGTGCAGGGTGGCCGCCAGCCGCGAGTAGATGGCGATCAGTGCGCGGCGGTAGGGCTCGTCGCTGCGGTGCTCGTTGTGGTCGGGCGAGGCCATCGCCAGCGCCTGCATCTCGGCCGTCACCGGGGCCAGCGTGCCCGAGATCGACAGCTCGGAGCCGAGCTCGTGCACCTCGGTCAGATAGAAGCGCAACACGACTTCGGCCTGGCGCGACAGTGCATGCCGCAGCGTGGCCGCGGTGACGTTGGGGTTGCCGTCGCGATCGCCACCGATCCAGTGGCCCATGCGCAGGAAAGACGCCAC
>CXWL01012327.1_pt1 | contig 13977 bp, 8 predicted proteins | sample 590931 | NCBI WGS metagenome assembly CXWL01 (sample SAMEA3498368, study PRJEB10139) | groundwater metagenome | biome: water well; material: biofilm material | place: Germany | collected 2015-04-27 | reverse complement strand
GCGGCATGGGCCCTGCCAATCACGGTCGATACGTCACTCAATGGTGTTTCAAACACCTGCCCCATTGCAGCGCCGTCGATCGGTGATCGCGAGGGCAGCGACCCACCCTGGTAGGCGGTGATCGGCACGCCCAGGGCCTCCAGAATGGTTTGCACGGGGATGGTTTGATGTGTCATGGTGGCTCCGAAAGAAAGGAAGTGGGTTAGTCAGCCAACAGAGAAACAGGGAAGGCTCCGACAAGCATGCTTCGTCATCGCGAGCGAAGCGCGGCGCTCCATGGTCGCGTGCCCGGGAGATATGGATTGCCACGCTTCGCTCGCAATGACGTACATCGGGATGCCTGCTCTGTCCGGCCCTTAACCAATCGACTCGACCTGGCGCGACTGTTGGTAGGCGCTGCCGAATCGGTTGGCCAGGAAAGCCGGCAACTCTACCTGTTCCTGCCGGATGAATCCGCACTGGGGCAACTTGCCCTCGCGAAACAAGTCCACCGCACCACAAATGCCGGCGGCGGTGGTGATCTGGATCGCGCTCAGGGGTGCCTGTTCGTCGCGGTCGGCAAAGATCTTGCGGGCAAACACCTCTTGCATGAACTTGCCCTGGCGCTCGCCGCTGACGGTGACAAACACCAGTACCACGTCCTGCATGGTCATCGGCACCGACCGGCGCAAGATGTCTTTGAGGGTTTCCTGGTCCGACTTCATGCCCAACTCCTCCAGCAGCATCTTCATGATGTCGCGGTGTCCCGGGTAACGCACGGTTTTGTAGTCCAGCGTGTGAACCCGGCCCTTGAGAGTTTCGCACAGCGTGCCCAGTCCGCCCGAGGTATTGAAGGCCTCGTATTCGGTGCCATCCAGCGAGAAGTGCTCCATGCCTTCGAGCGGCAGCACTTCGATGACGGCTCCATCGTGAATGGCTTCGCAAGGCTGGCAGTACTCGTTGATCAAACCGTCGACACTCCAGGTCAGGTTGTACTTGAGCGAGTTGGTGGGGAAAGCCGGCAAGGCCCCCACCCGCATCTTGACCTCGTGCAGCGTGCTGAACTTCTTGGTCAGGTGGTGCGCCACGATGCCAATAAAGCCGGGCGCCAAGCCGCATTGGGGCATGAAGGCGGTGTTGGCGCCATCGGCCAGGCGCATGATCTCGCGCGTGGCGCTGACATCTTCGGTCAGGTCAAAGTAATGGCAGCCCGCATGCAGCGCCTGGGTGGCGGCCATGGTCGCCAAGTGGTAGGGCAAGGCGTTGATGACGGTGTCGAAACCCTTGAGCGAAGCGCCCAGGGCGTCGGCGTCCGAGGTGTCGATCAAGGCCGTGGCCACGGGCAAATGCGCCAGTTGACCTAGCGCCTCGGCGCTACGGTCGACCACTTTCACGGTGTAGTCACCCGAGTTGGACAGCAGCGCAGCAATCGTTTGGCCAATGTGGCCCGCACCCATCAGAACGACCCGCATGGAAAGTCCTTTGCAAGAAGAATTGTCATCATCCCTGTCAAGCCGGGCATGACAACCCGACGCACGCCATGAAGTCTAGGCGCAAAGCGGGGCAATCGGCACATCCGTGCGACCCTGCACGCCGGCCGACGCCAGCACGTTTATGATCCCCCCTGCTTCGCCCCAACATCGCGCCTCACGCCGCCCGAACTCTGGAAGACCCCATCCGATGAAACGCGCCCTGAAAATCCTCGTCCTGTCCCTGATCGTGCTGCTGCTGGTGGCCGCCTCCATCGCAACCTGGTACGTGCGGACCAAGCTGCCGCAACGCTCGGGGTCGCTGGCCCTGAGCCAATTGCAGGCGCCGGTGACAGTGGACTATGACGAACGGGGCGTGCCCCACATCCAGGCCCAGAACGAGACCGATCTATACCGCGCCCTGGGCTACGTGCACGCGCAGGACCGGCTGTTTCAGATGGAAATGGTGCGCCGCCTCGCGCGTGGCGAACTGGCCGAAATCCTGGGGCCCAAACTGCTCGACGTGGACCGCTTGTTTCGCACGCTGGGCATCCGTGCCCACGCCGACGTGGTGGCGGCTAAACTCGATCCGGCCAGCCCGGCGACCAGGGCCCTGCTGGCCTACCTGGACGGGGTCAACCAGTTCCAGGCCGGCCACCCGGCGCCGATGGAATTTGACCTGCTGGGCATCCCCAAACGCCCGTTTACCCCAGCCGACACGGTGGCGGTGTCGGGCTACCTGTCCTACACCTTTGCCGCCGCGTTTCGCACCGAACCGTCGCTGACCTATGTTCGTGACAAGTTGGGCCCTAACTACCTCAACGTGTTCGACCTGGAATGGCACCCACAGGGCGTGGTCACCAGCCGACCAAGCCCGACCGCGAATTTCAACGCTACCGACTGGCAAGGCTTGACCCGCCTGGCCACCTTGAGCCAGCAGACGCTTGAAGAACTGGGCGTGCCTCAGTTCGAAGGCAGCAACGCCTGGGCGCTGTCAGGCCAGTTGACCAGCAGCGGCAAACCACTGCTGGCGGGTGACCCGCACATTGGCTACTCGACCCCGTCAGTCTGGTACGAAGCGCACCTGAGCGCGCCCGGTTTCGAGCTCTACGGCCACCACCAGGCGCTCAACCCGATGGCGCTGCTGGGCCACAACCAGCGCTTTGGCTGGAGCCTGACCATGTTCCAGAACGACGACATCGACCTGATTGCCGAGAAGATCAACCCGGCCAACAGCAACCAGGTGTCAATCGGCGGCCAATGGGTCGAGCTGCAGAGCCGCGAGGAAACCATCCTGGTCAAAGGCGCGCCGCCGGTCACGCTCACGCTACGCCGCTCGCCGCACGGCCCCATCATCACCGACGTCTTCAAGGACAGCCTGGGCAGCACGCCCGTGGCGATGTGGTGGGCCTTTCTGGAAACCGAAAACCCGATCCTGGACGCCTTCTATGAACTCAATCGGGCCGACACCCTGGCCAAGGCGCGCGGGGCGTCAAGCAAGATCCACGCGCCGGGCTTGAACGTGGTGTGGGCCAGCGCGACGGGTGATATCGGCTGGTGGGCGGCGGCCAAGTTGCCAATTCGCCCGGCCACGACCAACCCCAATTTCATACTTGATGGCAGCACGCCCGAGGCGGACAAGAACGGCTTCTACCGCTTTGCCGACAACCCGCAGGAAGAAAACCCGAAGCGGGGCTACATCATGTCGGCCAACCATCAGCCCAAACCGCCCAGCGGCGTGCCGGTGCCGGGCTACTACAACCTGTCCGACCGTGCCCAGCAACTGGAAGACCGGCTCACCGCCCCGGGTGTCGTGTGGAACCTGCAAAACAGTCAAACGGTGCAGCTTGACAGCCTGCATGGGTATGGACCGCGCGTGTTGGCACCCCTGCTGGCCACACTGCGCATGGTCGTCACCGAGCCGGCCGAACGGATGATGGTCGCCAGCCTGGAGAAGTGGGACGGCGACCACCGCGTGGGGGACATCGCCCCGACGGTCTTCAACCAGTTCCTGTATGAACTGGCGCAAGCCGCCTTTGCCGACGAGATGGGCGAGGCGCACTTCAAGAACCTGCTGCGTACCCGGGCGCTGGATTTCGCCTTGCCACGGCTGGCCGCCGACGCCAACTCTCCCTGGTGGGATCGGCGCGGCACACCGGCGGTGGAAACCCGCAACGACATCGTGAAGGCCGCCTGGCAAGCCACCTACAAACACCTGAAATCGACGCTGGGTGACGACCCTGGCACCTGGGGCTGGGGCAAGGCCCACACCCTGACCCATGGCCACCCCCTGGCCGCGCAAAAACCGCTAGACAAGCTGTTCAACGTGGGGCCCTTTGCGGCCCCCGGTGGCCGCGAAACGCCCAACAACCTGGCGCAAAGCGTGGGACCTGGTCCCTGGGCGGTCACCTTCGGGCCGTCGACGCGGCGCCTGATCGACTTCGCCGATGCCGGCAAGGCCTTGGGCATCAACCCGGTGGGCCAAAGCGGCGTGTTGTTCGACACCCACTACAAGGACCAGGCCAAGACCTTCATCGCCGGGGGCTATGTACCGCAACACCTCAAGCAAGAGGACGTCAAAACCAACGCCCGCAGCCGCCTGAGCCTGACGCCGGCCCGCTGAAGGCGCGGGGTCTTTGGACTGCGGCACTGCAGACGCAGCACGCACTTGCGATAATCGAAGCGTGCCCAAGCACTTCCCGCCGCTACTCATCCCCCTCATTCTGGTCACCCTGACCGGTCACATGGCCCTCTCGGGGGGGCGTGTCTCCGGCTCGCTGTATGCGCTCAGCGTCGGCTCGCCCGAGCTGGTGGTGGGTCTGTTCATGGCCATGTTCTCGGTGTTGCCCGCGCTGGCCGCCATGTCGGTGGGCCGCTGGATCGACCGCTTTGGCGCGCTGCCCGTCATGCGCGCTGGCGTCACCCTGGTGCTGGTCGGCGCCTGGGTTCCGGTGGTGCTGCTGACCGTGCCGTCCCTGTTTGTCATGGCAGTGTTGATCGGCTTTGGCTTCAATGCCATGTCGGTGGCCGGGCAACACACAGTGGGGGTGTTGGCCACCGGCAAGTCGCCCGAGCAACGGCTGCGCAACTTCGGCTGGTATGCACTGGGCCACTCGGCCTCCAGCGCCATGGGACCCTTTGTCAGCGGCCTGTTGATCGACCACGTCGGTTTTCGCCCGGCGTTTGCCTGCATGGCGAGTTTCACCTGTGTGGCGTGCTGGCTGGTATTCAAGCGCCTGGGCCAGTTGCCTCGCGCAGCCCAAGCTGGCGAGGCGACGACCGATCCGCTCACGGGTCTGATCAAGCCCAGAGCCTGGCATGACCTGCTGGCAGCGTCCGAACTGCGGCGCATCTACTACGTCAGCCTGGCCCTGTCCTGCAGTTGGGACCTGTTCATTGTGATGCTGCCGGTGCTCGGCACGCGGCTGGGCTTTTCGGCCTCCATCATCGGTTCGGTGTTCTCGCTGTTCGCGCTGGGTACCTTCGCCAGCCGCGCCGTCATGCCCTGGTTGTCGGGCCGCTTCAGGGAGTGGCAGATCATGCGCGCGGCGATGGTCGTGATTGCGCTGGTGTTTGTATGCTTGCCCTGGGCCAATGCGGCGGCGGCCTTCATGGTGTTGGGGTTCCTGTTCGGCTGCTCGGTGGGCTTGAGCCAGCCCAACATGCTCTCCTTGCTGCATGCCGCCACCCCGCAAGGGCGCGGCGGCGAGGCGCTGGGCCTGCGCGCCTTGGTGGGCAACGGCTCGTCGGTGCTGGTGCCCATTACCTTCGGACTGGTGGTCGGGCCGCTGGGCGTGGCGCCGCTGCTGTGGGCCGGTGCGGCGCTGGTCGGCAGCGCGCTGCCCTCGGCGCACCGGGGGGTGCGGCGGCACAGGGGTTAGGAACGACGCGGTTCAAGCCGCCGTCACGATGACTCCTCACCGCTGCCCCACCCCACCCTCATTCCCAGCCACCAAGATGTCCTTCACCATTGCCACCGACATCGACACGATCGCCGGTCCGATAAACAGGCCCACCGGGCCCAGTAGCTGAAGGCCGCCAATCAGTCCCAGCAGCACCAAATAAGGGTTGACCTTGACCGCGTTGCTGATCAGGCCGGGCTTGACGACGTTCTCGAACACCACCCAGACGAACAACAAGTCCACCGCCATGATGACGGCGTAGGCCACTTGGCCCGAGAAGTACAGGTAGACGATGGCCGGCAGGATGATGACCGGCATCACCATCGGGATGACCCCCAGCAAGCCGGCCGCCAGCCCGAGCAGCAGGCCCGACTTCACGCCGCCCAGCACCAGGGGCACGGCCAGCAACACGCCTTCCACCAAGCCCATCAGGATCACGCCGTTGATGGTGCCGCGCAAGGCCGACACACCCTTGTTGACCACTTGAATGCTCTTGTGGCTGAACCAATGGCTGATGGTGGCCTCGTAGTGCGCCTTGATGTAGCCGCCGCCCTTGAGCATGAAGTAGAACGACACCAGCATGCACAGCGCCGTGACAAAGCCGGACGACAGTTGCACCACCGCAGCCGAGAGCCAGTTGGTCAACTGGTTGCCGCTCAGTTGGTTGAGTAGGTCCAGCAGACCGTTGGTGTGCCCAATGTGATCGCTCCACAGTTCGGTGAGCTTGCTGGCGTAGGGCAAATGCTCCACAAAGGCCGGCACCGGGATGATGCCTTCCTGGTTCCTGGCCAGGTAGCTGGAGCCGGCCCGGTAGGCCTCCACCAGGTCGAATGCCACATAGGCCAGCGGCAGTATGAATACCACCAGGAACAGCAAGGAGAACAACAGCGCCGGGTTCTTGACCCTGGCACCAAAACGCTGCGTGACGCGCTCGAACAGTGGCCACAACGATATGGCGAACACCGCACCCCACACAATGCCGGGCACAAATGCCTTGAGCATCCAGGCGGTCAGCAGCATGAATGTTGCGGCAAAGGCGAGATAGCGGTTGGAGTTCATGGGGAGCATGATAGTGCTGGCGCGGCGCGGTAACCCCTCGCCACCCACCCGCCAGCAGTTTGCCGTGGCCCTGATTAGAATCAACCTCCCCCCACACCGCACCCGCGCTCACATGGCGCCCACTGCATGACCCTGACCGGCCTGATCGGCCTCTACGTTCGCCAAAATTGGCGCCCCTACCTGCTTGCCGCCTTGATGTTGGCATCGGTCAGTGCACTCACGGTCTTCATTCCGCGCCAGGTCGGCCATGTGGTCGATGGCCTGGTGGCCGGGCGGGTGACCGGCGAGGCCTTGATGTGGCAACTGAGCTGGCTGCTGCTGGCCGGCGTGGCGATCTACTTCTTGCGGGTGGCCTGGCGCTTGCAACTGTTTGCCGCCAGCTACCGGCTGGGCGCCGAGCTGCGCGCGCGCCTGTATGCGCGGCTGTGCTTGCAGGGGCCCCACTTCTTTCAGCAAAAGCGCACCGGCGACCTGATGGCGCTGGCCACCAACGACATCGACTCGGTCGAGATGGCCTCGGGCGAGGCGATGCTGGCCGGCTTTGACGGCACGCTCACCCTCATCATGGTGGTGGCCATGATGACACTGGGCATCGACTGGCGCCTGGCGCTGGCCGCGCTGCTGCCCTTTCCCTTGATGGCGCTGGCCTTCTGGCGCATCTCCAACCAGATTCACCAGGCGTCCAAGGACTCGCTGGATTGTTTTGGCAAGCTCAACGACCACGTGCAAGAGACGCTGACCGGCGTGCGCACGCTGCGTGCCCTGGGCCTGGAGGCGCGCAGCGCCACCCGCCTGTCCGAGTTGGCCGAGGCCGCCGCCGCGGCCAGCTTGCGCGCGCAGCGCTGGGAGGCGGCGTTTGAGCCGGCCGTTGGCATCACTCTGGTCAGTGCTACCGCCCTGACACTGGGCCTGGGCGGCTACCTGGTGTGGCATGCGGAGCTGACCATCGGCGCCCTGACCGCCTTCAGCATGTACCTGGGCCAACTGATCTGGCCGATGTTTGCCGCCGGTTGGGTACTGGCCTTGATCGAGCGTGGCCGCGCCGCCTGGGGCCGCTTGCAGCCGGTGCTGGACGCCCCGCTGTCGATCGACAACCACGGCACGCTGACGCACGTCACACCCGGCGCGCTGGTGTTCAAGGACGTGACGTTTTCCTATCCTGGCCACCAAGCACTGGCACTGTCCGAACTCAATTTGAACCTGCCCAACGGGCAAACGCTAGGACTGGTCGGCCCCACCGGCTGCGGCAAGTCCAGCGTGCTGCGTTTGATCCTGCGCCAGTACGCGGCGCAGGCGGGCACGCTGCGCTGGAACGGCCAGTTGCTGAGTGACTACCAGTTGGAGGCGCTTAACCGCGCCATCAGTTGGGTGCCGCAAGAACCCTTCTTGTTCTCGGCCTCGATTGCCGAAAACATCGCCCTGGCCAAGCCCGATGCCACGCGTGAAGAGATTGCCCATGCCTGCGAGTTGGCCTCCATCCACGACGACATCGCGCGCATGCCCCAGGGTTACGACACGCCGGTGGGTGAAAAAGGCATTTCGCTCTCGGGCGGGCAACGCCAGCGTGTGGCCATTGCCCGCGCCCTGCTGACCGATGCCCCGCTGCTGCTGCTCGACGACGCACTGTCGGCGGTCGACACCCAGACCGAGACCGACATCCTGCACCACTTACGCAGTGCACGCGCCGGGCGCACCGCGCTGATCGTCAGCCACCGCCTGAGCGCGGTGATGGATGCCGACCACATCCTGGTGCTCAAGAACGGCCACATCGCCGAGCAAGGCGACCACGCCAGCCTGCTGGCACTGGACGGCTGGTACGCCAGCCAATGGCGCTACCAACAACTGGAGGCCAGTCTCGATGCAGCCTGACGCCGCCTCGGCCGAACCCGCCAATCAGCCCCGCAACACGCGCCGCGCGGTGGCGCTGTTGCTGCATGCCGCCTCACCCGAGCGCCGCCACGTGGTGCTGGGCACGCTCTGGCTGGTTGGCGCCGCCGTGCTGGAAGCCCTGGTGCCGCTGCTGGGCAAGTACTTCATCGACCAACACCTGCTGCCGCGCCACTTTGACACCACCGCCATCGCCCTGCTGTTGGGCGGCATGCTGCTGGCCGGTAGTGTGGCCAGTGTGATCCGTTACGCGCAGTTGACCCGACTGGCGGGCGTGGCCATGCGCTCGGTCAAACGCCTGCGCGAAGAGGTGTATGGCCATGTGCTGCGCCTGCCCATGGCCTTCTTCGACAAGGCCATCACCGGGCAACTGGTGAGCCGCGTCACCAACGACACCGAGCAGGTGAAGAACCTCTATGTGCAGGTGTTGTTCGTGATACTGGACAGCAGCATCGTGGTGCTGGGCTCGATGGGCGCCATGGCCTGGCTGGACTGGCGCCTGATGCTGATCGTGCTCACCTTGATCCCCGCCGTGGTGGTGATCGTCTGGTTCTACCAACGCTGGAGTGCGCCGGCGGTGGCACGTGCCCGACAAAAACGGAGCGACATCAACGCCCAAATGTCGGAGTCGATTGCTGGCATGCCGGTGCTGCAGGCCAGCAACGCGCAGCAGCGCTTTCGGGACAAGTTCGAGCGCACCAACCAGCAGCACTTAGGCGCCCGCATGGCCGAGATGCGCGTCAATGCCTGGCTGCTGCGCCCGATGCTGGACCTGATCAACGTGCTGTTGCTGGCGGTGGTGATCTACAGCTTTGGCCAGCGCACCCTGGGCGCGCTGGAGATCGGCATCTTGTACGCCTTTGTCAGTTACATCGGCCGGGTGGTGGACCCGCTGATCCAGATCACGCTGCAGTTTGGCCAGTTGCAGCAAGCCGTGGTGGCCGCGGCCCGGGTGGACACGCTGCTGCAGGAGAGCCGCCCGGCGGCCGTGACCGGTCCCGAGCGCATTCGCCAGGGCGCCATCAGCATCGAGAACCTGCGCTTTGGCTACGCCCCCGAGACCGTGGTGTTGCACGACCTGAGCCTGCAAGTGCCGGCCGGCGGCTTCTACGGCCTGGTGGGCCACACCGGCAGCGGCAAGTCCACCTTGCTGAGCCTGCTGCTGCGCTTCTACCAAGCCGGTTCGGGCCACATCACGCTTGACGGCGTGCCGCTGGCCAAGTTCAGCGATGAGCACTTCCGCGCCGACGTGGGCCTGGTGCCGCAAGACCCGTTTTTGCTGGCAGCCAGCGTGCGCGACAACATCGACATGGGCCGTGGTTTGAGCCAAGCCGAGATCGAAACCGCCGCCCGCGCCGCACACTGTCACGACTTCATCACGCAACTGGAACAGGGCTACGACACCCTGCTGGGCGAAGGCGGCGCGCGCTTGTCAGTGGGGCAAAAGCAGTTGATCGCCATCGCCCGCGCGCTGGGTGGCCAACCGCGCATCCTGTTCCTGGACGAGGCCACCGCCCACATCGACTCCGAGACCGAACAAATCGTGCAGGTGGCGCTGTCAGAGTTGCGTGGCCGCGTCACGGTAGTGGCCATCGCCCACCGCCTGTCCACCATCCGCGCCGCCGACTGCATCGTCGTGCTGAACCACGGCCGCATTGCCGAGCAGGGCACGCATGAGGCCTTGATGGATATCGAACAGGGCATCTACCAGCGGCTGTACTTACTGCAGCAGATTGGGGATTGACGCGCCGGCGGCTTCACGCATCTGGCGTCCGAGCAGTCGATCGCCAATCGAGACAATCGCCAGTAGACTCGCAATCATGCATCCCTTGCTGCTGCGTTCGATGGCGTTGATTGCCTGTTTCCAGGGTGCCGTCGGCGCGCAGGAAGCCCCCCGATCGCAGGCGCTGTCGTTCGACACACTCCAGGCCGCGGGAGCGAGGATCGGCGAAGTACGCATCGTCACCCAAGACATCTTCGACACAGCCGATCCGAGCGAGGACAAGGTACTCTTTCGCTGGGCCAACACCCTGCATATTCAGACACGGCCCGGTGTGATCCAGCGCGCGCTGCTGTTCAAAACGGGTGAGCCCGTCTCCACGCGCCTGATCGAAGAGACCGAGCGCCTGCTTCGTGGCAACCGCTATCTCTACGACGTGCAGTTCCGTCCCGTGGCCTACCACGACGGTGTGGTCGACATCGAAGTGATGACGCGCGACACCTGGTCCCTCGACCTTGGCGCCAGCGCCGGCCGCTCGGGCGGCACCAACTCCGGCGGAGTCCACCTCAAGGAGTACAACCTGCTGGGCACCGGCACTGCGGTCAGCGTCAGCCATTCGAAGAACGTCGATCGTTCCAGCAACGAGTTCCAAGTATCGAATGATCGCGCCTTCGGGACGTGGACCTCGCTCAGCTACAGCCACGCTACCAACAGCGACGGTCGGCGCGACGCCGCCGCCGCGGTTCGGCCGTTCTATGCGCTGGACACGCGCTGGGCCACAGGCATCACGGCGTCGAAGGATGACCGGATCGACGCCCTGTACAACGCCGGCAATGTGGTGGGCCAGTACCGCCACCGACAAAGCAAGGGAGAAGTCTTCGGTGGCCGCTCGCCGGGGCTGATCGACGGCTGGGTGCAGCGCTATTCCGTCGGTGTGACTTACCAGAACGATGCCTACGCGCCAGCGCCTGGACACACCGCGCCGACCCAACTGCCGTCCGACGAAAAGCTTGTGGCGCCATTCGTGCGCTACGGCTTGATCGAGGACCGCTTTGAGAAGGAACTCAACCGCAACCTGATCGGACGGCCCGAGTTCTTCGCTCTGGGCTTGGCCTCGACCGTTCAACTGGGTTGGGCGGCCACCGGGCTCGGCTCAAGCCGAAATGCCTTGCTCTACTCGGCCTCGGTCAGCCGCGGATTCGTGCCGATGCCCGATCACACGTTGATCACCTCGGCGGCGATCTCCGGCCAGTATTCCACCGGACACGTGCGGCGCCAACGCCTGGGCGCGCAGGCCCAGTACTACCTGCCCCAGGGCAAGCGCTGGCTGATCTACGCATCGGCTGGCGGCGACGCGCTGACCCGCCCCGACCCGGCAGACGCGCTGCTGCTAGGCGGTGACAACGGCCTGCGCGGCTACCCACTGCGCTACCAGAGCGGGACCCGGCGCGCCCTGCTCACGCTTGAGGAGCGCTTCTACACCGATCTGTACGTGTGGCGCCTGTTTCGCATCGGCGGCGCCGCGTTCTTGGACGCTGGCCGCGCATGGGGCGGCGACAACGTCAATACCGCCAACCCCGGCTGGCTGCGCAATGCGGGCTTCGGACTGCGCATCGTCAGCGCCCGCGCGGCATTCAGCAATGTCCTCCACCTGGACCTTGCGTTCCCGCTCAACGCCACCTCAGACGTGAAGAAGGTCCAGTTCCTCGTCAAGACCAAGGCGAGTTTCTAAATTTGACCTGGCCGAGCGTTGGCTGACGTGGTGAGGTCAGCCTGTCGCCCCTACAGCATGGCGGAAACCATCATCGCCATGCCAATGATGCTGACCGTCCAGACTGCCGTGCGCAGATAGATGATTCCGGCGTAGTAGACCGGGATGTACACGACGCGAGCCCAAAAGAAGACTTGCGCGCCCAAGGCCACCCTTGGGCTGGCCACGCCGGCTGCGTGCGCCACCAGCGCAATCGCGGCAAAAAGCAAGAAGCCCTCCAACGTGTTTTGCGCCGTGCGCGCCGCACGGCCAGAAAGAGCTGTCGCATCGGGCAGATTGTCGCGGTTGCCAAACGCAATCATCATGCCCGCAGGAGTCCATCCTTTGGCGCGGATGAGGCTCGCGGCAAGCAGCGTCAGCCACGTGAGAATGGCCATGTAGACCACGAGCGTGAGAGTGGGGGTCATTGGGGTCTCCTGTCAGGCGATGTGAAAGAGCGAGTGGACGATACACGAAATCGGCCACCGGCGTGCTGGTGCGCGCCGGTTGCTGCAACAATGCCAGACCACCACCCGCACCCAAGCGATTGCAAGGCCACCTACCTATGAACCCAAGCGCCACCAGCCTGTCCCGCCGACCGGCACGTCGTTTTTGGGGCTGGGGCGCGGCCGATGCCGCGCTCGACGCCAAGGAGCAAGCCACCATCCAACAGATGGTCAGCCTGCTGGGCGGGCGATATGCCGAGCCGCCGCCACCCACGGCTGACGAGTTTGAATTGCCCGCGCCGCGCGTGGCGGTGCCCACCTCGCTAGCGGCGATGTTCTCGCAGACTCCCATCGATCGGCTCAACCACAGCTACGGCAAGAGCTACGCCGATTGCGCCCGCATGTGGCTGCGCAGCGTGCCGCGCCCGCCCGATTGGGTGGCCTTCCCCGATGACGAACAGGCGGTGGTGGACATCCTGGACTGGGCCACGCGCAACAACGTGGCGGTGATTCCCTTTGGTGGCGGCAGCAGCGTCTGCGGCGGTGTCGAGCCGGCGGTGGGCGACAGCTTTGCCGGTGCGGTGTCGCTGGACATGGAGCGCCTGGGCCGCGTGCTGGAGATCGACCCCATCAGCCGCGCCGCACGCATCCAGGGCGGCGCCTTCGGGCCGGATATCGAGGCGCAGTTGCGCCCGCATGGGCTGACCCTGCGCCACTTTCCGCAGAGCTTCGAGTTCTCTACCCTGGGCGGCTGGATCGCCACCCGCGCCGGCGGCCACTACGCCACGCAGTACACGCATATCGACGACTTTGTCGAATCCACCCGCATGGTGACCCCGGCGGGCGTCATGCAGACACGGCGCCTGCCCGGCTCGGGCGCCGGCCCCGCGCCTGACAGGGCGGTGCTGGGCAGCGAAGGCACGCTGGGCGTCATCACTGAAGCCTGGATGCGCCTGCAGCACAAGCCGCGCTTTCGCGCCTCTGCCTCCGTCAAATTTGCCGACTACTTTGCGGCGGCAATTGGCTTACGCGCGCTGGCCCAGTCTGGCCTGAACCCCAGCAACTGCCGCCTGCTCGACCCGATGGAGACCGTGTTCGCCGGCGTGGGTGATGGCAGCCACGCGGTGCTGGTGCTGGGTTTTGAGTCGGCCGACCACCCGGTGCAAGCCTGGATGGAACGCGCGCTGGAACTGGTACGCGACCACGGCGGCAGTTTTGATGCGGCGGCGGTGGCGCGCTCCATGGCCAGCGAGGACAGTGCCGAGCACCGGCAAGGCGCGGCCGGCGCATGGCGCGATGCCTTCGTGCGCATGCCCTACTGGCGCGACCCCGCCGTGGGCCTGGGCGTGATCATGGACACCTTCGAGACGGCTGTCACCTGGGACCGCTTCGAGGCCTTCTACAACAACGTGCGCCAGGACGTGCAGGCCGCCATCGAGCGCGCAACCGGGCAGGAATGCATGATGTCCTGCCGCATCACCCACGTCTACCCGGACGGCCTGGCGCCCTACTTCACCATCGCGGCGATGGGCTCGGCCAGCGGCGACGTAGCCAGCGCCCTGGCCGCCTGGCGCGACATCAAGCTGGCCGCCAACGCCGCCGTGGTGGGCCACGGCGGAACCGTCACCCACCATCACGCGGTGGGCCGCGACCATCGCAGCGGCTATGAGGTGGAGGTGCCGGGGCTGTTCCGCCAGATGCTGGCGGGTAACAAGGCGGTGTGTGATCCAGGGGGGATACTGAATCCGGGGGTGTTGGTTGATGG
>CXWL01031690.1_pt1 | contig 13978 bp, 12 predicted proteins | sample 590931 | NCBI WGS metagenome assembly CXWL01 (sample SAMEA3498368, study PRJEB10139) | groundwater metagenome | biome: water well; material: biofilm material | place: Germany | collected 2015-04-27 | reverse complement strand
CAAAAGATTCTCGGTGCCCGTCACCGTCACCATGTCGGTGGCGATGCGCGCGCCATGCAGGCGCGTCTGTCCATTTTGCAGCTTGGCGATCATGTAGCCGTGCTCCACCACGATCTGCGCGCCCATGGCCTGCAGACCCTTGATGTGCTGGTCCACCGGACGTGAGCCAATCGCGCAGCCCCCGGGCAGCGAGACGGTGGCCTCACCAAAACGCGCCAGCAGTGGCCCCAGCGCCAGCACCGAGGCGCGCATGGTCTTGACCAGTTCGTAAGGCGCCTCCGGCGAGTTCAAGCCACCGGCATCAATGCGCACGGCGCCATCACCCAGCCGCTCCACCTGCACGCCCATGTTGCGAATCAGCCTTTGCATGGTCACCACGTCCTGCAGCCGTGGCACATTGCGCAAGGTAACTGGGTCCGCCGTGAGCAGGCAGGCACACAGCTCAGGCAAGGCGGCGTTCTTGGCGCCGGAGATCAACACCTCGCCGTGCAGGGTCTGGCCACCGCGAATCAGTAGTTTGTCCATCAAATCAGGTCAGTTGGCAACAAGTCAGCAGCGAAGCACCGCATCACTCGTGAATAGCTTTCCACTCGCTGCTGGAATAGGTCTTCATGGACAGCGCGTGCACCTCGTCGGTCTGCATTTTGGTGCCCAGGGTCTTGTAGACGCGCTGGTGGCGGGCGATGGCGCGTTTGCCTTCGAATTCGGGCGAGACGATGGTGGCAAACCAGTGGCGTCCATCGCCTTCGAGTTCAATGTGATCGCACACCATGCCGGCGGCGATGATGGCTTTGATCTGTTCTGCGTCCATAACTAGTGTCTCCTAACTGCGAATCTTGTAACCGGACTTCAGGAGCGCAATGGCGATGACGGACACCAACACCAATGCACTGGCCACGACCGACAAGCTCAGCCACGGCGAGACGTCGCTGATACCGAAGAAACCGTAGCGAAAACCGTCAATCATGTAAAAAAACGGGTTGAAGTGGCTCACACGCTGCCAGAACGGCGGCAGGGAATGGATCGAATAAAACACGCCGCTGAGAAAGGTCATAGGCATGACGATGAAGTTCTGAAAGGCGGCGAGTTGGTCGAACTTTTCGGCCCACAGTCCCGCAATCACCCCCAGCGCCCCCATCAGGGCCGAGCCCAGCACGGCGAAGATGATCACCCATAGGGGCGCCACGATGCTGAGGTCCGCATAAAACGCCGACACCGCGAACACGCCCAGACCCACCACCAGGCCGCGTACCACCGACGCTCCAACATAGGCGACGAACCAGTTCCAGTACGACAAAGGCGTCAGCAGCAGGAACACCAGATTGCCCATCACCTTGCTCATGATCAGCGACGACGAACTGTTGGCAAAGGCGTTCTGCAGCACACTCATCATGGCCAGACCCGGCACCAGGAAGGCGGTGTAGCTGACGGCGTCGTAGACCTTGACGTGGGCTTCCAGCGCATGACCGAATATCAGCAGGTACAGCATGGCGGTCAGTACCGGTCCGGCCACGGTCTGGAACGCGACTTTCCAGAAACGCGAGATCTCCTTGAACAGCAGGGTTTGCCAACCGGTCATGGCGACGCGGCCACCATGGCCCCAGAACCCGCCACATCACGATGCTGCGTCATGACCGCCAGAAAGACATCTTCCAGGTCGGCCTTGCGAATCTCGACGTCTTCAGCATGAAGCCCGGCCTCACGCACCGCACTCAGGTACTGCTCGATCTCCAGGGCATTGCGTGCCGGGAACTGGACAATACGCCCGGTAGCGCGCGATTGCGCCGCCAGGGCCGGTGGCAATTCCCCGTCGGTCTTGAAGCGCAACACACTGCCTGCGGCGGTCTTGAGCAACTCGCTGGTGCGGTCCAAGGCCACCACGCGCCCCGACTTGAGCATGGCAATGCGCCCACACAGGGCCTCGGCTTCCTCCAGGTAGTGCGTTGTCAACAGCACCGTGTGACCCAGCTTGTTGAGATTGGCAATGAATTGCCACAGCGTCTGGCGCAACTCCACATCCACGCCAGCGGTCGGCTCATCCAGCACGATCACGGCCGGCTTGTGCACCAGGGCCAAAGCCACCAACACCCGGCGCTTCATGCCGCCCGACAGCTGGCGCATATTGGCATCCGCCTTGTCGGCCAGCCCCAGTCCCTCCAGCAACTCGTCGATCCAGCGCTGGTTGTTCTTGACGCCAAAGTAACCCGACTGCATGCGCAGCGACTCGCGCACGTTGAAGAACGGATCAAACACCAGTTCCTGCGGTACCACACCGATCTGGCGCCGCGCCTTGGCATAGTCACGCTGGACGTCACAGCCCATCACCAGGGCGCGTCCCGCAGTCGGTCTGGTCAGACCGGCCAGCACGCTGATGAGCGTGGTCTTGCCAGCGCCGTTGGGGCCCAGCAGGCCAAAGAACTCGCCTTGCTTCACATCCAGGGACACATCATCAAGCGCCTGAAAGGTCGCTCCCTTGGGACCGCGCGGCGATGGATAGGTCTTGGAGACCGACTGAAAGGAGATGGCGGGCATGGGAGTCCGCTATTTTAAGCGGGCCTCACTGCGGCGCCGTCAGCAGTTCAGCAATCCCATACAAGGCAGCCAGATCGGCCAGGCGGGCCGGCAAGTTGCGGATCAAGACCTGCTTGCCCAATGCCTGGCATTCCCGACGAAACTCCAGCAGCACTGCCAAGGCCGATGAGTCAAAGCGGCTGAGTGCGCCCGCATCCACCCATATCTCGGCGTTGGCATGGGCCCGCAGGCCCTGTTCGAGCATGCGCAAGCAGGCATTGGCCCCGGCATGGGTCAGTTCAGCGGGTAAGACCAGCACTCTCAGCCCTTCTTGGCATTCGACTTGTTGCGCTGAGACAGCGTTGCTATCAGTCCGTCAATGCCCTTGGTGCTGATCTCCTGGGCAAACTGGCCGCGATAGGTTTCGACCAGCCACACACCCAATACATTGAGGTCAAAGATCTTCCAACCAGCACCCAACCCGGGCGTCTTTTCAAGCCGATAGTCGAGTTGAATCGGGTCGCCGTGGCCTCTCACCTCGGTGCGAACCACAACCTCCTTGTCCTCGGGCGCGGCGCGCATCGGCTTCATGGCGATGGATTGGTCACTCACCTGCGCCAGGGCGCCGGAGTAAGTCCGAACCAACAGGACCTTGAACTCCTCCTGCAAGCGCGTTTGCTGCTCGGGCGTTGCTTGCCGCCAGTGGCGCCCCACCGCCGACGCCGTCATGCGTTGAAAATTGACGCTGGGCATGATGCGTTGATCCACCAGAGTGATCACGCGCGAAAGGTCACCGGCCTGAATCTGCCTGTCCGCCTTGATGGCGTCAAGCACGTCCGTCGAAAGACGCTTGATCATCGCATCGGCAGCCTCGTCAGCCGCAGCCGCCATCTGGCCAAAAATTATCGACGCCACCGCCACAACAGTCGCCAGAAAGCGACCGCAAGAAAGTTGAAACATGGATGCTCTCCCCAAAAAAAACATGACCCTAACCGCTCTTGCCGCCACCCACGCGACCGGCCGACCTGCGTCAGCGACCCGCCGCTGGATCGGCGTCCGGCGGGTCGCCGTCGTACACCGCACTGCGCCGACGCTGTAGGAACACGTCACGCGTAAAACTGTACTTGTCCAGTGCAGCCTCCTCCACCACGCTGCTCACTCGCAACAGGTTGGCACGCGTCTCCAACGTTCGAACTGCCAGCAAAGAATTGCGAGTTGGAATGTGACCCAAATTGCGCACCACGTCGGCCCGCGTCTCAATCCCAAACGCCAGCGTGTCCCGCAACGTGGAGGGACCGAAGATCGGCAACACCAGATACGGGCCCGTCGGTACGCCCCAGCGCCCCAGAGTCTGTCCAAAGTCCTCCTTGTGTCGCTCGATGTTCATCTCGCTGGCGACGTCCAGCAGGCCACCCAATCCAAAGAAGGTGTTGACACTGACGCGCATCAGGTTGTCCAGCGCATGCTCGGGTTTGAACTGAAGGGCCGTGTTGATAAACGACCAGACGTCAGACACGTTTCCGAAAAAGTTACTGGCTCCGGTTCGCAAGGGAGCCGGCGTGATGTTTTGGTAAGCGGTCGCGGCGGGCTTGAGCAAGGCCCCATCGACCACGTCATTGAATCGGCTGACGTTTCGATTCAGGGGCTCCAACGGGTCGCTTGGGTTGGCTTGCGGGCCACTCGCGCAGCCAGACAGAACGATCATCAGCGCCAGAGCCGGCCAAACAGCGGAGCCGATGGCCCGTCGCAGCCAGTCACCACTAGTCATCATTTTTTCCCCTTGGGTTCCGCGACAGACCCACCATCGGCAGCCTTGCTAAACAAGAATTGGCTGATCAGGTTCTCCAGCACCACGGCGGACTGGGTACTCGAAACCACGTCCCCGGCGACCAGCAGCTTGTCGTCCGCACCGGGTTCCAAGCCCAAGTATTGCTCGCCAAGCAGCCCACTGGTCAGGATTTTCAATGAACTGTCCTTTGGAAACTGGTAGCGACGCTCCAGCGCCATCGAGACGCGCGCCTGAAAGGTCTTATCGTCAAACGTGATGGACTCGACACGGCCCACCACCACGCCGGCGCTGCGCACCGCCGCCTTGGGCTTGAGTCCGCCCACATTGTCAAACTTGGCATCGACCCGGTAAGTGGTCTGAAAGCTCAAACTCAGCAGGTTGGCCGATTGCAAGGCCAGGAACAGGATCGCGGCCCCGCCGATCATCACGAACAGGCCCACCCACACATCAATCTTTAAGCGTTGCACTGCAGACTCCTATCGAATTGAAGTGTCGATTTGTTTCAGCGGCCAGTGACCTGGTCGCGCTTGGGGTGATGATCGTCATATCGAGAACATCATGGCCGTGAGAATGAAGTCCAAACCAAGCACCGACAGAGAGGCGATCACCACGGTGCGGGTGGTGGCCTTGGACACACCTTCGGGCGTGGGTTGCGCCTCGAAGCCCTGGAGCAAGGCGACAAAGGTCACCGTCACTCCAAACACGACGCTCTTGATGATGCCATTGCCAACATCCTGCCAGACGTCGACGCCGCCTTGAATCTGGCTCCAGAATGAGCCCGAGTCAACGCCAATCATCAGCACCCCCACCACCCATCCGCCAATGATGCCAGTGGCGCTGAATACGGCGGCCAGCAGGGGCATCACGATCACGCCGGCCCAGAACCTGGGCGCGAGTATTCTCGCCACCGGGTCGACCGCCATCATTTCCATCACACTGATCTGCTCGCCGGCTTTCATCAGACCGATCTCGGCGGTCAGGGAAGTCCCGGCTCGCCCGGCAAACAGCAGGGCGGTCACCACCGGACCCAATTCGCGCACCAGGCTCAAAGTCACCAATAACCCCAACGCCTCTGAAGAGCCGTACCGCTGCAGCGTGTAGTAACCCTGCAGGCCAAACACGAAACCGACAAATAGACCCGACACAGCAATGATCGCCAGCGAGTAGTTGCCCAGAAAATGAATCTGATCGCGCACCAACCCGAAGCGTCGAAAACTCGCCCCCGCCAAGGCAAGCAGGCGCAAAAAAAATCGGGCACCGTACCCGATGTCTGCCAGTTGTCCACGCACCGCGTGGCCCACGTCGGCCGGGTTGTACCAACTCATGACGCTACTCCCTCAACGCGGACAACCGCCACAGCTTGTGACACCGCACCAAAATCATCGTCGATCGACGGACCAGGGTAATGGAAGCGGACCGGACCATCCGACAGGGCATTGACGTATTGGTAAACCAGCGGGTCGGAGCTGGCGCGCACCTGCGCTGGCGTGCCCTGCGTGGCCACTTTACCGTTTGCCAGAATGATGACGTGGTCCGAGATAGCGAAAGTTTGCTCCAATTCATGCGACACGAAGATGCTGGTGAGACCCATGGAGTCGTTCAGTTGACGAATCAGTTGCGCTGCGGTACCCAGGGAGATCGGATCCAAGCCAGAAAACGGCTCGTCGTACATCACCAACTCAGGGTCCAGTGCAATGGCGCGTGCCAAGGCAATTCGACGCGCCATGCCACCGGATAGATCACTTGGCATCAAGTCCCAGGCACCGCGCAGCCCCACGGCGTTGAGCTTCATTAACACGATGTCGCGAACCAAGGGCTCCGACAAATCGGTGTGCTCACGCAGCGGAAACGCCACATTTTCGAACACGCTGAGGTCGGCGAATAGGGCACCAAACTGAAACAACATGCCCATGCGGCGCCGTGCGGCGTGCAACTGGGCCTGGTCCATGGCGGCCACCTCCTGCCCGTCAAATAACATCTGCCCCGACTGCGCCCGGCTCTGGCCGCCAATCAGGCGCAAAAGGGTTGTCTTGCCGCCACCGGAGGCACCCATGAGCGCCGTCACCTTGCCACGCGGCACGATCAGCGACACGTCGTCCAGAATGACCCGCTCTCCATATCCAAAGGTCAGGTGGCGCAGTTCGACAAGCGATGCAGTAGGGTCTGGGGCCATAAAAAACAAAAGCCGGTCGATTTCCGGCTTCTGAATGATAAGAGATTCGCGTAAACCCTTGTTTCCCCAAAGTATCGCTGTGTTTCAGTGGTGTATCAACGCGGCAGGTCGCTGACACCCATCAGGAATTCGTCCATGGCGCGGGCGGCCTGACGGCCTTCCCGGATTGCCCAGACGACCAGACTCTGGCCGCGCCGGATGTCACCCGCAGCAAACACTTTGGATACGTTGGTGGCGTAGCCGCCAACCTCGTCGGTGCTCGCTTTCGCGTTGCCTCTTGCGTCGAGTTCGATGCCGAATGACCCCATGACCGTCGCCACCGGGCTGATGAAGCCCATCGCCAACAGGACAAGATCGGCCTTGACCAGTTGCTCTGAGCCTGCGACCTCGACCTGCTTGCCGTCCTTCCACTCGACGCGAACAGTCTGGACACCCGTCACCTTGCCCTTTTCACCGATAAACGCCTTGGTCGAGATGGCAAACTCGCGCCCGCAGCCTTCCAGGTGGCTGGAACTGGTGCGCAGTTTCATCGGCCAATAGGGCCAGGTCAGTGGCCGATTCTCCTGCACGGGGGGCTGCGGCATGACTTCGAACTGGGTCACGCTGATGGCACCCTGGCGGTTGCTGGTGCCCACGCAATCCGAGCCCGTGTCACCACCGCCAATGACAACGACGTGTTTGCCGTCGGCCCGCAATTGCCCCTTGAGCTTGTCACCGGCATTGACCTTGTTTTGCTGCGGCAGGAACTCCATGGCGAAGTGGATGCCGTCCAGATCCCGTCCCGGCACCAATAGATCGCGAGACTGTTCGGCGCCGCCAGTCAGCAGGACGGCATCAAAACCGGCCAAGAGCTCAGGCGCGGAAATGGTTTCTTTTGCCCAGTTGGTAACCTTGGAGCCCTTGGGCAGCACCCCCACCAGCACGCCAGTGCGAAAGGTCACACCTTCCTTTTGCATTTGCTCGACACGACGGTCAATGTGTGACTTCTCCAGCTTGAAATCAGGAATGCCATAGCGCAACAGACCTCCCACACGGTCATTCTTTTCGAACACGGTGACCGCGTGGCCCGCCCGCGCCAGTTGCTGTGCGGCGGCCATGCCGGCCGGGCCGGACCCGACCACGGCAACCGTCTTGCCAGACATGTGCTTAGCCGGTTGGGGGGTGACCCAGCCCTCGGACCAGGCGCGATCAATGATGGCATGCTCAATCGACTTGATGCCGACCGCATCGTCATTGACATTCAAGGTGCACGCCGCTTCGCATGGCGCCGGGCAAATGCGGCCGGTGAACTCGGGGAAGTTGTTAGTGCTGTGCAGCACCAGGGTGGCGCCGCGCCAGCCATTGCGATACACCAAGTCATTGAAATCCGGAATGATGTTGTTGACCGGGCACCCGCTGGTGCAAAACGGCGTGCCGCAGTCCATGCAGCGCGCTGCCTGCTTGTTGGCCTGCGCCTCGTCCAGCCCGACGATGAACTCTTTGTAATGCTTGACGCGTTCGGCGACAGGACTGTAGCCCTCTTCAACTCGCTCGAACTCCATGAAGCCGGTGATCTTGCCCATGCTTTGACTCCTGATACTCTTGCGGGACAGACCTATTGGCTCTGTCCTCGACTGGTTGTTGAATGCTTTCCTGAGTAGCGCCGACTACTTGGCCGGAACTGCTATGTTTCTTGTAGCATACTGGGCCCTATTGGTAAGGGCTTCGGCCTCTTTCTTCGCATTCATCTCACCCAATGCGCGTTTGTACTCAAGCGGGAAGACTTTTACGAACTTCTGGCGCGACTGCTCCCAGTTGTCCAGCAGTTCGCGCGCGCGCTTGCTGCCGGTCCAGCGGTTGTGCTCTTCCAACAGCTTTCGGAGTTGTCCCTCGTCGGCCTGACCACGGTGCCATAGGGCCTTGTCCACGCTGGCTTCCTGCTCGGCTGCTGGCAGCACGCGATCCATCGCCACCATGGCGGTATTGCAGCGTTTGGCGAACTGCCCGTCTTCGTCGTACACATAGGCCACCCCACCACTCATGCCGGCAGCGAAGTTGCGACCGGTCTTGCCAAGCACCGCAACGGTGCCACCGGTCATGTACTCGCAGCCATGGTCTCCGGTGCCTTCCACCACCGCCGTGGCGCCAGACAAACGCACGGCAAAACGCTCGCCAGCGACGCCACTGAAAAACGCTTCGCCACTGGTGGCGCCATACATCACGGTGTTGCCAACAATGGTGTTGCGCACTGCTTCGCCACGGAAGTCGATGCTGGGTCGCACCACCACCCGACCGCCACTGAGACCCTTGCCGGTGTAGTCATTGGCATCACCAATCAAGTACAAGGTGATGCCGCGCGTCAGAAAGGCGCCAAATGACTGACCACCGGTACCTTCGAGCTGGATATGAATGGTGTTGTCGGGCAAACCTTCCGGGTGAACCTGGGTCACCGCGCCAGACAACATGGCGCCCACTGATCGGTTGACGTTGCGCGCCACTTCCATGAACTGCACTTTCTCACCCTTTTCAATGGCAGGACGGCACTTGGCAATCAGGCTAATGTCGAGCGCGCGCTCCAGTCCATGGTCCTGCGACTCGACGTGGAACCGCGGCACATCGGCTGGAACATTGGGTTGGGCAAACAGGCGACGAAAATCAAGGCCGCTGGCTTTCCAATGCTCAATACCTTTGCGAATATCAAGCAGGTCGACACGGCCGATCAGGTCGTCGAACCTGGCGATACCGAGTTGCGCCATGATCTGGCGGACTTCTTCCGCGATGAAGAAGAAGTAATTGACCACGTGCTCGGGCTTGCCCGAAAACTTCCGGCGCAGCACCGGGTCCTGCGTGGCCACACCAACCGGGCAGGTGTTGAGGTGGCATTTGCGCATCATGATGCATCCCTCCACCACCAGCGGTGCCGTGGCAAAGCCGAACTCGTCCGCACCCAGCAGTGCGCCGATGGCGACGTCGCGGCCAGTCTTCATTTGCCCGTCGGCCTGCACGCGGATGCGGCTGCGCAAGCGGTTCAGCACCAGGGTCTGCTGGGTTTCGGCCAAGCCGATCTCCCACGGACTGCCAGCATGCTTGATCGATGACCAGGGCGATGCACCGGTGCCACCATCATGCCCGGCGATGACCACGTGGTCACTCTTGCACTTGGCCACGCCCGCGGCGATGGTGCCAACACCAATCTCGCTGACCAACTTGACGCTGATGCTGGAATGCGGTGCAACGTTCTTCAGGTCATGGATCAACTGCGCCAGATCTTCAATCGAATAGATGTCATGGTGCGGCGGGGGAGAGATCAGGCCCACGCCGGGCACCGAGTGGCGCAGTTTGCCGATGTATTCGGACACCTTGCCACCCGGCAACTGACCGCCCTCGCCAGGCTTGGCGCCTTGCGCCATCTTGATCTGAATCTGGTCGGCACTGTTAAGGTACTCAGCCGTGACCCCAAAACGTCCCGACGCCACCTGCTTGATTCTGGAGCGCAAGGAATCGCCGTCTTGCAGGGGCAGATCCACCTCTACCACATCGTTGCCGATGATGCTCTTGAGTGTGTCACCCAACTTGATGGGGATGCCCTTGAGCTCCTGGCGGTAGCGTGCCGGATCTTCGCCGCCCTCGCCGGTATTGCTCTTGCCGCCGATGCGATTCATGGCCACCGCCAGGGTGGCGTGTGCCTCGGTCGAGATTGACCCGAGCGACATGGCCCCGGTGGCGAAGCGCTTGACGATTTCCTTGGCCGACTCAACCTGATCAACCGGGATCGCCTTGGACGGGTCGATCTTGAACTCGAACAAACCGCGCAAAGTCATGTGACGCTTGCTCTGATCATTGACGAGCTGCGCGTATTCTTTGTAGGTGGCCCAGTTGTTCGAACGCGTGCTGTGCTGCAACTTGGCGATCACGTCCGGCGTCCACATGTGCTCTTCACCACGCGTACGCCACGCGTACTCGCCGCCAGCGTCGAGCATGTTGGCAAGCACGGCGTTGCCGCCAAACGCCAGCCTGTGCATGCGAATGGCTTCTTCCGCGATGTCAAACACTCCAATGCCTTCGACGCGCGTGGGGGTTCCCGTGAAGTACTTGTCCACCGTGGCGCTGCTCAGTCCAATGGCCTCGAATAGTTGGGCGCCACAATAACTCATATAGGTGGACACGCCCATCTTGGACATGATCTTCGACAGTCCCTTGCCCACGGCCTTGACGTAGTTGTAGATCGCCTTGTCGGCACTCAGGTCTCCAGCCAGGTCCTTGTGAATGCTGGTCAGCGTTTCCAAGGCCAGGTAGGGGTGCACGGCTTCCGCGCCGTACCCCGCCAAAACAGCGAAGTGGTGCACCTCCCGCGCCGTGCCCGTTTCGACCACCAAGCCGGCAGTGGTGCGCAATCCCTCTTTGACAAGATGCTGGTGCACCGCACTCAATGCGAGCAGCACCGGGATGGCGACCTGAGTGGCGCTGAGCGAGCGGTCGCTGATGATGAGGATGTTCTTGCCGCCCTTGATGGCGTCCACAGCCTCCGCGCAAAGGGATGCCAACTTCGCCTCGACCCCCTCATGGCCCCAAGACAGGGGATAGGTGATGTCGATGGTGTGACTTCTGAATTTGCCCTGTGTGAATTTCTCAATGTCGCGTAGCTTGGCCATGTCGGCAAAGTCCAGCACTGGCTGGCTGACCTCAAGCCGCATTGGCGGGTTGACCTGGTTGATGTCCAGCAAGTTCGGTTTTGGGCCGATGAAGGACACCAGGGACATCACAATCGCCTCGCGAATGGGGTCGATCGGCGGGTTGGTAACCTGAGCAAACAACTGCTTGAAGTAGTTGTAGAGCGGCTTGTTCTTGTCGCTAAGAACCGCCAACGGGCTGTCGTTACCCATCGAGCCAATGGCTTCCTCTCCCACAGTGGCCATCGGGGTGATCAAGAACTTGAGGTCTTCTTGCGTGAACCCAAACGCTTGTTGGCGATCCAGCAGGGCTACGTCAGAACGGGGCGGCGCGAGCTGATCGCTCTTGACGTCATCGAGCTTGATGCGCAGGTTTTCGATCCACTGCTTGTAGGGCTTGCTGTTGGCGAGGCTGGCCTTAAGTTCCTCATCATCCACCATGCGGCCCTGCTCCAGGTCGATCAGGAACATCTTGCCGGGCTGCAGACGCCATTTGCGCACGATTTTGTTCTCGGGCACCGGCAGCACACCGGACTCGGAACCCATGATGACCAGGTCGTCATCGGTGATGCAATAGCGCGACGGACGCAGGCCGTTGCGGTCCAGCGTGGCGCCAATCTGGCGGCCGTCGGTGAAGACGATAGACGCCGGGCCGTCCCAGGGCTCCAGCATGGCGGCATGGTATTCGTAGAAGGCCTTGCGGCGCTCATCCATGGTGGTGTGCTGCTCCCACGGCTCGGGAATCATCATCATCACCGCCTGGCTGATGGGGTAGCCGGCCATGGTCAGCAGTTCCAGGCAGTTGTCGAAGGTGGCCGTGTCAGACTGGCCGGCAAAGCTGATCGGGTAGAGCTTTTGCAGGTCGGCGCCCAGCACCGGTGAGGACATCACGCCTTCGCGGGCCTTCATCCAGTTGTAGTTACCCTTGACGGTGTTGATCTCGCCGTTGTGCGCAACATAACGATAGGGGTGCGCCAGTGGCCATTCGGGGAAGGTATTGGTGGAAAAGCGTTGGTGCACCAGGCCTAGGGCGGAGACACAGCGCTCGTCTTCCAGATCGCGGAAGTAAGTCCCAACCTGATCGGCCAGCAGCAGGCCCTTGTAGACCACCGTGCGGCTGGACATGCTCGGCACGTAATACTCTTTGCTGTGCTTCAGATGCAGGTTCTGGATGGCCGCGCTGGCGGTCTTGCGGATGACATACAACTTGCGCTCCAGCGCGTCCTGCACGATCACGTCATTGCCGCGGCCAATGAACACCTGCTTGAGGATCGGCTCTTTCTCGCGCACAGTGGGCGACATCGGCATGTCACGATTCACCGGCACATCGCGCCAGCCCAGCAGCACTTGGCCCTCGGCCTTGATGGCACGCTCCATCTCCTGCTGACAGGCCAGGCGCGAAGCATGCTCTTTGGGCAGGAAGATCATACCCACGCCGTACTCACCGGGCGGCGGCAGTTTGACGCCCTGCGCCGCCATCTCTTCGCGGTACAAGGCGTCGGGCAACTGGATCAGAATGCCCGCGCCATCGCCCATCAACTTGTCAGCACCCACCGCGCCCCGGTGATCCAGGTTCTCCAGAATCTTCAGCGCGTTCTTGACGATGTCATGCGACTTGACCCCCCGGATATGGGCCACGAAACCGACCCCGCAGGCGTCATGCTCATTGGCCGGGGAATACAAACCGTGTTGTTGAAGATAAAGGGTCTCGGCAGCCGTCGACATGGCGCTCTCCAAATAAATGTCACAGGGGAGCGAATCTTAGTGCAATGCAGCAAAATTGCCAACAACATTAATTGGGGTCAGATTCCAATTAATTGACATTCAAATTTCCATAAAATTAATTAGGGACATATTGAAATGGACGCCGCCATGGATCCGTAAAGACGCCCCACCGATTCATTCCGAGGGAGGTGACTTGGTGATCGGCCGTCCGGCGTTGGCCTTGATGACACGACGGGTCGTCTGTCGCTGCAACGCGGCCACGAACCGATCATCGCCAAGCGCCCAGCCGCGCAATGCGGACTGAGTCAGGTCGAGCGCCTGCTTGGCGCTGATCCCCTGCTGCACCAGGGCCGCATAGGCGGCCTCGCGGGCGAAGGGTGTGTTGCCAAGCGCCCACTCCAGTGGGTGAGGCGTGATCAGCGGATCCACACGCAGGCCGGCGTAGTGCCCGTAGCTCGACCACGAATAGTCCGCAGCTTGCGAGACCAAGCCAGCCCTCACCGGATTCAAATCAATGTAGGCCATGCAGGCCAGCAGATACCGATCCGTCTGTACCAAGGTCGATTTGTAGCGCCCCTCCCACAGCGTTCCCGTTCGGCCATGGACATCATTGAAACGGCGCACATAGCGTCGCCCCACCGCCTGCATCATCTTCGGCAAGGCGTCCTGTTTCGTCTGGGGTGTGGCTAGCAGATGAACGTGGTTGGGCATCAGCACATAGGCGTGAATGGCCACCCCAAATTGGCTGGCGTGCTCCTGCACCAATTCAAGAAAAAATCGGTAGTCGGCCTGCGTCACGAAGATCTGCTGTCGGTTGTTGCCGCGCTGGATGATGTGATGGGGCAGACCCGGAACGGTCAAGCGGGGTAGGCGGGCCATGGTGGTCGGGAGAGAGACATGGTGCCATGATAATTGGAATCTGACCCCAATTAGTACCCCAATTAGTAGTCCTGGCAATCAAATCGTGGCGTCGGACGGAAGCCGGAAGCGGGTCTCCAGCAAACTCGTCAAGCCAAACTCCGCGAGGATGGCACGCAGTCGCTCAGTGGCCGCGCGCTTTCGGTGCCCGGTCTGGCGCGCGATGATGAGTTCATTCTTCATGCTGTGCTCCCAACCCACCAGTTCAGTCAC
>CXWL01036429.1_pt1 | contig 13979 bp, 13 predicted proteins | sample 590931 | NCBI WGS metagenome assembly CXWL01 (sample SAMEA3498368, study PRJEB10139) | groundwater metagenome | biome: water well; material: biofilm material | place: Germany | collected 2015-04-27 | reverse complement strand
CGTCGTCGCTGTACTTCACCTTGTGGAACTCTTCGAAGTACGGCTTCAGACCCATGAGGATCTTGATCGTGTCCGGGATCGACGGCTCGTTGACGTCGATCTTCTGGAAGCGCCGCGCGAGCGCGCGATCCTTCTCGAAGTGCTGGCGATATTCCTTGTAGGTGGTCGAGCCCATACAGCGCAGCTGGCCACTTTGCAGCGCCGGCTTCAGCAGGTTCGAGGCATCCATGGCGCCGCCCGAGGTGGCGCCTGCGCCGATCACGGTATGAATTTCGTCGATGAACAGCACCGCTTTCGGGTGGTTCTCGAGTTCCTTCATCACGCTCTTCAAACGCTCTTCAAAGTCACCGCGATAGCGCGTGCCTGCGAGCAGCGAACCCATGTCGAGCGAGAAGATCGTCGCGTCGGCCAGAATTTCCGGCACCTGCTTTTCGTTGATCTTGCGCGCCAAGCCTTCGGCGATCGCCGTCTTGCCAACGCCCGGATCGCCGACAAGCAGCGGATTGTTCTTCTGACGGCGGCAGAGGATCTGGATCGCGCGCAGCACTTCGGCTTCACGGCCGATGAGCGGATCGATCTTACCTTCCTTCGCCTTCTTGTTGAGGTTCACGCAGTAAGCGGCCAGCGCTTCGCTGCCCTGCTTCACCACGCGCTCGCCTTCTTCGCCTTCTTGCGCGCCACGTACCGGCCGCGGCTGCGCGGCGCCCGCGCGCTTGGGCATGCCGTGGGCGATGAAATTCACAGCGTCGTAGCGGGTCATGTCCTGCTCTTGCAGGAAGTAGGCAGCATGGCTCTCGCGTTCGCTGAACAACGCAACGAGCACGTTCGCGCCCGTCACTTCGCGGCCGCCGCTTGAGTCAACGTGCAGCATCGCGCGCTGCAGCACGCGCTGGAAGCCGGCGGTCGGGCGCGGCTCTTCGTGTTCGCGGTTCTGAACGCGCAGCGCGTCGAGCTCGTTCTCGAGATAGGATTCGAGGTTCTGACGAAGCTTGTCGAGATCGACCTTGCACGCGTGCATCACGCCTGACGCGTCGTCGTCATCGACCAACGAAAGCAGCAGGTGCTCCAGCGTCACGTATTCGTGGCTGTGATCTGTCGCGAGCGACAGCGCACGACGCAGCGTGTGCTCAAGCGTTCGGGAGAATGTCGCCATTCGACGTTATTCCTTTTCCATCGTGCATTGCAGCGGGTGTTCGTGCCGCCGCGCGAGATCCAAAACTTGGGCGACCTTCGTCTCGGCCACCTCGTAGGTGTAGATGCCGCACAGTCCGACGCCGTTCTGGTGGACGTGCAGCATGATCGTGGTCGCCTCTTCCTGGCCCTTCTGGAAGAAGCGCTCGAGAACGTAGACGACGAATTCCATCGGCGTGTAGTCGTCGTTCAGCAGCAGCACACGGTAGAGCGATGGCTTTTTTGTGCGGGTGACAGTTTGGGTTCCGACGCGGCCGTCAGCCCCGCCTTCACCTTCCTCGTCATCCCAATCGCCGCCGCCGCTCATTGAAGTCCGTAATCGCCTGAGCCTGGACCGACTCGTCCACCGATGAGCCTTCGCTCACTTGCTGAACAATTTATGGATCGCCGCCGCGTATGGAAGACCTTGCGGACGAGCGCACACAGACTATGGCGCGTCTGACAAAGAAAATGGGCCCGGCTCAGCGAGCCAGGCCCATCCCTGTTCAGCCCCTCAGGAGCAAAGCTCCCGAAGCGGTATTTGTTAGCGGCCGGCCGTCTGGATGAACTGGCCAACGGCGTTCACGCGCTCGTTGATCGGCTGCAGCGTTTCCTTGGCGACGTCTTGGACGAGACCAGAAACCGCCGTGACTTCCGCAACATAGGCTTCGAACGCGCCCTTTGCGTAATCGTTTTGCTTTTCAGCAAACTCTTGGACCGACTTCGAGGTCATCAGCGACTTCGTGGCCGCAACATGATTTTCGAGAGCGGCCTTTTGGAAGGCGACGGCGCGCGCCGAGAGGACTTCAAAGCCCTTCTGAGCGGCGGTAGCCGAGGCAACCCAAGCTTCCAGGTTTTGCTTGCCGAAAGCCGAAGCTTCCGAGAACGCCGCGATGCCGCGGTCGATGTTCTCACGGACCGTTTCGGTCGACGTGGCGGTAAAGGTTTCAAACGCTTCCGTAGCCGTCTTGGCGGCGCGGGGGGCGGTCTTCGCAGTGGCCATTTTGGTCTCCGTCCAGTTCCCAGGGCCGAGCCGGCCCATAGTTGAAAGGTCGAGCGCCGGGGAAGCAGCGACTCTGTGGAGCCTATATGTTATGCTGCACCTGCGAAGTCAATGAGAATTTTGCTGCAATGCAACATGCAACCCTGACCCGCCAAAATCGCAGACAAATGCCGCGTTGTTCATCTCGCATTAACTACGTTTTCCACACCCTCAACGTGTAGGACTGAATCAGCTTCGCCAGACCGGAAACGTTAACCCCCTTGAAGAACTGCATCTTAAGTGGGTCTAATGAATCTGTAAGCTGCACACGGCACGCGATTTGCCTGAAATAGTCCGTGATTGTGCGGGATTGGTCAGCGATGACGGCAGCGGGATTCTCGAAAATGCGGATGGCTGCGGGCGCCCTGGTGGCGCTCGTTGCGTTGGGCGCGGCTGCTCCGGCCATGGCCCAGGATCGCTACGCCGCTATCGTTATGGACGCGCGCACCAATGAANNCCGCCAATGAAGTGCTGCTCGAGGATCAGGCTGACGAGGCCCGCTTCCCGGCATCGCTCACCAAGATGATGACGCTCTATATGCTCTTCGAGTCTATCGAGCGCGGCGATCTCACCCTCGACACCCGCCTCACCGCTTCGCGCAATGCAGCGCGCCAACCGCCGTCCCGTCTGGGTCTGGCCTGCTCGCGCCGGCGTGGTTGTGACTCCATCACCGTCGACCAAGCCATTCGCGCTCTGGCCGTTCAATCCGCCAACGACGTCGCCGTTATGGTGGCTGAACGCCTTGGCGGCACTGAGTCTCGCTTTTCCGCGAACATGACGGCCCGCGCCCGCGAGCTCGGCATGTCCAACACACGCTTTGCCAACGCCAGCGGCCTGCCCGACACCGCGCACCGCACGACCGCGCGTGACATGGCAACGCTTTCGCTCGCGCTGTGGCGCGATTTCCCGGAATACTACCACTACTTCCAGACGCCGAGCTTCGCCTGGCGCCGCACCAGCGGCCGCAACCACAACCGCCTCTTGGGCAGCGTCGATGGCGTTGATGGCATCAAGACCGGCTACACCCGCGCTTCGGGCTTCAACCTGGCGACGATGACCGAGCGCGGTGGCCGGCGCGTGATCGTGGTTGTCCTCGGTGGTGAAACCGCCGCCGCCCGCGACGCTCAAGTCGCCTATCTGATCGAAGGCGCTTACCAAGAATACGCCCGCCGCGAAGACCCGAACGCCGCCCAGTTCGCCTCGTTGCCGACGCGCCGCCTCGACGTCCAACTCGCGCCAGGCACGCTGCAAGCCAGCGCCGCTACCCCGCTGCCGCCGTCGCCGTACCAGATGTACCAAGGCATGGTGATCGAGACGCTGTCGCCGGTCCGCGCGCCGATCGACGAACCGCTCGGCCAGGGTGACGAGGGCGCCACCGAAGAGATGGAATAAGCGCGCCTAGCGCTTCTTCAGAAGACGATCCCGCGCGGCCGTGAGCCGCGCGGCTTCGTTATGGGAGCCTCCCCGATCGGGGTGGGCCCGAGCCATTTTGGCCCGGTAGGCGGCGCGGATTTCATCGGCCGTCGCGTTCGGACCAACACCCAGCAGGCGCCGAGCTGCGGAATCTTCCGATGTGTCGTCCTGTGGTGACGCCGCCCTTGGCTGGCGCCAGCGCTCGATCTGAGGCCACATGATCCAGGTCAGCGCAGCCAAACTCGCGAAGGTGATCGCCGGCCCGATCAACCCTCGCAGCAAGCAGAGAAATGCTGCGCCCGCGAACAAGACCGCCAGCCAACGGCGCCTGAGCTCCGCCCGATAGGCCCCGCCCAGCCGCGTAAGGAAGAGCGCCCCAAAGATCAGGGTCAGCCCCAGAAGTACGAGAACCACATCACCTCCGCGACCGCGCGCGGAGCCGGCCAGAGATCCGGCGTTACCACGGCGGCCTCAGAATTTCAGCGGTTCGCCGTCGAAGCCGGGCAGCTTCAGGGTGATGAAGAGGTCACGCAGCTCCTGACGGGCGGCCAAGTGCGCCATCCGCATCTCCCCGGGCACGCCCTCGGCATCGAGGTCGAGCAACGTCAGCCCCTGCGGGAACAGTTCGCGGAAGATCACGCGCTCCGAGAGACCCGGCGCCATGCGGAAGCCAATCCGGCTCGAGAGCGTCGACAGCGCCTTGCCGACGCGCTGCTTGTTCTTGGCTTCGATCTTCGAGGTCGCCGTGCGGTTACGCAGCACCACCCAATCGATCGGCGTGCGCTCGTTCAGAGCCTTCTTCTTACGGCTCTCCCAGACCATCTCACTGTAGATTGAGGGGCGCACGATCTCGGCGCAGTTTTCGTCAATGTCGCCCAAAAGGTCGAAATCCACGAAGCTGTCGTTGAGAGGCGTGATCAGCGTATCGGCCCAAGAATGGGCGAGGCGCGCCAGATAGGAGTCGCCGCCCGGGCTATCGATGACGATGAAATCGCAGGTTTCCGCCAAGCGCTTCAGTGCGGCGCGGAAGGCGGCGTCTTCCTCGGCTTCCGCCACATCCAGCGAACGATCAGCGCTTTCATGCAATTCGAGAATTTGCGGCGATGGCAGTTGCGCGCCCCGGGCCGCGATCCAGCGCGAGCGGTTTTCCATATAGCGCGTCAGCGAACGCTGGCGAACATCCAGATCGAGCACGCCCGTGCGCCGCCCCATCCGCATCAAGGCGACGATGACGTGCATCGCGACAGTAGACTTGCCGGCGCCGCCCTTCTGATTGCCGACAACGATCACATGTGCGCGGCGCGGCGCGTTCTCGGGCTCATGTGCGTAGGCAAGGCTCATCGGCGCGCCCCGCCCAGCTGGACGGGCGCTGCGGGCTTGAAACTGACCGCTGCGCCGACACACATGGGTTAAACCTCGTTGATCGAGGTTAAGGGCCACTTAAGCGACTTGACGCTGACGCCGCCTCAATGGATTGCGAAACGGCAATGACTTCTCCTCCCCCCGTCGTTCGCGATGTGCCCACGCTCCGAAACGAAATCGGCGCATGGCGCAAGGCCGGGCTTCGCGTCGGCCTGGTGCCGACGATGGGCGCGCTGCACGAGGGCCACCTCTCGCTGGTGCGCACCGCATGAGAAAAATGCGATCGCGTGGTGACGACCTTGTTCGTGAACCCGCGCCAGTTTGCACCGCACGAAGACTTCGAGCGCTACCCGCGCGACGAAGCCGGCGATGCGGCGATGCTCGCGGGCGCGGGTTGCGATCTGCTCTACGCGCCCGAGCGCAGCGTCATGTACCCGGAAGGCTTCGCGACCAATGTCATCGTCAGCGATGTGTCGACGCCGCTCGAAGGCGAATTCCGTCCGCACTTTTTTGGCGGCGTCGCCACGGTCGTCGCGAAGCTGTTGCTGCAAGCGCTGCCGGACGCCGCCTTCTTCGGCGAGAAGGACTACCAACAACTGCAAGTGATCAAGCGCATGACGCGCGACCTCGACATTCCTGTCGCGATCGAAGGCTGCCCGACAGTGCGCGAGCACGATGGCCTGGCGATGAGTTCACGCAACGCGTATTTGAGCGCCGACGAACGCCGCATCGCCGCGCGCCTCAATCAGGTCATGCATGACACGATCAAGGCCATGCGCAGCGGAACGCCAATCGCCGCGGCGGAAGCGGAAGCCGCGCGACATGTGCTGGCTGCGGGCTTCACCAGCGTCGATTACATCGCCATTCGCGACGCCGAAACGCTCGCATCGATCGGCGATCTTGCGCGTCCTGCGCGCATCCTTGCGGCCGCTTGGCTCGGCAAGACGCGCCTCATCGACAACATGGCCGTNNAATCCATTCAAGACGTGCCGTTCTCAGTGAACGCGCAAACCGAAGAAGCCATCCAACGTTCAGGCGCGACCAATCTGGAAGACCTGAGCCGCAACGTGGCCGGCTTGTCGGTGCAAAACCTCGGGCCTGGTCAAAGCCAAGTCTCGCTGCGCGGCGTGTCCGCCGGTCAGATCGTGCGCGACCAGCCGGGTGTGAAAGAGCAAGTCGGCGTCTATCTCGATGACTCCGTTATCTCGCTCTCGCTGTTTACGCCCGACCTCGACCTCTACGATCTGAACCGCGTCGAAACATTGCGTGGTCCGCAAGGCACGCTGTTCGGTTCGGGCAATGTCGGCGGCACCATCCGCTACATCACGAACGCACCTGATCTGGACGCCCTCGAAGGTTCTCTCGAAGGCCAGGTCAACATGATCGCGGACGGCGGCGAAGGCGGCCACCTCAGAGGCATGATCAACGTGCCGCTGGTGCCGGGCGTGCTTTCGATGCGCGCTGTCGGCTATCACACCGAGTACGGTGGCTTCATCGACGCGCTCCGCGAAGGCGGCGGCATCACTGAAGACGTGAACGATGGTCAGCGTTCGGGCCTGCGCCTCGCATTCGGCATGCAGCCGACGCCGAACCTCTCGATCACGCCACGCATCCTGTATCAGCACACGCAAGTGAACGGGTTTAATCGCCAAGAGGAGTTCAACCTCTTCGCCAACCCATTCACCACCACACGCACGCCGGTGACCTTCGATGAGCGTCAGCAATTCCTGCTGCTCGACGAAGAATTCAGCGACGAGATGTTCATGGCTGACCTGAACATCACCTACGACTTCGGCAACACGCAGCTGACGTCAATCACCAGCTACATCAACCGCAGCATCCTCGCGAGCCGCGACGCAAGCGCCCTCACCGGCAGCGTCTCGGTCGACCTGGGCTTCCCGGATGCCGCCGTGCTTCTGCCGTCGAACCTGCGCGACACCACCGACGTCGAGCAATTCTCGCAGGAAGTGCGCTTGGCATCGGACTACGAGTCACGCCTGCAATGGCTGATCGGCGCGTTCTACTCGAACGTTGACCGCTTCTATCGCCAACGCCTGCCGACCCCAGGCTACGACGCTTTTGTCGACGCGCCAGCGCCGGGCGGCTTCGGCCCCGGCACTTCAAACGCCGTTGCCAACGGCTTTCCGTCTGACTCGCCCTACAATTCGGACCTCCCCTACGAGATCCGCCAATGGGCGCTGTTTGGCGAGGCCAATTACGAAGCCACCGATCGCCTGACGCTCACGGTCGGCGCGCGTTACTACCAGTTCGACGAAGCGCGTGACTTCGTCTCCGGCGGCCTCTTTGCCAACGGCGACAACCGTCACGACGAAACCTCGTCGAACGGCGTCACGCCGCGCTTCATCGCCAGCTACGAGATATCGCCGGCAATCGCGGTGAACCTGCAAGCCAGCCAGGGCTTCCGTCTGGGCGGCGTCAACGATCCGTTGAACCTGCCGCTCTGCACGCCGGCCGACGAAGCAATCTTCGGCGGCTTCCAGGACTACGAGGATGAAACGTCGTGGAACTACGAAGCCGGCGTGAAGGTCACGCGTTCGCGCTACACCTTCAACGCGGCCGTCTACCGCAACGAGATCAGCGATCTGCAAGTGACGCTCGACGCCGGCAGCTGCTCGTCACGCATCGTCTTCAACGTGCCTGATGCGCATACCAACGGCGTCGAAGTCGAGTTCGGTTGGGAGCCGATGGACGGTCTGCAGCTGACCTTCGCCGGCGGCTGGGCTGAAGCTGAGTTCGACTCGACGGTCGTGGACGGCAGCAGCAACGTCATCGGTGGCATCGAGAAGGGCAACCGCCTCGCCTCAGTGCCGGATTGGCAAGCTGCCGCGACCGCCTCCTATTACTGGCCGATCAGCTTCGGTGAAGGCATGGAAGCCTTCGTCGCCGGTTCGGTGCAGTACATGGGCAGCCGCTACACGCAGCCGAGCGATCAGTTGCCGGGCGCTGGCAACTTCGTCTCGAACCTGCCGTTCGGCGGCGCTTCGGGTCTAGGCGTCACCGCGCTTGATCTGGAACTCGAGGCGTACACGCTCGTGAACCTGAACGCCGGCATCCAGAACGACGAATGGGGCCTCACCTTCTTCGTCAACAACGTCACGGACGAAAACGCCAACCTCGCCTTCGACCGCGAGCGTGGCGGCCGCGCCCGCCTGGCGTTCCACACCAACCAGCCGCGCACGGTGGGCATCACGGCGCGTCGCAACTTCTAAAACGACGAGCAACAATCACCTCAAAGGGCCGCGGTTCACGCCGCGGCCCTTTTCTTTTTGTAGCCGCTGCCTAGGCTCCGGGCATGAGCTGGGACAAGGACATCGACGAACTTCGCCGTCGCGAGGCGCTGGCCGAGCAGATGGGCGGCGAAGACCGCGTGGCGCGACAGAGGGCGTCCGGCAAGCTGACGGCGCGTGAGCGTGTCGAAGCCCTGCTCGATCGCGGCTCCTTCCACGAGACCGGCAAGATCGCCGGCAAAGCCGAATACGGCGCCGACAATCAACTCGCCGCCTTCCGCGCCACGCCCTTCGTGATCGGTCGCGGCGAGATCGATGGGCGGCCGGTTTGTGTGCAATCGGATGATTTTTCCGTGCGCGGCGGCGCGGCAGACGCTGGCATCTGGCAGAAGCTCGTGTTCGCCGAGCAGATGGCCAACGAATATCGTATGCCGCTCGTCCGCATGGTCGATGGCACCGGTGGCGGCGGCTCAGTGAAGATGCTGGAGAAAGATCCACGCACCTACATTCCGCAAACGCCCGGATGGGAATGGGTTGTCGCCAACATGGCGAGCGTACCCGTCGTTGCGCTCGCACTGGGCCCGTGCGCCGGTCTCGGCGCGGGCCGCGTCGCCGCGAGCCATTACAGCGTCATGGTTCAAGGCTTGAGCCAGATTTTCGTGGCAGGCCCGCCAGTGGCGAAGGCGATCGGCGAAAACGTCGACAAGGAAGGCCTCGGCGGCGCCGACATCAACGGCAAGAACGGCGTCGTTGACGACATCGTCGCCAACGAAGCCGAAGCCTTCGCCGCCGCGCGCAAGTTTCTTTCCTACTTGCCCGCCTCCATCCACGAACTCCCCGCGCGCGTCGAGACCAACGATCCCACCGATCGCCGCGATGAGACGCTGATCAACGCCGTCCCGCGCGATCGCCGTGTGCCGTACAAAATGCGCCGCATTGTCGAAGCCTGCGTCGATAGCGGCACGTTCTTCGAAACCGGCCGCCAATGGGGCCGCGGCCTCATCACGGGCTTCGCGCGCGTCGACGGCTACAGCGTCGCCGTGCTCGCCGGCGATCCACATTTCATGGGCGGTGCGTGGACAGCGGACGTCTGCCGCAAACTCATCAAGCACGTCGATTTGGCGCAAACCTTCCACCTGCCGGTCGTGCATTTCGTCGATTGCCCCGGCTTCGCCGTCGGCGTGAAGCACGAGCGCGCGGCAACCGTGAAGCTCGGCGTGCAAGCGATGGCGGCGGTTTATCAAGCGCGCGTGCCGTGGTGCTCGATCGTGGTGCGCCAGGCCTTTGGCCTCGCCGGCTCCGCCATGATGAACCCGACGCGCACCAAGCTGCGCTATTGCTGGCCGTCGGGCAATTGGGGCTCGCTGCCGCTCGAAGGCGGCATCGAAGCGGCGTTCAAAGCCGAACTCGAAGCCCATCCCGATCCCGCAACCCGCCTCGCCGAGATCCGCGCTTGGGCCGAGGCGCTGCGCTCACCCTTCCGCACCGCCGAGAGCTTCTACGCAGAAGAGATCATCGATCCACGCGACACGCGCAAACTGCTCTGCGACTGGGCCAACCTGGCGCAGCGGATGAACGAGACAGGTCCAAGCAGCTTTGGGAAGCGGCCCTAGGGTTTGAACCAAGCTGGCGGATCATCACGGAACCAGCCGACGATCGAAAGTCGCGGCGCAGCGGCGAAAGTCGACACCGCCGATACGCTGTGCACGCGCAGGCCATCGAAAATTGTCAGCGTATTGAAGCGCGGCAGGTAGGCGCGCGAGATGTCCTTGTTTTCATCCAAGAACATCAAGAGGCCGCCCCAATCTGGCTCCCACTGGCGGGTGAACCCGATCGTGTATGCAGCGCGACGTTCTTTCTTCGCGCCGTCGTCGCTGTGGCGCGTCAGGAAGTGACCCGGCCGGTAGTTGCTCGCCTGCGCATCAGTTTTAACGATGCCTGCGCAGCCCGTGATGCTTCGACCGAGCGCAATCACCGCCTGCGAATTCAAGAACTGCGTCACGGCGTGAATGGGGTGCCCCAAATCCCAACCAGACGCTCCCGCCTGAATCATCGGATACGTGTAGTACGCATAGCCAAAGTTCTGAGACGCCCGTTTGCGAATACCCGCCTCCAGCGCCTGACGTCCTTCCGGCGACATCGCGCGGAGCTGATCGTGCGTGAGCAGGACGTTCTGCTTGTCGTCATTCTGGCAGATCATCCGCCACGGCAACGAGAGCAATATGCCTTCGATCTCCGATGCGGTCTCCTCGTCGAAGATATTCGGAATCTGCACCAAACCTTGCTCGCCATAGGTCTTTGCGTACGCCGTGAGATCGAGATTTGGGTTGAGTGCTAGACGCATAAATCGGTGTTCATTGTGAGCGGCGCTGGACGCGAACTGGAACCTTGATTGGGCAATGTTGCCGCCGGATGTCAACGTTGATGCTCATCGCGTCGCGGGCGGCGGTGACGTGAAGTAGGACGGCGCGGATCACCGAAAGGCATAACAAAAAGGCCGCCGGCTTTCGCCAACGGCCCTTTCGCTATGATCGTTCGCTCAAGCCTTATGGCGTCGCCGTCGCCGTCGCTGGCGCCGGCGCGGTCGTGGCCGGAGCTTCGGTCGTCGCCGGAGCAGCGGGTGCCGGAACTGGCGCGGCTTCCGTCGCCGCCTGGATGCGCTCTAGGGCCGCGATGTCCACGCCTTGCGGCACGACGTAGTAGATTTCGCGATTGCGCGAGCCACCAGCTTGCGTCGCGTCGTCGTTATAGACTTCGTACGTCACCCAATCGTCTTCACGCGTCGCCGGGTTGTCCAAGTGCGCGGCGCCGAGGAGCGCGTCCATCGGGTCATACACTTGGCCGATCACGTTGGCCTCTTCACCGGTGTAGACGACGCGCAGCGCTTGGCCGCCCGGCGTTTGGCCCGCTGCGCCAACGAGCAGCGCGCTCGAGCGCGGTTCGCGGCCCGAATACGGGTAGCCGACCTGATAGCAATATTGGTCCGAGACGACACGCGGCTCGACCGCCATGAGCTGGCCGTTCGCCGTGAGGCCATTGCGGCGCATGATCGCCGGAATGACGTCCACGGCTTGACCGATGATCGAGGTGATCGAGTCAGCTGAAGTGTCCGAGCAATTCTGCACGTAGAAGAACGGACGCGCCGTCACATCGACGACCGAATATTGCAGGCCGGCGAACGTGGCGTTCGGCAGCGCGTTGAGATCGGTTTCGACCGCGCTCGCGGCGCCGGCGATGAGCGGGGCGACGTCGCCGCCGGTGATCGCCGCAAAGCGGTTCATCGGGTTCGGACCGAGATCTTGTTCCAGCTTCACGTTGACGTTCGAACCTTCGCCGTCGGCGGTGACGGTGTAGGTCACGCGGCCGGTGGCGCCATCAGCGAACGCGACCGGTGCGGTCACAGTGTCGCCCTCGACGGTCGGCGGTTCGGAGATCGTCACGCCTTCAACGACGGCTGCGCCAACCGGCGTTGACGAGAGGCGGGCCAGAACGGTCGCGGCAGGGCGCTCGATTTCAAGCGTCTGGCTGCGGCTCGCGGTCTTCGGACCCAGGAAATACATCGCGGCGCCAAGTCCCAGCACCACGACAACAACGATTAAGAGTGTGCGTCCCACAGCGGCCATATGCGCCTGCCCTCCTCGGCTTCTGCCCCCTCGGCGGCGTTTCCCTACCAAATTGGGGGATACGACCAAACCGAAAATGTGGGAGCCAGCCCTGCGCTTGGGTTTTCCAGAGCTTTTCCGCTACGGCGCCGCATGCTCTAAGGTCGTGATTTAAGAGAAGGAACGCCGATCCATGAGCAAAGGCGTCACATACGGGAGCTATCTGCGTTTGCCGGAACTTTTGGCGGCGCAACGACCTCAAACCGGCGAACATGACGAACTTCTGTTCGTAATCCTGCACCAGACGATGGAACTGTGGATGAAGCAGGCGATCCACGAATTGGGCGCCGCGCAAGCCGAGGTGAGATCCGGCAATCTCGTTCCCGCGTACAAGCACATGGCGCGCATCTCACGCATTCAAGCCGTGATGACGCAAACCTGGGANNAACCTGGGACATCCTCGCGACGATGACGCCGGCGGACTATCTCAACTTTCGCAATTTGCTCGGCACGAGTTCGGGCTTCCAGTCGGCGCAATTTCGCGTGCTCGAATACAAGCTCGGCATCAAGGACGACAGCTTCCTCAAGTTTCACGACGAAGGCAGCGAAGATCGCAAGATGCTTGAAGCCGCGCTCAACGCGCCAAGTCTCTATGACGATGCGTTGCGCCAGCTCGCCAAGGAATTCGACATTCCGAAGTCCGCCTACGAGCGCGCGCCGGGTGCGCCTTATGCCCCCAGCGAGGCGGTCGAGGATGCGTGGCTTGCGGTCTATCGCGATACGGCAAAATACTGGTCGCTCTATCAGCTCGCTGAAAAGCTGATCGATCTCGATGACGCGTTCCTGACCTGGCGTCACAAGCACGTGCTGACGGTCGAGCGCATCATCGGGCGCAAGCGTGGCACTGGCGGCACTGAAGGCGTCGGCTATCTGCAGCAGACGCTCGCCCGCCGCGCCTTCCCCGAGATCTGGTCGCTCCGGACAAAACTATGAAAAGCTACAAGCACCTCTTCTCACGCGCGCTCGCCGCCTCGCCGGGCCGCATCCACTTCGCAGCTCACTCACATCATCTCTGGCCCGACGTTTCCTACGAAGGGCACATGGCGGCGTGGGACGACGCCGCGCTGCTCGCGGACCGCAAATGGGAAAAGGTGTTCCTCGAAGTCATTCCCGAAGCACAGCGCCATCTCGCGCGCGAGATCGGCCTGCCCGACCCGAAGACGTTGGCGTTCACGGCCAACACCCACGAATATCTCAGCCGTCTTTTCACCAGCAAATGGAACGGCAAGCCGATCGATGTGCTGACGAGCGACGGCGAATTCCATTCCTTCCGCCGCCAAAGCGCGCGCTGGGAAGAGCGCGGCTTCGTGAAGCGCCGCATCGTGGCATGCGAGCCATTCGACACATTCACGCAGCGTTTCCTCGCGGCGATGAAGGAGCAACCGGCCGAAGTCGCCTTCCTCAGCCACGTCATGTTCCGCACGGGCCTGCGCTTCGATGGCGCCGAGGAACTCGCGAGCTACGCCTCGCCCGATGGTCCGTGGGTGGTGCTCGATCTCTATCACTCGTTCATGGCCATGCCGTGCGACTTCTCCAAGGTCGCCGACCGCACCTTCCTCATGGGCGGCGGCTACAAGTACGCCATGGCCGGCGAGAACGCCGCTTATCTGCACGCGCCGCCAGGCTACGCGCCGCGCCCAACGCAAACAGGCTGGTTCGCGGACTTCGGCGCCATGGAAGGCAAACAGGGCGAGGTCGGCTACAACAAGGACGGCTCGCGATTCCTCGGCGCCACGTACGATCCGACTGGGCTCTATCGCTTCAACGCCATCCGCCGCATGCTCGATGCTGAGGGGCTGGATACGGCTGCCATCGCTAAACGTTGCGAAACGCTGCGCGCGCTGATCGTCACCGCCATCGAAGCTGGCGAAGCTGGCGCCACGCTGCGCGGCGCTGAGCTGCTGAAACCCAACGCGACGGGCTCACAATCGCGCTTCATCTCACTCCGCCATCCAAAGGCGGTGGAGTGGAAATCGCGCCTGATGGCCGAGAACATATTCACCGACGCGCGCGACGATATCCTGCGTATTGGCGTCGCGCTCTATCACGATGAAACCGATGTCGGCGCCTTCTGTGCGGGCG
>CXWL01018759.1_pt1 | contig 13982 bp, 11 predicted proteins | sample 590931 | NCBI WGS metagenome assembly CXWL01 (sample SAMEA3498368, study PRJEB10139) | groundwater metagenome | biome: water well; material: biofilm material | place: Germany | collected 2015-04-27 | reverse complement strand
GACGAAGTCCTCCCGATGTACGTACCCGAACTCAGCGGCTATGTGGAACGGGACAACGGCATCCGCGCGGATGCCGGCCAAGAGACATTCGCCAATATCAAGCCCGTATTCGATCGGCGGCACGGATCGGTGACACCAGCCAACGCCTCGCAGATCACGGATGCGGCCGCCGCCGTGTTGCTGATGGAAGAGGAGAAGGCCAAGTCGTTCGGGTTGCCGATTCTCGGGTACGTAAGAGAGTACGCCGACTTCGGCTATGAGCCGTCCTGCATGGGCTTGGCCCCCGTCGGCGCCATCGCCAAACTCTTGTCGAAGACCGGCCTGGCCCTCAAGGATTATTCCCTGTTCGAAATCAACGAAGCCTTTGCCTCCGTCGTGTTGGGGATCAGCCGCATTCTCGATTCACCCTCCCTCATGGAGCGCAAATTCGGCCGATACGGATTGACGGAACGTCTCGGCGAAATTCCGCCCGACGATCTCAATCCCCACGGCGGCGCCATCGCGCTCGGCCATCCGGTCGGCGTGTCCGGGCTGCGCCTGGCCCTGACCGCTCTGTTCGAACTTAGACGCCGAAACGCCGAACGGGCACTGATCAGCGCCTGTGTCGGAGGCGGACAAGGCGTCGCGATGATCCTGGAGAGGAAATAGCCATGTCGGACCGTCCCCTCGTCACGGCTGCTTCCGGCGACGAGGCCGAGTTGAAACATTTCAAGATTCTCCTTCTCGACGATGGAATCTTACTGGCGGGATTCGATTACGCGGGGAAGTCGGTCAACGTCCTCAACGCGGAGAGCGTATCCGAATGGCAGCACATCGTGCACCTCGTCGGTCAAACCGACGGCATCAAGGGAGCGGTGCTGCTGAGCTTGAAGGAAGGCAATTTCTGCGCGGGCGCGGACCTTGAACAGATGCACGATGCGCAAACACGGCAATCGTTTCAAGCCATGGAGAGGCTCGTCCTCGCCGTCCACCGTCTGTTCGACGAGATGGCGCGATCATCCAAACCGTTTGTCGCAGCGGTGGAGGGCCCCTGCCTGGGCGGCGGGCTCGAGCTGGCCCTGGCCTGTCACGGGCGCCTGGCCGGCACCCATGCCAAAACCTGTTTCGCCCTGCCGGAAGTCAAGTTGGGCATTCTACCAGGATTCGGGGGCACACAACGGCTCCCTCGGCTGATCGGGCTGCCTGCGGCCCTCGAGATGATCACGACCGGCAAGACGGTCTACCCCAGGCAGGCGTTGCGCCTGGGCCTCGTAGATGAAATGGTAACCTCCGTCCCATCCAGTGTCAGGACTTTGGACCGTGTGCGGCATGAGACCTTAGTCCAAACCGCCGTCGGGAAAGCGCATGCCCTCCGTCGGCAACCTGCCCAACCGAAGCCTCTTCATGGCATCCAGCGCCTCCTGAACTTCCCCTCGGTTCGCCCGCTGGTGTGCCACTATGCCCGTCGCCAGGTGATTCAGCGTGTCGGCCACTTCTACCCGGCCCCGCTGCGGGCGATCGATGCGATCCAGAAAGGAATGAGCGAGCGCGTGCTGGACGCTTCGCTCACGATCGAGCAACCACTCCTGCTGGAGTTGATGGCCAGCCGGACCTCCGAATATCTTGTCGGGCTGTTCCTGGCCGGTGAAACGGTCAAACGGAATGCCGCCTCTGCTTCGCCAGGAGTGACACGGGTCGCCGTGCTGGGCGCCGGATTGATGGGCGCGCAGATCGCGGGGCAGCTCGCCGAAAAGGGGCATCCGGTGGTGTTGCGGGACATCTCGCCAAGCATTCTGGCGAAAGCGATGGGCGGCATCCACAAGGCTCAAACGGCCCAGGTTCGAAAGCGGTTGATTCAACCCTCCGATGTCCGGTATCGGCTGTCACGGATCGCCCCCACTGTCCGCATAGAGGATGTGCGTTCGGCGTCGCTCGTGATCGAAGCGGTATCGGAAAGACTGGATGTGAAACGGGCGGTGCTTGCGGAATTCGAGTCGCACGCGGGACCCGAGGCGATTTTTGCGACCAACACCTCCTCATACACTTTGGCCGCGATCGCCGCAGGAGCCGCCCATCAGGAACGGTGCGTGGGGTTGCACTTTTTCAACCCGGTGGCCAAGATGCAACTGGTCGAAGTGGTGCGCGCGCCCTTCACCTCCAATCAGGCCCTGGCCCAGGCATGTGGGCTGGCCAAGCGATTGGGCAAGTTTCCCCTCGTCGTGAACGACGGGCCAGGATTTCTCGTCAACCGAATTCTCTCCCGCTATCTTGCGGAGGCGGTGATCTTGGTCGGCGAAGGGGCGCCGATCCGTCGTATCGACGCGGTCGCCAAGAACTTCGGGATGGCCGTGGACAGCGGACACCCAATGGGACCACTGGAACTCCTCGACTTGATCGGGCTTCCCGTCGGCATGCATGTGCTGACATCGCTCGCCGTCCTGGGTTCGCGGATCGAGTCGCGTGATGCCCTGCTTCAACACTTTCTTCCGGAGAACCAGCCGCCGGTCACGTTTTGGAAGGCGGGCAAGGAGAATCCGCGCGCGCTGGAAGCGATCAGCCAGTACCGCCGCACCGTTCCATCCGGCACCAGCCCGCTATCCGATGACCTCCTTCAAGAGCGGTTGTTTCTCCCCATGGTCGACGAAGCCGTGCGTTGCCTACGCGAGACGATTGTGGAGAAGCCCTGGCAAATTGATTTCGCGCTGACCTATGGGATCGGATTCCCGGCCTTCCGCGGAGGGTTGCTGACCTGGGCCCGCCAGACCATCACACCCTCACAACTGGCCCAACAATTGGAGGCGCTCACCGCCAAATACGGCAAACGGTTCGAGCCCTGTCCGGGACTTGCTGATGGAAAGTGGTAACACCGGGGGCATGGCATCCGGCCCCGAAGGGGGAAACCGTCACATGTCGAAACACCCGTGGTTCCTCCATTATCCTGAAGGAACTCCCCACGAGCTCTCACTGCCTCCCGAGACGCTGATGACGATGTTCTCCAGAAGCGCGCAGCGGTTTGCGCGCCGGCCGGCCCTGTACTTCTTCGGCAAGACCCTCTCCTACCGCGACTGCCTTTCCCTTATCGAGCGCTTCGCCTGCGGCCTTGCCGCCCTGGGCATCCGTAAGGGAGATCGCGTCGCCCTCTGCCTCCCGAATGCGCCGCAAGCCGTCATCGCTTATTTCGGCATCGTCCGGGCCGGGGGCATCGTCGTACCCTGCAACCCGACCTACACAGAACATGAGCTGTCCCACCAGCTTCGAGACGCGGAGGCGCGGGCCATCGTCGTGCTCGACATGATGCACCAGAAAATTTGCCACCTCGACCTCGACCTGATCATCGTGACCCGCATCACCGATTTCATGACGACGCTGGTCAAATATCTCTACCTGCACAGGCAGAAGCAGCCGCCGACCGAGATTCCCTCCAGCGACCGGACGCTGTTCTTTCACGACGTGTTGGACCACGCCACACCTGTGCCGCCGGATCAGCTCCCGGTTGTGACCCCGAACGACATCGCGGTACTGCAATACACCGGCGGCACCACCGGGGTCTCCAAAGGAGCGGAACTGCGCCATCGCAACCTGACGGCCAATGTCCGGCAACTCGTCAGCTGGTTTTCGCCTGCCGAGCGGGTGGAAAGCTTTCTGGCCGCACTGCCGCTCTTTCACGTCTTCGGCATGACCGTCACGCAAAACATCTGTCTGGCCGTCGGAGGCTGCATGGTGCTGGTTCCCGACCCGCGCAATGTTCCGGTGCTGCTGTCGCTGCTGCGCAAGAAACAGCCGACCGTCATCACCCTGGTACCCGCGCTCGTTCAGAAGCTGCTCGAAGAATGCGACGCGGACGACTTGAAGGACGCGAAGTTCGTCATTTCCGGGGGAGCCGCCCTTTCGTTCGATCTCCTGAAACGATTCAAAGAAAAGACCGGCCACTTGATTATCGAAGGGTATGGCCTCTCCGAAGCCTCACCGGTCACGCACTGCAATATTGCCGGGGGCCTTTCCGTCAAATGCTCCATCGGCCTGCCCATCGCCAACACGGAGGTGCAAATCGTTGATGAGACGGGCCGGGAGGTGCCGGTAGGGGAAGTGGGCGAGCTGTGGGTGCGCGGCCCCCAAGTGATGGACGGCTACTGGAACAACCCGGTCGAAACGGAAAAGGTGCTGAAGCCGGGCGGGTGGCTGGCGACCGGCGACATCGCGCGTGTCGATCAAGACGGTTTCTTTTACATCGTGGACCGCAAGAAAAACATGATCCTGTCCTCTTCCGGGTTCAACGTGTACCCCTCCGAGATCGAGCATGTGCTCACGCTGCACCCCCAGGTGAGCGATGCAGCCGTCATCGGCGTGCGGCACAAGGACGGAAGCGAATCGATCAAGGCCTTCGTCGTTGCCTCACCCGAATCTGTCTCCACCGATGAGCTCCTTACCCACTGCCGGCGCTATCTGGCCTCGTACAAGGTGCCCAAGAAGTTCGAGTTCCGCTCGGAGCTTCCCAGATCGGTCCTAGGAAAAACCTTGCACAGAGTGCTACGGGTTGAGGACGCGGCGCAGGATCCATTGCAACCTTCTTCAGTCCCGTGAGCCACCAGGACGGCCTCAGCCGGATGGGAAGCGTTTTTGAAAAGGCGGCAGATCGCACACATGCCGAGCGAGCGCCATCGCGGCGGAGAGGCCGGGTGATTCAATACCGATCAGATCGACCAAGAGGGGGTCTTCGCGATCGACCGAGACGATAAAGTCGCTCTTGGACCGGCTGGTCGTTTCAACGCGCGGCCTGATGCCGGAATAGGCCCAAGACAGATCTCGTTCATCCAATGCCGGAAGAAATTTTTGCACAGCCTCGGCGAACAAACGAGGCGGTGTTTTGCGCGACGTGTAATCCGTCTTGTCCTGGACGGCCACTTCATTCGGCCCTATGTACAGCCTTCCATTCGGGCGGGGGCTCACATGAATCCCTTTGCCGGTCGCTCCAGGAGGCAATGCAGGATAGACCGGGCACCCAACCAAACCCGCTTGTGCGGGCGTCATCCATTCATAGTACTCACCACGCAGCGGATGAATGGTATATTTGTGATAGTGTAGCGCGAGGAAGGCAATCTCGTCGGCATAGAGCCCGGCCGCATTGATCAGGCAGACAGCCCGAATCTGTTGACGATCGGTGGAGACAAGATACGAGCCGCCGGCCTCTTCGATGGCACTGACCCGATTGCCGAAGGCAAACTCGGCGCCGGCAACTTCCGCATCGGTCCAAAGCGACTGCACGAAAGCCTGAGAATCGATGACGGAGACAGTCGGAATCACAATGCCGCAGCTGGCGCGCACCTGCGGCTCCCAAGCCCGTAAGGCGGAGGGTGTCATGAACCGCACCCGCGTATTCGTCCTCCAGGCGTTGACCCACAACCGCCGCAGCATCGAAATTTCTCGCCAGAGGCCTCGCCGGATATCCTCCTTCGACACGACGATGAGCATTCCCGTTCTGAGCAGCGGGATGCCGCGCTCCAGCGCGTATGCTGCCGCCGACCGGCAACCTTCATGGGCCAGCCGTGCTTTCAGCGAAAAGGGAGCTTCGTGGATGCCGCTGTGGAGCACCCCGCTGTTGCGTCCGCTGGTTTCTTCCCCCGGACGCGCCTGCTGTTCGAGGACCAGCAGGCGGATCGGCGCAGGCCGGCGCCGGCCCATGATTTCTCTGGCAATCGCGCAGCCGACGACACCGGCGCCCACGATGCAGACATCATACGTGTTCATCGGATCGTGCCCTGCGGTCTAGAAACATCGTCCCGGAGATCCCGATAGACGTGACGACACCGGCGCCTTGGAATACCCCCATGTCTACCACCGTATCGAATAAATACGGCAAGATCCTGTTCGTCTTCTGCGGAGGCGGATGCAAGGCCGTCATCCAAGCCGTCGCCGCCACAGAATTGGTCCGGGCCGGCTTCGTCCCCTCCCATATCATGAGTGCCTCGGCGGGCACGTGCAACGCCCTCGGGTTCGTGGAAAGTCCTGGGATCGCCGGAGCGGAGAAAACACTGCGCATCTGGGAAAACTATATCACCTCCTCGGAAGCGATCTACGAACTGCATCCGTTCATCCGTGAAAAACTGACGCATTTCGTCGGTGTCGTTCCGGAAGCGACGAAAGATTGGGGTCCGAATCGATCGATTCTGCGCGATCTGAGGAGGGCCGTTAATTTCCTGCCCTTGGTGATTTCTCTGTGCGTCCGCATGCCGTTTCGCGTGGCGGGGCGCGCCGTCAGCTTTGTGTTTCGGCTCATGGACATGTTCGAGTCTCAGCCCAAATCCTTTCGACGGCTCGCACAAGCACCTGAGATTCAGGAGACGTTCAGCGAAATCGAGAAGTATTTTGAACTCAAGCGGATGAAGGCGTTTCTCGACCCCTTTCCGCTCCTCTCCAGGCTGACCGCGCAAATCGATTTGGAGAAAGTGCTCGCCAGCCCTATTGTCTGGCACATCCTGGCCGAGCGCTACGAGAACGGGGCAACGGTGATCTTTTCGAACAAAGATACGGATCTTGCGATGGACGGAAGCGAGGATCTGCGGAGCCGAAAGGCCAAGCAGGATCTCTTTCTGAAACGGATACGCGCGTCCATGGCCCTCTACCCACTGTTTGAATTGGTCGAAATCGACGGATCCCGCTATCTCGATGCCGATCTCGCCCACCCCCTGCCGATCGACGAAGCCTTCGGCTTGGGCTGTGAGACCGTGTTTTTCTTCCTCAACGTTCCGAAACAGAACCTCCGTATCGAGCCGCATCCTCTCCGGGATCTGCTGGAATTGAACAGTCTCTCCCGCCTGAACGAACGGTACATCCATTACCGCATCAAGGAAGCCCAGGCGCAGGCCAAGGATCAGGGAGTCAACCTGTTCATCATCCAGCCGGATGAAATCCCCCCTGGGCTCGGCCTCCTGGAGATCGATAGGAAAGTGATCGAGTGGGTGAAAACCACAGAAGCCCGGCGGATGAAGGACTACCTATCGAATTTGGACAGCCACAACCTCCGATTCTCGCCTCCGATTCATTCACCTCTGTTTTGTACGGACATGCGGAATCATGAGTGAGCTTGAACCGAATCACGACGGTTCCGAGGCCTTCAAGCGCCAGGTCGTAAGAGTCGGGCATCGCGGGGCAGCTGGTCACGCTCCCGAAAATACCTTGGCGTCGATTCATGCGGGCATCGCCTGTGGCGTCGATTTTGTGGAGATCGATCTCCGGTGCACGTCAGACGGCATCATTGTGGCTCTGCATGACGCAACAGTGAATCGAACGACCGATGGGACTGGACGGATCGCTCGCTTGTCGTTACAAGACGTCAAAAGGCTCGTTGCCGGAAAAGGTCAACAGATCCCCACGCTTCAGGAAGTGCTGGATGCGGCAGACGGGCGAGCGGGACTTATGTTGGAACTCAAGGTCAGAGGAATCGCCGGGCAGGTCGTTCACGCAGTACACCAAGCAGGATTCAAAAAACCGGTCATCTACGCATCGTTCCTGTATGACGAGCTGCCCCAGGTTCGGGAAGCCGATCCAGATGCCGACCGGATGGCGCTCTTTGACAGGCTGCCGGGCCCGTCCGTCGCCCGCGCGACGAAATATGCCGCATCGTGCGTCGGTCTTCGCCACGACAGGGCTGCCCGCCGTCTGATCGAGTCGTTTCACCGCTCGGATCTGCGCGTGTTCGTGTATACGGCAAATCGCCTCGTCGACATCGAGCGCGCACTCTCCCTCGGTGTCGACGGGATCATTTCAAACTTTCCTGACCGCATCCCGTACGTATGACTTCCCTCCCCTTCTTCCACGCCCGTACCGAGTAAACGAGCACGCATGGCCTCCTATCCATCGATATTGAGGAAGGAAAGAACCTTACACGGAATACAGGCAACGGACGATTTCACTGGTGTTGAACAGCATCGCGTTCAGGCGGGTGTAGACCGCGTGGCCATAGTAATGGTCTCGTGGGTTGGTCGAGCCCGTGCTGTCCTTGTAATCGACGAGGAGACAGCGCCCTTCGCTGGGAAAGCGAACAGCTCGTCTGGCACATTCTAGCCACCGCTCGAATCCATCGTATGGCTCGACCATCTCCCAAACTCGTTTGTTTGCCGCTTTCCCTGATTCCGTCGCAGGCACGGCATCGCTGCCTGCAACCGCTAATTCCTGAATGTAGTCTCCACCCCAGGCGGTTGGCATCTCCATCGTAATTTGAGGTAGCTCCATCTTTGCTAACCAGCTTTTCCCATCCGTCCGCAAGTTCCGGTGATTCACAATGTGCAGCAGCTTCCCGATACCGGACGGATCCCACCCGTAGCGAACCGGCGTGCCGAAGGTCACCATGTCGAGCACAACTCCGTTCAGGAGTGACGCTGTCAGGAGCAGAGATTCGAGTTGTCTCACAGTCGCGGCGACCTCTGGCTGGTTTGTCTGCTCTGCATAGTCGCTCAGAATGCTGAGCAGCTTGGGTCGCCCGGTGATGGGGCTCGGGCAAAGCAAATTCGACACCAGCGCCAGGGCTAGCCCGGCTTGCCCATGTGCTTGGACCAAAATGCGGTGTCCCCTTCCCAAGTTCTGACTTCTACAGAGCTTGTGCAGTTCATCGAGTAGGGAAACCGCGGCCAGTGCCCGGCCCAGATGGTGGTGTTCTGATGACCACAGCAGCCTGATACAGGCGATCGGCTGAGTCAGATTCTTATTGATGGTCTGCTTGAACTCTTGAACATAGGCCTCGGTGAAGTTACCCGCGTCACCGATTTGTTCATCCAGAAGATGTTTTGTCGCGTCATCATCCAAGAGCGGCGCCCTGAGCCCACCCGGCAGCAACGGAATCCCGTTGCTTTCCTCTCGCATGGCAGCCAGCAAAGCATCGAGTCCCGACACGCCCCGTGAATAGCCTCGTTTAAGCCCCCCTACTTCATCTAACCGCTGCATACCAAACACATCGGCACTGTGGATTGAACCATGGAGAAAGACAATGGCTGCGACACCGGCACGAGACAGGCTTGTCCCACACCTGGACATGGTCTCGGCCCAGGCGGGGGAATCCGGAGAAACGACATCAGCCACATCAGCGACAGTCAATCGCTCACCGGGACTCTTCCGAGACAACTCGTCGTGTTGGAAATTATTCTCGACCGGCATGAAGAACTACATAGCCGATATGGATTCTAGACTGCAACCAGTCCGCAAGGGCACTGAGATAGTTACTGAAGGTTGGTGGGACTTTGCTCTTGATCAGTTGATGGCTTCGTCTGGTTTTTGCTTTTCGGCATCACGGCGGTCGCTATACAAATCTTATTTTCTTCATCGATTCGGCGGTCGACGATTTGTACATCTTGCAGGTATTCCTGCACAATTTCTTCACGAGTCAGTTCAATATCCTGCTCGCTCTCGCGCCCTGACCGTTCACGAACACGATCGATCATGTGTTCCTTCACCAACACCCGGATCTGCTTGGCCAAGTCAGTCCGCGCTGAGAGCTCCGATACCCGCCGGCAGACAACCTTGCCTTTGGTGAGATCGCCCTGGCCCTTCCCAATCCAATACTGATCTGAGGAGTAACTCACTTCGGCTCCTGAAATCACGACGAACACGCCTCCCAAGCCAAGCCAGAGACCCACTGCAACAGCCACGATTCCCACGTTCTTCTTCAACCCTTCCCTCTCTAGCGGTTTCCGCCTGGTGCCCCGAAGGACGGAGCTCCTCGAGGAGGCGGACCTGGTTGCTGCAATCCCGGCGAAGCCTGAGGCACGCGCCTCGCCCCGCCAAAACCTTGAACAGGTTGACGATCACCCTGAGGTAATCCAGAGGGTGTCCGATGAATGATCTCATTGAATGGTCGAGCTCCCGGCGATCCACCAGGAGGTGGCACCAGCTCATGGCTCGGCATGCGACTAGGCCTGCTCCCAGACCTCGGCGCTTGAGGCGGAGCCTGGGGCTGCCGGCTGGTGATAATCTGTTGCGCGATCGCGACATGTGGATTATTCGGAGAAAGGCCGATCGCGCTATTGAGCAGAGATTGGGGGAACCCGACCGGTGAAACCAGCACCCAATTTGTCCAAGCCTGCGACACCATGGCGTTTGATTGTACCCGATTGATGATTTCCTTCCGTCTTTGCGCGGCCTGTTGGACTTGATCCGGCGTGGCTACATTCCCGATGGCCTGATTGACCGATCTGAGTTCTTCCTGCAGCTGTTCGTTCTCTTGTTTCAACGCAACCAGCTGCGTACGAGCATCTTCGTTCTCCCGAAGGGCAACGATCGCTCGTGCCACCTCATCGGTATCCATCTGTGCTAGGAGGTCCGCTTGTATCACCACGACATCGCCATCGAGAGTTGTGGAAATCCGCTGATTGAGCACGATCACCAATCCAGCTGTATAGGTACGGATTTCATCTTTCGTCACATCCATATCGCTCACGACTGTGACGCTCTCAAGGTAGGTCGCGACTTGTTCGAGGGCGTTTCGCTTGGCCGCCTCAGTCGCGAGTCGGATGGCATCTTCACGAGTATCGCGGTCACCCATCCGGTGCTCGCCTTGCGCATTGACGACCCGGATGTCAGCGAGCGCAGGGGCAGCGGTGATGAACACCGCGAGCACGAGAAACAAGACAATGGGTCGATACGATTGATAAGACAGCAGGTAGATAGGAAGAAGCTGTTGATGGAAAACTTGACCGGACATCGCCTCCTCCTTCTCACTTCTGCGCGCAGATGAAAACGGTCAGCGGTTTCAGCATAACACCAGGAAGGCGGTTCCACCAGCGATCGCAAGGTGCCCTCTCTCACCTTGCCTTCCGGAAAATTTGCATGTTAGGGTACCGCTCTTACTTGTTAGGATACATGCGGGTGATACTGCGTTATGAGACCTCCCTCACGATACTTTCGCTTGATCCTTGTCGGCCTCCTGACCATCTTACTTGAAACCGCGGTCCAAGCGCCTGTGGAGGCAGCTGCCCCGCTTGGGAAGGAAACCGCTTCCTCCGGTTCTGGGACTGAACATGTCATCCTCTTTGTGCTGGAGGGATTCGGTCAAGAGTCCCTCAAGGGTGGCACGATGCCGGTCGTGAGCAAGCTCGTCAAGGAAGGGTCGGTAACCTGGTCCGCGAGCGGGGTCAAGCCGGCCCTGCGATTACCCACCATGGCATCGCTGGTGACCGGCATGCCAGTCGAGAAACATGGGATTACCTGGAACTTTTTCGAATTCAGCCGAGGGTACCCTCGCCATCCTAGCCTCTTTGACTACCTGGATCTGAGCGGAGGCCGAGACAGTGCCATTTTTTATATGGATGAGTCTCTGTATCAGCTCGCCAAACCGGAGCCCTACACCGACTATCAACTCTGCGGAGCATTGCGGCCCGAGTGCGGCTCACAGAAACTCGTCGCCTACATCCAGCAGTATCTTCAAAAGGCGACCAGCGGGCACGGCTATGGGCACGCGATTCCCTCCTTGCCTCATTTGCTGGTGGTTCACCTTCCAGAAGCAGGGAGGGCCGGAGTGATCCACGGTTGGGACGCTCCAGAATATCGGGAGGCGTTACGAACGGTCGATGGCGCCATGAAGGCTGTCCTGAGCCTCTTTCAGGAGTACTCGCTCTCGAGTCGCACCGCCGTCGTCGTCACCGCTCTCAGCGGAAAGGGAAGCGACCCCGGCGCCGAGACCCCAACGACTGAGTCGCCGGTCGTTCCCTGGATCGTCTCGGGAACCGGAATCAAACAGGGCCAACTTATTCGTCAGCCGGTGTCAATCATGGATACCGGAGCCACCGTGATGAAAATCCTGAAGCTGGAGACTCACACGGAATGGGAGAGTCAGTCCGTGGAAGAAATCTTCGAAACTGCCGCGGCCACACCAACCGCACGGCCCCGCAAGAAGCGCTAGTCAACCATGTGCTATGCTGCCCTCATGCAACGCTGGTCCCTCCTGATAGTGGGTTGCGTGCTGACCAGCCTGTCGGCTATGGCCAGCCCTAAGGAGGGATTCGCGAGAGACCTACAGGCCGCGCATCTCAAGGAACATGGGATTACCATCGATGCGACGAAGTTGGTCCCCGCTTCCTGGTGGCAAATACCAGGCGTCACGCCCTCGATCTGGAATTCAGACCCCGAGTCACTCGATGCGCCCAAGACTTCTGAGCGTCGGGAACTACGGTTGAAGCCGGGCACATACAAGTTCATCAGTTTCACATTCGATTTTCCCTTTACGGTGAATCTTAATGGCACCCTCGATTTTTCAAAGTCCTTGGATCAATGTGTCGAAGGCCGCGGGACACAGGCGTTGATGGTGGTGTGCAAACACATGTACCCGTATGGCGGACAACGCGACGCTTATTACGAGCAGAAACCGAACGATGGCTAACGTACTCGAAGATCTTTTAGAAGCGCTTGAAGATGTGGACGATGCCACCCGAGAGGAGGCAGCGAAGACGCTGGCCGACCTGGGTGATCCAGCGACCCTGGATGCGCTGATTAGCGCCTGCAACGATGACTTCTGGTCCGTGCGGGCTCATGCAGGCTGCGGCATCGCGAAGATCGGCGGACCGAAGGCTGTGGAAGCGCTGGTCGGCCTTTTCAACGATTCCATCATGGAAGTGCGCAATCAGGCAGTCGAGGCCACGGCAAAGATAGGCCCGATCGTACTCGATCGCCTGGTGACGGCCATGAAAGACGAACGATGGCGCGTACGAGAACATGCCGCCAAGGCGGCGGGCAAGATCAAGGACTCAGGAACAGTTGACGCGTTGATTGGGGCCTGTCGCGACCGGGACGGGGCCGTCAAGAGCGCAGCGGCGGAAGCGTTGGGCAGAATCGCCGACCCGAAAGCCATTCCAGCTCTGATCAAGCTGTTTCGGGATTCTTCGAAGATCGTGCGTGAGACGGCTGGAACGGCGCTGGTCTACATCGGGTATCCCTCGGTCGATCCGTTGCTCGATAGTCTCACGGACAAAGACTTTGTCGTTCGATGTCACGCGGCTCGTGCGTTGGGCGGGATGACCACCGACTATCAAATCGGCAGGTCCTGGGTGCGGGACGCAAAGGTCGTGGACGCCTTGATCGCTGCCTTGAAGGACCCTGACCGAGCCGTTCGCGAAGACGCGACCATCGCACTCGGCATGATCGGTGATCCCAGGGCAATCGATGCGCTGGTTGAAGCCATGAAGGACGGAGCGGTGAAGCGCCATGCTATTGCCTCACTCGGCATGATCGGCGATGCGCGCGCCCTCCCAGCCGTATTGGACGCCTTGAAGGGCAAAGGCATCAAACAGGAGGGCACGCCGACACCCGGGTGCATCGTCAGTGAAGATGCGTTCATCAAGGAAGCCGCCGCCACGGCCCTTGGTCAGTTTCGCAATCCTCGTGTGATTCCGGATTTAATCATGTTACTGAAAGACGGGGTCTTGCGTGAAAAGGCCGCAGCAGCTCTGGCGGTGATCGGGGACGCGGCCATCGAACCGTTGATTGCCTTCCTCTATGACCCCAAAGCATCTGAAGTCGAAGCTGAAAAAGAGCGCGTGCTTTCGTACGCGTCCGTTCGATTGACGGCAAAAGACGCCTTGAAACAGATTGCTCTCGATACGTTGGACCAGCTTGGATGGACGCCTTCTGATGAAGTGGTGGAGATCAGCTCAAGTCAGGCCGACAATCTGCGTGTCGATCGGCCGCTAGGGCAAACAGGTCGCTTCGGCCCGTCGGGCGACATGGCATAATCACGCTCCCGCACGCATGTGCGCATCCATCATACTTCGATGACGACAACGAGTGGTGTTCCCATATGAGCCACGATCCTTTCATACGAGCCAGATAACGGCATGGCTGATGCGGTGACGGAACAACTCGCGGCACTCAAGGACCAGGATTGGGCTATCCGCGGTGAAGCGGCCGGCCTGCTCGGTACCTTCAAAGATCCGCGTGCAGTAGTTCCCTTGGTGGCTCTCCTTCGAGACCAGGACCGTTCTGTGCGAGAGGCGGCCATTGAAGCGTTGCGTTCGATCGGAGCC